>ENA-ORXT01001409-ORXT01001409.1-marine-metagenome-genome-assembly--contig:-NODE-1409-length-32581-cov-4.110079_pt1 | contig 32581 bp, 32 predicted proteins | sample MGYA00237868_ERZ511482 | MGnify/ENA metagenome assembly ERZ511482 | reverse complement strand
GTACGGACGGCTCGCGCGAGCCCTGAGCCGCGGTGACAACGATGACCAGCGAGTCGCGCTCGACGTGACCGAGTTCGTCGCCCGGATGCAACCGGTCACGGCGACGCAGCATGCCGAACGGGTCGAGCAGTTGCACGCCGGTCGTAGCACCGAGCGGATGCCGGCGCGCGACGTCGACGCCGAGCAGGAGGACGAAGGGTTGTCACGGTGACGCGGCTCAGAGGACGATTGCTTGCTTGAAGAAGGGATCTCGTCGATCTGCCGATACCGGCACATGCCCCGCCGCACCCTCACTTACGCCGAGTGGCTCGAACGCCTCGACGAGCATGCCCTCTCCCGTGGCGGCCGGCTGCTGTCGCCGGAGTACCTCGGCACCCAGACGAAGCACTGGTGGCAGTGCCGTGATGGCCACGCGTTCGATTCGATTCCGGCGAACGTCTTGCGTGGCTCTTGGTGCCCGTTCTGCGCCGGCAATGCCCGGGTCTCGATCGACACGCTTCACGCTGTCGCCGATGGTCACGGCGGCGAGCTGTTGTCCTATCGCGGCCAGATGAACCGGCACGTGGTGCCTCTGTACCGGTGCGCAGTGGGGCACGAGTTCGAACTGCCGTTCCGAAACTACCAGGCACGCGGCAGTAACTGGTGCCTAGTGTGCGAGGCTGCGGCCCGCCGGCTGCGCATGATCACCCGGCTCGAGCACGCCGCGGCGAGGGCCGGGTACATCCTGGTGGAGCCGCCAGCCGATTTCAGGCGAAACAAGGCACGATTCCAGTGTCCGGATGGCCACGACTGGTGGTGCCGCGATTGGCAGTTCCGCATCGCTGAAGATCGATGCCTGGAATGCTGGCGGCTGAACCATCCGTGGCGCTGGCCCAGCTAGAGCGCCGTGAACACGTAAGATGAACCGTTCCCCGCCCGCGCGGGGATGACCCACTCTGCCGCGATGCCAAGGAAGTGGCTCTCGCACGTTCCCCGCTCCGGCGGGGATTCCGTACCGCCCTCAGCGAGCAGCCACCATCGGCCGCGGCATCACTCCTTCACGAGCTCACCATTGATCATCCGAGCCGCCGACGGGTTGCGCCGCTCGAAGGTGAGGAAGCCGTCGCCCACGCTGATGAAGTTCACCTCGGGCACCAAGGCGCCGAAGAGATTCACGTAGCGCACGTTCACGCTGTCGTCGCCGAAGTAAGGCCCGGAGCTCGGTGCGTCGAAGCGGCCGGTGAACGTGTAGTCGATGGGCAGCGAGTAACCCTGCCCCTCGAAGGGATCCTCTACCTGAGCGAGCGGGTCGTCGAAGTCGACCAAGTAGCTGCCGTCGATGCACTGGCTCGCCACCGGATCGCTCGATTCCAGGACGACCGACTGCTCAACGCTCGACTGCACGTCCGCGGTGAGCACACAGTGCCCGATTCCGTCATCGCGCCCGGCGATGTACATCTCGATCGAGTAGCTGCAGGCCGTACCGGTGGCGCCCTCGACGATCGACTCAAGGTAGTCGACCGTGCCGGAGTACGTGCCCGTGACGCTCCTGTAGTAGTCGTTGTCGCAGGCCGAGCCGGTGAGCGGCTCCGAGGAGTCGTCAAAGATATCGCCAGAGCCCGGGGAGCTGTTGCCACCGCACCCGGTCAGCACAGTCAGAGGGGCGACGAGTGTGATGAAGACGTGTTTCATCGTCAGCGAACCCGCTCGTAGTACGTCTCGCCAATCTGCTCGCCGTACTGGAAGACCTTGGTGATCTCCACGGTACCGACACAGCCGAACGGAGTATTCGCGTCGCCGTTGTGATCCGCCTCGACGCAGGGGAATCCTTCGCGGATGAATCTCGGACTACCCTCCATGATCGCCCCGACTCCGCGTCCCAGTTCGAAGCCGTTGTCATCCCCGTCGGCCGAACAGGAGCGAAATCCGGGAGCAGGTGTCTTGCCCTTGAACAAGCGCTTCATGAAGGCTTTCCTTGACGGCTGGCAACCTGATACGACGAACCCCACAGGCAAGCACAACCAGATCGCGCACTCGGCCTCGGAGGCGGACAGGGCAGGGGGTGAGGTTGCTAGCAACGTGATGGTCGCAGCGGCGATTGTGGTGCGTTTCATGGGCGTGTTTCCTGGTTGGGGTGAGGTCAGCTGCCGGCCACTTCTTGCCAGTGGCCCGACAGGGCGGTGTCGGGTACGTCGGGCATGTCCGGCACGAAGAACTCGATGTCGACACGGCGGTTCTGGCTGCGCCCTCGTGCCTGCGCGTTGTCACCAACGTAGTCGCCGCCGGCAAGGTAGTACACCGCGATCAGTCGACCAGGCACGCCGCGATCGATCAGGTATCGCTTCGCAGCCTCTGCCCGCGCGCGCGCGATGACCGCATCGTCCTTCGTCGCACCGATACCGTCGGTGCGGCCACGAACCTCGATGCGGGTTGCCGAGGCGAACAGTTCGCGCATGCGCAGCTGCTGTGCAGGCGTCGGGTCGAACTGCACGCTGTTGAACGCGAACGGGACGCTCACCGTGCGCAGCACTCCGCGGTTCCCCGGCAGGTCACCGAGCGACTCCGTATCGACCGCGCGCACGAACTGACGGGCCTTCGGCACGAAGAGCGCCGCGCGCTGCGCGCGCTTCATTCGATCGAACTCGGTCTCGGCCCGCTGCTGCATGAGCAGCTCGATCATGGCCGGCGAGTTGACCGAGACCCGGGCGCCCTCCGCGCTCGATGGGCGCGGCGGGGTGCTCGAGCACGCGCCAAGGGCGAGGACAGCTGCGGCGAGGATGGTGATGCGCATGGTGGTCTCCTGGGTCATCGGGTGCGCTCTGCCGTCTGCTCGCGCTCGGCGGGGCCGATCGAGCGAACGGGGGAGCGTGAAGGGGCGGTGCGGTCGTACATCGGGACCTCGGGCAGACGGCCCTCCTGCTCGCGAACGGCGAGGCTGCGTGCGAATCCCTCGCGCAGTGCCTGGCGCGCTTCGGGCGTCGATGCGTGACGCTCGGTGAACGCATCGGTGACGGCGTCGAGCACGGCGCGCCGCTCGGTGACCTGGACGTCCCACTCTCGTCGTCGGCTCGCGATACTCGTCCGACCGACAACCTGGCCATCCTCGTCCCGCACCGGACCCTCGACGGTGACGGGCTTCGCGCCCTGTCTCTGTAGCTGGACCTTGTCGCCGGCGGTGGCACCGCTCTCGGCCATCTTCTCGGCAAGGTCGACGCCCCAGAACTCGCGCTCGCCACGCGGCGTCGCAAGCTTCACGTGGTAGCTCGGGTTGTTCGAGGGGTCGTGTTCGTACGGAGCAGGGCCGTGCTCGAGGAGCGTGCCGCGGATCGGGTCCGGCCGGCGAGCGGGCGCCGGAGCTGCTACCGGCTCAGTCGAGTGGGCAACGGCTGCGCCTGGCTCGGGAGTGCTCGTCTCCTTCCTCGTCTCCTTCGATGCCGGCGCCGCTGCACGCCCCTTCGAAGTGGTACTCTCAACCGTCGTCCTTGCCCGTTCCGCCTTCGGTGTCACCTGCTCCTCGATGGAGTTCGCGAGCCGCTCCGACGATCTCTTGAGCGCCTCCTCCCGGTCCTGCTCGGTCGGTGAGTACCCACGCACCTCAAGGCCGCGCGCGGCCGCCTCGATCCAGACCTCTCGACGGAAGTCCCCGTGCCCCGAGACCTTGATCGACGCCCACCCTTTGCCGTCCGCCATCGCGGCAACCGCACGGGCGGCGCGAGCATCGTTCGTCGAGGTCGCGAGCTTCGTGCCCGTGTCCCGGAACGCGATCCCCTGGGCCCCGTCCTTGAACCGGTACAGGTCGCTCGTGAGGCGCTCCGCTTGTCGACCGGTGACCTGCTTCACGACGTGTTGCAGCTGATCGCTCGTGACGCGGAACTGTCCGTGCACCTCGTCGAGCACGGCCGCACGACGCCGAGCCTCGGACTCTTCCGGCGTCCTGTCCGACGCGATCGCCGGCTGCGACGTTGACCCGTTCTCGGCAGAGGAGCGGTCGGTGGGCTTCCGGGTGCCCTCGGTGGCATCGCGGGCCGCGCGCTCGTTCTGGCGATGGCGATCGGCACGCGCGACCGCCTCGCGCGCATCGATCACGTCGGGCTCGACGACGTTTGATTCGGAACGCACGTCCGCTTTCACATTCTGCGCAGCTCTCGCACGCCTTGGCGCGGAGGTGATCTCCTCTCCCGTGCCGGTGTGGAAGATCAGTGTCTCGTTGCGAAGCGTTCCCTTGTCCTCGCCAGCCTCGGCGAGCCTCACCATGGTTTCGTGGTTCCGCTCGCCGATGGCCTGATCGATCTTCGTACTGTCGTCGAAGACCATTCGCGCAACGGTTTTTCGGCCCAGAACGAACGTCATCGATACGCGCGACAGTTCGTCCTCTGTCACGCCCCACAGCATTTCGTAGCGCACGGCGGTTGCGGACTTCCCGTTGATCTGCATGCTGCCGCGCGGCGTGTCGTCTTGCGGCTGCTGCGCTTCGGTACCTGCTTGGAGCTCGTCGCTCATCGTCATGCCCTCTCGGCTTTGGAACGTGCTGGTTTCAGAAGGGCGAGATCGAGCGCAGGCGCGGGCGCCCACTCACCGGTCTCGAGGTCGGTCTCGCCATCGGATGACGGCTCTTCGCTCGTGGTGTCGATGCCGGCCGCGGTGTCGAGCTGGCTCCAGAAGCTCGCAACGATGGTGTCGACGTCTGCCTCGGAGGTGACCGAGCCCTCGAGCACCGGGATCGACGACAAATCGACGGCGACGCGCGCGAGGTCGACGCCATCCTTGACGTCGTCCCGCGTCATCACACGCACGCGCTGCTCGACGATCGCCTCGTGGAGATCGAGATTGATCGGCCGGACTTGAACCGAGAGCTCGCCCGCGATCACGGCCGCGTCGAGCTCCGCCTGGTTCGGCAGACGCTTTCCGAGGGCTGCCAGCATCGGCGAGACCGACTTCAGGCGGTCGACGAACTCGGGGTCCGAGTAGTACCGAACCTTCTGGCAGCGGATCGGCTTCGTGCCACGCAGGTGGAGGATCTGCTCGTCGTCGCCCATGTCTCGAAGCTCCTGCGGCAGCATCAGCGGACGCGCGGCCTCGGACTCGGACCCCTCGCCCCACTTGCGGATCTGCATCGAGCGGGACTTCACGGTCTCGGTGCCGAGGAGTTCGCTGTACGCACGCGCATCGTCCTGGCTCTGCGGCGTGAACATGATCTTGAGCGCGAGGTTGTCGAGCAGCGCCTTCGCGCCGTGGATGCCGTACCCACGCGGCGGCGAGTCCATGATCTGGCCGGTCGACTGGAACACCGCGAGTATCCGCATCCAGTACCCGCGGATGAACGAGATCGCCGACTCGATCATCGGCTGGTAGCCGAGCTTCGCCATCTCGTCGAGCAGCAGCAGCGCGCCCGTGCGTACCCGCTCGTCCGAGCCTGGCATGGTGTCGGTGTTCGCATCGATCAGCTCGGTCAGAAGGGGGCCGACGATCGGTTCGGCGGTTGCGAGCTTGTTCGCCGGGATGCAGATGTAGAGGTCCATCTTCCGACGCCTGAGATCGGCCAGGCTGAAATCCGAGGCCGACGTCGCGGCATCGATCATCGGGCTTGTCCAGAGCGAGAGCGCCGCGGTGAAGGTCGTGACGATCGAGGCGCTCGTGTTGCTCTTCGAGCCGAGGAAGACGTTCATCGCGTCGGCGCAGTAGGACGAGAGCGGAGGCAGGCCCGAGCCGTCCCACTGCACGATCGGGTCGTACTCGTACTTCGGCTCGCCGTCACGGTCGACACCGACCTGGCGGCGCGTGTAGTTGCGCGAGCGGAGCAGCTCCTCGATGTGGTCCCGGGGTGGGCGCCCCTTGCCAGAGCCCTGGCGAAGTACCTCGCCCATGGTCACCGGCAGGCCCGGCGTCTCGGAGATGTACATCGCGACCGCGACGAAGAGGTTCCTGGCCGTCGGGTTCCAGATGTCCGAACCGACGGTCGGGTACCGCGCCTGCGCGAGCGCCATGAGCTGCGTCACCCGTACCCGCGGCTCCTTCGAGAGATCGTCGAACACGTTGATCCGGTGCGTGCGCCCCTCGGGGTCGAACGGGTTGAAGACGAACACCGCCTGTCCGCGCGACGCGCGGTAGCGCGAGGTGATCGCGAAGTTCTCACCCTTGATGTCGAGCACGACGCAGTTTTGGTCGTAGGAGAGCAGGGTCGGGATCACGACGGACACGCCCTTGCCGGCGCCCGTTGGCGCGACCAGGCCGATCGACTCGAAGCCGGCGTAGGTCAGGTACCGGCGGCCGAACTTCCCGACCACGACGCCGTTCGAGCCGAGCAGACCCGCACGCTTGATCTCGGCGAGCGTGGCGAACCGTGCGTCGCCGTGTTGTGCACGCGTCTTCTTCAGCGCGATCGCGGCACCGAGGCCGAACACCAGCGGGATGCACGTCGCGCAGGCGGCCGCGACGAGCAGCTGGCGGCGCATGTCCGGATCCTCGCCCCACGCCTGCCAGTACGTCCACCAGGTCGTGAGGTCGACGGCGCCGAGAGGGTTCACCTTGCCCATCATGAAGAACAGCGCGCCTGCGAGCCACACGGTCCCGAGCACCGCGCCGCCGGCGAGCAGCACGCCGATGGCCACGCGCGCACGGTCAGCGGCGCTCACGTGGCCACCTGCGCACGCTTCTTCGCGGGATCGAACCAGATCTCGGAGATGTGCCGGCCGGTGCCACCGACGACGTCGTTGTGGATGTGGACGACAACGTCGATAACCGAGAACAGGAGTCGCCGGATCACCTCGTACGGGAGCATCCGACCCTGCGCGTTCTGCAGCACCATCAGCGCCAGGCGCTCGAACGCAAGCTCGCACGAGCCTGCGTGGCAGCTCGTGATCGAGCCGCCGTGCCCGCTCGCGGCGACCGAAAGGAAGTCGTACGTCTCGCCACCGCGCAGCTCCGCGAGCATGATCCGTGTCGGCTTCATCCGCAGGCACGAACGCAGGAGCGTCGTTGCGGTCACCGCAGATTCCATGTCGCGATCCTCGGAGCGGTAAAAGAGGTGTACCCGGTTCGGGTGTGTCCCTTCCATGAAGAGCTCCGGGGTGTCCTCGATCGTGATGATCCGCTGCTCGGGCGGCACCTCGCCGATCAGCGAGCGCATGAACGTCGTCTTGCCGCTGCCCGTCTCGCCGGCGACCACGATCACGCGCTCGGCCGCGACGGCGCGTGCGAAGAACTCCCGATGCCGCCCCTTGCGCTTGAGCGCCAGGAGCTCCGCCTCGTCGCGCGTGATCTCGCCATCGACCGGCACGACGTGGTCGAAGAAGCCCTGCGCGCTGTAGTCGTCAAGGCTGAACGCGTCGCGCGTGGGCTTCCTGATCGTGACCGACACCGTGCCGTCCTCGCACGCGGGAGGCCGGACGATCTGCACGCGTTCACCATGCGGGAGCACCGCCGAGAGGATCGGGCGCGTGTCGGACGAGTCGTCGTCGCAGTAGCGCGCCACGGCGGTCGCGAGCGCGAGCAGGTGATCGAGATCGAGCTCCGTCGCCTCGTGCCTGGTCCACGTGCTCCGCGCCTCGCACCAGACCTCGCGCGGGCGGTTCACACAGATCTCGGTCACCGCATCGTCGGCCAGGTACGCGTCCGCGAACGCGATTAGGTGCAGGACCGACAGCGCCTTCCTCGGTACCAGTCTCGTCTGCATCACCGCGGCGCTACCGGGCGACGACATCGTAGACAGACCGGAAGTCGAGATCTCGCGCGACGTAGATGCCGACGCGTGCGCCCTGGTCGACGGAAATGGTCGGCGGGATGTTGACCGTCTGCGAGAGAACCTCGTCGATCACGCGAGAGCCTGCACCAGCGGCGCCCGACCCGACGTTGACCTGCGTTTCGGCATCACGGCTGCTGGCCACCGCGGCGCTGGCCACATCGTCAACCAGCGACAGGAGGATCGCTCCACCGAAGCGTGTCCAGAAGTGCGTGTCGACCTCTCCGGGAATGCCGGACGCGCCGAGCGCATCGGTCGCGGGCGAATCGAGATCGACGACCACGCCCTCCGGGGTCTTCACCCGGGACCAGAGCACGAACACGCGAGCGGTACCCTGCTGCACGTTGCTGCGGTACTCGCCCGTCACGAGCGAGCCGCGCTCCAGCAGGAGGATCTTGCCGTTGTCGCTGTAGACGTTCCGGGTGACGGCGCAGGCAACACCGCCGGGCACCGAGGTGACGATCCGGGTGCGCAGCACGCAGTCGATCATCGTCCCGCGCGCGATGAGCAGATTCCGGTCGGTCAGCTGGCTCGCAAGCGTCGCTTCGAGCGGTGTTGCCGTGAGGCGGGATTCGAGCGAGCCCTGCGGAACCGTCGGGGATGAATCGCCGAAGCCGAAGCCTGTGTCCCCGGTCGGTCCCGCGCTCGGTCCTGCAAGCCCGGCGGCCGATGTCGGTTCGCTAGTCCGCGCAGACGATGCGATCATCATCGATCCGGCACCGCGGTCCAGGGCCGGCGTCGGCGACGCGGCGGCCGCGGCGGGCAGGGGAGGGCGCGGTGGCATGCTCGCGACCGGGATCGGCGCGGGCGCGGGCACGTACACCGGCGAGACAGAGGCGATGACGTTGTCCGGAGCGGGTTCGGGCTCTGGCGCAGGTTCTGGAGGAAGCTTGAAGCTCTTCGCCGGTACCGAGCTCTTCAGATCGTGCGTGCCGCGCGCCTGGTCGTTCTCTGCCGCGTCATCGGTCTGCATCTGCCAGTAGGCCCAGGTGCTCGCGCCGGCGGCCGCCACGAGCAGCACAAGACCGACCGCACCTCGTACAGCACCACTCGGGCCGCGGGTTCCGGGTGTCGGCAGACCGCGCTCGCCATCGAGTACATCGGGGCCCTGTGCGGTCATGGTGTGCCTCTCGTGACTCGGCGCAGACCCGGTGCAGCAGCGCCATCGACAGGTGGCAGGCCTTCGGGGTCGTACGCGTTGTTGTGGATCGAGACGACCGCTCGGCCGAGGCGCAGCACGAACTCCTCGGCCACACGATCGACGACGAGCACGTCATCGCGCGCAGGATCGATGTGCGGGTTCGTCGTGCTCTCGCCACCGTCGGCACCGATGACGAACACCGCCGGCATCTCGGTGTTCCCGGGGAACCGGAAGTAGGTGAAACGCCCGTCGTCGAAGGCCATCGACGGCGTGATGGCCTTCGAGCGCTTGCCGATCGTCATCGAGTAGCTGCTGTTCCGCGGCGCCGGCAGTCGATCGATGACCGCCTGCATGGCCTCCCGGCTTTCCTGCTCCGCGCGCGCTCGGCGCTCTCTGGCGACGCTCTCGCGCGGGTACTCGAACTGCACGCGGTACGGCGCGCTCGAATCTCCTGCCGCAAGCAGGCGAAGCTCGATGTCGTACAACCGTTCCGAGGTCGTGACAACGAGGTTCGTGTTCCACTGCCCGGGCTTGGGCTTCATCGATGGCGTATCGCCCTGGCCTGGAATCGAGCGCGGACGGATGAGCAGCATGTTGCGGGTCGGCACGATCTCCCAGGCCTCCGGCAGACCGGTGGCCACCCCGTTCTCGAGGATCGCCTCGTCCGCCCCGAACACGATCCGGCTGACGTAGCCGACGCTCGCCCCAACGACAACGACGTCGCCCTCGTTGTAGTTCGCGTACTGGATCCGGTTGTCGTAGACGCTGCCCTGGGGCAGGTCGACAGCGTGCACCGTGGCGGCTGCAGCGAGAAGCATGGCGCACGTGGCGAGCCGAATCACGATCCGCCCCCGACGAGCTCGGGATCGACGCGATAGCTCGTCACACGGAACCCGAAGGGGTTGATGAGCCGCATCGACTCGCGGATCGAGAGCGAGGTGTCGTAGGTGTAGCCGATGGTCGCGATCCATCGCGTGACGTCGGGGCTGCCCGCGCCGTTGACCCGCTCCGTCGTCTTCCGGAACCGCACCGTCGCGCTCGAGCCGTCACCGGGCACGACGCTCACGATCTCGGCGTTCGCCCGGACCTTGTCGCCCCAGATCTTGTCGAGCGCATCGTCGCCGACGAACTGAGCGGCGTAGTCGGCACCGACGTTGCGTGCCGACATCAGCCCGACGCGGTTGTAGTCGGCCTCGATCGTGTACCAGTCATAGGTCTCGCGCGATCGGACGTACTGGGCGAGCCAGTACTTGTCCTGCACCTCGTCGCCGGAGACGGTCACGTCGTCCAGCAAGGTGATGATCTCGGGCACGCCGGTGGCCTCGTCGACGCGATAGAGGAAGGGCTGCACCTCCTGCTGGGACGCGATGAACGCGACGGCGGCCACGGAGAGGACGGTCGTTGCCCCGAAAGCTGTGGCGACCCACCAGGCCCGGCGTGTGGACTTCTCGAGCTGCAGGGTGCGTGACGCATCCCAGTTCATCGCGCGATCGAAGTAGTCGTCGCTCGTCGCCTTGCCCTTGTCCAGGTTCATCGGCTGCTCTGCGGGAGGTGTCGTGGTGCTGTTCATCTCGATGCCTTGCCCCCTTTCGCCCGGCCCCAGTTCTTTCCGGCCTGCTGCAGCACGTGCTGCCGGTACGCCGGGTTCGCGACCGTGTTGCCGGCGACCAGGTGATTCGAGCGGCGGGCGGTGGTCATCATCCCGCTCTCGAGGTCACGTCTCGTCGAGCGCGGGTCGACGAGGTTCCGGGCAGCGCTCGCGCCACCCGTGGCCATCCGAGCCGGTGTGGCCATGTGGCGCAGCGTCATCGCAGCGCTCGACATGCCGCCCGCGAGGCCCGACGCAATGCCGTTCGCCTGCAGGATGATCCACGCGAGAATCCCGGCGAGCACGAGGATCTGCAGCGCGGCAACGATCGGGTTCTGACCTCCGTCGAAGTCAGCCTCGCCGATGAATGCGGTGAAGGCTGCCATCGCGAACGTCATCACGACCGCGAGGATCACGATGACGAGCGTGTAGTTCAGGACCTGGGCGACCCACTTGTCGAAGAAGCTCGAAACCGCCGGGAAGATCAGCGTGATCAGGAAGAGCGGACCCAGTGCGAACATGATCGCGAGCGAGAACTTCGCAACGATGACCACGCCCGCACCGAGTGCAGTGATGACGACCGTGCCTGCGGCGACGACGCTGCCGGCGATGATCCAGCCGATTGCGGACCCGATGTTGAAGCCAGCGTTGTCGGCTGCGGCATAGCAGCGAGCGACGATCTCCAGCCCTTGGCCGAGCGACTGGTCGAGCAGCTGGTAGATGTCTGTCGCGGTCCGTCCGGAGGTGTTGAGCGCGCCGGAGAGCATGCCTTCGAAGGCCGTGAAGAGCCCCATCACGAGGCTCGAGTACGCCCCGACGGAGAGCGCGATCGAGACGATGAGCACGATCTTGAACGCCTGCTTGGCGAAGGCCTCGATCGGTCGCTCGATGAATCCTCCGATGATGGCGAACCCCGTGACGAGCACGTAGATCGTCACGCAGAAGAGCACGAACGTGTTCAGCGCAAGGACCAGGCGTTCGATCGTCGGGTTCAGGAACGCATCCGTCGCGGCCGTCACGGTGCCGCCGATGAACTGGAAGACCATGGGTTCCATCGGTCAGCTCCCAGGGATGTCGATGACGATCACACCGTTGCCGTTCGTCGCGGACCACGTCTCCTTCGATTGCGCGGCATCGGCGTTGATGCAGTTCGGTGCCGCCGAGAGCTCGCCTGGGTTCTGCTGGCACCGATCGATCATCTCGGCACGCTCGGTCTCGTGCTCGCGGTACCAGCCGACCGTCTGCACGATCTCGATCGTTGCCGGCGTCTCCACGCGGTCACAGCCCGGGAGCAGCGCTGCGAGCACCGCCACCGCCATCACGTGTCGCATGCTCACCCCTCGTTGCCGAACGAGAGCGGGGCGATGTCGATCACACCGGGGTTCGACCAGGTGCGCGCCTCGATCTCCCGCTGACGCTGCTCGGCGATCCGATCCTCGGCAGCGGACGCCATCTGGTAGAGCTGGAGCTTCACCGCCTCGTTCTGCAGGTTCGTCTGCTCGACGGCGATGCGTGCCTGAAGCTCCGCGATCCCCTTCGGATCCGTGGTCGTGTCGATCGCCTGCATGAGGCTATCGATCTGGTCGAGCCGCTGCTCGGCAAGCTCGTAGGCGTCGAGCGCGTAGCCCTGATCCTGTGCAGGCTTGACCGCTCGCGCCTCGCAGCTGAGCCGCTGGTCCTGGTCCGGCAGACCGGTGCAGGCGTCGAAGACCTTGTTCGACTCGTAGATGATGTTCGCGGCATCAGAGAGCCCGCTGTAGCCGCCCCGCCTGATGTCGCGGTACACGTCCTGCCATTCCTCCGGCAGGTAGCGGCGCACCGCCGGGTTGTTCATGATCTGGCCGAGGTTGCGCGATCCCGTCAGCGACTCGTACTGCTGGCGCATTCGGTTGATCTGCTTGGTCATCTGGTCGTACTGGGCCTTCCACTTCAGAGCGATCTGCGCGTAGTTCACCGCCTCCGCGACTAGGTTAGCCACGTCCGTGGTCGGGATCTGAGCGTGGGCGATCGAGCTCGAGCAGAGCAGTGCGGCGATCAGGGTTCGGCGTGCTTTCATGGCGGTGCATCCTCTGGAGACGGGCGGCCGCATCGCGTGCACGGCGGCGCTGGTGGAATACCGGGAGCCAGACATCGGGGTCGTCCCCGACGTCGGCGATCACTCGATCAAGCAAATCGTTGTTCTCCGTGCTACCCGAGAGCACGGCGAGGTCGTCGTCGAAGCCCGCAAGGTCGAGCCGGGCGATGACCGACCGCCTGCCCTGGCGGAAGGCGGTCTTCAGCACGAACGTCCGCGACTGCGCCGGCAGCTCGCGCACGGTCTGGTACTCGGTCTCGGTCAGGCCGAAGCCGTTGATGTACTCGTCGCGAATCGCGAGCGGGTTCGGCAGGTAGATCTCGGTCGCGACCTGCTGCACGAGTTCGGCGGCGACCGCTGACTCGAGCAAGGAGGAGGGCATCTGCGTGGCGAAGACACCCAGGCCGTTCTGCTTCCGGATCGTCAGCTGCTTGTTCTTCGCGAAGTCGGCGAACGCCTCGTCGTCGACCCACTTCCACGCCTCGTCCATGAAGTACGGGAACCGCCGCCCATCCATCGCCTGTTCGATGCGGTGCAGCAGGTACAGCGCGATCGGGGTGCGGATGTGCGGGTCATCCAGGAACGAGGTGCCGTCGAAGCCGTACACGCGGTGCGTGTCGAGATCGATCTCGTCGGTGTCGCAGTCGAGCACCCAGGCGAGCGATCCCTGCTTGCCGGTACCGTCGTCGGCGCACCATCGCGCGAGCCGCTTGACGACGCTGTTCTCCCGATCACGACCCTCGGTCATGTTCTGCAGGAGCGTCGACAGCCTGCGCACCGGCTTCGGCATCCGCATCGTGGCGGCGACCGCGTCCCCGATGCGTCGCTCGTCGCTTGTCGAAACACTCGCGCCGTTCCGGGTGACAAGCACCGCGACCAGGGATTCGAGAAAGTGCCGGTTCGCAGCAGTCGACTCGAGCTGAAACGGGTTGAAGCCTGTCGGCACGCCGTTCTGGATCGCGAGGTACTTGCCCCCGATCGCCTGGATCGCGATCCGTGCACCACGGTCCTTGTCGAAGAACACGGTGGTCATGGGCGCGCTCGCGAACTTCTGGGCCTGCGCGAGCAGGAAGTTCAGCAGCACTGTCTTGCCGGACTCGGACTGCCCGATCACTCTCACGCTGCCGAGGGGGAACGACCCGAATCGATCGTCGTCGTCGGATGCCTGGTGGAAGTTGAAGTAGAGAGGTGCGGACGACGGGGTGCGGAACATCGTGACGGCCTGGCCCCAGGCGTTGCCCTCACGCTTGCCGGTGACGAACCCATGCAGCGCGGTCAGGCTCGCGAAGTTCAGGCTCGTAAGCGACGCGACACGCGGCCGGTACTGCCAGTTGCCGGGCAGCTGCGCGAACCAGGTGCCGTCGAGCGCGGTGGAGGCGAGCGTGGTGAAGAACCCCTGGTCCTGCATCAGGGTCGCGGCCTCGGCGGTGTCGCGTCGCGTGCTGGCCACCGACTCACCGAGCACCATCAGGGAGAAGTGGTACTCGCCGACGGCGAACCGGCCCTGCAGCAGCTCATCGATCGCCTCGAGGATGCCCGCCTGCTGCGTGGCACTCCCGTCGCCGGCGTTCGCCAGCATGTTCTTCTGGCGCGTCATTCGTTCGCGCGCGGCCTGTCGGTCGCTGAACGAGAACGACTGCGTGGCGATGAACGGGAAGTCGCTGTAGAGCAGGCCGTCGAGCATCCCGGGCGCGGTGTGTTCCGGGTAGTCCTTGATCTCGATCGCCTGCGCGTACCGGGTGCGTGTCGCCTGGCGCAGCTCGAGCGTCTCGGTGCCGGCATAGATCCACGCCGAGCCGAGCGCCTCGTTGAGCGGCGCTGTCGGCACGCGCACTTCCTGCCAGTGTCCGGAGGTCAGGAACTCCAGGAACGAGAGCAGGTGCGAGAAGCGGACGCCGGCCCGATCGTAGGCGGTGAGGCGCTCGACGCCGTACGCGTCGAGGCCGGACTCCACCTGACGCGCCAGTTCCTCGAGCGAATCGATCGCTTGGTGCTGCTCGGCAAGGATGGCGTCGAGCGTGCGCCTGCCCGCCCTTGCGAAGACCCGTGCGGCCTTCGATACTCGCGGACGGTAGACGAGGGTCAGGTAGTGATTGGTGCGCATCATCTCGTAGGCATCGAGCGATGCCCGATAGCGCTCGTCGAGCCCGCGCGTGAACGCGTCCGGGAACTCCGCGTCGAGGAGCCCGGTCGTCGGGCGCCGTATGGTGTGCACCCAGATCGAGACCTTGCTCGAGCCGATCGAGCGCAGCAGCGTGTTGAGCGCTTCCTTGCGCGTGGTGATCTCCTCCGGGTCGGCCGTCTCGTACGGGATGCCCTCCACACGCCACGTCGTCAGGAGGTCACCGTCGTGGGTCGTGACGACCGTCGGCGAGACGTGCGCGCTGTACGGCACGTACCCGGCAACGAGTCGCTCGCCACGCGCGGTCGCGCCGTGCTTCGTGCGGGCGGCCATCAGCGGCGCTGCCTGCCGGTCGCGATCGGGCTGTAGGCCGAGGCGCCCCAGAACCTACGGGTTCGGTCGAGGTTGCGCATCCGCATTCGGAAGCGCACCGCAAGGAGCCGGAACACCTGGTCATCCTGCGCCGTCGCGAGACGCATCACGAGCAGCACCGGGAAGATCATGCCCAGCGAGATCAGAAAGCCCGGGCCAGAACCTGCGAGCGATGCGCAGAGCACGCCTGCGCCTACCGTGCCGCCGAAGGCGAACACGGGGATTCCGAGGAACGACGCGGGTCGCGTCGCTCCCTTGTAGACCGGGTCGCGGTCCATGTCAGGTGCCGCCACCAGGCATCAGGTAGGAGCCGATGCCAACGGCGGCACCGGCGATGAACCCCCCGATCGCGACGTTGGCAATTTGACGCCCCGTCCCGACGTTGAACACGAACATGATGCCGACGATGATCAGCGCGATGACGACGATGATCGGCGCGGCGGTTTCGAACACGCCTTGCCAGCCAGTAAGAGCAGTGTCGAGCTCGGGAAGGCCTTGAGCGCGTGCCGAGGATGCACAGGCGGCGAGGAAGGTGGCGGCGAGGGTGCGGCGCACCGCCGTGCAGAGGGTCCGTGGGGTCATGACGAGTAGGCTCCGTATCAGGGTTCGCCACCAACACGTATCTGAGTGGCACCCCAAGCATACCCGTCTGACTACCAAAACGATCGTTTTGGTTAATTCATTCGATATATTTTGGTCCTACTCTCCTGAGGACGCGCTCAACGTAGCTGGTGCCGTCGTCATCGGGCTGGAAACCTCGCTCGAAGCCGCCCGAGTAGTAGCAGGAGAGCGCCGCACGCAACCCGACTTGTGGGTCCCGATCGATAGTGGCGCGGGCATAGCACTCGCCGAGAATCGCAGCGCCGGTTGCAAGGTTCCGACACGGCTCGAAGGCCTGCTCGAGCGTGAGTCGATACACCTTGAAATTCAGGCGATTCACCTGAGCGAGCCCCACGCTGTAGTTCCAGCCGGCTGCCTCAAGTGCGCGGGCCGTGGAGAGAGCCTCGGCGAGGGTCTCGGGCTGGCGCTCAAGACGCCCGTCGACGACACCGATCGCGTAGGGGTTGCCGGAGGACTCGACGTCGACCAGGGCGGTCATCGTCTCGGGCGCGACAGACGGTGCGCAGCTCGCGAGCAGGGTGACAAGGTCCAGCACGGCAGTCCGATTTCCTATTTATCGGCTACCAGAGTATCCTTATTGGTTAGGAGGAGATTGGTCAGTTCCCGTCACCGGCTGCGGCGGGGACCGACACGCCTCGGTGGATCGTCAGCGTCGGATGGTCGACGATCTCGCAGAGCAGCATGTTCAGCTTCTCGAGATTCTGGAACATGCGAGGTCTGGTGCGCTCGCGACGCGTGGTGAGGTACCACTCCTTCTTCCGGTGGCCGTACAGCGTGAGAACGACGAAGTACTCGCCATCCGGCGTCTGCATGACGTCGGTGGAGGTGACCATACCTCGGGATGCATAGTCCCGCATCTCAGTCTCGGTAACGGTGTTCTCGTGGCCAACGGGATCGAGCACTACAGACATGGAAAGGCCTCGGTTGGCGTAATACAGAAGTCCTCGACTATAGTCCGGTGACGAAGCGGCAACGGATTGACACTTCCAGTAGGCGACGAACGGCCAGGTCGACACTCGGGATCCATCTCGTGCAAGACCCCAAGGAGCAGACCATGCGATACATCGATACGTTCATCACCACCACCGCCATGAGCATCATCCGCGGCGGCATGGTTGTCGCGGCCGGACTCGTCTACCTGCGGCTCGCAGCGCTCGCAATCCTCGTTACGGGCGGGCTGGGCTTGGTCCTGTACGCGATGTTCACCTGAGAGGGGTCGACCAGTGACAGATGTGAAACGGGACGGCGAGATCAAGAGGACGTTCGTCGAGAGCACGAAACGTCAGCGCGCCTACTGGACACACCTCATGCTGGAGGAGAAGTAGCGGACGGGCGACAGCACGCTGAACCTCAGCACATGGATCATCCGACGATGCGCCGGAGCTTGCGGGGGAGGTGTACGGGTTCGTGTGCGAGGACGCATAGTTCGACGGCCGGCGATCGATGCCGCTATGACCCCCGGCGCGCCGGTCTCTCGTTGGGGTCGACGACAGCCTGGTAGCGGACGCGGTACCGCGCATCTGCGCTAGCATCCGAGGCGGGTCAACCAACCGGAAGACGCACTGATGAAAATACACGATCTTCTCCGGTCCACCACCATCGCCAAGCTGATTGACAGCGAGGCGACGGGCGATGGATCGATCGAGTTCGACATCGATGAGGCGGCTTTGGCGGGCGCGTTCGTCGAGAACGCGATCGACGAAGATGACTTGGAGGCGGACGACACAGCGGAAAGGCGGTAGCCATGGCCACCAGCAAACCGCCGTTTCATGAACAGGTCGCCGCACGGATCATCCGGCAGCTCGAGGAAGGGTCGGCCCCGTTTCAGAAACCGTGGGAGCCGGGAAGCGGGCTCGCGTTGCCCTACAACCCCACAACGGGCAACCGATACCGCGGGATCAACTCGATTCAGCTTCTGAGCGAGGCGCGGGAGGATCCACGCTGGATGACCTACAAGCAGGCGCAGTCGGTCGACGCCCAGGTCAACCGGGGCGAACGGGGCACGACCATCCAGTACTGGAAGTTCAACAACGAGAAGGCTGTCCGGGGCGCCGATGGTAAGACGGTCAAGGCCGCGAGTGGCAAGACGGTTAAGGAACAGACCAAGCTCGATCGGCCCCGCGTGTTCTTCGCCTCGGTATTCAACGCGGAGCAGATCAGCGGCTTGCCAGCGCTCGAGCAGCCCGAGCGCCCAGTCCACGCATGGGAGCGCATCGAACGGGCCGAGCACATCCTGAAAGCCTCCGGCGCAAACATCAGTCACGAGGACCAAAGTCTTGCGTTCTACAGCCCTCGCACCGACGCCATCACGCTACCGCTTCGCACCCAGTTCCGGAGCACCGAGGGCTATTACTCGACCGCGATTCATGAGCTGGGACATTGGACAGGGCACGAGACAAGACTGAACCGCGACCTGTCGCACAGGTACGGCACCGAAGGCTACGCCCGCGAAGAACTGCGGGCGGAGATCGGCTCGATGATCGTCAACCGTGAGCTGAACCTCGGTCACGACCCGAAGAACCATGTCGCCTACGTCGGTTCGTGGATCAAGGCTCTGAAGGATGACCCGCTCGAGATTTTCCGCGCGTCTGCCGAGGCCGAGAAGATCAGCGACTACGTGATGAGCTTCGAGCGAGGCCGGGAGCAGAGTGCGCACACGTTGCGGGAGGTCGATCAGGCCGACACGAAGAGAAGCGGGCCGGCGTCAGCAATCGAGGCCATGGCCGACAAGTTCGTCAACTCGTCGACGAACGATCCGGGAATGCGGACCCAGATCAAGGCCAAGATACTGACGGAGCTGGACAAACGCGAACGAGAGGGAACGCTTCCGCGACTGCCCAATTCGAGCGCCAGAACGACGGCGAAGGATCGGACTCAGGAGATCGAACAGGCTGACGAGATGTCTCGGTAAGAGCAACTGCCGGCGGTCAAGGCAAGTCACCAGTGCGGACCCCGGTTTAGCCAAGGAGGTACAGCGGCGCGAGACGGCCTCGCGTGCGCAGGGCAACCGCAACAGGTTCATCGACGCGTCGGAGCTTGCGGGAGGCGCCCAAGGGTTCGTGTGTCAGGACGCGTGATTCGACGGCCGGCGATCGGTGCCGCCGCTGGAATCCCACGACGCGGAATCAGGTCACGGCTCGTTCGCTAGAACTCGAAATTCTCGACGTCCGCTCCCTTGGGAACGCGGCGGGCGACGAACAGCCCGAGAATTTCATGTGTCGGAATGTCGGGACCTAGGGCCTTTGCAAGGACCATTTGCACGGCCTTGAACTGGGTACCGGTAGTGATGACGTCATCGAACACGACAGGTCTTCGGCCACCGATTGTCGCATCGAGCGCCTCGGCATCGATGGTCAACTCGGCCGCAAGTACCGCCGGTAGGGGACGCGGCTCGTCCGTCAAATGGCTCGGTTCCACGGATGCGCTGCGCGAGATCACATCAGCCATGCGGAACCCTCTATCACGAAGCACAGGACGCTCGAAGACGTCGACGAGTCGCGTGTCGTACCCTGGATCGTCGCGATGCTTGGACGGCGGCACCGGTACGAACAGAAACTTGTCGGGCTGCCGAACACAGGCAGCAATGCTCTGGGCGATCACATCGATCGCCTTGAGCTTGTAGTGCCACTCGGGTAGCCCCTGTCGCTCGGGGGACTTCTTGAAGTTCCAGATCAGGCTGTTCGTCGGTGACTCAAAACCGCCCTTTGGCTCGTAGTCTCCGAAGAACCAGCACATATCTCGGGGCACGAGACGGGAGTGATCCGGACGCGTGAGCTCATCGATCCGCGTCTGCGTGAGGTACGGGGTCACGCGTTGCGGTCGGGACGAGCCCCTTCCATGTGACCGCTATCGGGACGAGCACCGTCATCCGGAGGTATCAGGCCCGCAGGTGGCGGCTTCACCGGTGGCAACGCTCGCAGCACATCCTCGACGCCTTGCACCCGGATCGCGCCCTGCTTCTCGAACCGCGCGGGCCAGGTGAGTGCAGGATGCTCGAAGCAGCTGTTCAGAATGAAGAGCTTCCTGCCTTGCCGGATCGCCGCCCGTGCCTGGTGAAGCGTTCCGGAGGTTTCGGACGCCTCGACGATCACGGTCGCATCCGAGAGGGCCGACATCGTCACGTTGCGCTCGGGGAAGAAGGTGCGGCTGTTGACCCGGTAGTGCTGTTCGCCGTAGCGCTTGAACGGTACCTGGGAGACGAGTAGGTGCTCGGCGGCGATCCTCGTCTGCAGTGCTCGGTGCTCGCTCGGGTAGACCTTGTTCAGTGGCGTTCCGAGCACCGCGATCGTACGCCCCCCCTGCTCGATGCACGTCCTGTGGGCGACGGCGTCGACGCCGGCGGCCAGGCCCGAGACGATCGTGTAGCCCTCGTCGACGAGCGCGCGAACAAGCTTTGAGCAGCGTCGCTTACCGTCCTCGCTGACCTTCCTTGCACCGACAACCGCCACCGACGGGGTGAACGCGAGCGACCAGTCCCCCAGGTAATAGAGAAGCTCCACCGGATAGACCGCATCGCGGAGCTTCTCGGGGTAGTCCCCTTGCCCGTGCAGGCGGATTTTCGGTCTGAACGGTCGCTTGCCGCCAAGCACGCTCTCCCGGATCCACGATGTTGTCTCGTCGACGACGATGGCGGAGACGAGCTCGGAGGGTAAGCGCCCGGGCTCGGCGCGGAAGCGCTCGGCGATCGTCTTCACGCTCGCACCGTGCTCGGACCAGAGCGCCTCCCAGGCCGCCATCTCGCGCAGAGGCTCGATCGTCCCGGAAAGGCGAGCGGTGCCGAGCAGGTCGGCGGACGATGAACTCAGCGGCGACTCGGTCATGGAGTGGTGCTCAACAGCGTTCCGGGGCCCCGACGATTGTGCACCGAACCGAACCAGGGCGACTCGATCAGTCCTCATCGTCATTCGGTGGTGGTCACCGTGCTCAGGGGTGTGCAGGTATCGGTAAACCTGCACACCCCGCGGGTCCGGTCGAGAATCAACGTTTTACGTCCGAAATACGGCCGTAATTCACAATCTGACGGGTTATCTAGGTAACCTGCACACCCACGGATCACGGGAGCAGAGAATGGGGCAGCAGATCGGGTACCGGCGAGTCTCCACGCTCGCACAGACCACCGTCCGGCAGCTCGTCGACGTCGAGCTTGATCGGGTGTTCGAGGACCGGCTCTCCGGCGGCACGCGCGAGCGGCCCGAGCTCGAGGCGATGCTCCGTCACGTCCGTGCCGGCGACACCATCCACGTGCACAGCATCGACCGGCTCGCCCGGAACCTGGCCGACCTGCAGGTTCTCGTCCAGACGATCACCGACGAGGGCGTCTCGGTCCACTTCCACAAGGAGGGCCTCACGTTCGCCGGCGACGGCTCGTCTCTGGAACGTCTGCAGCTGCAGCTGATGGGCGCGTTCGCCGAGTTCGAGCGAGCGCTGATCACCGAGCGTGCGTCCGAGGGTAGGGCGCTGGCGGTCGAGCGCGGCGTGCGGTTCGGTCCCGCACGCGGCCTCTCGTCCGCCAAGCAGCGCGCGATCGTGAAGCAATACCAGGACGGCGCGCCGGTTGCGCGACTCGCCCTCGACAACGACGTGTCGCGGCGGACGATCCATCGCACGATCGAACGGGCGGGCGTCCAGCGGCCGCTGGCGAAGGCAGCAGGAGACGCGGCAAGCGAGCCGCAACGTCGACAGGGGAATGACCGATGATCGAGAAGAACATCGAGAAGCTCGTCACCGAAGCACTCGCGGTCGAGGCAGAGAGCGCGAAGGAGGCCGGCACGCTCGGCTACCTCGCCCGGGCGATGGTGCAGGCGACGATGCCGCACCGGAAGCTGCTCGAGACGACGCACGAGAGGGTGAACGGTGACTATCACCTGACGATGATGTCGCCGCCCTCGATCGGCCTGCCGTTCGGTTCGGTCCCGCGATTGATGCTCGCGTGGATCGGCGCCGAAGTCCTGCGCACGCGCGAACGCGAGATCGTGCTCGGCAGCAGCATGTCGTCATTCCTCCGTGAGCTCGGGATGGTCCCGACCGGCGGTCGCTGGGGCACCGTTACTCGGCTGAAGGAGCAGAGCAAGCGGCTGTTCGGGTGCGTCATCACGTGCACGTACACCGACGACAACCACTTCGCCAACAGCGAGCCGTTCCACGTCGGCAAGGCGGACCTCTGGTGGCACTCTCAGACACCCGAGCAGCTGGGTATCTTCGAGTCCCGGCTGCAGCTCTCCCAGACGTTCTACGACGAGATCATCTCGCACTCGATCCCGGTGGACATGCGTGTGCTTCAGGCGCTCCGGAAGAGTCCTCTCGCGCTCGACATCTACGCCTGGACCGGGTACCGGATCTACACCCTGAACTGCTCTGGCCGCCCATCGGTGACCATCCCCTGGCCAGCGCTCCAGCAGCAGTTCGGCGCCAGCTATCCGGAGGACACGGCGCAGGGTCGGCGGGACTTCAAGAAGGCGTTCCTGCGCGAGCTCTGCCGTGTGATGGCGTTCTGTCCCCAGGCACGGATCGATGACACAAATGCCGGTCTGATCATTCGTCGATCACCACAGCACGTGTCATCACGGGCGGCTCGACGGGCTGTGGACAAGTACTGAATAACGTGTGTGTATCGACACTTATCCACGCATGAACTGTCCCGGCTACAGGCTCGTTTTACGCATGAACTGTCCCGCCTATACGCATGAACTGTCCCGCCTCGACGCTTTCGAACAGGCTGGAAGCCACACTGGACGGGCCTCTCAGCGTTCTGTCTCAGGCCCGCCTGTAGTTCCTTCCTTATAGATTCTCCTGTAGTTGGCAGCTCGAAACGGTGGACAACTGCCTTCCCAAGATCAGCTACATGGCCAACACCGATTACAAACCGTACCCTCAGCCGTCACGACATCCACTCTCAGCATCGAGTGCGAGATCTCAACGAGGACGCCTTCGGCTGGTGTCAGCAAACGACCCGCGTGTGAGTACGGCTCATGCGTTTTCTTCTCTCAGATCTACACCAGACGTGGCGTTGTCAGACGCCGTAACGATCTCAGCGCAAGAGCAGACCGCAAAGAAAGTAGATTCTAGAGCGTGCAAAATGCACGGTAAAATAAAATTAGTGTCGCTCTGTAACCATGTATAGTGCACATCTCAAACGCCTCACCGAGATGTCAATGGCTCGTCCAAGTGCTCAATCCTCGCCTCCAGCCAACCCGCCTTCTGATCTGTCGAGAAACTGGACTCAGCAGCTCATGGCTGCCGCTCTTGATGTTCACGATCCGTCAATGTGGGTGTCACCTCCACCGGCGCTGGTTGGCGCTCTGGTCGAACTGTCCGGGGTCGGGCGAGATGACTTTGCCGCTCGGCTCGGCGTCGATGCGAGCACGCTGCGTCGCTGGACAATGCCGATTGATCAGACAAGCCATCGCCCTGTACCGTACGGTGCTTGGTGCTTGGCACTGGTTCTTGCGGGCTACGCCAGAGTCGAATCCCTCGCCTTTCCCGTCTGGCGGGCACCAACGGGCGATCCGCCACCGATCGCCAACCGAGCGGGTCAGTTGCTTGTCGAACATGGTGCGCTCGTTGCCCGTCTGGCTGGTCACATCATCAGCGACAGCTACGGCCAGCCTCACCCGGGCACACACACCGATCCGGACCGCACCGCCCGCTGGCGCGACATCGCCTTCGCAGCCGGCGCGCTGCACGACATCGGTAAGCTCGATCCGGACTTTCAGCGGTATCTGAGAACAGTCCGCGCAGGCGTTGAACGGGATGACGCCGACGATGGCACCCATATCGACAACGATCACGCAGAGGGCAGGTTCGGTGCCGATCAGTATCCTCGACATGAGGAAGTGAGCTGGCTGCTGAGCGGACAGCTCCTGGATCCTGAGACGCTACAGCGAGATGCACTTGGTGGCGGCAACACGAACGTCCCGTTCGCCTCGAGCCGGCTCGGCATGCTTCGATACGCAATTCGTTGGCACCACGCCCGCCCACTGCGTCGTCCCGAGGACCAGAAGCGCTTCGACAACAGCGACGAAATCGAACGCGGTCTGCAGCAGCGCTCAGACTGGCTCGAGGACGGCGCTCACGAGGCGTTGGAGCGCTACCTAGTCGATCTCGATCGGCTTACTGGGAAAGCGCTGACGGGGGCCGTGCAAAGCCGCCCACTCTCCCGTCCGGCGGAAGGCATCCCGCCATTCAAGGAACTCTACTCAAGCACCTATGGGCTCGAACCACCCGAGCGCTTGCGCTCGATCAATACCGAGGCGGCTCGTAGTGCGATCCGCTCAGCACTCGTGACCGCCGACAGGGTCGTCTCGGCGCTCCGTCCTTCCGAGCTCAGCAAGCATCTCGAACGAGACACGCTTCCCAGCTATGTGCCCGAGGCTCAGCACCTCTCCAAGCTTCACGAACAGATCGCCGCGATGCTCGCACGGTTCGAATCGGATGCGCGTTCGGCCCGACAGAGCGAGGCTGCGCATGCGCTCGCTGCACTCACACGCGAGGGCCGTGCGGCCTGCCTCGATGGCCCTGCCGGCTGTGGCAAGACGAAAATCGCGCTCGAGTGGCTCGCGCTCGAGAAACCCCGGCGCACGATCGTGCTCGTACCCCGTACCGCGATTGGTGAAGCGCTGTTCGACGAGCTCGTCGACGAGTACGGACTCACCGCAAACGTCGAATACCTCTCGGGTGCGGTCCGGCGATTTCGCAGCGCAGGCGACACAGTGACCGTCGACACGCCAGAGGAACTCGAGGGCACCGGGGACGTACTGATCACCACGATCGATCAGCTGTGCGGCACACTACTTTCGCACCGGCGTATCGACCTGGTCACGCATCTGGCACACAGTCACGTGATCTTCGACGAGGTGCACGAGTTGTTCGACCTACCGGGCATTGTCGTGCTCTTTCTCGAGATCATGCGCCTTCGGCAGGGGTGCAACGGTGCGACGCTCCTGATCTCGGCAACGCCGAATCGGCACTTTCTCAAGCATCTCGACATCGCCGATCAGGACGTGGTCCGAATGGCCACGTTCAACACGCGTCCGTATCGTTTGCGCTGGCGTGCCCTGACGGCGGACGCCTACGCAGGTGGTGGCATCGGTAATGCCGAACCGGGACTTCATCCGTTTCTCGACGGTACGCTCGAAGCCGCGCCCGGCACGTTCATCGTGTGCAACACCGCAACTCTGGCGCAACAGTCCGCGGTGGTACATCGCCGGGCAGGCCATGATGTGCTGTGCCTGCACGGACGCTTCACGCCGAAGGACAAGTCGACATTGATCGGACGCGCGCTGACGGTATGCGGTCGCGAAACGGAGGTGGAGCGGGCGAACGGACGTCCGCTGCTCGTGGCCGGTCCGATCGTCCAGGCGAGCCTGAACCTTTCGACCGGGCATCTGCACACGGAGGCCTGCACCGGCGAGCACTTCCTACAGCGGATCGGACGCGTCAACCGCTTCGCCGAACTCGACGAGGCGATCGTCGAGTTGCACGTCTCCCGTCGAACGAACGGGAGGCTTGGGAACGCACGCTTTCTCCATGCGCTCAACCAGGATGCTCGGGCCGAGGCGTTCACGCAGGCACTCGAACCACGAATTCGGGCCGCAGCCTCAAGCGACGACGAGTGCACGATTGACCTTCCGGAACTCTACCGATGGTACGACGACTTCCAGGCCACGCCAGAGGCGGAGGAGGCCTACGCGGTGGACTTCGATGGGGTCATGAAGGCCAGCAAGACGCTCTTCGAGGAGCTGACCTTCGATCCTGTCCAGTACCCAGGGTCTCGTACGAAGAACTTGGGCACGCTCTCGACACGCAGCTTGCGCGGACGATCCTGCTATGTCCTTCCGCTCGTGGCGGACGTGCGAACCGCTGAACAGCGCGCGGTGCTTTCTCTACTGTGGACCGACAAGAGCGCGGTAGACGAACGACTCACCGACGAGCTTCGCGAGACGCACTATGAGGACGAACTCGCCACATTCTTTCTCAAGCTGACCCGTGCGGCCGGAAAGCCCGCCTACCTCAGTCCGACACTCGTCGGCGGGGATGCCAAGCGCTTCCTGGCAGCACTCGGGCGCGCTTCGCACCCGATTCGCACCTGGCGCCACTTGCGTGCCCGAGCACGGCGCCCGGACGCGCCGATCATGCTTGCCCGGGAACGCTTTGACGAGAACAACCGCTACTACATGCACTACGACGGCGTTGCATTGGGACTCATGCGCCCGGATCGGTTCGATGCGGTCGCCGCGCCGCAGACTCTGGCGGTGCTGATCGGCGGTGCTCGCCGAGCGCGCCGTTGATCGCTTCTTTCCTCCCTTGCTACCACCGTTCAACGAACATTCTGACTAAGACACCATCATGAGCATTGACGGCATCAAAAGTATTGACTTTCTCGTCACCGCCGAAGGCGAGGGCGTGATCAACCACAACGGAGCGTTCACGGCATACAGCCCGGCGGCGGGAGAGAAAGTCTCGAACCATCTCTTCCCGAAACTGCGCGGCGTGGATCCGTTTCAGAAGGTGCGCAGCGAGCACGACGGGCAGGAGCGAACAATGTCCGTTCGACTCGACGATCCTGCGTTCTCCAAGGCGACCTTGCTGGTCAGCGCCGCATGCATCCGGTCGGGGCTCTTTCGTGACGTGTCTCATGGACTCCAGGAGGTCACCACCGACAACGCCGCCGCCGTGCTCGCAGGTTTACACGGTCTCGTGCGTGGCTACCTGATCACGCGCGGCGGGCGGAACCTTGCCAGAAAATCGCCTCTGTACGTTACCGATTTCGACTGCGTAGAGCCCGGACTCGTGTTCAGTCAGGGTAGCAATGCCCACACTCGCGGCACCGAGCGCGAGGACACGTCTCTGTATTCCTACTACGCGACGGCAAAGAACCTGACCTACACCGGTCGGGCCTCGCTCTCGGTTGAGGATCTGCGCTTCATCCCGCTCGAAGACAGTCTCGGTCGCTCGTGCTACGACTTCACGACAAGCATCGCCGAGGGTGAGCGGATTGCAGCCGCGATCACCCAGCACCTACGCCACCTTGCCCCCGAGGGTGCCACGCCGACCGCCCGCTTCGTCAAAAAGGCCGTCCGCCAAGGTTCGATCGAACCGGTCGGGGATGCGGGCGTGCTGCTCGATGACGCCGCTGTCGAGATCATCGCGCACGAGGTGCGCGGGCTCTTTGAAACGCTCGCGATTCGCCAAGGCAAGGGACACTTGTGCGTAAACAACGTGGTTGTCGACTACAACGACACGACGCGACTGTTTCGTGGAGAACAGCATCCGGATGCCGTCGTCGACAGCCCGACGGGTCGGTCGTTCGCCGCCTACTACGTGGAGGATGCCGAGATCAGCGACGAAGACTACGAAGCCGATCAGAAACGACGGACCGACGAGCGCAAGACACGCGCCTCACGCAAGGACACCACAGGGCGCTCGTCTGAAAAAGCGACGAAGAAGCGTGCTACGAAGCCGCCGCCGAGTGCCTCGTGAACCGCACGATGGAGGCCTCGGCTTCGATGAGCAACCGAGAGCTCACGCCGTGCTTCGCCTGACGCTTCGCTTCGAGAGCAGTTGGGTGAACCGCTTCGCCAGCGGTTCGGGCGCGCCCGCCTTGTTCACCAGCGATACTCAGCTGAAGGCCTCGACGAAAGGTCTCGTGCCTGTCGAGATGGACCCGGCCACCGCAGGGCAGCCCGGGGCGCGCCTGGCGTACCTGCAGCGTCTTCAGGCAGCGAATCCGGCTCTGCTCTATCGGGTGCCGGACGATTTCGACAACACCGTACGCGGTGTGCTCGCTCGGCTCGTCGGCGAGGTTCGCCGCCTGTCATGGCTACGCGAGCACCGCCCGGAGCATCTTGCTCTCCGAGCTTTCGCTGCAGGACGCTACACGATCAAGCTCGAGCACGCGTATTCGAGCACGATGCGGTTGACGACACCGGCAAACGATGTCCGTTCGAAGGGGGCGGGACTTATCAGGGACAACCCGCTCTACGGTGACACGGACCTCTCGCGGTGGTTATTTGGTCATCTCGAATACGACGTCGAGGACATGCTCGCGATTCTTGGACAGGGACAGTTACCAGAAGGACGCTGGACTGCCCGTTCTCCGTCGCAGCTGATCGCACGGCTTGAGGTGTTACTTGACCAGCAGAAGAGCCTGCTCGAGGGCGCGAGGCGCCAAGCAACGGATGGTGACTACCCGTACGCCAGCCTGTTCGCCCTCACGCTTGATGCATTCAGTCCGGCTTTGCACGAGCAGATTGACGCACAGCTCGACAGACGGAAGGCTTACGCGGCAAATCACCTGGATCAGAACGTGAACCAGACGATTGAGGACGGAGTGCTCGAGAGCTGGCATCTCGCAGGTGCTGTGATCGTTGCGCGCTTGCGCTCGATGGACGAGGCGGAGCGCACCGCCCTCATCGAACGCGGTGTGCTTTCGAGCAAGAGCAGCGGTCTGAGCGGCCTGAGCATGACGGGACAGGTCGGACACGTCACGCCAAAGGATCTCTACAGGTCAGCAACGGGCCAGCCGGCGGTGTCGCGCCGTATGCCTTACAGCGTGAACCTTCCTGGTCCGGTCCGAGCTGACGGGCGAAACGAGCGTATCGATTCCGGTGTGCTCGTGCACAGCGGTCACGTCGAGTTCGAACTCGACGGCGACGAGGTTCTCGAGCGCGAGCTCGTTGATGCGATCCAGGCGGCCTCGGTCGGTCCGCTGCATTTCGGCAAGAAGGGCGTTGCTTGGGTCAGCGCTATCGATCATCGGTCCAACAGAGGAGGCGCCCGTGTTTGACGCTCACGTATTCGTTGCTACCCGACAGCCTTCGCCACGGGAGCTGCATTGCCTGGCTACGCATTTGACCGACAAGGTCGATGTGCCAGTAAAGATCGAGCGTAACGGACGGGTGATTCGTGTCTGTCTGCCCGCAGGGCGGTTCGTCGCCCGCCCGGTTCAGCTGGATACCAATGCGTTCGTGCACCGCGAGACGCTTGCGCTTGCACCTTGGAGTGCCGAATCCGGTGATATCGCAACTATCTCGATGCGCCTCTGCTACACGATTCATGAGGGCGAAGACGGCTCGCGCAAGGCACGCAAGCGCACGCCTTTTCATCCGGAGAATCGGCTTCACCGGCAGTACCGAAAGCACTTTCTTGCCTACCTCGAGCAGAAGACGGGACTCGCGGTCGTGAACGGGGATGCGCAGATCAGTATCGTGGTCGCCGCGGCACCTACCCCGGAGGAACGTGCCCAGAAGGTCTGGTTCAACGGATTGGCGGAGCTCAAGGTGCGGGCCCCTGTGGTGAACCTGACTACGTTCGGACACCTCGCCGGTGCAGCAATCGGCAACCGCCGGACCTACGGATTTGGCTCGGTATTTCTTGACGGACTCGAGGAGGGCATCGAATCCGGATGTCTATGCGACAGTGATTACGAGGGAGCGGCCTTAACGACAATGGCACTCGGTTAAGCAAATCCCCTGTCACCGACCCGTGCGTTCGTAGAGATGACGGACCTCTCGGGCTTGCGCTCGTGGCAGGTTGAGCCACACGGTTCGCTTCGGCCGGCGCTTCACCGCGCGAGGCTCCTTTCGCCCCGGCCGGTTGCGCACCCGGTGCTGGGCGATGCGATCCAGCAGCACCTGCCAGTTGGCCTGGTTCAGCGGTACGCCCATGAGCACCCAGGCACTCCAGCACTGCTGGGTATGCCGGAAGCTGATCTGGCGCGGCTCCAGGCCCGCCGCCGCGGCCGCCTCGCTCATCAACAGCCGGATCAGGTTGTAGCCCAGCACGTGCACGTCGAGCTCCTTGGCCACCATCTCCGGTGTCCTGCAGCCCAGCACGCCGGCGCCGAGCCCGTCCTTGAAGCTGCGAAAATCGAGCTCGATGTCCCAGCGCCTGGCGAATTCGGCCAGCACCGCCTCATCCGGGTGGCGCTGCTCGTCGAGCAACGAGGTGATCAGATACCTGTCCTCGCACCCCGGTCGCGTGGACACCACCACGCGCAGCGTGCGGGTACGGGGTATCGTCGCGTACTGCTCCGGGCTCATCCACACCGGGCGGCACGGGCGTTTGAAGGTGAGCCGTCTGGGCAGCGGGTGCGGCAGCCCCCGGCTACCGTGCACCTCGAAGATCGCCGCGCAGTGCGCCTGCTCGAGCAGCGCCCAGGCGAAGAAGTCCTCGTAGATCGCATCACCGATGACCAGCGTGCCCGGCTCGATCCGCTCGATCATCGCACGCAGCGCGGTGCTCTCCCCGGTGCCCTTGCCCTTGGCAGGCGTGACGTGCCGGTCCACGACCACACCGGTGGTGGCGCACACCAGGCCCACGAGCCGTCCCTGTGGAAAGCCGCAGCCTTCGCGCTGGCTGGCGCTCTGTGGGAAGGCCTGCTGATTCTCGGGCGTATCGGGCATCGAGAAGCCGGTGCCGTCGATCAGCAAGGTGGCCGGGGCGGGCACACACGGCTCGCCGGTCGCGATCGTGCGGGCAACGCGCGCCACCTCATCGCACAGCACGCTCACCAGCGACGGGGGCAGGCGCTGGCGCGCATCGCAGTAGGCGCCGGTGGAGCTACTGGGCACGCGCTGGCCGTGCAGGGCGCAGCGGGCGATGTGCTCGTCGACGACGCGCCGGCACGAGCGGTCGTCGGACAGGACCTGGCAGACGAACATCGCCAGCGTCTGGGTCGGGGTGTAGAGCCGCTCTCGGTACGGCGGCAGATGCGCTTCGAGCGTGTCGAAGAAGCGTTCGTCGGTGAGCAGGTTGAACACGCCGACGCTGTCGAGCGCGGCACGGGCGCGTTGTTCATCGCCTCGGGGCAAGGTAGTGTGCAAGGTGGCTGGTCTCGGTAGCGTTCCGGTGTCGCAACTCGAACGTACTTGACCGGGGCCAGCCACTGCAACCCTTGTCAAATCAGGCGCCTATCGTTAACCGAGTGCCATTGGCCTTAACGACGGCGCTACTCGGAAGGATGTGATGTTGGCGCCGTAAGCGAATGACAGCGTTGCGAGACCCTTTTCTCCAGTACGCGTACAAGTGCTTGATTTTGTTACTTGAAACAACCAATGCCCAAAAATAGGTCATTGGCGTTGAAATAATGTAAGCCATTGATAGTTAGATAAATTATCCGGCTACGCAACGGTGTTGCCCCGCGTGCGGGGCTTCGAAGTACAGCGTGGATCGCACGGACGCACCCGACGCGTGTTGCCCCGCGTGCGGGGCTTCGAAGGAGCCGCTGCGCACGCTGTACATCGCACACCGGTGTTGCCCCGCGTGCGGGGCTTCGAAGATTGCGTCGCGCACCAGGGCGAGCGCGGCGTCGTGTTGCCCCGCGTGCGGGGCTTCGAAGCATCGACAGATGCCGCACACATCCGGCATCGCGTGTTGCCCCGCGTGCGGGGCTTCGAAGGCTGACCGCGCTGACGTATCTGCGCATCATCGGTGTTGCCCCGCGTGCGGGGCTTCGAAGAGCAGCAGGGCGTACGTCGGGATGTCGAGCCAGACGCGGCACTCGTGGCGCAGGCCGACGGTGCGCAGGTAGCAAGTGGCGCCGAGACGCTTGCAGGCGGACTGCTGAGCGAGGGCGCCGGTCTCGCCGGTGAGCAGCGCGACTTCGGCGCGGCTGGCGTAGTTGTTGGGGCGGGGGTCGGTCATGGTGCAAGGCTCCGTGTCAGCGGATCGCGGCGGTTGCTGCGATGGATCTAGTCTAAGGCGAAAACGCATGATCCGCAACTAGAAACGCATGAAATATGCCGCGACTGCGCGTTTCGGCCTTTTCGAGCGCGCACGAACGAGCAGAAGAAGAGCTTTCGTGACCTGGCTCTATCCCCCGCTCCTTTCGGTGCCTCGATGCGCTCGGGGCGGGCAACTGCTGGTCAGCCATGCCAAGGCTGTCGGAATCCGATCGCGGCAGAGTGGCCGCACCCCGGACAAGGCCCTTAGCGCCAGACGACCCGTGTCCGTCTGGCGATGTCACATGAAACCGTTTTCAGTGTCCATAGGCATGTTCACCCTTAGGAAACTCGCGCCGCTCTACCGTGTGGCGGTGCGGGCCTTCATCGTCCGAAGGGGATGCGCACCAAGCGCGTTGGCATGGCAACCGGTTTTTCTGACGGGCGGCCCCGGCGAGGGCTCACGGCGTTCGGCGGCCCGATGGTCGGGCTACACGCTGGCGTCTTGCAGCGGCCGAGCGGCGAGCACTCCCAAGGCGGATCTGTCACAATCCATTTGTGACGCGGCAACCGGGAGAGAACCTTCCGGTGACCTGTTTGCCTCGGTCGTGCTAGCCGAAGTGGTGATGAAGTGTCAGCTTCGCCGCCCGGTTGCCGCTCACTTTAGCAGCTTTCCGCCTATGCGTATGCGCGCGGACGCCTACTTGAATCCGCCTGTCCACCGTACTTGGCCGATGATCGTCATCTGCCCCGGCGCGGCCTCGACATCCGGGTACAACCGCTTGTCCGGGTGATCTGACGACACCAGCCACAGCCCGACAGGCCCGGCGATGATGCGGCGCGTGATGACGCTCGTTCCGACAGCAATTGCATACACCCGGCCGCTCTGACTGGCGGGGTCGCGCCGGGCAGGATCAATCACGCCCTCGTCGCCGTTGCCGATGGTCGGCTCCATGCCCGCATCCGACTGCACGAGTCCGATCGCGTCGTCGTCAGCCAAACCGATCCGGTCCATGACGTAGCGTGGAATCGGCACCAGCGGCAGCTTCTTATCTGCATGCTCGGGGGCATGAGGGCATCGTGTGTCTCCGTACTGCACGAGCATGGCCTTGTCGGCTGGCAATGAGGTGCTGGACACACTATCAGGATCGAGAGACAGCATGTTACCGATACCAGATGCCAGCCAATCCAAAGGGATCTTGAGCGCCCGCGCAAGCTCGGTCATGCGCTTCGTGCTGGCCTGGGTGCCGCGTTCGACCTTTGAAATAGTCGACTGATCTACACCCG
>ENA-ORXT01001408-ORXT01001408.1-marine-metagenome-genome-assembly--contig:-NODE-1408-length-32588-cov-20.097167_pt1 | contig 32588 bp, 36 predicted proteins | sample MGYA00237868_ERZ511482 | MGnify/ENA metagenome assembly ERZ511482 | reverse complement strand
GCTCCTCTGCACGCGCCCAGTATAGGAATACACTGCGCCCACAACGCGCCTGGCTGCCACTCCACGGCACCGACACTTCTCAGGCATCGCGTACGCGGGGGTCTTTCCGGCGCTGGGTGGGGAGACGTAGAACTCGCAGGACATCCCACGATCAAGAAGCGTCACGCGGCACCTACAAACGACGATCAATCAGGATTCCCTTGCAGGCTGTCGTGAGGCTATTTGTTGCTCTGCAGGGGGGCTGTTCATGCCTCGTCTAATGCATTTATTCTTCGGCTGCGCTTCCTCTGCAAAAACAACATAACATGTCAAGCAGAGTCCAGGCCAGAAAAATGGACCAAGTATAAAACCTAAAGCAGAGGTCACACTGCCCCGGCTTGATCGCATGCTGGACCCCCGCGTGCCCTGCTGAGCGCGTCAATGAAATAGAAACGAACAGACCAGCGTCGAACGCAGAAATGTTAGAAAGAGATAAACACGTAGCCAATCACGAGAAGCAAAGGGATCGACGAGCAACACGGAAACGTGAGACGTGCGTCAGTACAATGACACAAAAACTCAGTACGTCCGCGAGACCCGCAAACACGTAGCCAATCACGAGACGCAAAGAGATCGACGAGGAACACGGAAACGCGAGACGTGGGTCAGTACAATGATACAAAATCCCAGTACGTCCGTGAGACCCGCACCGGCACCCATCAAGTACGCAGGTACAACACACCACTGAATTGCATCACTCTGAGCAGCTGCACGACAAGGCATCCGCCTCACGGCACGTACCGAGGAGCCTGCGGCAGATCGGAGACGGATCGAGGGGGTAGCGAACGACAGCGACGCCGGCGGGGCGTCGGACGACGCCAGGAGGGTAGGCGAGGGCGTCGGTCTCGACCCGACTCGACGACCTGTGGCAAAGCCTCAGAGACGCCACCTTCGCGGTCACATTGGCTCTTTTGAGGCGAGCGCACTGTTTTTCGACCCTCTTAGACGCACCGAGAGGGCACACTGTGCGCGGTCCGCCCAGCCTCTTTCGACTCAGTGTGCAGCTGCGCGCTGTCGTTTGCGACTCCTACGTGATGTGTTCCATGAAACACAGCGATAGCTTCCCTGTCAGCTCTCGACAGCAATGCTGAGTCATCAAACTGTGTGCACGTATCAAATTGGGCAACGATAGCTTTTCGAACGGAAATTTGACCGGTATCCACCTTTGTTGCTCGTTTTGATACGTGCTAAACGCCGGTGGCTTCTGGCAGTCCAGGGACGCCCGACACAGATTGATGTGTGACAAACCGTCCTGGCCGGCCCTGGCACGCTGCGAAACGACGACGACGCACCCGATTTCCTGTGTGCGCGTCACTTGTAGCCTGCTTCAGCAGGGGCTACAAGCCCACGAATCTGGCCCGATTTACCTGGTACACCCCACGGGGCCAGCACGTGGGACTTGTAGCCCACGTTCTGGAGTTCCTTCCCCCCCAGATGACGTGCGTTCGGCCCCCCCCCCACGGCCGCCGCTCCGAATTGATGCCAGTAAGGCAATCGGGCCTGTAGTACATGAAATTTATCCTAGTACGCGTCTCAGTACACGTCTAGTATGCGCCCGACTTTCCCGACGATGCTGACCTCCGCGCCGCTCTCGTCGATCGTGACGCGCACCACCACCGCCGCCGAGCGGGAGACGCGGAGTACCCGTAGTTCGGTGCGCATCGATGGCTGGGCGGGTACAGGAAGCAGAGGAGAGGCGGGCACAGGAAGCTCCGGAGAGACGGGCCCAGACGTCACCGGCGAGTCCGGCGTCGCTGCGAGTCGTGCGTCAGGACCGGTTGAGGATGACCAGATGGTCTCGGCAGTCGCTGGCAAGACTGGCACCAAAGACTCGGGCACGACCGCTGAAGAACTCTCTGCCGCATCAACGCCGCTCGTCATTGACATTGCCGCCAAGGCCATCATCGTCGCGTGCATGACGGGCGCACCCTCGCTGATCGGGGTGCTCTGGGAGCTGGCAGCCCCTGTCGACGGCGCCGCTGCAGAGAAAGCTGCCATACCCAGCATTAAGGAGCCGCGGCTACTCACGTGTTCCCCCTCCTTCACAGCAGGGATTGCAGCTGGCCGCGCGTCGGGCGCGACGCTCCACGGTGCCGCCTCCAAGCGACGGCTTTGACGGGCCGGCACCACATGCTTGGGCGGACACGCGACGTTCAACGATTGCTTGGAAACCAAGCCCGCGAGCGCAGGAATCTGGTAGGCGCCCGGCACCGTAGAGGGCTCACGCGGCAGGCGTTGGATCGCGCCACTCGCGCGAACGCACGGAAAACTCGAGCAGCTCAGCCACCCGACGCACTGCAGCGTCGACGTGGCGGTGGTGTTTTAAAGGTGCGGCAGAGGGCACATGTCGCACACGAAGTCGGCGCCGTCCGCGTTGGGGGCGGCTGGCTTGGACTTGAGCGCCGTCATGCCGACCAGCGCCCAATGAGACTGCAGCGGCGCCTCAGCGACCGTTGTCGCGAGCTGCGAGGCGGTCGCGCTGCGGCGGATGCCTCGCCGCGGCGACGGTGTGAGACCAGGGACAAGCGCTGGGGTGACAACCGCTCCAGCTGACGTGGCTGCGGGCCGGGGTGATATGCTGAAGGGGGAGGAGGAAGGAGCTCACACGTCAGTCACGCCGCGGCATGAACAGATAAGTCTCCGACACACCCACTGAACCGGTATGACCGTGCCCTCCTGACGCCTGCACACGTTGCAGCACTCTTCTTATCCGAAAGTGAGCTTCTTGACGCGGCGATCACGCGTGTGAAGTGGAGCGGCAGTCACGGAGGTGCTGGACAGTCTCAGCGGTGATCACGCGCACCGCCGTGGCTGGTGCGGCATGGAGAAGCAAAGAGGGTGGAAGTCACGTGTTGTGCGTCCATTGAGGCACATTCAGAAAATTCCAATTCGAAACGGAAAATCTCATCGCGATGACCCAATCTGGCCGGCTCCTTCGTCGTCCCCACCTATCTGCCCCACCCCCCCACCATGAAGATGGCCACCAAGATGGCGGTTGCTCAGGTATTCTCCACCCTGGAGAACGGGGGAACCCTCAAGGATGCCCTGAAATTGGTTCCGGGGCAGACAGGCATCGCTGTTGGGGCCCTGCGTAGCGCTTACTACCGCTCCCTGGAGAACACTCCCCGCGCCCACGGCAACGCCCGCCTCTCCCACTACGATGAGTAAGTGCTGGTGGGTGTTGCACAATACTTCAGTATGAACAACTTCCCCCTCAACAACGCTCAGTTACGCGCCGTTATCAAGCGGCGATGGGAAATAGAGGTCTCCCAACCTTGGGCGTCCCTTTGAGTCAAGCGCAATCGTTAACATCTCTCACTGAGGGCGTGTAAGGCCCTCGCTGACAAGCGGGCGGGCCCCGAGGTTCTCGATACGGCTAAGGCCCTCTGTGAGGAGCTGGAAGAGTTCCTCAAAACCCACTCGTTCATCCCGTCGGCGGTCTCCAACTACGACGAAACACGCATCACCCACCGCGGCGGGAACATGGCCGTCAAGCGCGTGGACGATAGCGCCAAGACCCGGACAAACGCTGTGGCAAGTCGCAAGTCCACCGTGGCTTCCCTGTTCTCATTTGTGTCGGCGCTGGGGTCGGTATTTATGAGCGTTTACGTCTTGAAGGCTAAGTTTGGCGAGGCATCGAAGGCCCCGGTAGATTCTCGCCTCCATGATGCCCCGCGCACGTCCCGGAGGTGTGGGCCGCGGTTCTACTGCTTGACGGAGACGGAATTCGTTACCGGCGAGGTCTTCGAAGCGGTTATGGCCAAGTTCTCGGACGAGTGGGCCACCCGCAAACCAGGTATCCCATCGATTCTCTTTGGGGACCAGTTGGGGGTACACCGTCATCTGGATGTCATCTAACGGGCATTGGGCAAGATTGTCTACCTCTTCTTTCTTCCTCGGAACACGAGCCACATCACCCAACCATTGAATGAGGCCTCTTTCGGCGTCTTCCAGCGGCTTATAGCGACGGGCGCCTAGCAGGGCGTCATAAATGGGATGCTGGGCGATGAGGGCACCCGCAACGCCCTTTTAGAGGCAGCCTACGCCGCCAAGATTCGAGATTTCCTCCCCAACTTCATCATAGTGGCGCTTCGTCGCTATGGGCTGTGGCCTTTTTACCTAGAGCGCATGCTGTCCCAAGTGGCGGATGCTCTGGAGCTGGGCCACACACACGACACCATTCGCGGTGTTTCAAGCGCGGCTGCTGCTGACATTATCCAAAAGGCCACCAGCAGAGCCTAGAGTGCCACAATGCGGACATCCACGGGGTCGCCGGTGGTCCAACGAGCCGTTCTGCACGCCCCCGATGCTCTGCTTGAACAACGCAAGGAGATTGCCGCAAATACGGCCTATGACGAAGCCATGAAAGCGGCTCGGGCCATCGCTCGGGCTCACAAGCGGGCAAAGAAGGCGGAGGAAGAGTCCATGGCGGCAGCCGCACACGTGGCCAACCTGTGTAGGATGTGCGCCACACGTACGTCCTGCAGATGGAAGGGGTGGAGTGGTTGCGGTTGCGGGCATTTTGGAGTGTGCCTCGGATGTACCAGCTCCATGGCGGCCGCCGAGGTCCTCGCGAGGCATACGTAGGAGTGTCCTGGTGATTTTGCAGACGGATTTGATAGCGAAGGGGACGAGGAGAGTGAGTAGTAGTAGCCGCGAGTGCCCTTCGATCGGGTTCTGGGACGATATTTTCTGTTGAGAAGTGGAAGTTTCTGAATGTGCCTCATTGCGCTGGTGAAAGGAGGTCTGAGGGATTACCGCTTGTCAGTCTCTGCGTATGGAACCCTCCTGGCGCCACTCATCAGGTGTCAACTGCTCGTAGGCGTGTGCCCGTTTGTTCCCACCTAGGGCTGGTGGCGGCGTATCGCGGGTTGTGCGAGTCGGTGGGCCTGCCCGCTCTGTCTTCTTGGCCGTGTCGTCAATCACTGACAGCGGCCCCTCTGCTGGTCAGAGGTGGGCGCACGTTGAAACAGACCCTTTGCCATGTAAATCAGCTCCGGCGGACTTCGCGCGCGCTCCCGCCTTGTGCGGCACGCTCGCCTGGAGCTCCGCCGGCGAGGCACCGTGGGGGGATTGTCGCGGCTCCCCGCACAGCCCATCATTTCCCATCGAAGCCTATCGCCTATCGAAACAACGTTTGGATGGGCGTTCTTGACCTCTGTGTAAGCCATCCAATTCCCCATCGGGACAACGTTTGGATGGGCTTTTAGGCCTGGCCCGAGGCTGGGCCTCCCGCGCGGAGCCACGGAACGGCCGTTTCGTTCCAGCCATGGTCGAGACCGCGGCGTGCCTCTGTGGTGTGATTGGGCCAGCACTTATCAGCACGCTCGGGTGACAATGCGCGACTTGTTGTGCGCTTAGCCTTACAGAGGCACTTGGGGGCCTCCTCGACTTCTGTTCGAGACTGCTGGGCCTCCAGGACCCCGGCATCTTTCACAGGGTCACCTGTATCTGTCATGCCCCAGTTCGTGACAACTGCTCCAGCAATCTGGCTTCAACTCATGCCCAGCGAAAAATAGACATATGACTGGCTTCAGCAGTCTCTCACGAGGTCGGTAGTGTTCTCCGTTTCTGATGGGGCGCTCCCGTTTATTTGTTAGAAAATGAGGTCGAAAAACCTCCGGTACCAGTTCGTGACACAATGACTGATTGTGTGAGAACGACCTGGAATCGCACATTACAGTTGGAAAAACTTACCGAGGAACGAACAATTTGATCCAGATTGCCCAAGATTCTTGCCTACGCGACCAATAGGGATACTCTGGTGAAGCGACTGCCAAGCTGTGACATGGTTTCCGTCGTCCCGTTCGGCCCCCTCCTCAGTCCCTGCTTCGACAACAGCCTATACGGTTCGCCTGCAGGCCCGCCCCCCCCCCCGCCCGCCACAATATCGCGGCGCTTCTCATGCACTTTGCCACGCCCGTCCTTCTCGGCGCACCGACGTTGGCCAGAGACACTCCAGCCCTACCCGCACTGCAAGACTCGCCCTCCTTCCCCCCCTCCCTTTATCATCAGCCATTACGTGAGAGACGCCCATCGAAAGAGAGACTATGCTACAGATGGTTCTCTTCTTGTGCCAAACGATTTGTAGCACGCCATGGGGAGGGTGGAGCTTTCAGAATCGGCAACTTGGTGCGCTTTTCACGGCGAAGCCAGCAGGTCCTCCTCTTCCGGGAAGAAGAAAAGTGGCGGACCGGGCCTGTGCAGGGCTCGTCAGGGAAAGATGAAGCGGCGCGCCTGGGCTTAAATGAGCCCAAATCGCTGGCCAAACGCCTCGGTAGTGAGCTCCCCGGTGCGCGCGAGACGCAGGCCCGCAAACATGGTCTGATGACTTGCAGCATCACCAGCCGCTGTGGCAAGCCGCCGCTGCGGTGGCATTGCGCGTCACTCAGAGGGGGAGGGTCGGGACAATGGTATTATCAGTCTGTGAGAGGGCGGCAAGTGCGCTCAGTGTGGGGCACGTGGCGCCGACAGGTAACAGGCCGAATGGGGACGGTCGGGGGGAAGAAGACGCGGGCATCTGCAAGTGTAAAAACGGCCAAGTCAACAGAATGTGGGCCCACGGTGTCATCAGAGCAGGTAGTTAGGCATCAAATTGATTTCCGAGAGTGCGCCCTTTTTGTCCTCTCGGCGTGCTGCTCGGTCCGACGTGCTGTCTTTTCGGTGCGCTTCACACCGAAGGCGAGCTCACGAGTTCGCACGTTCAACGGTGTGCAACATGTTTCCCTGCCTGTTTTTGTACTTTTTCGAAAAACTGGTTTATGGGCGCTTCTCCCTCTTTTCTGTTGCCACCGAATCCGATCTTATCAGTAAACACTGTTGATTTGCCACACAACCCCGAGTTGTCACGAACTGGCACAGTTGTCACGAACTGGCACATGACGGATAGCACCCTCATCGCGCTGCTCTTGGACAGTACTCGAACTAGGGCCCATTTCTGTGGCTGTCGGCATCGCTCGACGAAGAAGGTGCAATCGTGGCTGCGATTGTCGTCCCGAGATCTGTCAAGTGAAGCCTGAGAGAAGCCTTCCATCGTGGCCTGACTGGGACGCGAACTTGACGAACCGCACCCGAATGCATTCGGCGTCCGGCGCCCGACGGGGGGGACATGCTTCTTCGAACCCTGCTGACGAGAGGGGCGAGTGGTTGCAAATCTCCTGCTCTGAGTTAGCACCTGATGCGAGCAGCGAGTCTGCTAAGAACATTTAGCCGACCCACATCACGTGCCAGGCCAGGCACGCAAGACATATCACATGAATGCCTTCAGAAAGTCCCGTGATTGCTCCCCTCTGATTGGTTAGTCGTGAATGAAATATGCCATGAACTCACATGTATGACTGCAAGGAATATTTAGTCATAAAACTTCCAGTCAGTAACGATGACAGACATTCTCATTCATCGATTGCAGCATTCGATAGATCCGAACACCATGTGAAAGGCTGAAATCGTCTGCTTCTCATCTGGAGGACGGCGCAGGTCAAAACGCTTGCTCCAGAGGCTGCCTTCGTGACTGCCGTCACCGACCCACACGTGGCCGTCGCTGCGCAATTTCCATCCAGACAACTGGTCTGGCTCCATGCACTGCCATCGAGGGCTTCGGACTGCAGACCCCCCACCCCCACAGGAGGTCATCCCCAGTTGATTTCCTTCTCGCGCCCACCTGGCTCCAGTGGCTGCGATCGCAGATTTTAGACTGCTGGCCCCACCCGCTCATGGGTATCGCACACGCCGCTATTCCCGTCCCCCACCCACCTGGCTCAAATCGCTGCAATCGAAGGGTTTGTCAGCCATCCCCACCCCCCTGGAAGTGCCAGCCGGCGCGCATGTTTTGGCCGGCCCGTCCGTCTGGCCCCAGAAGCTGCGATCGACGGTTCGTGCCTCGGGCCCCCCACCGTCAGCAACGCGCCAAACGCGTATGTCGCAATAAAAACATGCCCGGATCCAGGAGCTGCGACGACGCGTGTGCGCGCTCCAGGCGACGATTGCAGGATTCGGACGGCTGGCCCCACACCCTCTGAGACATGAGAGACCACGCTTTTTGCCGCCCACCCACCTGGCTCACTGGGTTGCGATTGAGGGTTCTTGACAGCTAAACACGCCTCCTCAAGTGGGAGTCTGCTGGTATTGTCGTGCGACACAGCTAACTTTCGTGTGCTGCGTCCTTCATGTCCTCAACGAAATCCTAACGTAGCACTCGATAGAAGAGCGACGACATCTCCAGATCTGATTGGTGGATGCTGCACCTTTTCTCGGTTTCCTCTCTTGAGGCCTCTTCTTTTCGGAACACAGTTATTGAACAGGGAGCGTATTCAAAAAAGAGGAGTCTAGCCTTTTGTCAGTGGCAGGCCTCGTCGTTCGGTGGGGCTTGCCGGCCACGCTCCCACCACAGCGCAGGTGCTGAGTGTCGGACAGCCGTCCCCGCCCCATGAGAGGCCCCGGGCCCCGTCGTGGACAGCGCCCCTCTCTCGCCGGCGCGCATTTTCGGTCCGGCCAGCAAGTCTGAGCCTGGCCCCAGGCAGTCCGATCGAGGGTTCCGCAGTGTCGGGCCCATCCCATCCACAGACGTACTCGTCAGTTGACAGAGGGCGATGCTCCAGCAGCTCTGATGGTGGGTGTCCACTGACCCCACACCCGCAGGGAGCCCGAAACAATGAATGTCCTTCGCGCCAGCCCACCTGGCTCCAGCGGCTGCGATGGCAGGATTTGGATTCCTGACGTCTGACCCTCAGAGTTCTGACGTCACTTCGGCGTTCCTCACACCTGTCGTCGTGGCGTCCACCGGCCTCTCCACCTTCTTCGCGCCGCGAGGAATCCTGGGGGTCCGGCTGGACAGCTTCGGCGGCAGGGGGCGCCGAGCGGCGGGAAGCGTGGAGGGCATCGCGGAGGGGCGTTCCGCATTGCCACGGTCCTAGATCGACGCTGGGGGTGCGCGGATTGCGTCGTTTTTTGGTGAGACCGTCGCGATTATTGGTGCCTCGTGAGATTGACGACGCCGAGAGAGGACGGCGCTTTTGCGAGAAGGTCTCCCAAAAAAACCTGATATGTTTCCTCTGGCTGTTCGCTGGCAGGTCATCCGTAATCGCCAACAAGGCCTTCCATGAGACTCCATCGGGCTGCATGCGGGCTGCAGTTTGGCTGCAGCCCACAAGTGGTAGGCAAACTTTCAACGCCACGGGTCCCCTTGGGAAGACGATGCAATCCAGAACAGGCACGCAGACGCTGCTCGCTTCAACGCTCCGCTTCTGCGTGCCTTGGACGGCCTTTTTCGAACGCATCCCGAGATCTTTTTACGGGAGCTGTCGTCCATCTTCAAGCGGTTGGCTTTGCTTCCGGATTGGGACGCACGCTGGCCAACAAGTGTGTCATCCCTGGGAGAAATGTTACGTCTGATTGGCTTCTCGGTCAAGAAAGTGGAGCGACTGGCAAGCGAGCGCAGCCTGGCGCTCGTTGTTGCCCACTGTCGGCTCGCGCGGCATATCCCGGACAGATGCATCGTTGTCGCCGACGAAACGCACATTCACGGGGCGGAGATGATCCGACCTCGGGGCCGATCCTTGGTCGGCCAGCCGCTCGAGGCCCTCGCCCCCGATCCCCGTCCCCGCCAACGCTTCTCTTCAATCGTCGCTATCTCCAACAGCACCGGGATTTTAGAGCTGACTGTCAACGAGGTGCCGCCGGCGCAGTCCGGTGACGATTGGGTCGCTTTTTGCAAAAGCCTGGCCGGGCGGATGAACGGGTACGTGCCGGGGGCTTTGTGGGCAGACCAACCGCCGGATTGTGTGCTTCTGTACGACAACGCCTCGGTTCACAATCCTGTTGCAGACGAGATTCTGACGATGAACGGTGTGCTGCTGCTTCACCTGCCACCCTACTCTCCCAACTTGTCCTCCATTGAGCCTACCTTTGCCGATTACAAGCGCAACGTGCGGGACCTGACGTACCACCACCCCGAAATGCCAGACCGGTTGACGCACGTGCTTGTATTTGCGTCCATTCCCCTCGCCACGATCCAGGGGCATTATCGGGAGGCTCGGCGTGAGCTGTGGCGGCACTTGCCGTAGTTGACGGGACCTGGGCGTCCCTTGCAAGGCATTCTGCCCGCGCTCCCGATTGAGTTGGAACCACCGCAGCCGTGACGGTGAAGTCGAGTGGACTTTGGGGGGGGCGGGGACGGGAGGAGTTCTGTGTGGTGTGTGTCTTTCCCCTATCAAACTGTGCCTCGTGTTTCTCTTCTTTTGTTTGCAGTTCCCAAGTCGATGCATATCTCAGGGGCTCGTAGAACGTCGGTCAAGCAAGTGTGTTGGTTGCCGACGCTTTCGGGATGGGAGGAACCAGGTTTTGATGCAGCGTGGTGGCTCAGAGAGACTGCCGATGCGGCTTCCAACAGCTGTGAGACAGCGCAACTTGGCGCGGCGCACCGGCTGGTGCTCCCATCCGAGTCCACCCTCCTCTTTGCAATAGGAAAACAATAGGGATGAGGATGGAGGGAATCGCACCCATCAACTTTGTCGTTGCTGGTCCTATTCGCTCCGTAGCGCGGTTGTTCAGAACGTATGCCTTTTCTGTGACGCCCACTGGAGGTCCTCCGCTGCCATAACAAGGGATCCAAAAAGAGCAAAGCAGGTTATTCTGAAGACGAGCAGAAACAGCCACAAGAAGATGACACACTCACACGGGTACAAACGAGCAACAAAGTCCCAGAGACCAGCGCACCGACTGCAGCCAGTCGCGGCAGCTCGCCTAATGGGAGGCCAAGGTCTTATCCGCCTTCGCAAAGGAGGAGAATAGGTGCTCCACGAGCGTGTCAAAATCAGCCGTCCCAGATACAGTAGAGCCACGAACTCCATACGCCGTCGCACCCTCCTCCACCTTGCTCAGAAATTTCACTCTATCCTCTTCAGTCACATCTCCATATATGTGATGGGTGAGCGCTGTCGCCACCTGCGTGGGGGTCATCTTTAAGGACCCAGCCCTCCGCGCAGGCGGGTCAACGGGACTACGCGTGACTTCAATAACGTCATCCCGGTCTGCGGCAACAGAGCCGGGCGCGCTCTAATCGCCGCTGTCACCAAGACAGTGGGGAAAATTTCAAGGGCACAAAGGACAGACCGCAAGTCGCAAGGAAGCGTCGGGGCATTTCAAGTACATGTCAAGTCAGTGTCGTGGTTGCAAGCTTGATCAAAAGGCACCGAAGTCGATAAAGAGCCACACACATCTCCCCAGTGGACCATAGGAATGAGGACGAAGCAAGTGAAGAGTACAAGCAAGCCGAATGACAGGCTGAACGTACAGGCGAATGGATCCCGAGGGTGCCTGCAGCGCTCGCGCAGAATTGCGCAGACCAGTAGCAGCGGGCTTTTCCGCTGCGGCCCGATGACCGCTCAGAATCGCCAGAGCGTTCACTTGGGCATCGTCGGTGGTGACCCCGCTGGGCCCGCCAAGATTCGCCGTGAGGGACCCAGCGAAAGCGCTGGCGGTCGCGCTCAGGCCTGCGTCGGCACACCTCGCCTGCTCACGCGTGGCGTCAACGTTGATTGGCGAAACCGCCGCTGCGTCGGAGCCGACTGCAACAAGGGTGTCCACATCCGGGCCCAGGACTACCCTCGTTCTTCCGGCGCGGGATGACCACCAACCACAGTGGCCTCCAAACGCGTCGTTTCCAGGCCGCTACGCACTCCCGGCACGGCACGAACGGGCCTTTTTCGCATCCATGCCGGCCGTTCCGCCAATCAGAAGACAGGAAGCTCCCCGCCACAGGCCCCACGTGGGCCCCCATTTCCCGGGCCCGCGATTGCGCTGGCCGCCTGCAGAATGACCTGGGCCCATGCAGCATTTTCACGGTCAGCTGTCTTACAGCGGGCCGCATCTGTAGTGTGCCCCTGAAGTTTGCGGCCCTCGTTTTTGGTGCTCTGCTGGGTCCTGCTCGAGGTCCAGGATCTCCGAGCTGTTCACTTTCGGACCAACCGTTGCGATGTGATGGGGGCTTTGTGGCTCCACTGTGGTCCGCGGTCCTCACGACGGTTGACCCTGGTCGCGGTAGGGGGGCCGTCGACCGCGAGAATGCTTCCTCTCGTGTGCCGCGCGCGTGCCTGCACGCGAACCGGCTGCTGTAGCGCGCCCAGGATGGTTGGCCGTGGCCCCGTTGTCGGCGTCGCCCGCGTTGCCGCTTGTCGGCATCGCGTGCTGCCGCGCTCCTCGTCGCCGTCGCCGTCGGCCTCTGCGCCCGTGCCTTTGCACCCCCTTTCGCACGCGGCTGCGGCCGCCGGCCGCCCCGCTCACGCTCGTCCCGTCCCCCCTCCGCGTTGCCACCCCTGCACTTCGGCGCTGCCGTTGGTTGTCGTTTGTTGCCCGTCGCGCTCGTTGTGGGACCCCCGCCCACGCCTTTGCCCCCCCTCGTCGTACGTTGCAGTGGCCGCCAGCGGCCTCATCCGCAATAGGCGCCTCCCCCCGCCCTGTTTCCGCCCCTTCTCTTCGCGCCGCCGTCGGTTGCTCGTCCCTCTCGTCGTCGCTCTGCCCGCCCATGCCCTGGGCCTTCCCCGTCCCACGCTGCTGCGGCCGTCGGCGGCCCCACGCATGCTCGTCGCATCCCGCCTCCCCGGTTCCGCCTCCGCCTTCCGCCCCATCTTTTTGGCGCCTCTACGCTGGTCGGTGCCGCCCTGGCCAGCGCGCTCTCATTCGTGCGGCCCACCGCTCCGGCTCCCCTCTTGTCTGCCCTTCTCCCGTCTTCGGGGCGAAGATGGTGTCGTCGGCCGTGCGTGGCTGTGCCCAGGACGTGTTTGACAAGCTGCTGGGATTCGTGGGGCCGAGCCGCATGGGCCCTGTCACGCTGACGCTGCTGGTCGAAATTTTGCGGCTAATTGAGGTCTTCACCAAGAACAACAGCAACTTCAACTTTCACGTTCATGTGTCGGGCTACGACACAACGGGACAGGTGTTTTGGGTGCCCGTCTTTGAGGACCCGCACGTGCTGGAGAGCCATGCCCGCAAGGTGCTTTGCATGCTGTACCGGTACGTGGAGAGTGCGCACTGCCTGACGGCGGTGGCGGAACCGTTGTTGGCCGTGCGGGGGGCGCCGTCGGACGCACCAGGCAACCTGTCGGTCGCAGCAGGTAACCCACTGCTGCCGAGTGATCCGCTCACGGGATTGGAGAGCGACAATGTGGGGATTGCGGACGGGGAGGGGGCGGTGACATCAGAAGGGACGGGGGATGCAGACGCGGACGCCCTGGCCCGCGCACAAGCGGCCGCTGCAGCTGTTGTGGACGCCGCCGAGAGTGGGGAAGGCGTTGGAGCCAATGGCACGGCGGCCGCGGCAGCGCGCTTGAATGCGGCCGCGGAACCGTCGTCGACTGCGTCCGCGGCAACAGCATTGCCAGCTGGCGCCCTCGAAGGTGCCAACGCTCGTACGGCGATGGCGCAAGCAGCTGGCGGCAGCGGCGGCGAGGACACGGACTCAAGCTCATCTGGTTCGTCGTCGGACGAGCGGCGGGGCAAGCGGCGGCGCCGTGTCGGGGAGCCAACGCGTCGTCGGTGGAGCCCTGAGGCACCCATCCAAGAGTTCCAGCCGGCCGACTACATCCCGACGGACGCATCCAAGGAGCTGCTCAAGACAATGTTTGATTCCTCGACGGACCGTCTGACGCGCTTGCGTGTCGCGTTGACCAAGGGCAACGCCGCCCTGGCCGAGGGAATGTCGACAAGGAGATTGCGCTTATGCATCCCCTGGTGGCCGAGGCAGCCGACGCATGACGTGCCGTGGCCGCGGGGTGTCATCGTGGACACTTCCCTGTTGGTGGCGGCGCGTGCCAAGGGCGCGTCCAAGATTACGGCGGCGACGGTGAGGGCGGTCCTGCCCAAGGCCACCCTCAAGCGCAACTCGACAGTCGCGCAGCGGGTGGCCGAGTTCCTATTGCTCGCCGGCATGTCGCAGAAGGCGCACTTAGCGATGTCCAAGTACGTCAACGGCTTCGCCCCAACGCCGCTGCTGTCGAGCTCGGGGCGCGCTCCACCGCTAGGGACGCTGTCGGGGCTCCGGGCGGTGCCAAGGATTGCGCCCACGCCAGCACAGTTCTTAAAGCAGCAGGCGGACCCGCGTCGGCCGGGTGACAAGTTTTCTGGCAGGCCGAGCCGCCCTACCGGCTGGGTGGCCGCCGGGTCGCAACCGCCAACGCACCAGAGAGGGCAACCACCTGAGGAGCTGCCGGCTCCGCTCCCTCCGACGCACCCGGCCGCTGTTCGCGCGGCGGCTGCAGCGGCTACTACTCGGACGGTCGCTCCCCAGGCCGGCGGTCCTACCTCGTCCAGTAGCGCTGCAATCCGTGCGGCTCTGCTAGCCCGCGCTGCAGGCAAGGGGAGCACCGCGGCCAAGGTCAGCGCCGCGGCCAAAGGCAGAGATGCGGTCAAAGGCAGCGCCGCGGAGGTTGGGAGCGCCGTGGGCAAGGGCAGCGCCGCGGTCAAGGGCAGTGCCGCGGCCAAAGGGAGCGCCGCCGCCAAGGGGAGCGCCACGGGCAATGGAAGATCCGTCAGCAAGGGGAGCGCCGCGAGCAAGGGGAGCGCCACGAGCAAGAGGCGCGCGGTGGGCAAGACGAACGCGACTGGCAGTGCTTCGAGTGGGGCCGCTTCCTCCGTCACGCTGCGCGAGATGCCTGGCGAGCTGGCGACCGCTGTGTCATCGGCGGGCTGCGCCGGCCTTGACGGGGCGTCATCAGCTACACCGACGGCCGGTGTGGCATGCACGAAGAGCAACAGGACACCTGGTGCAGCATCCAAGACTACCCCGCTGGCATCCACCTCGACAGCAGATGCTCGTCCTGCGCCTCTCCCGCCTGCTGCAAGCGCGACGCCGCTGACACCTGCTGCTCCGTCTGGCGGTGGCAGCACGTCTAGTGCTCCCCCAACTGGGGCTGGACCGCCAACGACAAGTGCTCCCATGTCGACGCCACCTTCTCCGCCAAGTTCCTTGTCGCCATCCACGGGATCATCTACGGCGCTACCTCCGTCACCGGCGCCAGCTGAGAGCGTCGCGCTGCCTTTCGTTCCCCGGTTGAATCCTCTACCTCCCCCTTTGTGCGCTGCAGCAGACCATGTTGCTGTAGCTGCGGTTGTCGATGGTGCTCCCTCTGCCGTGACTGATCCTCCTCGAGCGGCTGCCGATGCAGCCGTCATTGCTACCCCCCCTGTCGCGCGCGACTCTCGTCCGGCTGTGACCGTAAAAGCGGTTTCGTTATCGTCTGCATCACCCACTGTCGGAGCAAGTTCTACCTCACCATCGCAGCCGGTGGAGTCGTCGGCTGGAGGCTCGCCATCTGCGTCTGTGCCGTTGTCGACTCCCTCAAAGACGATGTGCTCTGGAGTGCCAATAGCACCCTCTGGTGGTCGGTCCTCTGCCGAGGGTTCACCGCCGGTTGCGGCCGTCAGCCATAAGGCGAGCACGCACATCTCTGCCTCATCCACTCGGCCGCCGGCAAACAAGCGTACGGCGTCATCCTCGGCCAGCTCTGCCCTTTCTGCCGCTGGGACTAGTTTGGTGACGCCCGCGGCGTCGTCCTCCCGGAGACCACCACTGCCTCCTCGGCCTTCACCCCCATCCCGGCCTGCGCCGAGCGCACCTCCGCGAAAGCCGGTTAGGGTGCGGGGGAAGGGGGGCCACGGAAGCATTGTGCCGCCCACCGGCGACGAGAGTTTGGCCTCGACGGCAAGCAGGAGCGGAACAGGCGGCATCGGGCGGAGCAAGGGTGCCAGCGGGCCGGCCACCGTGGCGCCAAGGGCTGTTGTTGAGTCAGGCGCAGGCGCCGGTCCCACCACTAGGAAGGGCAAGGGGCCTGCCGGCGGCGTCAAGTCGGCATTGGCAGCTGGCGGCAGTCGCACCGGGGCGTCTACACGCGCTGTGGCGGCGGTAGCTGCCGACGCTGGGAAGCCGGCCAGCGGCATCCAGCAGCCGTCGACTGCCGCCGAAGCGGCGCCCACCACCGGTCTCCCGTTGTCCTCGGTCGGCAGGCGGTCAACGCGTGGGAACAGGGCGGTCGCCCTCGCCGCCGCCGCCGCAGCCGCTTCCGCCGCCGCCGCCGCCGCCGCAGCCGCCGCCGCATCTGCCGCCACTCCGTCGTCCGACGAAACGCCGGCCGTGGCGAACAAGCGGCGTGCCGCGGCTGACGTGGACGGCTCGCCATCACAGCCGGTGAAGCGCTCGCGGAGGCTGGCTACCAAGATGCTCTCGGCCGTCGGTGGCGCGCGCGCCGCCAAAGGGACGGCGATGGACTTGACGGCCATCCCCAACCGAGCCTCGTGCACGCTCCTCTCGGAACTGGGAGTTCCCGTGGCTACGGCGCGTCTCGTCAAAGAGAAAAAGAAGTTCTCCTCGCGCTGGATCGACTCGGACATGGCGGCCGTCGAGTTGGTCGCGGTCTTGGACGCCTCCGTGGCGTACCCCTACAGTGCGCGTTACCCCATCCCCGGCACTGGCAAGGCGGCTACGGACCTCGACACACAGGTCGGCACGGTGGTAGTGTGGTCCACGGAGGCGCTTTCTTTTACGTGAACGCCATTGAGCGCCTTTTATATCTTCTCTTCTTTCTTTTTTGTTTCCTTGTACAACAGCAAATAAGGACGTCCCACAAAGAGCATCTGAGATGCACAACGAACACAGGAAGCGTCCAAGGGGAGTATGTGTTGGTGCTAGGCAGTCCCTGACCGTATAATGAAAGCAAGGGTTCGGCCAAGCATACGAACAGAAACAGACGGTAGCAATGCTTTCATGGCGCAGGCCAGACAGGGCACCAACGCACATAACCAAGACCCGTACCGACCAACTCTTGTAGCACTGCCAATGGAAGAGATGACCCCACCCCCCTCCTCCGACGCAGTGGCTATCCTCCGCAGTCCACCGTAGGCAGCCTGACGTGGCCGCCCCCACCCGCCACATCTCCACATCGGTCCCAACCGCCACCTCCCGCCACCAATCCCAGCCACATTCCCCGGCTGCCACCCTGTAGCCACAACCCTGTAGCCACAACCACCACCCGGTTCCGCCAGCGGCCACCTCGCTCCACAGCCCCCAGCTGCCACGCCAACCCGCTGCACCCCCTGCCGCCACCGCCGCCGCCACCCATGTCTCCACGGCGCCCCGCCGCCACCCCTTGGCTCCCACAACGGCCTCCACCCTCCACCCCCCGCCGCCCCCCCACTTGCCGCCGCCACCAGCGCATTCAAGAAGCCCCGCCACCGCCCGTTGCCTTGCCCATTAGCCTCCTCCCTCCAATCCCCGCCGCCCCCTCACTCGCCGCCGCCGCCAGCGCCTCCACGGAGTCCCGCTGCCACTCGTTGCCATCAACAGCGGCTCTCTCCCTCGACCCCCCGCCGCCCCCCCGCTCGTCAATTCCGCCCGTGCATCCAAGACGCCCCGCAGCTACCTGTTGCCTGAAACAGCAGCCTCTTCCATCGACGCCCGGCCACGCCCCGACTCGCCGCCGCCGCCCGCGCCTCCACGGAGCCCCGTCACCTTTTGTTGCTGTCAACAGCACCGTCCTCCCTCCAGCCCCCACCGCCCCCCGTCTCGCCGCTGCCGCCCGCGACTCCACTGCGCCCTGCCGCGACCCGTTGGCTTCACCAGCGGCCTCATCCTTCTGCCCCCGCCCGCCTCTTGACTCGCCACCGCCGCCCGCCGCCGCCCCCCGCGCCGCCGCCCCCCTATGCAACACCTCACCGCAACCCATTGCCTCCACCTTGCGCCACCGCCCTCAGCTAGTACCGTAGAAATGCAACCCGCAGACGCTCGCCTTGTCATGGCTCTTCCGCCCAGGGGTGAATGTTGCGGTATCAACAGCGAGGCAGGGCTGCTCCGACTGACGAGAACGACCCCTGCACGCTTGCAGTCCCACCGCACCACTTCCAGAACCTCAATGCCGGCGTCCAAAATGCGAAGGCGGTTGCGGGTACCGTAGGAAGATCCCCAAACACGGAGGGCTCTCAGGCATCTAGCAGCCCCCCCATCTCGCCCCGCTCGTCTCACAGGCATGAACATGCACACCTCCCCATGTCCCGATGCCGCCGCCCACCGGCGGCGATGCTGCCTGCGGCTGTTGTCAGAGTGCCATCAAAGCCAACAAAGGGCGCCACAGAAAAACGGTCCAGCTGTCCGCTGCCCCGTGCAATTCGCCTGAGGCCGGCCTGCATGCCATCATCATGAACCATGACGGGGTGAGAAGCGGCGCCATTGGTCAGGACCTGGCGCGGTGATGGGGACGCGCGTTGCGCCCGAGCGGGTACATGCCAATCGCGGCGGATTGGCGCACAGAGCGCCTGGCGCTTGGGCCTGCTTGCGTCCGCGAGACACCCAGCGTATGTGAGAACTGTGGGGCTGTCACCGGCGTGGTCGTGAATGTGTCAGCCGAATCCGCTCTGAGTCGGTTCCCCGTGGACGCGCTGGCCGGGGCTGCAGAGTAGATTCAGCGTGCAGATGACGGCTGGAAGCAGAGTGCCGCCAAAGTCAGCAAGAGCGCCCACACAGCGAAGTTCGCAGGCCGCACGATACAGCTGTGTGAGGCGTCGCGCGTCCAGATCACTAGAAGACCGCCCGGCAGCGGCGCTTTGGGATTGCCGCCGCTTGTCTGGACCGCGCCGAACGTCCTCACGAGGGGGTGAAGGGGAGATTACAGTCGACGAAGGACTCTGAGTCAGCGCCAGAACATGCGAGGGTCCCGATTCCGAGCTGCAAAGACGTCTTTCTTGGAATACTTTGCCGCACGCTTGCTGCACTTATTGTTGTTTAATTTCTCTACGATTACTAATGTGGTGTTCTTTTCTGAAGAGGCCCCCCTGTTCACGAGTCCTGGAGATACAGCACCGCACGTGCGTGGGTCGAGCGAGGCTTCGTAGCAGCAGTCTGGCAGCGGTCACGAGCGGTCCCACCGACGCGGGATCTCCGCGCTTCCGCCGCCCCTCAGAAGGCCCCCACAGGGCAAAGAGATGCACCTGTCTCTGCAGGTGCCAGCAGGCGGTCATCACGGCCTCTCACACCACCCCATTGCGCCCACTGGCGCCTCGCCGACGCGCCAGCTGGTTCCTCGCCAACGGGCCCACTGGCACCCGGCCATGGCGCCCACTGGCAGCGTCTCGCCATCGCGCGCAATGGTCTCTCGCCATTGCGCCCACTGGCCCCGCGCCAGCATGCCCACTGGCGCCACTCCGGCTCCACCGTTGTTTGGCCCCGTGGGGGTGCACATCCCGACCGGCGCCCGAGTCGTGTTCTTGCCCTCTGTCCCCTTCCCCCTTCCCCGGCCCGCTCATGCTGCACTGTGGACCAACTCCCGTTCCACCTTTCCCAAACGATGCCGTCGCCCCCGACCGGCGGCAGCGGCGAGCGGGTAGGTTGCCGCTCGTCGCGACCGGCCCCGGATTCGTCACCGGCCCCTTCCTCACCCTCGAGAGGTCCTCCTCCTCCTGCTTCTGTCGCCGAGCACGTAGCCCTGTTGCGGTGGCTTCTGGGCTGCGGCATCCCCGCCCCTGTTGCTGCCGAGGCCGTGGAGGCCGAGCTGTTTGGGCCCTCGGTCGACCCTGATGGCCGCTCGCTTGAAGAGCGGGTGATGGATCGAGCCCTGGCGGCCAATGCCGGAAATGGTGGTCCGGCCGGTGACGACGGTGGATTTGGCGGGATGGCTCGTCGCCGAGGAGGAGCGTCGGACGGGCAAGAGGTGGCCGGGGGACGGGGCGGACAGGTTCTTCGCCATCCCCAAGACGTACCGGGACACAGGGACGAGTTCGCGACGTCGCCGGCCGCTACCGACCACGCCAATGTCGCTGCCGACGGTCGGGTCGTCGTGGTGCATGGCGGCGCCCACCCCTCGGCGGCGGCTGGGCCGGCGTCTGTCGAAGACGCCCGCGCGCCAGAGACGGCTATGCCAGCCGAATCTGACGGCGTCCACTCACCCGGTAGAGCCGTGTCGGACTCGGCGGACAATGACGATGGTGATTCTGTCGTCTTTGTGGACGAGAGCACCCACGCGACGGCATCGGACACCGGCATCGCGTCCGGCACAGATGTGGGCCGGTCTGTTCGGATGAGCCGCGTCGGCACCCACCAACAGACCGCAGAGGACCTTCTCCGTGCATCCTTCCTCCGTGTCACCGCCGGGTCGGCCCCTCTCCGAGTGGGAGGCATGGCGCTGGCCCGCCAGCCAATCGCTCTACCCTATCCCCCGTGCCCCGAGTCTACAAGCCAAACGGCATCGGAAGTTTATCTCGTCGTCGATGACAGAGAGACGGCGGGAAGCAGCACGTCTCGCGCGGCCTTCTTGTCTCGGCTGCGTGTGAACCCCGGGTTGGCGGGCCGGGTCATCACGCGTCGCCTGCCAACGGGCGACGCGACGCTGGTGGCTCGTGTCACCCGCACCGGCCAGGCGGCCTTTGCGGGTGCGCCTCCGACGGGCACCGAGGTCATGCTCGACCAGCTGGTCGAGCGCAAGACGGCTGACGACCTGGTGGCCTCGATACGCGACGGGCGGCTGCGCGAGCAGGCGTACTGGATGGCCGCCTCCGGTCGCACCTCCCTGACGTTTGTGATCGAGGGGAGCTGGCACGCGGTGACGCGGGGCGACGCGGCAATGCGTGGGGACATTGGCGCGTTCCTCGCCAGATTGACGGTCGAGGAGAACATCTTTGTCAAGGAGACGGACAACATGGCCGGGACGGTAGAATACTACTCGGCCCTCGTGCGGCACCGGGCCCGTCGGTTGGGGACGGCCGACGGATTGGAGGGTTGGCTCACCAGGCACCGGTCATCCGACGGCGCTGTCCCGGGCGCCGAGGGCGTCCTCACCTACTCATTGTGGGAAGAGAACATCAGAGCGATGCGGGGCGTGGCGACGCTGCAGCAGCTGTGGTCCCTGCAGATGAGTGTCTTGCCCGGCGTCGGCCCCGTGCGGATTGACGTCATCATGGCGGCCGGGTACAAGACGCCCGCGGCTCTGGCGGCGGCATACGGCAGACTCTCGGAGGAGGATGGTCGTTCTCTTTTGGCCAAGCTGCCGCCGCTGCCGGGCGGTCATCACATCACCAACAAGGTGTCGGAGTACGTGCACGGCCTCTTTACGGCCGAGCAGTACGGACCTCGGCAGTAGGGGGGAGATTGGAGCGGTCGGAGAAGATGGGCGAGTGGAGGTATTCGGTGACGCCAGTGTTATAGCACAGTGCTTGTTATTCATCCAATACATATAGTAGTTCTCTTTCTCTTTCGTCGCTAAGCAATCCACGACGGGATGGCCTGCTGTTCAGCAGCGGGGTGCCTTTCTGTGGATACACCTGCAGTCACTTTTGAAGTGGCGGCGTGCGAGGCGAGTGCGGCGGCCGTAGGGGAGGGCTTGGGGAGGAGCTCATGGCAACAGTCTCATGGGCGTGGCCGATGCCAATAGAGACGCTGGCGGCGTGAGAAGGGCTAACGATTGGACGGGGCGCGAGACTAGGTTGGGCGGCGCCCTGATGGCGGTCCTCAATGGTGACGACAAAGGGTACTCATGTAAAGATGACTTTCACTTCGTGCACAGGTGACGTTGTTTATGTTTCTGGTGCGTACTTGTGGTAGGTACGGGGGTATCTCTCATGAACGGCAGACACACCGACACCATGAGTCTTCCCCAGCACAGACGGTGTGAGAGGATTGTCCAAGGGCTGGGGTCGGGTATGCTACGGTGGTAGCGTAGTTGCAGGAGACGCTACACGCTAGGGGTCGTCAGGCATGCTGTGGTGGTGAAGTAGTTGCAGGAGATGGAATACGCAAGGAGGCTTCAGGTAGGGTCGCATGGGGTTTGTCGCCTGTGACTGAGAGTAAACAGATGAATGAACAAGTGGCTACCGTCAGCACATACAAGTAAAGGGTATCAAGATGAGCAGGACTCGCCAAACACAGAGGCTGTTGGCGTTTGTGAGCTTGCTTCGTGTGGGTACTGCGAACAGAGGCGCCGAGTGTCTGGAAACGGCAGATGCTCCAGTTAAAGCTGCACAGCGCATTCACCACGGAGGGACCATTCTGCACTGGCATTCTTCCGACGACTGCAGTGGCGGAAGACCTGGTGGAGCTGCAGCGTCGTCACCGCCGTTTTGGCGGCTCCATGATGTGTACTCACGGAGGTAGGAGTGCGAACGTGAGTGACGTGTGCCTGAATGTGGAGAAACACCCCGAAGCCACCAGAAAGAGATACACTAGCAGGCAGATTCGACCGCGCTGGCTTCTTGCTATCATCGCACGGTGTGATCTCTCCCAGAAAAGAAGCTATGCCATCGTTTGGGCTTCCGTCTGTTGCACGCGCCCATATATCTGCGCGTTTCCCACCGAGCGAAAGAGAACGGCACTGTGCGGGAGCGGTGGTGGGCGGCCTGCGCGCCAAGATCTGCTGTGCCGCGTGCCCCTCCAACGAAGAACAGAGACATTCCTTCGCGCGTGCGTCCACCTCACGCTGCACAGTCATGGCCTGAAAACCATACACCGCCACACTACTGGTTTTACGCCCACTCTGCTCTGGAGGCACATGCGGGGCTACCGCATCGCCGGAGTTGGACAAAACGATCCCACACTGTCTGCACACGACCTGTTTGGACGGGACATCAGACTGCGGTCTGCTAGAAGGGCGGCTATGGCAATGGGGGGCACTTCCCAGTCGCAACCATTCTGCGTCTCCATACCATGTCGAAAGCGACGGCTGGCGCAGCACGCGGACGGTAGGGTCCGGTGGTGCCGGCAGGCCGCCCCAGGCCCGTTGCCGTTTGGGGGCGGAGCGATCTTGCGCAGGAGGAGGGTTGCAATCAAGAAGCCCCCCTCAGGACCCCCTAGAGTCCGTTCCCACCTCCTCCTCCCTGGAGGCGATTGCAGCCTCACCCCCACAGATGGCCAGGCTCGATGGTTGACCTCGTCGATGACAGCAAGCTGTCTTGTCCCCTGCGCAAAGATCTGCGGTGGGCCCCACAGCGTGACGTGGAGGTGTCGTTTTCATGCCGGATGAGCGCCATTGCAACGCCGTTTACGCCAGAGATCATCAATCATCCTTCCCTTCGTTACAGTATAGGGGGTCTACCTGGAAGTTAAACCCAGTTATAGATACTTACATACTTGATAATTTCAAGCTACAGGGCCGATCTGTGAGTGTAAACGGCAGGGACGGGATACATTTGATGAATCAACGGCTCCAGGGCGATGTTGATTGGCCCCGATCCTCAGACCTGTGGCGTGCAGAACCAGGCCCCTTCTGCCAATGACGAGTGGTCGGCGCACGCCTGACATGCCCACGCAGGCTCCCGCCACTGTCGGTCATCGGTGGCATCCTCACACGCCGAGTCCCTCGTCTCCCCGAGTTCCATTTCCTTCGGGTGTTTCTGCTGGTGCCCTCGTGACCCCTCCCCCCCCGCCGCATCGCCACGCTTGCACCAGCTTGGTGGTCGGGTGTGCGCCCGGGTCTACGTCTTTGCAATGGAGGCCCACGTTGCGAGCGAGTGGGCGGTAGGAGTGCGTGCTGCCTGCTGTTGGCAGGGGTGGTGGCTCGGTCGGGGCCCCTTCTTCTTTCTTGTGCGTGGCACGTGGGTGCCCTTGGACCGGTTTTTTCACAGCAACCATTCCGGTTGTGGGCGCCTGTCACCCTTTACGGCCTCTTCTCGGCTGTTTCTTCATTCCCCCGAGTGCCGCCACGCGTCGACAACAGCCAGTGGGTAGATACATTTGTTTCCCGGTTGCTTGCTTCGCTGCCACTGCCTGTGGCTATTGCGGGATAAGTGCGTACTATTCGAGGTGGGGCAACCGACTCGTGGCGCATGGAGGGACTTGGCTGTTTTTTCCGAACCCGCGCATGCATGGTGTGTGCCCGTGGTCAACGCGCCCCATTGACGCTTCCCAGTGACTTTTGTGCCACTTTGCTTCGTTCCTATACGCTGCTGTTTCGTTGGGCTGCTCTTCAGATTTGTAGTGGCGAGCCGGACCGCTTTCTGCGGGGATAAGCAGGACCGTGTCTAGAGCAGGCTGCCCTTCCACCGTGCGCCCCCTACCACTGTGGTGTTTTGATCATGTGCGTTGAGTGGTGCCTTGCTTTGTCTGTCTGGTGCTGCTCTGTCTCTGAGCACGACGGATTGCTATGTTTACCGAGGATGCGCGCGTCTGCCTTTGATGTATTTTCTGACCCGTGGCGTCCTTTTGTTTCTACACCGTGTCTTCACATCTTCCTCTCCAACCCCAATGACACGTCTTGCTTCACCCTGTCTCTACACGGACACCCTTCTCGCATCTCACAATGGTCAACAATAAAGTCATGGAAGTATGTCTCAACGGGCTTGTGCTGGATCTCCACCGCAACTTTGCGCTGGCCGGGAGCGCGCGCTCGGTTGGCCTCCTTGGTCGCCTCGCGCCGCTGGGAGACTTTGATGTTGTTGTGCGCCGCGATGATGCGCGACCGCACGATAAACCGCCGCTGCCGCATGTAGGACAGGCTGTTTTTGGACCGCTTCTTGATGGAGTGCTGCCTCTCCGCGCCCGACGTGTCGTGGCCGCGCGTGAGGTCGGGATACTGGTCGGCATTGAAGACCGGAGAGCACGTATGGTTGCACCTGTGGAACCTGTCGATGAACCACAACGTGCACACGCCGTCCATCATCCACGGGACGCGCCGCAGGGCGTTGCGCTGAGCTTGACAGGCAGTATCAAAATAAACAACTTGAGGAAACTTTTTGAAACGCTGGACAAGCGCCGCCACAACGTGGGCGGGGCTCTCGGTCTCCCTCAGGAGCTCAAAGCCGATGATGTACCCGCACCCGCAAACAAACGTGATGACACCTGGTGCCCGGAGCACGCTCTCAGGGAAGTTGTGACGGCAGTCGTCGACGTCCCACCCCTTGACCTCCTTGGCCTTGACCTCCTTCTTCTCATCGCGCTTAGAGGCGGCCTTGAGCCGCTGCTTGACCGCCGTAGAGTCCTCGGGGAAGGCGCGTAGGATGGCCCTGCCGGGCCACGACTGGCCGGTCCTCAGCTCGTTTGCCTGCTCAGCCGCGCGGGCCTTGGAAGGCGCTCTGGCGACGACGTGGGAGATGGCCGGCTGGACTCCATTAGACAGCAGCCACGCCTCGTACGCGTCCGCGTCTCCATCCTCCCACTTATCGCGGTACTCCTTGGCGGCAGGCTTGGCCTTGGCCAACCACCGCGACATCGTCTCCTCCTCCGCCAGGATGCAAAAGAGCATGAGCTCGCCTACGGCCTGGCAAAGGTCAGGCTGGGCGTCCATGGTGAAGCGGACGAGGAGGAGAAACCGCCAGACGAAGACGACGGGCGTAACGCACGGGGCGAGCTTGATCCACTCCGAGCTCTGCTTCCGCGCGATGAGCGCCCTCGCCAGCACCTCGACGTCGATGGCGTCGCACGCGCCGAAGATGTTGAGCACGGGCTCTGCGAGCATCGCTGCCACGAAGGTGCGCACCGTCATCCACCTGTCCTTGTCCACGTCCTCATCGTCGGTCTCCGGGAAGAAGTCTGTGCAGACGCACAGCACCTCGTCCGCAGCATCTACAGCGGCCGCCTCGGGAGCGGCCACGGGCGCGGCGGCCGGCGCGGGCTCGTCGTCAATGTCAGCGCCTCCCTCAATCTCGTAATCCTCGTCAAACACCTCCTCGTAGACATACTCCGGGTTAACGGGCGCACCCTCTGGCGCGGCCGCCACGGGCTCGTAGTTGGGCTCATGGCCTACTGCCGACCCCGCACCGCTCATCGACCCCCCGTCCGACACGGCGTCGGCGTCCACGACAACGCGGTCGGCGTCCGCGAGGACGGCGCGGACCGCAAAGTCCCTGTTGGTCGCGTCCGCTCGGGCGACGGCGGCAACGACGACGCGGTGGTTGGGGTCGGGGACGGCGTTGGCCTCGGCCGTGTTGCCCTCGAGTTGGCCGTCCTGCACGACGCCGTCGTCCGTCCCACCCCGCCGGTCTGACATGCCGCCTACGTTGGAGGAACCAACGGGGGTAGGGACAGAGGAGTGAGCGGTCGCCGTGAAGCCCGTGGCGTTCCCCAGCGTCTCGTCGGCCGGCGACATGCCCCCAGCCTCGGGGGGGGGGGCAGCACCTCCGCGTCTCCGACGCTCGCAGACCAGGCGAGGCCCTCACGCGCCTCTGCGGAGTGATGAGCACTCCACTGCCACCGCCGGAGCTGCTGCGAAGATGGTGATGCGTGTGCCGCGTCAGACGTGGCGCCAGCGGCAGGGGGGTGTTGAGGATGACGTCGGCAGCAGCGGCAGCACGCATTGACGAGGGGGGGGGTGGAGGCGAGCGCCGCGTCGATTGCTAGGTCGGCGGCGGCTGGGTGCCCGCGACACGCCGGCGGCCACGTTGGCGAGCCTCACGGGGGCGTCGGCGAGCGCCGATTCAGGAGTAGAGTCGAAGGCAGGAGGGAGGTCAGCGCCGCGCCGGCACGCCTTCTCCTCGCATCCGCGACGGGGGAGTGTTGCACCGCGTCGGCCTCAGCGTCGGGCCGCACCAGCGGGTGCGTTGTGGGCGCCACGCCGCTGCAGCTTCGGCCCGCGTCGGCGACGGGGCAAGCGAGCGCCGTGGCCCGCGTCGGCGACGGGGCAAGCGAGCGCCGTGGCCCGCGTCGGCGACGGGGCAAGCGAGCGCCGCGGCCCGCGTCGGCGACGGGGCAAGCGAGTGCCGCGGCCCGCGTCGGCGACGGGGAAAGCGAGCACCGCGTCTGGCACAGCGTGGGCCCGCGTCAGCGTGGTGGAGGCGAGCGTGGCGTCAGGCGTAGAGCGGACCCACGTCGGAGGAACAGAGGCCGGCGCCGCGATACGCGCAGCGTCGACAGCGAGCGGGTAGTGGGCGCCACCCCGGCCGCGGCGTCGGCCCGCGACGGTGCGGTGTCGCGAGCGCCGCTTCGAGCCCCTCGTCTAGGCACGAGAGCGGTCGAGTGGTGGCCGCAGCGTCTGGGCCCGACAGCGGAGGGGCCGCGGGAGCCGCGTCGGGCTGGGCGACGCCCAGGTGGTCTTCCACGGCCCCCACCCGGCCATAGAGGTGCTCGCCGGGGGGGGGGGCAAGGGAGACAGTTTGCATCACGGGTTCGTTGGCGGCATACAGACACACAGTGGGGGGCACTCGAGGCCGGGAAACAAAACACGGCGCTCCCTCCGCCCATACAAGATCTCGACGCCCTGGGCCGGCCATCGCAGGCCGTAAGCGAGCCCGCTCACGAAGAAAGGGGCCCCAGAGAGCTAGCATCGTACGTGGGTGCGTGGTGGCGGTTGCGCGGAAGAGGGGCACTGAAGGGTGCCGTTGCGGGGTCACTGTCTGTTGCAGGGTGCCTCGAGAGCACTTCTCTTCGGCCATAAGCGGCTGTCCGAATGCGCGGCCACGCACTGGGAAGCTGGCCTGTAGACGGATCCAACCCGGGTGGATCGGTCATCCAGGACCCCCTCCAGCGAGCGTTCCGCGGTCAGATACAATCAGATAAGTGTATTCACTGGGGCGCCACCTTGGTATTTTACGTCGATAGGAGCATGCAAATACATGCCGCTGCGTTTAACTCTACATGCAGGGACAGCTTTACGAGAGGATCGAGGCATGCGTTGTACACACAATTGGAATGAAAAAGGGCACTTGTTCTGCTATTGAAATAGACTTGACGCAAGGTTGCCCCCCTACACATTCTTGGCAGGGATGTGGCTTGTGGCGAGCGTGAGCAAGACGCCCAAGAGCGATACAGCCGAGTCCCAGCACCCCGTCCATTCCCAAGCCGGCCGACAGAGTACGCGCACACACAGGTGCGCAGGGGTATGGACCTTGTTGTTTACATGTTCTGACAAGAAGTGAGAAAAAGTGGGCGGAAAAAGAGCGCAGGCAAGTCAAGAAAGACGGTCACCCTCGAGCACCCTTCCCACCCACACTCCCCGACCTCTTCATCCGTAGCCCCCGATGCTCCGCGCCAGCAGCTCAGCCGCCATGCGCCGCCGGTAGTACGCGGTGCTCCGCGTCATGGTCCGCAGGTTCAAGCCCATCGCAATGTAGTTCATGTTCTGGACAGTGAACACGCCGCAGTCGTCCGAGTTTTCTTGACTTCTGCACCAAGCGTGGCGCACGCTCCACACCCGCGCCGGCGTGTTGTAGTAGTCGGCCTCGTCTAAGGCCCACCGTTTGATGCTAGCCCCAATGACGGGGTGCTCTCCGCCGAGGGAGTCGTAGACGGTGATTGTTCCGGCGCCCTTGTCCATCACCACCAACACCCAATGGCAGTTGGTGATGTTGATCGGGAAAAATATCTTGTCGTACGACAGCGCGTCAAAATTCTGCGTCCACCGCTGCACGATGTCGTACGAGTACTGCCACCCGTGCCACAGCTTGGTGTAAAAGAAGCTGCTGAAGAAGTAGTGCGTCGGCGCCGACGGGTCGGCCGCCACCGTCCGCTCGTTCCGCATCTGCATGAGGGTGGCCATGCCGTTGATGCACTCGTCGTTCAGCCACTTGTTCGGCACCAGCCGCTCAAAGTCGGAGTGCGAGAGGGGGATCTTGCCGACGTGCAGCAGCGTGAAGAGGCTGCCCGTGACGGGCTCCTTGAGCACGTCATTGGTGGCCGTCACGGCGCATTGCGTCAATGAAGAGGCGGGGTCTGTCACGTCGACGGCGACCGGGTCGTCGCTGTTGGGCAACGACCTCCTGGCGGCCAGCGGCTCCACAGACGCCAGTGGAGTCCGCCACTGGTCGTCGCTCCGCAACACGACCGCCTTGACCGACTCGGGCGCCACCGCATCGTTGCCGGCCTCATCGGCGCCGCCTGGCTCAGATAGCAAAAACTCCGTGCCGTCGCCGACCGGGGGCGGAGTTCCGGGAGGCGAGAGAGGGGTGGGGGCGACAGCGCCACCACGAGGCGCCACTGACTCCAGCGCTAGCGCCTCAAGCCCCGACGCCACCTCGGACTGCTCGACGCCTTGAGCATCATCAGCTTCTTGGTCACCCTCCTCCTCCGCGGCGCCCGCCACCAACCCATTGCCGCTGCTCTCGGGAACCGACTGCTCCAACTCGTCGCTTGAGTACTCCGACGCGCTGCCCGATGAGCAGTTGGCAGCGCGCGCTTCCGCGTCCGGGACCACAATGTTGGCCTCTTTGTCCTCGTCACTGGCGCCCGACAAAGACGATCCGTCCGCGGCGCCTGCGGCTATGACACCGGTGGCCGAGTTCAGGTTGCGCACAAAGAAGAACTTGTGAAAGAGCGTGGCCGCGGCCCAGCGCAGCGCACGCTCCTGCTCCTCATGCGTCCGCACGCCGCGGCTCTCCTCCGTAGGTTCTGGTGGCGGGGTGGGCGGCGGCCCGACAACGGCCGCCTCAAAAGCGCGGAACTTCACGACCTCGTCCGCCGAGACAGCGACAGAGTCGATTGCGCCCGACCGGACGCGGTGGCGGATGACGGCCCGCACGGTCGCGTTGCGGACGGCGCACGCGTACGTTATCGCCATGTCGGCGCGCGGCGCGTCCATGCCGGGACGCAGCATCGGCAGAATGTACTGCTGCAAGACCGCTAAGATCTGACCGTCGCCCAGCACACACTTGTACCGCCCGCCCGCCGCCTCGTCCTCGCCGCAATCCATGCACTTAAACGCCACCTCGGGGATGATGAGCGTCTCGGTGAACTCGCCGACGGCGTGGGAGATCCTTTGCCGGTTTTGCCCGTGCTCCCCGTCCACGTACGCGCCAACGTTGCGCAGCACGCTCGCCAGGTACTCCGCTGCCGCCGCCATTGTGGACCTGGCAATGACACACACTCCCAGCACCGAGTCTAGGAAGACGCGGACATACAACGTTGACGCCCCGACCGAAAAGAGCCCGTCTTCAGCCCCGTCGTACTCGACGAGGTGGCCATTCACACACGTCCACGACCCGACAATGACCTCCAACCGCCCGCGCATCGTGTAGAGGTCCGCCGTCCACTGAATCACCTCGCGGCCGCGACCCGGCTCGTCGCAGACGAGGCATGACGACTCCACATGCACCTTGGACAGCCGCCTGTACTGCTCGCCGTTCCGCAGGACGTCGACCGCCGAGCTGTACTGGTCGCAGAGCCTCACCTCGGTCGAGCAGGGGAACATGTTCCGAGCTCGTCGCCGCTGGAGGGGCTTGGCAGGCGTCGCCACCGGCGCCGCTGCGCCATCTCGACGGTCCGTGGCGGGGGTAGCGACACGCGGCTCCTCCTCATTCAGGATGCCTGTCGGACCGAGTGGAAGCGCGTCCTCCCGCGTCATCTCGGCCAACACCGCGTCCGACTCAGCGTCCACCCGGGTGATCTTGTTCACCGCCTTCGCGTGGATGCACCCCCAGGGATGCGACCTGCACGACAGCTGGCAACACGTGGCCAGCTTGAACTTGTTGCTGGACGGCCGAATGGCGACGGCCGTCCAAACGCCTTCGTAGAACACGACGTAGATGGGAACGTTCTTTCTCATACCCGCCTGCGTCACGTAGTAGGTGATCGTTGCCGTCGGCGGGCCGTCATTGCCTTCGCGGTCGAGCGGCCCGAGCAGCAACGGGAGCGCCAAAAAGAAGGCGGCATAGTTGGAGGCGCCGACGTCGAGCGCCAATGAGTCGTACGCCCGAAGCAATGCTGCGGCGTGCCGGCACGTGCTGCTCCGCCCTAGCGCCTCCTGCATCTGCGGGTACTCCATGACGACGCCGGTGAAAGCGGAGCGCCCGTTGCCGAGTACTCCCGAGCAGCTACATAGGGCTAAGAGTACGCCATTGGTGAAGACCGTCCACGTGACGACAGGGTCGAAGGCCTCTAAAACCACCAGCACGTGCGCCCCATGGACGCACGCGCCCTTGACGTCGGAGGACCCGCCCATTCTCGCCGTGAGACCCACAGCCACTCGCAATTCCGACACGTAGAAGTAAGCAAGCGCATCCTCCTCGTACGGGAGGCGGTCGAGGGTTGGCGCGGCAGGTACTTGGCGCCTCACCTCCACCGGCGCACCATCTTGAAGTGAAGGTTGTGGTGCGTGCCCCGAAGGCCACCCGTCAGCACCCGTGCCCGGGATGACCGCCGAGATCCCGTCAGCTGCCGCCCTTTCCGTGACAGCCGCGGCGTCACACTCAGCGGCGGCTGCTTCCTCATCGCTCGTGGCGGCGGCCTCTGCCGCGGCGGAGGCAGCGGCCGCGGCCCGAGCAGCGGTGGCCACTGCCCGGCGGCCAGTGCCGGTAGGAACCGCTGGGGCATGCGTCCGACCGACGCTCGCATCTCCACCGGAGTCGGTGCCACCACCGCGACCGTGTTCCCCCCCCCCATCGGCGCCCCTACCAGCCGCGCTCTCATTGTGCCCGCGGTTACTCGAGCCCCCCTCGACCCCACCGCCACCCCCATCCGACCCTAGTCGACCCCCAACATCTCCAACGTCCTCCTCACCGTCGCTCACCGGCAGTACATCCGCCGGCACAACGGCGACGTTGTACAGGGACGACGGGAGCATGATGAATGAGTCATCAATCCCCTCCACGAAGACGGGGGGGTTGGACAAAAATCCACACCTCAGCCCAGATCGCGCCATGGTGTAGCCCCAGGGATTGGACCCCCGAGGCGGCCACTGCCACGACCAGCAGCGGGGGAGGCGGCGAGCCTCGGAGAAGGGCACCCCGGGGGTGGGCGGGTGGTGGTGGATGCCCCGGACATGCGTGGTGGTAGGCGCCCCGGAGGTGGGTGGTGGTGGGCGCCCCGGAGAGGGGCGCCGCGGGGGTGGCGGTGAGCGCCCCGGAAGGGGACGTCCCGGAGATGGCGGCCGCCGCGGTGAGCAAGTGGCCGGGCGGATGCCGCCGGTGGGGCAAGCGAGCAGCGCCCCGTAGTGGGAGGAGGGCGCGGAGGCAATGGCGACGGGCGCGGCAGCGGTGACGGGCGCGGCGGCGGCGGAGGCGGCGCGGCGGCGGCGGGGGCGGCGCGGCGGCGGCGGTGTGGGGCGGCACAGCGCGCCACGAACCGGGAGGGGGTCGGCCAGCGGCGGGGAGCAGCCGGCAGCGGTGACGGTGCCGAGGGGAGGGGGTCCCGCGGGACGGCGCAAAAGACGTTTGGCGCCGGTCGGCCCGCCACGCAGGTCGGTTGGAGAGGCGACGGCGGCGACCGCCCGCCTCCCGCCGTGGGGGGGGGGGCGGGCGCCCCCACGCACGGCGGCCGCGCTGGCAACCGTCGGGCCCCGCGTTGAGCAGCACAGACAGGGCCGTGCAGCGGCAAAGCAGACGGAGGGAAGGATGGAGGGGGGAGAGGAGAGGGGGGAGAGGGGCGAAACGGGAGAGGGGGACGGGGGGGGAGGACGGGCCCGAGGCGGGGCATGGGGGGCACGGTCCCCGTTTCGGATCTCACCTGCGCGGCGGCCGAATTCGCCGCAACAATGGGGGAGGCGCGCGGTGCTCTCGCGAGCGGAGCCGTGCCGTGGCGTACGTGCCCGACCCGGCTCGCCTGCACGAGCACCGTTGGCTTGTGGTGGGCCACCCACACCACGCCATCGTCAGAACTATGGTCATCCTGAACGGGAGGAAATCCCGTTCAGGCCCCTGTTACGGCACGGCGCCTGAACAAG
>ENA-ORXT01001407-ORXT01001407.1-marine-metagenome-genome-assembly--contig:-NODE-1407-length-32591-cov-7.923633_pt1 | contig 32591 bp, 21 predicted proteins | sample MGYA00237868_ERZ511482 | MGnify/ENA metagenome assembly ERZ511482 | reverse complement strand
CACCCCCCCACCCGCCAACAACGCCGGGGCCTTGCCAACCGCCGCCGCCCGACGCACGAGCGTCAGCACCCCGCGCCGACGCCGGCGGCAGGACAATGCGGAAGCCAACGCCGACGTCGTGGGGGGGGCGACGGCACGGATGAAACGGCAGGGCCGGCATACCATGCATAAACCTGGCTTTTTTTTGAAATACGAGAATGCGTCGAAACGGGAGGAGTTCTGGTCAGAACTCTTTTTAGAAGGGGCTACACACTAAAATGCATGGATCTATGTAGCTGTGAGCTCCATGCTACGAGCAATACTAAGAAGCCTATTAACCGGCCGTCGAACGCACCGTCGCGTGCCCTGTCATAGCCAGGCGCCGTTGCCATCCACTATGCATACGTAGACAACCTCATCCACATCACCTAGCTGGCGGGTCAAGGGGCAGTTCGTGGATGAACTGCTCGATGGCCGCCTGCCCCTCCTTATCACCGTCAATTTTGCCAGCATTGCTGGGGGAAACCCACTCCCTGGTGTGCCCGCCGTCAAAGTCAAACAACACAAGGTCGTCGGTGATGCCGTGGATGATGATGTTCTCAGCCTTGGCGTCCCCCCACACGATGGACTGCCCGTGGAGCCAGTTGATCGCGCTCTCGAGCTGCGCAACCCACTTGTCCTTCTGCTCCCGCGTCACCGAGCGCACGTTTGATAGGGAGACGCCCGGAAGGTAGCTCAGCAGCATGCCACACACCTTGTCGGGCTCCCCTTCCGGAGAGATGAGACCAACAAGCCGCACTACATTGGGATGCGCACCCTTCATGCGCGCCAAAGTGCTGAGCTCTTGCATCATGGTGCTCGTCATGTAGTCGATAGACTTCTCGACGCACACCCGAGCACCATCTGGACCCGACGGCGCGACCGCCAACTCCACATTGTTGATGCCCGAGGCGGTCGAGACCGACACCTTGAACACTGCCGACCGTTCCAGGTTCTCTTGACGCACCACTTGGCCAGTCGAGAAGACGGGCAGGTGCGGTAGCGTGTTGTCCACCGGGGCGCGTGATGGATCCGGTATGCACGGCATGTCAATGCGCTCAATCTTCAAGGACGCATCCTTTGTCAGCACTTGAAAGTACACCGGCACCGTGCCTTGCGGCGGGTGAGCGAGGGCGATACTCAGCCAGTGCTTCCGCGTCTGTACGACCAGGTCCCAACAGTCGTTTTTGGCAGCAAACACCATCTCGTAGTCCGTCGTATTGGTCGACTCGTCCCACGAATTGCGGAGCTTGTTGAGAGCGACATTCTCCGCGCAGGTGGCGTTGACAGAGTTGACCCTGAAGCTGGCGCAGTAGGTGATTTGGCTCTCGGTGTAGTCCAGACGAAGCCTGGTCGCCTCTCGTTTTGTCGGGTGCATCAAGTAGCTGGTGTTGAGAACACGTGCATTTTGCATGGCAGCACGTCCAAGCACGCCTGTTGGTAGAATGAGGCGGGAGGAGCAGCAGCGGAAGGAGCAGCAGCGGAAGGAGCAGCAGCGGAAGGAGCAGCAGCGGAAGGAGCAGCAGCGGAAGGAGCAGCAGCGGACGGAGCAAAAGCGGACGGAGCAGCAGCGGACGGAGCAGCAGCGGACGGAGCAGCAGCGGACGGAGCAGCAGTGGAGAGTGAGGTGATTTAGGAAGGTGACGGAGCCGCCACATCTGGATTACACGCGCGTCGCCAACGGAACACGCACCGCCTCGGTAGCACAGCGCCTCGTTAAATTGGGTCAACGAGAACTCAACATATCATTGATCCGTCCAGAGGTCGTCAGAGATGTAAAATTCCCTTCTGTCAACCTCGAGGGACCCTCCTCCAAATGTTGCTGTATCGATACCAAGACGGATCTCACGCAAGAGGGTTTCCGATATTCTGATAGACTTTGTCTGCGTGCTCCATCCCACCGGGCGCCAGCGTGCGCCCCTCCCCTGTCGTCACTCCCACCGGTGCTTGTGTTTTCCCCCTTTGGGCGACGTCGGTCACCGCTTCGCCCCCGTCGGCGAGCGCCCATGAGGGCCCCCCGGCGACTGGTCCGCCTCCCCCCATCCGTCTTCGCTGGGCTGGCTGCTCAGCGGTTCGCTCCGCCCCATGGACTGCTTTGACGTTGTCGGCCGGCCACGCGCGCATGAGCGCCGGCGGAGGCGGCGGTGGCAGCGGCAGCAGCAGAGGCGCAACCCCCCACATGGTCGCCGCCACCGCCTGTGCGCTGTTGGTGCGTTGCCCCAGCGCGGGGGGGGGGGCGCTGGTGGGGCGGGGGGGGGAGGAGCCGCCTCCCCCGCCACCGGAAGCTACGGTGACGGCAGCAGCAGCAGCGGCAGCAGCGGTGACGGCGGCGACGGGCGCCAAGCCGCCGGGCCCGGCCGTGGCGCTGGCGCAGCGGCGGCGCCTATTCCTCGCGGGTTGGCCCCCCCGCCACGGCCGTCCCTTGTCAAGCAGCCCGGGCCTCCGCGGCCGGGTTGGCGCCGGGCTCCCGGCCGCCGCCTGATGCCAAGCAGCCACTCCCTCCCTCCGCAGCAGCTGCGGCGGCCGGCGTCACCAAGGCCGATGCTGTACGAACCCCCGCCGCCCGTGCCACAATGCGTGTCGCGCTGGACGAGGCCGTCTAGCCCGTTCCCCCCGCCCCACCGCCGTCGGCGGCGGCGGCGGCACCTCTCCCCCCTTCCCCCCTCTCGCCGCCACCTGCACCACAGCCGCCGCTGCCACCGCCGCTTCCACCGACGGCGTCGTTGCCGGCACTCGCGGCGACGGCGGCGGGATGGCGGCACCCCCGCCCTCCCCTCCCCCCTCCGCCGCCAACACCACCACCGCCGTTGCCACAGCCGCTTCCTCCGACGGCATCGTTGCTGGTACGGACGGCGGCGGCGGCGGGGCGGCGGCATCCGCCTTCGGGGCGGCGACTGACCAGGCCGACTCCGCGATCCCATGCGGCAGCAGGCTGCGGGCGGGGGCGGCAGCCGCGGGCCACCCCGCCTCCAAACAGACCGTCACGGGCGTCAGTGCCCCGTTCAGGGCGGGGGGTCACCCGCCCGCGGCAGTGCCCCCGGGGACGACCCCGCTCGGCGCGGCTGCTCCGCCCCCGGCCGACGGAGCTGGCACGCCCGCCGACGTCGCCGCCTCCACCGCCGCCACCGCCGCCGTGCCTGAAGACGGCACCCGCCCCCGCCACCCCATGGAGGCGAGCAGCGGCGTTCCGGGCGTGTAGACGAGCGTCGGCGGTGGTCGGGTGGAGGAGATGGGCATAAGCCCGGCCGGCGCCGAGATGGGGGGGGGGGTCGGCCGTCCGGCGGCAATGACGTCACCGGTGGGTGCTATCGACGCGGACGCCGGGGCGGCGGCGGCGGCGGCGGCGGCGGAGGCAGAGTCGGCGGCGGCGGCGGCGGGTGCCGCCATCAGACCGGCCGCCGTCAAGGCCGCGGCGGCAGCGGTGGCGGCGGGGGCACCCACACTCGCACCTTGGGGGTGTCTGGGGAAGAGCATCGTGGGGCGGTGCGGGCGGACGCCGCCGCCACCGCCGGCGGCAGCACCGGTGACGTCCCGCTTGCGGCGCGGACGCGCCGCGGGGGGAGGGCGCGCCTTCAGCCCCCCCTGCTGCTGACGTTTCGCCGCTACCGCTGCCGCGGAGCCACTCGTCGGCGCCAAGCTCGCCCCGCTTCCCCGCCCGCGCCGTGACGGCCGACAGCGCGCGCGCCTTGGCCGCCGTCACGAACTGGGCGGATGACGAGTTTGCCTCCCCGCCACCGTCGCCACTCCCGTCGGTCCCTGCCTTGCGGCGCTCCCTGTCGGTGTGAACGCTCGCGCGTTGTTGCGGTGGCCGCCGTCTCCTCTGCCGCGGTTTGGAACTGGGCAGCGTCGGTGTCCATTCAGAACCAAAGCAGTCGCAGGGGACGCCGTACCGCGCAATTGTTGGGCGGGGGGTGGGCGAGGGGGACAGACGAAGGGCTTGCGCGGCCTGCGGTGACGGGCCACCATCCATGCCGCCGGTCGCTGCGCAAAGGGGCTTGCGCGGGGCGTCGGTGGTCGGCGGGCCGCACCTGCGCGGAGGGGCGGGAGGGGTGTGCGTGCTGCCATGGCGGCGGCGGCGCGAGCGTCGGCGCCCGTCCCGCGCGGCGCGCCCGACCAGCGGCGGTGGCGGCGGTGGCAACGCCCCGACCGCGCCACGCCGTGGTAGGTGGCGTCGCATCCGACGCGCGCGCGGGCTACGGTTTGACGCGCACCCGGGGCCGTGCGGGTGGGCTCGCCGACTCCCCCCGTCGACGGTCTGCACGGCAGCGGTGCTGCGGCAGCCGCCCGCTGGGCCGGCGCGACGCGGCGCGGCGTGGCCGCCGCTCATGCCGGCGCAGAGCGCGCCGGCCGGCTGTCAGGTTGCGCTTTGCGGGCGGTGCTCGACGCGGACAGATTGGTGGCGTCGGTCCGGGCTGTGGCGCCGAGCGGGCGGGGCAGGGACGCCCGCCGCGCCGCGGGCAATCTTTGGCGCTGCTGCCGGGGCAGGGGGGGGGGGGCGGGGGGGTGGTGGTGCTGTGCGGCGTGCCGTTTGCCCTGTGGGCTCGGCGGCTGCGTCGGGGGGTGGCGCCGTGCGCCAGTGCACCAGCGGCGCACTTCCCCTTGCGTCCGAAGTGTACTTTACTGAAGGTTTGGCAGCAGGCGACGAAAGCACAGCGAAAACTTTCCACGCAGCTAGCGGGCAAGAGGTGCTCACAGCAACGCAATCGATTGTCCTCATGACCGTGACAGCGCAGTGCTCCTTAAAACGTCGGGGCACTCACACAGCAAATCGGCACGCTTTGGACTCAAAGAACTTGTTGGCATCCTTCTTACAGTATCCTGTGGCCAGATTTTCAGCACAAGTGGTTTGCAGCAAGGTTTTGCACGGATCGCACTTGTAAAATTCACATCACAAGAAGCGTCTCGCGGCGGCGGTGCAGACTGTGAGTGCAAGAGAACACGTTTTCATGCTGCAGAACTGCGCTTCAGGGTGTGTAAAAACCGCACGTATCGAACCCTGCAAGAAACTTGCGATATGGGCGCGCCATGCTCTTCTGGTCAAGGTTCTGGAGCACTGATTGGCAGCTTACGTATCCAGGCTCTACCCACTGACCATGAAAAGACAAGATCTTGTTGCTGCACATGTTCGTACCACAAGATCTTGTGCTGCAACTTGCCGTTTGGCAAGATTTTCTTGCCAAAACGGGCTTGCGTGCGCCCACGGTTTAAGGAGCACTGCGCAGGTACTGTTTTTCAACACCTTTGCCCAGGCGATCCTGTCTTTCTCACCACACGGCACAACCAGCGCGCCTCGCTCCCATCGCACCACGTCTCCCTCCCCCCACCCGCCACTGCCGTCGTGCCCAACACCCAAACAACCGCGGGCGGACGGCAACCCGTTGGCTCCCTCCCTCAACTGGGGGCCCCCATCTCCTTTGTCGTTGCGGACTTCCCTCCCCGCCCCCCATTCACGGTGCTCTGCATCCCGTCGATCGTCAGCGACCCCCCGGCACGGCACTCCGCTTTGATGGCGGCGCCCCAGGCGTTTGTGCGTGGCTCGCCTGGAATCTGACTCGGCTCTCCCTGCCGTCACAGTGTCTGTCCGCCGCGGCCAACCTGTGCATCCCGCTGCCCGCCGCGCTCTTCCCCCGTTTGGCGCTCCGCTGGGAGCTCCACCGCGGGGGCAAGGGCACTGGCGGCACCAGGGGGCGGGTGCAGCTCGCAACCACTCCCAGTAACCACTCCCAGTAACCACTCCCAGTAACCACTCCCAGTAACCACTCCCAGTAACCACTCCCAGTAGTGGGAGCCCCGCCTTTCCCCGCCGTCGGCTGTCGAAGCGGGGGCGCTCGCCGATTTTGACGGTTGGGTTCGGCGAGGCGGCGACGCGGCGTCGCTGCGCTTGCGACTGGACCGTTTTTCCCGCCCCTCGCGCGCAACGTGCATCACTGCCCTGCTCCCGCGCAGTGTGACCCCGCTTTCCGCCATTGTTGGCGTCTGTGGGCACTCTTGGTGACCGTGGCGGGCAACACCGGCGCCATGGTTGCCGCGGGGCGGGACACGCGGTCGTCCTGGGGCATGACCGTCGCCCCCGGTCGTCGGCGTTGGCCCGTCGACGACTGCTCTGAGCCGTGGCGCACGGCGCGTGCGGCCCCCCCGTTGTGCTAGGCGGCCGGCGTCGGCGCCCATCGCGCTGAGCGGTCCCGGTCCCCGTTACGACCGGGCGATGTTGACGGTCGAGACGCGTAACAGCAACTGGACGCTCGGGGCGTTCTGCGCGGCGGGCGACGCCGCCGCTCGCTCCAAGGTCACCCACGAGCGCCTGCTATTCAACCTGACCGCCCGCGCTACGTCGCAGGGCCGCTTCATGCGGTTCCAATTCACTCGTTGCTCCATGGCAACATCGGTGCGTGTCCACCAACGGTGATGCGAGGGTGATGGTAACCCTGCGCTTGCCCCAGACCTGCTGCGGCCGCGTGTTGTGTCGGCCAGCTGAGACGCTGGCGCCGATCGATGCGGCAATGTCCGAGGTGGATGCGTTGACGCGGGGCCGACAGTTTCTCTTTTTGACGGCTTTGCCGGCTCCGCAGCCGACGGCGGAGCGGACAGCTGCATTGTCGACGGCGCCCCCGACCACTGAGCCGACATCCGGGCCGGCGGTTGCCCCCATGGCGGAGCTGCCGACTGCGTCGCCATGCGCCTCCCCGCCCGCGTGGTCCTTTGGCGGCGGTTGGCGGTCGTGCATGGTGGCCGCCTCTTTCGTCGCAGCGAGATGTGCAACTTGACCGTCGCGGAGCAGACGGCCTTTGCGCGTTGGGCGCCTTGGGGCTGTCGGCCGCTATGCACTCGATCCCCAAAGCCGAGGTGTACGGCGCGTGGGCGTTCATCCCGTTGCACCTGCACTCCTTGATCGGGCTGAAGGACACATAATTATTGTGCGCCTTTACGACAGAGCAGAAGTACGTGTAAGTATGACGAAAGTCTAATCAAGTCGACGTTAGACGTGAGAAGCCAACTTACTAAGCATCCTGTGCAAAGCTACGAGTGTGACTTCAGCAGGGTTGCAGGCTGTGTTCTTGCCGAAAGAAGACAGTGCCAACACCGCCGCCGTTGAGCGGCAACTAATGGTGAGAAACGACTGTTGGGCTGAAGCGAAATGTTATTCTGGATAGTGAGACTCAGATCTGGCCTGAGCGGTTGCTCGAGACGACGCCGTGGCTTTGACCAAGCGTCCTCCTGCGCTCCAGTCGCTTCACGGGTCATGAAAAACGCATAGGAGGCCAACATGAATTGACCACACCTGGCAACCTCGCTCAGATGTACTATGTACGATGCTACAGCCGTTCTCCGAAAAATCCCGCACTCCAACAGTTGCAAAAGAGTTCCAAATCGGCCTCTACGACCCCGCAGAGGCCGATTTGGAACTATTTGGTAACAGTTGGAGTGCGGGATTTTTCAGAGAACGGCTGTACGTCGTCGTTGCTGTCACGCGGGGTGCCTGAAAAGCCGCGGACCCACACGCGCCAGAACCACCAAACAGAGCTCACAACCAACACCAGCGACGTTCCCGAGGACGTAGAGCGTGGAGAGGCCCCGGGATGGGGGCCTACCAAATTGTCCAACGCTGTGTCCCACTTTGGGAGCAGTCGCAGCAGCGTGCGAGGCGGGACGTGGCGAGATCCCCGACGTCGCGTCGGCGAAGCAGGAGAGCGCATCGAGAGCGACGACACGCATGCGGCCAGAGACGAACAGGGCTGTGCTCGTCAGCGTTCAAAAGGGATAGGGAAACAGCAAAGGCACGAACACATCGTTTGTTAAGGGCCAAGAACAACATTGCGGCCCCCAAATTTTGGTGTCGAGAGCCATAGCGTGCGACCCCGTTGAGCCAACTCTCTGAAAGTCAAATCCTGGTGTTCTTGTATGACAGGCCCGTGCCACTTGCGCGGATGCACGTATTTGAGGAGCTGGCCGCGAGCACTTGTTCTTGCCCAGTGAACGACACTCGAATTCGCGTCTCGCGGATCCTGCTCCACCGCCACCACGCCCTCTCTGTCGACACCGCCGGACTGGACGGCATGCCGCCAAGGATCCACTCTCCACCCGGTCGGCCCACCAGCTGGACCTGCAGGTGGGAGCCCGTGAGGTCGTGGAGTGTGGCGGTGGCTAACGTTCCCGCCCGACGTCTTTTCGCTCGCAGCAGTTGACCCTTACGTGTGCAGCGCCGGCCTCCAATTTGAGGTTGCCGCCCAGCCGACCGCCGCCGCCGCTGGCGCCACCGCTGCCGCTGCCACTGCAGCCGCCGTAGCGCACGCCCGTGCTGTGTCCCGGTGACGCGCGGGCACAGACATGGAGACCAATGCCGCCGCCGTCCCTCCCGCTGGCGATGCTGCCTGGGGAGGTATATCAGCAGTAGTTTCTTCCGCGCCCTGAGACCCGGCGGAACCGTCTTTTCTCACCACTGCCTGGTCGTCGTTGGCCCTTCCCAGGTCGTCCGCCGGTCCTTCCTCTTGTGAACGCCTTTTCGCGTTCCCGTTCCCGTTCCTCCCCCTCTTCCCCCCTCTGGGCGTCTCTGTCCATGGTTGCAGTTGTTTTCCGTGCCGTCGGTGTTGCGCGTCGCGGCGGGTGCGGGGCCGACGCCCGAGCCATCCGCCTGGTTGCTTGACGGGAGCACTGTGCGCATCAGCTCCATCTTGGTGCGGAGCGTGGCGCACCGGTGGATGGGCGTGCGGCGTGCGGCCGCCATGTCGCGAGTGGCGCTGTGCGTGGCGGCCGCCGTCTCCCTCGCGGCGCTGCTGACGGCGCCCGCCGACGGGCGGCGAGTCGACCTCAAAGTCAACATGGGCGGCGGCCCCGTGTCGGGCGGTTTTGTCAGCGAGATTGAGGCGATTGACTTGACCGACACGTCCTTTGCCAAGATGCGCGACCACAGCGGCAAGTTGACGGGGCCCTATGCCGAGGTGCTCCAGACGCAACGCTTCTCCCGCGAGGAGGACCTCTTCCTACACTTCCCCGTCGACGACGGCGTCTACACGGTGACGCTGCTGTTTGCCGAGACGTGGGACGGCGCGTGCGAGTCGGGCAAGCGCGTCTTTGACGTGTTCCTCGGCTCCAAGACGTTTGGCGTGCAAAAGGTGCTTGGCAACTTTGACATTTACCGCCACGCCAAGGGCTGCCACGTCGCCCTGAAGCGCAGCTTCCCCCACATCATCACCAAGGACGGCCTGACGGTGGTACTCCGGCCGATCCGGCAGAACCCGCAGATTGGCGGCATCATCATATCGGGGCACAGTTACTCGGACACGCTGATGAACTCGCTGCCGCTGGCGCCGGCGCTGCCCAATGATCGCCCAGACTTTAACAGCATGCGCGCGATGCTCCAGGTGCCCCCAGTCGACCCTGCGCTGCTGTACGACCCGGCGACAAACCCCAAGTTTAACGTCAAGGGCGCCAAGCCGCCGCCCGCGAACGGCGGAGGCGGTGGTGGCGGTCTTCCTGGCGGCATGCCGGGTGGGATGGCCGGCGGCATGCCGGGCGGCGCGCCTGGTCACCCCGGGGGTATGTCCGGAATGAGCGGCGGTCCACCGGGCGCAGTGGCCGCCAACAATTTTGCCGCGGGTGGCGGCGGCGGCGATTATGGTGGGGGTGCCAACGCCTTCGGCGGCGGTGGCGGCGGCGCGATGGGTGGCGGCCAGGGTGACTTTGGTGGGGGCGCCCCGCAAGGTGCCTGGGGCGCCGCCCCTGGCTTTGGCGGCGGCGGCGGTGGCGGTGGCGGTGGCGGCTATGGCACTTACTCCCCTCGCCGCCGGTTGTTGACGGTGGAAGAACAGTACACGGGTTCGGCTCCGCCCGCCTACGCAGCCGCGCCCGCCTACGCGCAGCAGCCGGCGGGGGTGGCGCCGGTGGCGCCGCAGCAGAACCTGTGGCAGCAGCAGCAGCAGGTGGCGGCGGCGGCTGCGGCGGGCGCTGCCCAGGCGCCCATTACGACGTCGTCCGCGGTGGCGCCCGCGGCGCCCGGCCAGTGGCAGGCGTCCGACCTGGCGCCCGTGCCCCAGGTCGGGGCGCAGCCGCAGACGGGCATGGCCGCGTCGGTCGGTGTAGGGGGTACCCCGGGACAGGGGCAAGCGCCGGGCTTGTATACGCAGCAAGCTCCGGCCGCGCCGTCGCCCCCCTCCATGACCGCGCATACGCCAGAGGCGGCTCGCATGGCGACGCCCATCGGGCAGACCTCCCCGACGACGATAGGCTATGGCAGCGTGGCCGTTGCACAGGGCGGCGGCGGCGTCGGTAGCGTTGGCCCCGCCGGTGAGGCGACCGGCGGCGTCCAGACGCAGCTCGAGGCCAAGCCCCACGGCGCGGCGCCGTTTGCGCAAGTCCCGCCGGTGCAGCCGGCAGGGGCCTACGCGCCTGCGGCAGCGGTGGCGCCTGGCGCGGCCGCCCCGGGGATGGCGGCGGGCGTGACCCGCACTGCCGCAACGTCGCCCTCGGTCGACGCGCAAGTGCAGGCGCAGGCGTACGCGCAGGCGCAGGCGCAGGCGCAGGTGCTTGCGGGCCCACTCGGCACCGCCGCCACCCCCGGGTCTTATGGCGGTGGCGTGTCGTCGGGCGATGGGGGCTCCACAGGGTCACTGGTGTATGGCACTGCGGCCGGCGCCGCGCCGCTGCACGCCGATGGAGGGGCCGCCTCGGGCGCCGCAGAGTCTGTGGCCTCGCCGCAAGCGGGTGGCCCGACGGCGTACGGGGACGTTCCGACCGCTGGCGCGTATGGCGCGCAGGCGGCGGCGCCCGGTGGCGGCGCGTTGCAGCTCGACATGCATGGGCAAGCGGCACTTCAGCAGGCGACCTACCCGCCGTCGGCCGCCGGTGACGCCGGCGCGGTCGCGGCGCCGCTAGACGTCGGCATCGCCAGCCGCGCAGCGTCGTACAATGCCGTTGCCGAGTCGATGGCAGCTGTCGTCCCCGGCCTGGCCGGCAGCGACGGGGTGCCGGTCGTGCGCTCCCTCGACCCGCTCGTGCCCGCCGAGACGACGGCAGCCTCGTATGACGTGCCCCCGCCTGCGGCCGCCACCTATGATGTGGCCGGCGGCTGCGTGCACAACGCGACGCACTGCTCGTGCGCGATGCAGCAGGCTTCGCTGCCCTACTCGGCGGGCGGAGGTGACTGCCTGTACGTGGAGGATCCAACGTCCTATCCGATGGGCTGCACGCGTGGCGCGTGTAGCGGGCACTATGCGTGCACCTGCGACGCGCCAGCGTCGGTGAACCGGCTGCTGTGTGGGCGGCGGTTGGCGACGAGCATCCTGGTGCCGGTCGACGCGGCGCGGGGGCCCGTCGGCACAACCGCCAACGGCCAGTCGGTGGTGCCGTGCAGGCGCGCGGCGTTGGAGGGGTCGGGCGTCCTCGTGCTCGAGCCGGTCAGCCTGTAGAGCAGTTGCAATAAGGGTACAGCTTGTGGGCGGATGGTTGTGATGGCGGCGTCGTGTGTACAAAGCTATTTGTGTCCTTGTTTTCTGCTCCTCCGGGTAGCGAGCAGAGCGTAGTCAATGATGCTCGCCCGTACCCTCGGCCTGGCGAAGACTGACACAAGCAGGCCAGTAGAAGGCATGGCCCACCCAACCAACCTGCAACATGGGGCTGCACACGATGGGGCGAATCACCCATGCAGTCCTACTCCCCTCCGAGCGCTGTGCGGTCGGCGAACACGATACTAAATGAGAAAGGAACGACAGAAGCGTCGACGGGACGCTCCTCCATAGCGGGAACGGGGATAAAACGGGTTTGGGGAACAGTTGGCGTGACAAGAGCAACAGAACACGGCGGAAGGAAGCGTGGCGCACAGCACCACGCGACAATGTGCCATGTGCAAACCGCGATCACTGCAGCGAGCAGCGCAGCCGTTCCCTGACCAATCGGCCGCACCACCCCGCAGTCAGCACCAGTCCCAGGGCCAACGCGCACGGCACGCACGACAACACCAGTCGACGTTGTAGGAGCAGCGGTACCAACGGCAAATGCAGGCGCAAGACGGGACCATACGGCAACAAACGGCAAGGGCAGAGACCTCACATGCCGCCCTGCATTTGAGCCATCTCCTGCTTCTGCAGCTCCGTTTGGAAGGCAATCAACGACGCGCGTTTCTGCTCCATCTCCGTCTCAATCGCGTGAACTCGGTTGTTGCCTGCTTGCAACTGCTCGCTAATCTTGCTCAGGCGGGTACGCACGTTGGTACGCGCCTCCTCCAACTCCTCGGCCAGCAACACGGGGCCGACCAGCTTGTACACGGCCGTGCCGTCGGGGACTTCGTCGAGCTCCTTGGCAACCAGTTGGTTTTCGAGGAACTGGTTCTTCAGTCCCATCACTGCGCTCATGGCCTTGGAAGCCTCTGCGAGAAAGAAAGGAGCGTGACAGCGGCATGTATGTAGCGTGGCAAACGCATGACCAAAAGCAGCAGCAGAACCAGACGAAGCAAAAACGACGTAACGGGTCAGGACACTGCTGCAACCCGGCTCTTGACATCACCATGCCCAAGAGACGCGAAGCGAGAGAAATGAAGGATACCATGAGAAGGAAACATCCCACGGCATCCGTCTTGTGCGCGCAAAAAGCCCTCTGCAAGCAGAACCGTACGACGGAAAAACGTGCGAGCGTCTGCGCGCAGGCGCCACATACCCTTTTGTAGAGCGATCATGTTTTGCATGATTGCTTCAAGCTTGGTCTTCGTCGCATCAGGAACCACCGCGTCCGACATCATGAAGATGGTGGGAGAGAAGGGAGGACTACCGACGGGATGCTCGAAGACGGTGGACGGTGGTTTGTTCCACACTTGGGACGACGCCGCTGCCGTTTCCTCAACGACGAGACTCTGCGCCGAGCAGCCAAAAGCGTGGGCGCACTCGCCGGATCCAGCATGGTTGCAGAACACTGAATGTTTTCATGAAGTGTTCAAATTAATTTGAATGCACAAGTTTGCCACACGCGCAAGTGTTACCTTGAGCGCTTGGAATGGAGTGTCACAATGCAACTTTCAGGTGCTCACAGGGATTGCGGTACTTAACGGCCACCAGACTGTGTTGGGTCTCAGCAACCAAGGAGTGGCTGCTGCAGCCAACGGTCGACACGCTGCCCTCGAGCACGGTGCGTGAAGGCGCGACCAACAGCGGCGTATCGCCCCCTTCTCGCATTGTCTTCGTGCCGCCGAGGCGCGCCTGCCATCTACGCTCGACATCGCACCTCTGCTTATCGCTGCTGAGGGTTCTGATGACGGTCTGTATCAGGTGTTCATTCTAAGGCGTCGCCCGTCCATCGACACCCGCCGTTTGGTCTGCTCGGCCCTGTCGGCACCGCCGCGGTCGCTACCACCCCTTTCCTCCCCACTCGAGGCACCATGTTGGAGGGCGTTGTTGCGGATGTGCTCGCCCGCGTCCTCGGCCAGTATGTGCTGGGCATCGACCGCGATAGCGTGCGTGTCGGCGTGTGGAGCGGGCGGTTGGAGCTCGGCCGACTCGCCTTGCGCGCCGAGGCGCTGGCCACGCTCTTTGAGTCGCTCGGCTTGGACCTCCCAGTCGTCGTCTCTTCTGGAACCGTTGAGTCTCTGGCAGTGGACGTGCCGTGGAAGCGGCTCGGCTCGGAGCCCGTGAAAGTGTCGGTGCGGTCGCTGGCGCTTGTCGCTCAGCCTGTGACGGCGGCGACGGCCACGACCGCCGCCACTGATGCTGGGGCGCCGTCCGCTGACGCACGGGCGGAGAGAGAGACGCGGTTAAAGCGAGCAATGCTCAGCGCCGACGATGCGGTGCGGGAGGCCAAGTGGAGCGTCGGCTCGGATCCGACCGCGACGGGCGCGGGTTCTGCCGCGACGGCCGCTTCGTCATCGGCGGCGGCCGCAGGGACGTCTACTACCAAGGCTGGCGGACGTGGGCGGTGGGGCTCCAGCCTGTGGGGCTGGCAGTTCACGTCGCGCATCGTGGCGCGGATTGTTGACAACATCCAAGTCGACTTGCAAGACGTGACCGTGCGCTACGAGGACGCCGCCTCCGTGCCGTCAGCGCCGTTTGGACTGGTCGCCTCCCTCGGTGCTCTGCGCGCGTGCTCCACGGACTCTTCCTGGGAGGATGTGTTCCTTCAGGATCCCATGTCGCCGGTCGTGCACAAGCGCGTCGCGCTGTCGGAGCTGGCTGTGGCGTGGGTGCCCCTCGGCGCCTCCACAAACGGCAGCGGGGGGGCGGTGGATGCGCCAATAGAGATGACCCCGAAGGTACCATCTTCCGCAACGTCCACCGACGACGCTGAGGCGACACCTTTCGAGTCATCAAATCGCTACATTGTTCAACCCGTCAGTGCCGAAATGCGCGTCGCCATCACCAAGGCGTGGGCGGTCGGCCGAGCTAACGAGGACGAAAATGGCGGGGAAGGCGACGACCTTCCCACCGGTACCCCTGCCGCCAAAGCCCGACGCGCCCGCCAAGCGCGGGTCTCCCTTGACATACGCTGCGCATCTGTCGGCCTGGCTTTGGCCGGTGAACAATACAGCACCCTCCTGCGCGCCGTACTTGCACTCTCTGACTTGGAGCGCCGCAGCCCGCCGCGCACTCCCCGGGAGCGGTGGGCGTGGGCGGTCGAGCGGCTGCTGCCGCGCTTCCGTCAGCGCCGCGCGGCGGCAGCGCGCTTCAACACACCGGGTCTGCGGGCGTGGCGGGAGCAGCGGGAGCGCTACATCGCCGCCCGCGTGCGGGTGCTCCGCGCCCGCCGCGTGGCGACGGTCGAGGAGGACCCGGCCGATCGGATGCTCGTCGAGCAGGTCGAGTCGGAGCTGGACACCCGCGACATAGTTTTCTTCAGGGACCTGGCCGACGCGGCAGCCGCCGAGGCGGCCGCCAGCGCCGTCGCGGCTACGGCGGCGCCGCTTGCGTCGGCGACGAGCCGGTTGTGGTCGGTGTTTTCGCGCTCCCGGTCGACCGCCGAGCCGCTGCCTCCATTGGTCGAGGCGGCAGCAACGTCGGCGGACAGGGACGACGACTTGCTGACGCCATCGGCGAGTTTGGAAGCAGACGCCCTCGCCGCTGGGCCTGCTCCGTCGGTAGAGGAGGCGCCCCCAGTTGAGATGCCGGAGCCGCCAGACGGGTCCGTCTCTCGCTCCACATCGGCGGCTCTCTTAGAGGATGCTGCCTCCCACAGCGCCGACAACTTGGACATCGATGATGGGCTGTGGAACGCGGACGAAAATGCAACCGACGCGGCGGTCGTGCCCAACCTGCGAGTCGTTTTTGGCCTCCAGCGTGGGTCCCTCCGGTTACGGCGCTACGGGGCGGTGCCGGACCCGCTGGCTGACGTTGTGTTTCGGGACTTGCGGGTGGAGGTGGAGACGCGCCCCGGCTGGGGGCTGCTTCTCGAAGCCCTCCTCGGCACGTTTGAGGTGTGGGACGCACAGTGCGGCGCCAAGGTCGTTTACCCACGGGTACCGTGGGCCCCGCAAAACGTGGCCGAGGCGCTGGACTCGGCCGATGGGGTGCGGCACGGGCCATCGGCGCAGCGGCCGCCGTCCATGCCAACCGCCGACAGGCGACGCGGGTCGGCGGACCGCAGCGCAGACGGCGGTGTTGAGCACCACGTCATGGAGTCTGACGCATACGGCGCCGTGGACGTCCTCGACGCGCTTCGGGCCATCCGCGGGGGCTTGCAGCCGTCCGAGCTTCTCGCGACGGGGTGGCAAACGACAACCTCCCCACCCTCGTCGGTGGTCGGAGTCAATACCGGCGGGGGAGGCAGCGTCGCGTCGTCGTCGGCGGCCTACACCAGCTCCTCGCCGGCGCGGGCGGCGGACCTAACCGACGACGACTCCAAGTCTACCCCACTGCGACACATTGCGGCTCTGCGGTTATCCCGCGACGCGGGGGCGGACGCCAATGTGCTCAGTGGGAGCACCCGGTTGGCGCTGGAGTTGGCAGTTGGCGGGGTGGAGATGCTGCTCTCGGGTGGGCCCGACGGGGCGTTGGCGGGGGTGGCCACGTTTTTCAACCCCAGGCACACGTCCCCGTCGGTCATGGCCTTCTTGTCGGCCGCGGCCGCGCCGCGTCTGGCGGCTATCCGCATGGAAGTGCAGCGTGCACTTCTGGAGCGCTCCGTTCCGCCACGACTTGACGTGGTCATCCGTGGGCCGCGGCTCCTGCTGCCGGGACCGGCAGTGACGGACCCAGCTGCGGTCGTTGACCTCGGCACTTTTGCTATGGACACGGCGCCGCCCGCGGAGCTCCCACCGCTGTCTCTGCACACGGCGCTCGGTGGGCGGTCGGCTAGCCCCGCGGCCCGCCAGCGGCGGCCACCGTCGGTGTCGCGTCGCAGCGGTAGCAGTGGTGGTTCGGGCTACGAGGCGGGGCCGGCGGACCTCGACGCGCGGGACACACGGCTCAATGCCGGGGAGTCAACGCTCGGCAGTCGCGGTCGTTCCATGGATGCCGACCGGCGTGAGACGCTCGGGCGCGCAGACGCCAAGTCGGTTGAATACACCGACTATCGGATGGCGGTGTCGGACCTTGGCATCTTCCTCGTTCCCTCATTGTCGAAGCTAAGTGTTGCGCAGCGGCTGGTGCGACCGTTTTTAGTGCATCTGCGATTGCACGTGTTGCACAACGCGTCGTTTGTGGAGGCCACGGCTGAGGAGGGGGAGCGGTCCACGCTGGCGCGTCTGCGGTTACGAGGGCGTGTACAGGCGTTGCGGGTGTACCTCTCCCACGCCGCCTATCGCCAGTTGCTGACGATTGCGCGCGGGTGGAAGGCCGTCCTGGCCTCCGCGGGCACCCCGCTGGCCGGTGGCGCAGGCGACACGGGGGGGGACTCGGAGGAGGGGTTGGCCGACTCGGGCACTTGCGACGGGGAGGCGGTGGCCACGCCGCCGACGGAACCCAGCGTTCCAGAACGCATCCAACAGTTGGATGTGGAGTTGGCGCTTGGAGACGCGTCGCTCGAGTTGCGGGAACGCACCGGCCGACGACTAATCACCATCGAAGCCGCCGGCAGCCGCCTGCAAGTCACCCGCGGGCGGTCCAGCCTCTCCCTGCGCTATGCACTTCGCTCTTTGACGGTCGCCGATGGGTCCCGTGGCGGCACGGCCCCCTTCCGACGACTGGTCCACGCGGGCGTTGGCAACTCCCACCGGGGGGTGTCGCCACCGCGGACCCTACCGACGTTCTTGGGCTCACCGGGTACGTCGCTTGTACCGACGCCCAACGGAGGGGTTACCCGCTCGTCATCGTACAACAGCCTGACCGGCGCCGAGGCCGGCTCTACCGCTGCTGCAGCCGCCGCGACGGGGGCGGCCGCCGAGTCGTCTGATGGGGTGGGCGTCAACTCCGGCCGGCTGCCGCCTTGGCCTCCTCGTGGCGGCGGGGCCAGCAGCACTCACCGGAGCACCTCTGGGGACGCTCTGACCGGGACGGGTGCGGACTGGGACCGGGACTTTATCAAGCTCGTCTACACGCTAGACACGACGCGGCGGGAGCAGTCGCTCAAAGTCCGGATCCTGTCCCTACACGTGGTCTGCGTGCGGGAAACGTACCTGGCCGTTGTCAAGTTCTTTTATCTCTTTGACGAGGCGTCGCCGTCGCCGGTGCCCACCGGCACGCCTGGTGCGGCCGCCAACGCCGGGGCCCAATACTCGGACCCGTTTGCCGCGGTCGGGACCACCACATCGGCAGCGGCGCGGCGGCTGGCGGCTCGTGCGGAGCGCGAGTTGGAACGAGGCGCAGCGACGCTCGCCCGGCGCGGGCGTCTGCGTCTGGACGCAAAACTCGACGGTGTGTCCGTCGACCTCATCTCTGCGGAAGGTGCGCTCGCGTCACTAGACGTGTTTTCCTTCCGCGCAGGCCTGCGCCTGGAACCATCGGGGGCCGTGGCCGCCCGGGGGGCGCTGGCTGGTTTCACCGTCAGGGACCTAACCGCGGCCTTTCCCGGTCACTCCTCCACGGTGGTTTACGAGCGGTTATCGCCGGCAAGAGAAGCGACGCGCGGTGGCGTAGTCGGTGGGGACGGGGATGGCGGTGACGTTGACGGCGCCGACGGCTTTGTCTGTGACAGTGTCGATTTTGACGGGGACGGGGACGGGGATGGTGAGGATGTGGAGGACGGCTTTACGCTCATCGTGCCACCAACAACATCGGACGGGGACGTGTGGCTGCGCGCACGTATGACCAACCTCCGCATCGTCTACCTGCAGCGGTTTGTTTTCATCGTCAAGACCTACTTTGCGGCACTGCGGGAGGGTCTTGCGCCTGTCCTGCAAATGCAGGGCGGGCTGTCAGAGATCTTCGATAGCAGTCAGCCGAGTGGGCCCGACGGCGATGGGGGCGGTCAGCCTGCTGACTCATCGGACGGTGTCCAGACGGGCGCCTCCGGGCATGGTGGAGGGAGGCTGGATCGGCGGCAGCCGCGCAAAAAGGAGCGCAAGCGCCTGCGCCTTCATGTCGTGACCAAGGGCGTCGACATTGTCATCCCGCGGCACTCGCAAAACGCGCACGAGGCGGTGCGGCTCATCGTTGGCTACTCCATGGTCTCCAACGAGGAGGCGGCCGCTGAGGGCTATCGCCTTGGCTTCAAGCTGACTGCCAAGGGCGTGAACCTGTACGTACTCTACCCAAGCTTGTGCAAGTCTGCCGTGTCGGTGGCGGGCAGCAACGCCAGCCGGCAGCCGTCATCTGCTGAGGGAGAGGACCACCTGGAGGATGGGGGCTCGTGGAGCGACGGGGAGGAGTTGCGGCCCATTGTGCCGGGTGAGAGCGTGGCCGGCTACACGCCGTTTGCCGCTGACATCTACAGCGAGATTCTGGTCGACTGGTGGCGCACTGGCCGGGTGCCGCGCTTCACGTTTGATGCGCAGGGCATTCCTATGCTCGTCCGCACGCCGTCCTCATCAAGCACCGCAAAGGCCACACTTAGCGGCGGCGGCGGCGGCGGCGGCGGCGGCGGCGAGTCGTCGGTCGACTCGCGGTCGATGCTCCCGGCACTGCGTCTGCGCTTCTCCGCACCGGAAGGTATCTCTGCCAACCTGTGCGAAGCCGAGTACACCATCCTGTACCTGACGGTGACGGAGAACTTCTTGGAGCGACCGGACATTGAGTTCACGGATATTGTGGCCGGCCTGCGCACGCCCATATTTCCGTATCGCTCGCCCATCCCGCCCCTCTCCCTGTCGTCGGCGCAGGTGCCGCCTAACTACCGCATCCTATTTACCGTCCCGCACCTGCGGTCAATCATCTCACACGGTGGGGACCCGACGGCCGAGTCGGCCCGCCTCATCTCGTCAACGCTGACGGACGTGGTGGGGCGGTTTGATTATGGCATTGACTGTCGCATCATCTTTGAGCTATCTGCCAACTTGTCTGGCGTGGATGACGCGCGGGAGCGGGCCGATAAGAACGGGCCGCGCACGGTCATCATGCCGATGCTCCCGGACCCATCGTTGAGTGGCGGTAGCGGGCGGAACACGTTTGGGAGTGGTAATGCGTCCAGGCCCCCGTCAGCCACGGCCGACGCGTTGGCAGCCGACGGCGATGCATCGTCGCAGGCCAAGACCGTGAGCGTGTCATACGACCGACCGTTTGGCTACCGCTCCAACATCATGGTCGCGGTGTCGGAGCTCCGCGTTATTGTCGTCCCAGAGCTGTTCCGCGACCTCGGCCTGCTGACACCACCGGGCCTTCCATACCTGGTGTCGACGGCGCCGCCGCCCAAGGCGCGCTTCAACGGTCGACACGTCATCCTGACGCTCGCCCGTCCCGAATTGTGGCTACGCGCCGAGCAGGAACCGGCGGACCAGCGGGCGCTCGTCCTCCGCGGCGACGTGATTGTCGCCAAACTCGAGTGGGCGCCCGTGACCATGCTCATTTCTGTCGACGTGGTCGCCCGCGCCATCCGCATCGGCCTGACAAATGTGGGCGTGCCAGAGCAGGCGGTTCCGTCGGAGCCCAGCCCGTGGTCGGTCACCTCCTCGGCCTGCTCGCTGACGGCAGTGGTGTCGCCGCCTGCGGCGTTTGGCCGCAGTCGGGACAATGCGGGGCCGTCTGGGATCGGGGGGAGCTCTTACACGGAGCGCGAGACGCCGCTGCTGTACCCGAGCGACATCTCGGTTGAATTCAATGTAACGAGCGACGCGTCGCCGCCGCCGCCGTCCGACGAAGCAGCGGTGACGGCGGCCGCAAACGGGACGCCCAGGGGGATGGAGCAGACTGCGCTGGTCGTACCGGCGCCGTCTCGCTCCCTTACGATATCGGCGGAGTCGCTGTTGTGCCGCCTTGACGTGCACGATACGCCACTGCTCTTGGCCGTTTTTTCTCGATTTGGCCGCATGACGCCAACGACGCTGCTGCTGCGGCCGGCTGAAGTTGAGCTCCGCGAGGCGGCTCGCCAGCGGGCACTGGCCGCTGAAGGCAGCCGCGGCCTAGCCCGGCCCTCGTTTCATCTCGCCGGTGAAGACGACGGCCTGCACAGCGCTGACGATTACGACGATGACGCCGTTGCGAGCAGCGGGTCAGGTGAAGATGGCGACATTGACGGCGTGCGGGATTTGGTCGTGCCCCTCCCGGAGCGTCTGCTCTCCGTCTTTTTCTCAATGCCCCATGCGCGTCTGCTGTTTACTGATGAGACCAGTGGGCGCTACGTGCCTATCCTGGAAGTCCGCTTCCGGCAGACGGTTGTCAACGCCAACATGCCTTGGATGGCCAGCATGTCGTCGACTATTGCGGTCGACCTCTTTAGCGAGGCTCGCGGCGTATGGGAGGCCGGCGTGGAGCCGTTCCCTCTGCATGCCGCGTTTTCCCACGGTGCATCGGGCTCGCGGGCGGTAGTCGTCCGAGTCGGTGGCCGGCTGGACGTCAATGTGTCACCGACGACCGTGCATGGCGCGGGGCGGGTGGCGTCGGCCATCTCTTCGGCTATCCAGGACTTGCAGCCGCCAGAGGTGTCGCCGCCCTCCTCGTCGTTGGCAGGCTCAAGCCCCACCCCAGGCGTCCTCGTGCCGGGAGCGGCCACCCCCCAGGCGTCTGGCGGCCAGCCTCCGGCCAGCCCCCAACCCTCCGGTTCGACGCCTCGGGCGGCGGGCATTGCCATGACGCACTCCTCATCGTTGGCCGGACGGGGCGTTTCAGCGGCCGTATCGTCGCTGCGGCGGCCCTCGGTGGCGGCGTTTTGTATCCGAAACGACACGGGGCGGCCGCTAGTCATTTGGTTGCCATACGATTCGACACGGCGGTCGCTCGGCTCGGGGCGGGAGCGGGAGGTGGATGTTCCCACGGACGAGCTGCTACTGCGCGCGGCGGCGGTCGCGGGGCGGTTTGATGACGCGGACCGGGCGCGGCGGGAGGCGCTGCGCTGCATCCTCGCGTTACCAGGCTTTGAGCCGGTCGCCGTGTCTGCGGCGGACGTTGGCATCCGCACTATTTCGCTTGTACCCGAGGCCCCAACGGGCGGCCACGCGCCCAGTGGGGACGGTGCGGGTGACGAGGCGTTGAACTCCCCGCCTTTGTCGCCGGCGGCCGCGGCGCAACCGATCATCGTGGCCTGGGACGTGCAGATGCGCGACGGGGTGCCAGTCGGGACCGTCCGGTCGGTTATGCGCGTCATCAACCGAACGCGCACGCTGCTCGAGGTGGCAATTGGGGCGCCCCCGACGCGCTCTCGTTACAACTACCTGCAGGCTGAGGCGGTGTCGGACAGCAACGGGCCGAACGTGAGCAGCAGCGGCGTCGGCGGCGGGGAGCAGCACCTCATTCGGCCAGACACGTCGTGGGCAGTGCCGATTTACGCAGTCGACCGCCCTTTACGCGTGCGGCCGGCCATCTTTCACGCGCCTGACGCGGGGGACGACGACGGCTACAAAGCGTCTCCGCAGCGGGGGCGGGGTCCCACCAATGGCCAGTCGGGCGACGGGTCGGAGAGCCGGTCTGGCATGGGCGTCCTCTACAGCTACGAGTGGAGTGACCCGCTGGTGTCGGTGGCCAATCAGTGCGCAATGGCGTCTCGGATACGTCGGTACGACACGCAAGTCGGGCGGCACGTGCGCAAGAGCGCCCTCGCGACGCCCGTCGGGGCCGCTCGCAAGGCGTCCGGCTCTTCACTTCCAGACGGCCCGCAATGGCAGCCGATTTCGTCGCCGGGCGTGGCCGAGTGGCACAGCCGCGGCGCGCCGTCGGCGTCGTCATCGTCCGCTTCGACCAAGGGCCCGGGCCCACTTGCGCCCGTCCTTGCCTGCCGGGCTGCCATCCACGGCCCGGCCTTCCACCTAGCCGTGCATGCGAGCCTCTGTCGGCAAAGGCCGCGGCGGTCGTCGCCGGGGCGCCACGCGTCGTCATCGGCAGCTGCAGGCGGCAGCAGCACTGGCGACGAGTGTGTCGATGTGTCCCTGCGAGCGCCACTGCTCGTTGACAATACCCTCCCACGGTCGGTCAGTTACAAGCTGGCGCCGATCGCGTCCTCGGGGCGCGCTGGCGCGGCGGTCGCCGCGACAGCCAGCGCACTCGTGCAGCCACTGCGGACGGAGCACGTCCACGCGGTTGCCCGAGACGTTTCGGCGTTTGCGCTTGCCCTCGGCTACGATAACCGACCCAGTGCCAGCATGCTGGCTAGCGACTCCGCAGCGGCGTCGCGGCAAGCGGTGACGCCGGGTTCGTCTGCGCTCCATGCCCGGAGCGAGTGGTCACAGTGCGCTTCGGGCTATCGGCTGACGCTCTTCTCGGAGTTTTGGGTGCGGAACCGATCCGACACGCCCGTGCTACTACGAGAGCGATCGTCGGCCAACGACGTTGCGGGTAGCGGGGGCATTGTGGCGCTTCGGGCGCGGCCGCCGGGTACGCCCGCTGACTCGTACGTGTGCTTCTCAAGCGGTTGGGTGTCCATCCGCCGGGCGGTGGCCAAGACGTCTGGGCACGGCAGTGGTGGCAGCGGCGGCGGCATGCCACTCGCAGCGGCTGACGACCCGTGGGTAGCCGTCCCTGTGGAGCTGTCCGACGTCGACAAACCCGTACAGCTGTTTCTTGGCCGCGGCGCGTCGTTATCAGTTGACGTGCGGCCGGCGGGTGGCCGCTTTGGCCGCACGCTCATTGTGACCATTCGCAACGTGGCGTGGCTCAACAACTCCACCAACAGCGCCGTCCAGTGGTGCCAGCCGACGACGCTGACGTCCCGTGGTATTGCGCTGTCGTCAATGGTGCATACGCTGGCAGTAGGTGAGACACAGGCGCTTCACTGGGACCTGCTGGAAAGTCACTCGGCGTCCAAGGAGATTTGCTTGCGGTTTGTTGACTCGGCGTCGGGCTCGTCGGACTGGATATGGAGCCGACCAATTCCCGTGCTCGCCGCCAAGCGTGGTGGCGGTATCGCGGGTGATGTGGCCGCCAAGATGTACCGACCCAAGCGGCACGAGCAGTACATTGCACGCGTCAGCCGCACGCTGTTGGCGGACGGTTCACCTGTCGTGCGAGTGCTGCGGGAGGACCGGTCCTCCCCGCCCTACCGAGTCGTGAACGCATGTGCGTCGCGGTCGATTGCTTTTCGGCAGGCAGGCGTCAACGAAACGCATCCATGGCTTGTGCGGCCGGGCAAGTCGACGCGCTACGCGTGGGACGACCCTCACGCGCCGCGTAAACGGCGGCTGCTCATCGTGGAGACGATTGAGCATGTGGACGCGGGGCCAGCGGCTAGCTCATCAACGCTGTCGGCATCAGGGAGCGCCCGCTACATGCGTGAATCACCGTCGGCGGCGAGCAGCAGCGGTGGGCGCCTTCCTCGGGCTGCGTCGGCCGACTGGGAGGACCAGTCGCCGGGGCCAGGTGGCGACGACCGCTCCGCTGCCGGCACGGTGTCGCGCGCCAAGGGGCGCTCCCGTCGCTCGGGTGGCGGCGACGCAACCAGGGACGTGCACCGCCCCAAGTTTGAGTTGAGCATCGACCTGGTCACGGCAGACGCGTCGGAGATCTGTCGCACGCCGCGAACCTTTGACCCACCGATGTGCATCTCAGTGGCTGTGCAGGGGCCGACCAAGGTCGTCACTTTTTCTGACGGCAAGCCTACTGTACCCCGCCCATTGGGCGATATGGGGCGGGATCGGAGGATGAGCAGCTCGGCGACGACAGGCGCCCTAGGCTCGCCTGGCTTGCCCCCGACGCACGCGCCACTGGCATCGTCCAAGAGCGCCAGGCCGGCGACCGGCCCGGCGCTCGGCGACGCGGGCATCCCGACTATCGACTTGGATTCGCTGCTTAGTGACGCACCTGGCATCGTTCCTCGGGTGCCCCCTTCCGAGTCGTCCGTCACCATGGGCGCGGACGACGCGGCCGCCGCCGCTGCTGCCACCGCGCGTGGCGAGCCGGATGTTTCCTCGCGGCGGGAGCGAGCGGCAGCGTCGACAGACATTGAGGTGTGGCTCGAGGGCGTCGGAATCTCCTTTGTCGACGACACGCCGACAGAGATTGCCTACCTCTCTGCCACAGGCCTCCGGGTGCACATCGACACGCAGCCGGGCGCGGAGTTGGCCATCCTCCAAGTGGCGGACCTGCAGCTGGACAACCAGCTGCCACACGCTCCATGGCCGGTGCTGCTATGGGCGCCGCCACCGCCGCCGGCGTCGCCGTTTGACTCGTCCTCGTCAACGTCGGTGCCTGGGGGCGGCCCGACCGTAGCCGGCGCCCGCAAGCCTGTGCTGCACATCGCGCTGGACCGCTTTGTGTTTGCGGGTGGTGGCGACGACGCGAGCGCCGCATCGCCAACCACAGCAGCTACAGCAAGAGCTGCCGGCCGGCAGCGACAGCAGCGTGTGGCGATGGTCAAGGGCGCCTTCGCGGCGCTGCAACAGCTGCAGCTGTCGCTCGACGAGGAGTTTCTGTTACGCGCGTGGATGTTCTTCAAATCGCTCAAGGCCGTGCCGGGCACGGAGGACGACGAGAACCTGTCACTGGAAGATGGGGACCACGTCGGCCTCGCCGTACCGGCGGTTGGCGGCGACGGCAATGGCGGCGACGCCGGCGGCAACGGTACCATGTCGTGGAAGCGCGGGCCCCTGTACGTGGAGCGCCTTCTGCTGTGTCCTATCCAGTTGACCGTCTCGTTGGCCACTGCTCGGGGCACGGCGAGCTTCCGTGGCGCCGGTAGTGGCTATCGCTCCATGCTGCGCGCTCTCCTGTCGGCGGCCGGGAATGTGGACCGTGCGGAGCTGCGCTTCCGCGCGCTGGAACTGCACCACGCACTCGACACGGGCCCACACTTTGGGCACCTGGTCGGCGAGTACTACCTGGCTCAGCTGGACGCCCAAAAGATGGCGCTGCTGTCCTCGTCGGCGCTGGTCGGTAATCCGTCGGCGCTTTTTGATTCAATCGCGGTCGGTGCGCGGGACTTCTTTGTGGAGCCCGCCCGCGCCAACGGGGCGGCTGACTTCATCGCGGGCCTCGGCCGCGGCTCCTCTTCACTCCTGACCAACACCGTCGGTGGGCTGGTCGGCTCCCTCGGCGGCATTCCGTCGGCGGTGGCGCTCGGGCTGGAAACGGCGGTCGGCGACCGCGACTACCTGGCCGAGCGGGAGAGCATCCGTGGCCGCCGCGGCGCGTCGGCGACGCCCGCGCAAGGCCTGTTCACGGGTGCCCTGTCGTTTGGGCACGGTCTCGCGTCGGGCGCTGCCGGTCTGATCCGGGAGCCAGTGGCGGGCGCCATGGCCGGCGGACCCGTCGGCTTTCTGCGGGGTATCGGCCGGGGCGTTGTTGGGGGCCTCGTCAAACCCCTGGCCGGCGCGCTCGACTTGATCGGTGAGCCAGCCGCGGGCTTCCGCGCCTTCATCTCGTCGGAGCGCAACCGGCGGGCGGCCGAACCGATCCGCCCGCCCCGCTCTTTTGCGCCTGGCCCCGCGGCGCGGCTGGTGGCGTTTGAGCTCCGCCCGGCGCTCGGCAACGCCCTCCTCCGCGCGGTCACCCGCGAGGCGGTCACCGAGGACGACGGGGACGGCGCCGGCGGGGGCGGCGCCGGGGGGCTCTCCGAGACGGTGGTTGAGTGGGTCGACCTGAGCGGTGACGAGCACACCGCCCGCGGGGGGCCGCGGGAGCGGGAGCGGCTGCTCGAAATTTGGGCAGTCCTCCGGTGCTGCGCGTTTGGCAGTGGCCGCGACCGGGGTGGCGGTGCGCCGCCGGTGGCGGCGTCGGCGGGCGCCACCGTCGACGACGAGGTTGTCGCGGCCCAGTGGCTCGCCCACCACGCCGCCGACCGGGTCGCCCTTGTCACCACCCGTCGCTTCCTCGTCGGCACCCTCTCGGGCCGCACGGTGTTTGGGCGGTCCCTCGACGGCGTCGTCGACGCGCACGTGCCGGCCGCGGCCGGCGCCGACTACCTGCTCCTCGGCGTGCGGCCTGCCGGGGCGGACCCGTCGCGGCCGGTGGCGCCCGAGTGGCAGCGCCTCCCGTGCGGCTCGCCAGCGGCACGCAACGCCTTGCACGCGGCGGTGCGGACGGCGGTTGGCGCCGAGCCGGGGCCAGACGCGTCGCTGACGCCACGCTCCGCGCGGACGGCGGCCAAGGCCGCCCGGCGGCGACAACGGGACGGATCGATGGAGATGGTCGCGCTGCCGCCGCCGTCGCTGTCGGGTCCGTGAGCGTGACTGCTGGCGGCGGTCAACACAGGAAGGTAGCTGGCGTGCCCGTGTATCGCATGTGCTCCTTGTATTCGTGTGCTTGTACATACTCGTGCTTTGGGTTTTTTCTGAGCGACGTGGGAAGGTTCCGTTTTCCCTCTTTTGTCTCCGTTCTCTCTCACGCTTCTCTTGTGCGTTCTCTTTTTGTCATCCCTTTTGTCATCCGCTCTAGCACACCAAGGCTGTAGATACTTCTCGGCGCGCGTGTGCTCAATCGACGCCGCGCGCGACGTCAACGCCCACGGCCTTCCTTTACTCTTTGTCCGACCCAAAACTCGACTCGAAGCGCGACAGCGGGTCGGTCGGCTCTGGCTCTGCCGGCGCGGGCGTCCCCTCCCCCCCCCCGGCTGGCGCCGCCTCCCCCGGCCGCGCAACGGCCTGGCGCGGGTCAGCAGGCTCTCCCCCCCCCTTGGAGGCGCGGCCAAAGCCCGCCAAGAAGGCCGCCTCGGCCGCCCGCTCGTCCGCGTCGGACAAGGCCGTGGCCGTCAGCGGCTGCTCCCGGTTGTAGCTGCTGCGCCCGCGGGCCCGCAGCTTGATCGCCGACCGCGCCACGTCCACCGCGTCGACGACCACCCACAGCTCCTGGCCGAGGCGGAGCTCCTCCAACGTGCGCCGCGGCCGCCGCCCATACAGCAGCGACACGTGCACAAAGCCGTCCATCGCGGCGCCGACGTCGACGTAGGCGCCAAAGTTGGACACCCGCCGCACGGTGCCGAGGACGCGGCTGCCGACCGCCACGTCGACGAGCCGCGTGCGGCCGCGCGCGGCTTGTGGCAGCGGCGTGGCCACCGACGGTCGGGGGCGGAGGAGGGAGAGCGCGAGGCGCCCCGTCACCTCCTCGGCGTACTTGACGTACACCTCCACCGTGTCGCCCGGCGCGAGGATGTCTTCGGGCTCGTGCACAAACTCGACGCTCATGTCCCGCAGGTGCACCAGGCCGTCGGTGGTGGCACCAACGTCGACATAGGCGCCGTGCTTGACGAGGTTGGTGACGGTCCCGTCGAGCCGCTGGCCGGCGACGAGCGCGTCGAGCGACCGCCGGGGGGAACCGTCGGCGGCGGGGGCCGTGTGCCGGCGCGACTTTCGGGGGGACCTCTTCTTGGTCGGCTCTTCTTCCGCCGAGGCGGCGGCGGCGGCCGCGGGGGCGGGGGCGGGGGCGGCCGCCGCAGCAGCCGCGGGAGGGGGGGACGACGCGGCCACGCCAGGGGCAGCAGCGTCGCCGTCGCTGCCGTCTGTCTGGAGGGTGGCACGCAGCGACGGCCTCCAAAGCAGGCGGGACCGCCCCAATGGGCGGGCTGTCGTGGCCGCGCCCGCACGGCGTGGCGGCGCCGCGCCGAGCGTCGCGGGCGTCACAAAGGCCGTCGCCATCATCCAGCTCATGACGGCTGCGGTGGAGAGGACGGCGGCGACACTCAAGGAAAGAAGGGCAGGAAACCAGTGGTATTCCCCCAAGGGAGGAGGGAGCAGGTGGCTGGGGGGTGTGAGAGCAAGGACGGCAGAGTGGGCGGGGAAGGAAAGAGGCGACCGCGACGGCGGAGGCGAGGAAGATCTGCCGCGGTCGAGCAAGCTGTGCAACCTAAATGAACATACACGTGGAGGTGTGCACAAAAAAACTCCAAAGTGTAAACTTCATTTTTCAGCACGACTCGGCAACTCGGGACTTCGTGATTTCATTGTCGCGTGCGCCTCAGCAGTTTTACTTATTCTTTCGCGCATTACGCAACGAAAGCCGAGGCATCCGTCTCTGCGACATCGACCGCGTCGTCGCCGAGCAGCTGTGGGTTCCCGCCGCCACGCGTCTTCAGTGTTGCTCTATTCCGACCTGTCCGTCAGTTCTTCATCTGCACCCAGATCTGTACCTTTTCCTGTACGGGGGCAGTGCTGGGCGACACTTGTCTGTAGTCGACATGGTACGTCACGGTGGCTTGCGGCTCGCCGTGTCGTGTCGAACCCTGGCACTTGTATCCGTGGCCGTTGTGCGGCTCTCACCGCTTTCTCGTCTCACTTTTTTGGTTTGCGCCGGTTTTAGGGCGTTTGCATTCTTGCGCGCTCATGTGCGTGCATCGTCTGACACGCCTCTGTTGTTGTGCGTACGCTGTTGATGCTGCCACCACTTGTTTGGTGTCTTGCTGTCCCTCCCCCACCACCCGCGGGCTTTCCATACACTTCCTCTCCCCTCAGCTCCCTCTGACGCTTCTCCGCTCCTCCACCGGCCACCCTGTGCTGGTGGAGTTGAAGAATGGGGACACGTACTCTGGAGTCCTCGTCTCCATCGACTCGTGGATGAACTTAAACCTCGCCGATGCGGTACGGACGTCGGCAGAAGGGGACTCCTTTTGGAGTGTGCCGAAAGTGTACATCCGGGGAAACACCGTCAAGTACGTGTGCCGTGAGGACGGGGCGGTGGGAGGGTCGAGCGTCGTGCCGAGGGCGACGCATGTGCGTGCGCTGGTGATTGTTGGGGCCCCGTCTCTGTGAGGCCTTTGACCGGTGTGGGCGTCGTGCGTGGGCCGGGCGGCTTGCTGGGGCCATTGTCATGTTGGCACCTGTTCGTGCATGCCTTGGTGCTGTTTCTAACTGCTCGATGTGTCCTTTCCTCTGTCGTCCATTCGATTGCCATGTTTTCACCTCGTTCGTCGGTCTGTCCTTGCCGCTTTCCAGATACGTTCGCGCCCCGGAAGAGATTGTTGACATTGTGGCCGAGGAAGCGGCCAAGTATAAAAACATGCCCCGCGGCGGCGGCCGCGGGGGGCGGGGCGGCTTTGGCGGCCGCGGTGGCGGCGTTGGCCGTGGCGGCCGGGGGGGGGGTGGGGGGTACCGCGGCGGCCGGGGTGGTGCTGGCGGCGTCGGCCGGGGGGGTGGCGGCGCGGGGGGGGGGAGGACCCGGGGGGGGGGGGGGTGGGGGGGGGGGGGGGGGGGGGGGGGTGGGCGGCGCGGGGCGGTACCCATAGACGCGCGTGTACAGAGTGCGGTCTGGTTGGTGCCCAGGGGGTCACCACCTCGTTCTGCCTGCGTGGATACTGGTGGTGGAATGTGGGAGGGTGCGTTGGGAGGGGATTCGCTGGTGTCTCTCAGTCACCGAGTCAGCGGCGCATCGGTTCGAATGGGCTGGCTGGCGGCATGGCGGCGGGGCTGTGAGAGTCGAGGCGGTTGGGGGGAGCCGTTGTGTCTCTGGACGTGGGGGCACGGGTTGTGTGCGGCAAGTGAGTGCTTGCGCCTCGCTGGCGCGTGGCAACGACACTGGCGACCTAGATGAGGCAAGCGCGCGAGTCGGTGGTTGTGCGCCATGTGGCGGAGCTGGCGTGTCCTGTTTACCCGCTGGCGGGACATGTACAGCTGCTGTTGTTGCCGAACTCCCTCGCCCGGTTTCTACCTCCGCGCCCACGGCCGCCTCGCGGGCGGTACGATTGCACGTTGGGGCGCGGAGTGGGGTCACACGAGCACCATGCGGGGTGGGGGCCGCCGAACGACGTGTGAGGGTGGTCGCCATAGCGTAACGCAACTATGCCGCGGACGGCCACCGAAAATGCTATCGCTCGTGTGCTGCCGCGACCGCACGAGTGATTGCTTAAAAAGTTTGACCTGTACACAAAATGATAGGGATAAGCCGACCGCCGCATCACACGGCCTCTAAAACGCGCTCCCTCGGCGGTGCCGGGCTCGATGGCGGCGACTCGACGGGGTCTGGGTACCCGCGTTTCCGCCCCCGGCCGGCAGCCATGACGCCCTCCATCGGACCCGACCCCGGGCGTGGCCCCGGCCCCGTGTCCATCTCCCGGTCCCGTGCACGCCCGCCCTGCTCGCGTGCCCCTGCCCCGTCGCCCCGCCGCCCCCCCCCCCGCAGCGGCCCCAGCTGCTGCCGCGACGGAACAGGCACCCTCGACATGACCGTCACGTCCACGTACAGCTCATTGTCCGCGTCCCAGAAATCGTTGCGGAAGCGAGCACTGGCGAGCATCTCCTTGTGGGCTTCCACCGTCTCCTGTGCATCAGCGGGCAGCGGGGCGGAGCGCGTTCCAAGCTTCCGCACCAGCTCGTCGCGGAGCACCGACTCGGCGATCGACTCCATCGTGTCAATGACCGTTGACGAAAAGTTGGGCGTCTCCTTGTCTTCCCGCTGCCGGATGTAGCGCCACTCCCCCGCCTGCAGGTCGTATGCACACTCAACGATGGAGTTGTTGTAGCGTTCAAAGTCGGCTGCCCATTCGCGCCGCTGCGCAGATGGGAAGTAGACCTCCCGCAGCCGCACCACATCCCGGTCGCCCTTGTACGCAATGTACGCGGTGACCGACGGCGTCGACGTTCGCGGGTCAGTCACAGGCGTCAGCTGCAGCGCAAAGTCGACCGAATTGAGGTGGGGGGGCTTCCACTTGAGAAGGGCGGAACACGCCTTGATGGGGTACGGCATCCGCACAGGCGCCAGGATGACCCCGTCATTGTGGTTGGCGATGACGCCATCTGACCGGTCGTGGTTGGCGTACACGTACTCCCCGTCACTGTCCTTGACGATGTGGGCAAAGAGGTCCCGGATGTGCACCTTTTCATAGTAGTCCTTGACGCGGATGCGCATAGTGCCAGTGGCGTCGGGGATGTACAGTCGCGGTTGGGCAACCCACACGAGCGCCGCATTCATCCGCCTACGATAGTCCCACTGCGCTACCGCCACATCCCCGTGGATGGCAATGCAGTCGTACACCAGGTAGTCGTACTCGCCGGTGGCCTGGTTCATCGTCAACTCCCCGTCCAACACCGTGTTGTCATGCATCTCCGGCTCCGACCCGTCTGATTGCACGACCAAGTAGGGGTTGGGCTTGACGTCGTAAAAGTTCATCCGCCGGTCGATGAGGTACACCGCACCGGCAGTGGCAAAAAGCAAGTAGCGCATGCCGTCCGACTTCTCCAACACCACATAGTCCATGGCACAAATCATAGACAGGTGGCGACGAGACATGGTCATCGGCATGGACCCTGGGAAGCCCCGCAGCTGGCCTGGGTGGTTGGTAGCCATTGCAAAGAGGTTGACCAGGTGGTCCCGCAGGCGCGACACCAAGTGGCGAGGCAGCTGCTCTAGGCCCAGTTCTGCCATGGCTCGACCAGCCGGGGTGGACCACAGGCGCGAGTAGCCGATGGAAGCTCGGCGGCAGGCGATGGCGGCGCGGCGGAGAAGCCTGTAGGACGCTCGCAACCGCACCAAAAGCGCGCCAAAGAGAAACGCTGGGCAAGAAGGTGGTGGGGAGGACAGCGCATGAGACGACCAGGGGAGATAAGGGCGGTGCGGTAGAGCAACGGCATAGGCCCGTCAAAGATGCGTCCCAACGCCAGACGGCTATCAAGCCCAGCTGTACAGTGCAAACACGCACGCGCTGGGGGAAATATGGCGGCAGGAAGAGCATGCGATGTCAAACGGTTGCCCTGCGTTGGCCGTTGTGGCCCCGCTGTGGCTAGCGGACTGGCTCACAGTCCCGACTGACCCAACAGTATAGCAAGTCCACTTGGTGTCGCACTCTCTGTCTGCCCAAGTCAGAAAAAGTTTCAAAATTCAAACACTCCAGAGTTGTGTTCTGCAGGGGGGGCCAATGCGGTGAACAAAATGGATCACAGAGACAAGGACACGTTTTGATCGCGATCAATGTGTGTTGGACACGCGTCCGAAGCGGCCGGCACCCCCACCCTTCGTTTGAACAATGGGTGCTTCACCCAGGCAGCTCCCGCCCCACCACTGTACGGCGCTCTACCACGGCGCCGTATCGCGCACGCTGCCGCTGCCGACCGACTTGAGTTGCGGCTCGCCGCGGTGGCGTCGGGTCCCACCACGTCACGATGCCATCCCTTTGCCGCTCCATGTGACGCGCGCGCCCACAACGTACGTGCCTGCGGTCTTTTTGTGCGCTGCGCTTCCCTCCCTCCTCTCCCGCCACCCCCCCCCCCCCCCCCCCCCCCCCCCCCC
>ENA-ORXT01001404-ORXT01001404.1-marine-metagenome-genome-assembly--contig:-NODE-1404-length-32689-cov-26.948455_pt1 | contig 32689 bp, 26 predicted proteins | sample MGYA00237868_ERZ511482 | MGnify/ENA metagenome assembly ERZ511482 | reverse complement strand
ACACCGCATGGGCCCACCGACAAACCCTCACCTCCAACATCGCAGCTTGACAAGCTACGCCCGTGGGGTATCTAGAACCGACATGGGTAAGGTCCGGGCGTGATCGATCTCCACGCCGCGACTGTTCTGCTTCAAGTCGCAACCGGCGGGATGTTCTTCCTGTGGATCACCACCCGGCGACGCGAAGTCAGCCTTGGCTATGGCTGGCTGATGCGCAGCCTGTACGCGGCTCTCGCCGGGATTGGACTCGTCGCGGCGATTGGAACCGAGCCGTGGTGGCCTCGTGATGGCCTGACCATTGCGTTCATCGTCGTCTGTCTTGGCGCATTCGCTCTTTCTGTGCAGCGCAGGGGCGCAGGTGTGGAAGGCCAGAGGGAGGTCGTCGAACGCCGCAGCGTCCGTGTTGCAGAGATGACGGGTATCGACCGCGCCGAGCAACGCTTCGACAAGTCCAAAGCCGAGTACCCACCGGTGCTGGATCTGGTGGCAGCACTCGTAGGACTCGCTGGCGTCATCGCCGCAGCGGTGCACGCCGTCGACGCACCGGATGCGACAGGATCACTCTGGGTGTCGATTGCCCGAGTGGTGGTGGGTTCGGCGTTTCTCGGCGCGATAACCGATGGCATGAGTCTCGGTCACTGGTACCTGACGCAACCCGGACTCAAACGCGGTCCGCTCCTCGAACTCGTGTACTGGAATCTTGCGATCTGGCCGTTCGAACTCCTCGTGCTGCTGCTCCCCACGGGCATGTTGTCCGTGTTGAACGGCACCATCGACGACAAGTACGGCGGTTACCTCGGCTGGTACTGGGCCGCCTCGTCACTCATGACTCTGATTCTGCTTGTCATGACCCGCCTCGCCCTCAAAGAACGCCAGTACTCCGCCGTGATGGCCGCAACCGGTCTGCTCTACCTCGCCATCCTCATGGCCTTCGGCATGGATGTCGTTGCCAGAGTCCTCCTCGACGCGTAAGTCCATTGCATCTGACTCCTCCATTGCATCCGACTCCTCCATTGCATCCGACTCCTCCATTGCATCCGACTCCTCCATTGCATCCGACTCCGTCGGATGACGTTCGCCACGCAGGCTTCGCCGGGCCGAACGAGTCACGGTGGGCTAGGGTGAGAAGGCTGACAACGCTATGCGGGAGAGACTCGGTTCGCCGGGTCGCCGAAGGAGCAACCACCCTCGGAACCTCTCAGGCCACCGGACCGCATGGAATTGGCAACTCTGGAGAGAGGTCGCTGGGTTTACAACTCACTGCGACCCGCCGAAGGATCAAACCATGCAGACCCCGGTCAATATGGTGAAGCTCTCAGGCACAAGGGACAGAGGAGGGTGCAACCCAACCTCAGGAGCACCTCATGAACCCGTCCACGCCCGCCTCCTTCCTCGGCGCTTCGGTCGACACCCCACTTGCCGAACTGGCTGAACCCGACTTCGCCACCCGCCACATCGGCCCGAGCGATGCCGAGGTAGCGGAGATGCTTGAGCTTGTCGGTGCCGCCTCAACCGCAGCACTTATCGATGAGACCGTGCCCGACGCAATCCAGATCCACGACCCGTTGGACCTCGGAGCTGCCGTGTCTGAAGGCGAGGCCATTGAAAGACTCCGAACGCTGGCCAGCGAGAACCAGGTAATGACCTCGCTCATCGGCACCGGCTATCACCACACCGTCACGCCTCCGGTGATCAGGCGAAACGTGCTTGAGAATCCCGCCTGGTATACGGCCTACACGCCGTACCAACCGGAGATCAGTCAGGGGCGACTCGAGGCCCTGCTGAACTTCCAAACCATGGTGGCTGATCTGGCGGGCCTGGACATGGCCAATGCGTCGATGCTCGATGAAGGCACCGCAGCAGCCGAGGCAATGACGCTCCTGCATCGCATGTCGAAGAACCAACGCACGCGCTTCGTGGTGGACCAGGACTGTCATCCGCAGACAATTGCCGTGGTGCAGACCCGCGCCGAGCCGCTTGGCATCGAGGTGGTGCTCGCCGATCGCGACGATGCGTTCACCGAGGACGTGTTTGGTGTGCTCCTGCAGTACCCCGGGACAACCGGCGAGGTCTATGACCTTGCTCCCATCGTCGACGCAGCGCACCAGGCGGGAGCCCTTGTCGCCGTCGCCGCCGACCTGTTGTCTCTGGTGCTTCTGAAGTCGCCGGGTGAGGCCGGTGCAGATGCTGTTGTTGGATCCGCTCAGCGCTTTGGTGTGCCCATGGGTTTCGGCGGCCCGCATGCCGGCTTCCTGGCAACCCGCGAGAACTACCGACGTTCGCTGCCGGGCCGTCTTGTTGGCATGTCAGTTGACGCCGAGGGTCGCCCGGCGCTGCGTCTGGCACTGCAGACTCGTGAACAGCACATTCGGCGCGAGAAGGCCACCAGCAATATCTGCACTGCGCAGGTGCTTCTGGCCGTGATTGCAGGGCTGTACGCGTCGTGGCACGGACCGGACGGACTGCAGCGCATCGCCGCCCGAACAGCTCGGCTTGCGGCCACCTTCGCTGCCGGGATCACCGATGCGGGATTTGCGCTGGCGCACGACGCCTTCTTCGACACGGTCACCGTTGTCACCGGTTCGCGTACCGACGAGATCATGGCCCATGCCCTCGACGCGGGAGTAAACCTGCGCCGGGTTGACGACGAGCGCATTGGAGTGAGCTTCGACGAGTCCAGCGATGCCGTTGTAGCCGAGCTCGTTTGGAAGGCGTTTGGCATTGACGCTGCCGTTGAGGACGTGGAGCTCTCCGCAGCCGTTGTGTTGTCAGAACAGATGTTGCGCACTGACGAGATCCTCGATCACGACGTCTTCCACAGCTACCGGACCGAGACAGAGATGTTGCGCTACCTGCGCAAGTTGTCGGACAAGGATATTGCGCTTGATCGCTCGATGATCCCGCTTGGATCGTGCACCATGAAACTCAATGCCACGACGGAGATGGAACCCATCACGTGGCCCGAGTTTGCCAACATCCACCCCTTCGCTCCGAGTGAGCAGACGGTCGGCTACCGGCGCATGATCACCGAGCTTGAACAGATGCTGGTGGAGATCACCGGATACCACTCGGTCTCGCTGCAGCCCAACGCAGGGTCCCAGGGAGAGTTTGCCGGTTTGCTCGCCATTCGCTCGTACCACCGGGCGAATGGAGACACGGCACGCACGGTGTGCCTGATTCCCGAGTCGGCCCACGGCACAAACGCGGCGAGCGCGGTGATGGCGGGCATGAAGGTTGTTGTGGTGGCCACCGACGACCATGGCAACGTCGACATGACAGATCTCACGGCCAAGGCTGAGGCTCACCACGACGACCTCGCAGCCATCATGGTCACCTACCCGTCAACCCACGGCGTTTTCGAAACCCAGATCCGCGAGATCTGTGACGTGATCCATGCCCACGGAGGTCAGGTCTATCTTGATGGTGCGAACCTGAACGCCATGGTTGGCGTGGCAAAGCCGGGCCATTTTGGCGCCGATGTCAGTCACCTCAATCTGCACAAGACTTTCTGCATTCCGCACGGCGGCGGCGGTCCCGGCGTTGGACCAATAGGTGTTGGCGAGCATCTTGCCCCGTTCATGCCGAACCATCCCTTTGCAGCCGAGGCTGGCCCTCAGGAAACCGGCTGCGGTGTCATCTCGGCAGCGCCGTGGGGGTCCGCTGGCATTCTGCCGATTCCGTGGGCGTACATCACGCTCATGGGGGCATCAGGCCTGCGCCGGGCCACAGAGATCGCAATCCTGTCGGCGAACTACATGGCCGCTCGGCTCGATTCATTCTTCCCGGTCCTTTACCGAGGCGAGAACGGCCGTGTGGCCCACGAATGCATCATCGATTTACGCCCAGCCAAGGAGCTGACCGGTATCTCGGTTGACGATGTGGCGAAACGCCTGATCGACTTCGGCTTCCATGCCCCAACCATGTCGTTCCCGGTGCCGGGCACGCTCATGATCGAGCCGACCGAGTCTGAGTCGAAAGACGAGATCGACCGCTTCTGCGATGCGATGATTGCGATAGCGGGTGAGATCGCCAAAGTCGCAGCAGGGGATTGGACAGCGGAGGACAACCCGCTTGTCCACGCTCCGCACACCGCTGATGCGGTGACGGCGGACGACTGGACGCACAGCTACGGGCGTGAGCTGGCGGCCTACCCGGTGGCGTCGCTTCGAGCCCAGAAAGTGTGGGCTCCGGTGGCTCGGGTTGACGGGGCGCACGGCGACAAGAACCTCGTCTGCAGCTGCCCACCGATGTCGAGCTACGAGTCAGTCGATGAGACGGCAGAGGTGACGGCATGACGAACGAAGCATCCGCTCCCAGAAACACCGCACTGCATGAGGTGCACGAGCAACTCGGAGCCCGCATGACGGACTTCGCCGGCTGGATGATGCCGCTTCGCTACGGATCTGCGCTCGACGAACATCACGCGGTGCGCGACGCCGTTGGTCTCTTCGACTTGTCGCACATGGCCGAGATTGGCGTTGTTGGACCAGACGCTGCAGCGATGCTCGACTACTCACTGATCAGCACGATGTCCAAGATGCCCATCGGGCGGGCGAAGTACTCCATGATCTGTTCAGCCGAGGGCATGGTGCTCGACGACCTGGTGACGTATCGGCGAGGCGACGACGCCTTCATGGTCGTGGCCAATGCCTCCAACAGGTCCGTTGTGGTCGGGGCGCTGCAAGAACGCGCTGATGGCTTTGACGTCGAGCTGACCGACCATACAGATTCGCTCTCGCTCATCGCCATCCAGGGTCCGCAGGCCGAAACGGTTGTCACCCAACTCGTCGGTTCGATGGCGGGCAACCTCGGCTACTACCGAGGCGGTGAAGGCATATGGGATGGCCGCGATATTTACGTGGCGCGCACCGGTTACACCGGCGAGGACGGCTTCGAGCTCTATATCAGGAATGAGCATGCGGTCGCCCTTTGGCGCGCTGGTGAAACTGCCGGGGCCCATCATGGGATTGTTCCGGTCGGCCTGGCTGCTCGCGACACTCTGCGGCTCGAGGCAGGTATGGCGCTTTACGGGCACGAGTTGGACCCAACGGTGACGCCCTTCGATGCAAACGCGAGCAAGCTCATCGGCTTCAAGAAGCCAGGTGGGTTCGTCGGCCGGGACGCATTGGAGCAGCGTCGAGATCAACCCCATGCGCATCTGGTTGGGTTGCAGGTTGAGGGTCGCCGTCCTGCCCGAGAGGGCTACCGGGTGGTTGATGCAGAGTCTGGAGAGGACATCGGCGTGCTCACCAGCGGCACGCTCAGCCCCACGCTCGGCCATGTCATTGCGCTCGCCCGTCTCTCCCCGGATACCACGGACCGGAACCTCGCCGTCGATGTCCGCGGCGACCTGACACCGGCCCACATTGTCGACCTCCCGTTCTACAAACGCCCGAAGCGCGACTGACAGGTCGCACCAGTCGACAGTGTCTGACACCGAGGGCACCTGAAGGGCCATCGAACAGTGTCTGACACCGTGGCTCACAAGGCTCATCTTGCGCACGAGCAACAAGGGCCACACAAAGATTGCCGTCAGGCAAAGGGTCGACGCAGCGTGGAAAACCGCAGGTCAGGTGGTCACTTTGGGCGCGCCTCTGGACCAAATTCAAGATCGCGGTCCATACTGGATAGTCCTGCATGCGGGCGGACAGGGCCGCAAACGGAGAAAGTACATCAATGCCACGCGCAATTTGGAGCGGAGCAATCAGCTTCGGTCTGGTCACCATTCCGGTGAAGCTCTTCAACGGAACCTCCACCAAGTCAGTTCGATTCAACCAGATTCACGAACCCACGGGTGCGCGCATCAAGCGCAAGTGGATCTCTGCCAGCGACGGCAGCGATGTTGAGAGCAGCGACCTCGTTCGAGGTTACGAAATCTCCTCCGGCAACTTCGTGATCATCGCCGACGAGGAACTTGACGCACTCGACCCTCCCACTTCACGCGCCATCGACATCATTGAGTTCGTGGACCAGGATGAGATCGATCCGCTCATCTATGCAAAGGCCTACTACCTTGCGCCGGATGAACTGGCGCGCAAGGCGTACAAGGTGCTCGCCGACGCGCTCCAAGAGTCGAACAAGGTCGCTATCGCCAAGATGGTTATGCGGACCAAGCAGTACATCGCTGCTGTTCGCCCCGCTGACGGCATGCTCATGCTGTCAACCATGGTCTACGCCGACGAGGTAAACGCTGCAGAAGACATCGACGGCCTGGCGAACATTGACGACATTGAAGTGCGTCAGCCGGAAATCGACATGGCTATGGCCCTCATTGATTCGCTGTCCGCTGAGTTCGAGCACGACAAGTATCGCGACGAGCACCGCGAACGCATTATGGAAATGATTGACCGCAAGTCCAACGGTGAGGTCACCGTGATGGATGCGCCCGTGGTCAGGGACGAGGGCAAGGTCGTAGACCTTATGGCTGCCCTCGAAGCCAGTGTGGCAGCGGCCAAAGAGGCACGTGGTCGCCATCCGTCTGCTTCCGAAGAGGAAGTTGTTGAGGAGGTTCCGGTCAAGAAGGCTCCGGCCAAAAAGAAGTCGGCCGGCAAGACGGCGGCAAAGAAGAAGGCGACCGCAAAGAAGGCTCCGGCCAAGAAGGCAACGACAGGGAAGGCTCCAGCCAGGAAGCCTGCCCGAAAATCCGCCTGACCCTGTCCGTGACACGACATGGCTGAGTCTGCACGCGTGAGCGTAGAGGTGGGTGAGCGAACGCTCAGTCTGTCGAACCTCGACAAGGTGCTGTATCCGAAGACCGGATTCACCAAAGCAGAGATCATCGATTACTACGTGCGGATCGCACCAGTCATGCTCGACCATGTCGCTCATCGAGGAGTGACGCTGGTCCGCTGGCCAAACGGTGTGGACAAGGCGTCGTTCTTTTCGAAGAACTGTGTCGACCATCGGCCGGATTGGGTGGAAGTGGCGCTCGGCCCCGGTCGAAGTGAGAAGGGCGGTATCCACTACTGCTGCCTCAATGAGGTTGCCTCGCTTGCCTGGACGGCGAATCTCGCTGCTCTTGAGATTCATGCGCCAATGGCTCGTGCTGTCGATATCGAAACACCGACGATGGTGGTATTTGATCTCGACCCGGGTGCACCTGCAACGATCATTGAATGCGCTCAGGTTGCGCTGGAAATCCGTGAGGTCCTCGACGCACTTGGTCTGCAGTCGTTTGCCAAGACGTCGGGATCAAAGGGCATGCAGCTGTACGTACCGCTCAACACACCGGGTGTGACCCACAAACAGGCCAGCGCCTTTGCGATGGCTGTTGCCCAGATGCTGGAGAAGCAACATGGCGACCGAGTGGTATCGAGAATGACGAAGAGCATCCGCACTGGAAAGATCTTCATTGACTGGAGTCAGAACTCCCGGCACAAGACCACAATCGCTCCGTACTCACTTCGGGCGAAAGACCGGCCGACAGCCAGCACGCCCATCACCTGGGACGAGGTGGCCGACGGAGCCGACGGGGAGCCGCTTGTTTTCGAGGCGGGCGACGTGTTGGAACGAGTTGCAGCGCACGGTGACCTGTTCAATTTGACTGCCACGATGGAGCAGGAGCTTCCCATCTTCGGTTGATGTGAGGGGAGGGGATAGGGTCGCTCCCATGGCAATTACCTTCACGCTCTCCCGCAAAGCCCCCGCACGCGCCGAATTACACGCTGTTCCGGTTGCATCTGATCAGGTCAGCGACGAACCCCATGGCCTGGACTGGGCCGTGTTGAAGAGCCGAGGTTTCGAGGGCTCCGAAGCCCAGGTGCAGATTGTCAGCGGTGAGAACGGCATGCTGATGGCCGCAGTTGGTGTCGGCCCATCTGGCGGCGTCAACGATGCGGTTATCCGAAAGGCCGCAGCCGCTCTTGCACGGGCCGCAAAGCGCCACAAGCACATCGCCTCATCGCTTCTTGCCTGCGTGCCCGAAGACGGCGATCTCGCTGCTGCCGCTCAGGCGCACGCCGAGGGAGTGACGCTTGGTGCCTACCGCTACGACGAGTTGCGCTCGGAGGGCAAGCCCAACTTGGTCACAACTGTGTCTGTGGTTGGCACCGGGGGAGCGAAGACGCAGTCGGCGTTGGATGTCGGCGCCAAGATTGCCGAAGGGGTGATCTTTGCTCGCGACCTCGTGAACGAACCGGGTGGTTCGCTCACCCCGGCCAGGATGGCGAACGCTGCGTCGCGCATGGCCAAGCGTGAGGGCCTCAAAGTTGAGGTGATGGACCTCGCGGCAATCAAGAAGGCCAGGCTTGGCGGCGTCCTCGGTGTCAACCGGGGTTCTGATCTGCCGCCTCGGTTCGTGACGATCACCTATACGCCGAAGGGCAGGGCGACGGGCCATGTGGCGCTCGTCGGCAAGGGCATCACGTTTGACTCCGGTGGCCTTTCCATCAAGTCCGGCCTGGGCATGATGACCATGAAGTGCGACATGGGCGGCGCCGCTGCCGTGCTCGGCGCCATGAACGCAATCAAAGCCGTTGCTCCCCCGTGCAAGGTCACCGCCTATGTGCCGATGACCGACAACATGCTGGGTGGTGACGCAACCCGCCCCGGCGATGTTCTGAAGGCCCGCAACGGCAAGACCATTGAGGTGCTGAACACCGACGCTGAAGGGCGCCTCATCCTGGCCGACGCGCTGTCCCTGGCTTCCGAAGCCAAGCCGGACGCCATCATAGATCTCGCCACGCTCACCGGGGCCTGCATGGCGGCACTTGGCAACAAGTACGCGGGAGTCATGGGAAACCACGATGCGTGGATTGGTCAGGTTCGCTGCGGGGCTGGCCGTGCCGACGAGAACATGTGGCAACTCCCCCTCCCAAAGGAATATCGTTCGCTGCTGGACAGCGGTGTGGCTGACATGAAGAACATCGGTGGCCCGCACGGCGGCGCGCTGACGGCAGGTCTTTTCCTGCAGGAGTTCGTCGACCCGGACATCCCATGGGCCCACATCGACCTCGCCGGACCAGCCTTCGGTGACGGGGACGGCATGAACTTCAAGGGAGGTACCGGCTACGGCGTCCGCCTCCTCCTCGAAACCCTCCGCACCTGGGAGAATCCCGCCGTTCCTCGCTAGCGCTCGGCACGAACGGAGTTTCTGCTGGCGCAAAAACGTCCCCCAGGGATGCTGACAGAACACACGAACACTCGCTCCGCTCGTATGGGTTCCCTTCGGTCACAGAAGGCTGGCGCCGGTCCAACTTTCGTGTGTCAAATGACACCCCTGGGTGAGGTCTTTTTCGGGAGATCCTGGGGTTGACTTGATGGTAGGTGGTTGCGTCTCCCCAAAGACCAGCCGGTCCCACCAACCGCCTGAATGAAGGTTCTGTCATGCGTTTCAACTGCATTGAAAACACCGCTTCAATCCTCGTTGCAGAGAAGACTCGTCGGACTCGGATGGGCCGCCCGGCTCCGTTCGCAATCAACGCGGTAACCGCATCCAGTCGCCGGACCTCGGCGCTGGCAAACTTCCGCCAGGGTCAGCGTCCCTGAACTTGGTGTTTCTGAAGGTTGGCGTCCCTGAAGCTGGCCCTTCGAAAGCTGGCTATGAGGAGCCCCACGAGGCGTGGGACGCCTTGAGGTGCTCGGGAAGTCTGCTCACCTGCCTTGCCGTGAGCGGCGGTAGGTGTCGACGTACGTAGACGCTGTCCACGTGCCGTTGGGCCATGCCGAACCGGCATGCCCGATCAACGGCGCGCATCAGTGTCGAGTTCTTGCCTGTGTGGCCGCCCAGACCAAGCTCGGTTGACGTCGTTGCACAGTCGATTTGATAGCCGGTTGGATGGTGCTCCAGTCCGGCGACCAGGCGACGCAGGAGCCACGTGGTGCTCGGGCCCAGGATCGACAACCAGAAGGTCTCCACATACAGCGACCGGGGGTCGTGGCCGAGTTCGTCGATAACAGGGTCAGGCCACTCCTGAACCAGAAGTTTGGGCGCTGCGGGCAGTTTGGGCGCTGCGGGCAGTTTGGGCGCTGCGGATGGCCTCGCTTCCGCTCTGACACGCTCGGGGGCTGTGCCGGTGAGGGCCGATACTGAGGGGACAGACATGGATGACTCGATTCATCTCGTGGTGGGTGACAAATCGATGATCGCAGGGGAGCTGTCTGCTGAGTCCCGTCACTCTCCCAGCCGTGTCTCAGCCTGTCAGGCTCTCAGGCCGATGGAAGCAGGTCGTCGATGTAAACCGCTGTCGGGCTCACCTGAGGCGAACTCAGGCTGTTGCGTTCGCTCGAGTCTGCCACCCGCCAGTCCCCGGTGGCCGTGTTGTGGACCAGAGCGACGTAGTAGACGGCTTCATCGCCAAGCACGTCGAGGCGATCGAGGTTGAGGGTCATGCCGGCATCGTGTTCGGCGACCACCCACGAGCAGTGGTGCCGCTCCGTCATGTCAGCGAGGGCCTGTGGTGTGGTACTGCTCAACGGATCGAGTCCCGTGGACTCCACGGTCGGGCATTCGCCGAAATATCCGGTTTCGCCGAGGCCAATGAGCATCCCATCAAGAATGGCGGTGACCGTGGTCGGAGCGGGTGCCGGCGTGGCCTCAGATTCGGCCGTCTCTGAACCCGCATCGGAGGTTTCTTCAGTAAAGGCGAGTTCATCGCCGGGCGGGTGGTTGGGCGCGAGTTCATGCGAGGTGGACACGGCGGGGTCCAACAGCACCTGAGCGCCAGCGACGCCGCAGGACGCAAGCAACAACGCAAGGGTAAGCAGCCGACAGGTGGCAAGCAGCGGAGCTGTTGGTCTGGCGGTTGTGCGCGGAAACTGCATATCCCTTTGGGTATCGGCAATCCGGGCACGAACCTGAGTAGAGATCGGCCCCAGAGCAGGGTTGCAGGGGGCATATGGGTCTTGCGACCCATGCCCAGACAGCGGCCCTGAGCGCACGAGCGTCGCGTACCATGGGACAGTGACCTCTTCGCTTCCTTCCGCCGACCCAGCCGACATCGTTGCAGCGCGCCAGAACATCGATGATGCGCGAACCATTGCCATCCTCACCGGAGCAGGTATTTCCACCGATTCCGGGATTCCGGACTTTCGAGGCCCGAAGGGCGTGTGGACACAGAACCCGGAGGCGGAGAAGAAGGCGCACATCTCGACCTATGTGCAAGACGCCGAGCATCGCAGGGACAAGTGGAAGCGCCTGGTGGAGGGTTCGATATGGGAGGACCGGGAGCCGAATATCGGGCACCGGGCCCTCGTGGATTTGGAACGTACCGGCAAGATCCACACCCTCGTCACCCAGAACGTCGACGGTTTGCATCAGGCAGCCGGTTCCAGCGAAGAAATCATGGTGGAAATCCATGGCACGACGCAACGAGTCAAGTGTCTTGACTGCGGCGAGGAAGCACCGATGGAGAAAGCCCTCGATCGGGTGCGAGCCGGCGAAGAGGACCCATCGTGTCGAAGCTGTGATGGGATCTTGAAGTCTGCAACGGTGTCCTTCGGCCAGTCACTGGTCACCGAGGATCTTCAGCGGGCGGAAGTCGCCGCGACATCGTGTGACCTCATGCTTTGCATTGGTTCCACTCTGGCGGTGTATCCCATTGCCAGGATGGTGCCGATGGCCCATCAGTCGGGAGCGAAGCTGATCATCATCAACGGTGAACCCACGCAGTTCGATGCCCTCGCGGACGTGGTGCTCAACACGTCCATCAGTGAGGTGCTGCCGCAACTCATCTCGGCTGCCAACTGAGCGCTGCAGCTAGGCTCGCTCCCATGGCGACATTCCGAGAGCTGCTGGGTCAGACCAGAGCCGAGATCCAGGAAGTGGACACCGCTCGCGGTGCCGAACTGGTGGCAGCCGGGGCTGCTCTGCTCGACGTACGCGAACCCGACGAGCACGACCAGGGCGCAGTACCCGGGTCCATCCACATCGCCCGCGGTCATCTCGAAGCGAACGTTGAGAATCAGTTGACCGACAAAGACGCGCCGGTCGTGATCATGTGCGCTGGCGGGACGCGGTCCGCATTCGCAGCGAAAACCATGGGCGAGTTGGGCTACACCGATGTTGTCTCCATGGATGGCGGATTCAACCGATGGAAGGACGAGGGTCGCAATTGGTCTGTCCCGGCCGGACTGACGCCTGACCAACGCAACGTGTACGCACGGCATCTTCTCCTGCCCGAGGTAGGGGAACAGGGCCAGCTTGCCCTGCTCGACGCGAAGGTTCTCTGTTTGGGGGCCGGCGGCCTGGGGTCTCCGGCGGCCCTGTACCTTGCGGCTGCTGGCGTTGGCACCATCGGCATTGTCGATATGGACGCCGTTGATGCCTCAAACCTGCAGCGCCAGATTCTCCACAACCGGGAACGCATTGGCGAACGCAAGGTCGAGTCGGCGCGCACCACGCTCATGGCGTTGAATGCTGACGTGAAGGTCGTCACCTACGACGTGCGTCTCGACAGTTCCAACATTGTCGACATCATCTCTGGCTACGACATCATCGTCGACGGCACGGACAACTTCCCGGTGCGGTACATGTTGAACGACGCAACGGTGAAACTCGGCATCCCTGTCGTGCACGGATCAATCTTCCGGTTCGAAGGTCAGGTCAGTGTCTTCGCGGCGAAGCTCGGGCCGACGTATCGGGACCTTGTGCCCTCGGCACCTCCTCCGGAGTTGGCTCCAAGTTGTGCCGAGGCCGGCGTGCTTGGGGTGCTGCCCGGCATTATCGGCTCCATCCAGGCACTGGAGGCCATCAAGCTCATACTCGGTCTCGGCGAATCGCTGGTTGGCCGGTTGCTGACATTCGACGCGTCCGACATGACGTTCTCGGAGTTCAAGCTGCTTCCAGATCCGGCCAACGACGTTACCTGGGCCAACCGCAACCAGATCCAGGTCGTCGAACTCGAAGGCCTGTGCGCACCCGCTCCGCTGGTGTCCCCGTGACAAATTCCGCAGAGACGAATTCCGCAGAGACGAATTCCGCAGAGACGAATTCCGCAGAGACGAATTCCGCAGAGACGAATTCCGCAGAGACCAGTTCCGCAGTGTTCGAAGCGCCGCCTGAGGCCCGCCAGAGGAGCGGGTGGGCGTACTTCTGGTTCACCCTCATCAGCCTGGCGGGTTTCGTTGCGGTAGTGGTTCTGGTGGGGGTAACCGCCAGCAGCTTTCTCGGCTGACGCGGGCTATCCATCGGTTGGCTCGAATGGGCAGCTACTGTTGCAGTCGCTGCGCGGCGGAGTCGGGGCTTCGATTTCGAGGTCACAATGTCCAAACAGTATTCCCCCGAACCGATGTCCACGACGACACCGGTCGGGAATCGACGCGTCTCCGTTGCAGTTGTCGCCATCGTGGCGCTCATCGCAGCGTCTGTTGCGACGCTGTCAAGCGGTGTGACCACGGCGGGAGCCCAGCCGGCACCTGATGTGTGGACCTTCACCGGTGGCGGTTGGGGTCACGGTGTGGGCATGTCCCAGTACGGCGCGAAGGCTATGGCTGACGAAGGCCACAGCTACGCACAGATTCTTGCCCACTACTACCGCAGCACGGTGCTCGGTCCCGTGGCAGGCGAAGTGAACGATCTCCGTGTTCACCTGAGCGACAGCAACGAGGTGACACTCTCCAGCACAGGGTGGATGTCTGTGTCGCACAACGGAGTGGATATGTTCGCCACCGCTGAAGGGTCATCGATGCGTGTCCATGTGCATGACGGTGGACTGCAGGTTGGCGATGTCTGGCTGCCGGTGACGAAAGAGTCGCCGGCAATCGTCAGCTTTCCGGAGCCGGTGAGCCTCTCGTCAAACGGCAACTCCTACATGTGGGGCAAGCTGCAGCTCACGATCAAGAACGGTCAGGTGCGCGTGGTCGAGTCAAACCTGTCGATGCAACGCTATATCGAAGGCGTCGCGGAAATGCCGGCGGCGTGGCCGGACGAGGCGCTCGCCGCTCAGGCCATTGCTGCTCGTACCTATGCCCAGAACGTGGCAGCTGATCGGCGAGCGCAGCCCGAGTGGCGTGTGGAATACGACATCAGCGCATCCACCACAGATCAGCACTACATCGGCTGGGGCGCCCAGGATGACGACTGGGACCAGAGCTGGGTTGAGGCGGCCCAGCGCACGGTCGGTCAGTACGTTCTGCACAACGGTGAAGCCATTCGTGCCTACTACTCGGCGGCAACCGGTGGCCACACCGAGCACGGCGCGCTGGTGTTTGCCTATAACGGTCCCTGGGTGACGGGCGTGGACGATCCGTGGGATCTGATTGACAACCCGTGGTCCGAGTGGACCCGTCAGTACTCCACTGCTGAACTGTCGAGCTGGTTCGGTCGTTCAAACGACACCAATGTCGGCACGCTTTCTTCGATCACGGTTTCGGGAGCGCTTGGCATCTCGAATCGCGTCGACAAGTCGACGGTCACCCTGACCGGCTCCAGCGGGACGAAGTCGATCAGCGGTCGTCGCCTCATGCTGGTGATCAACGCCGGGCTCTATCGCGATGGACACGGGCTCGACTACCATCTGCCGTCAACCAAGGTGACAATCAGCGGCGGCGCCTCGGTCGCCGTGCCTGAGGCCGATTGGATTGCGCCGACCGTGGAGACCGAGACGGTCGCGCCGCCGACCGAAGAGGTTGCGTCTGCGAGCGCAGAGTCCGAGGGTGCGCCGGCAGTAGCGACGCTGGGTGTGACCGAGACCTCGGTCAGCCCCGTCGCGCAGATCGATCTCATTCAGGTGTCAGCGGGTCGACTGTCTGTGGCTGGCTGGGCCTTCGATCCGGACGTGCCGGATGCGGCGCTCGCGGTTCACATCGTCACCCCGGACCACGCCTTTGGCATGCGAGCCGACTTGCCCAGGCCCGACGCTGTCGAGCACTTCCCGGGTGGAGGCAACCTGCACGGTTTCGAAGGGGTGGCAGCTCTCGAACCCGGCTCGCAGGTTGTGTGCTTTGAGGCTCGGGACGCCAACGGGACAAGCCACCATTCCATTGCGTGCCTGACCATCACCATTCCCGACGAAGAGTCGGCGCCGATGGCGCCGATCCCTGTCTTGGAACCAGCACTCGAACCGGTCGCCTTCGTGGCGGACCCGGCGCCTGCCGCCACTCCCGTACCGGTGTCGGCGATTGTTCCCGCAGTGGCGCCTGCCGCAATCGGGAGCGGTTCGGACACACTCGCTCCAACGGGTGGCTTGGAAGAGATCGTGGTCAACGAAGACGGAGATGTTGAGATCACCGGTTGGACATTTGACTCGGATTCGCCAGGAGCTGTGGCCGTGCAGGTTCGAGCGGGCTCGGTTGCCGTGGACACGTTCCGTGCGGCTGACCTCCGCCCGGACATCCAGGAGGAGTTCTTCGGCGCACCCGACCGAACCGGCTTCACCTCGACCATCAACCTCGAACCAGGCGACCACGACATCTGCGTGGTGTTGTTCAACGTTGGAGATGGACCGGACAACGACCTGCCGTGCGTTGAGGTCACGGCACGCTGAGTAGGGTCACGCTGTGAAAATTCTGGTCACTGGCGCAGCTGGTCAACTCGGTGCGGAACTGATGCGTGTCGGCGAGACGCGCAACCTCGCCATGATTGGAACCACCCGGGCGGAACTCGACGTCACCGATGCTGGCGCCGTTGACGACGTGGTGAGACGGATTGCTCCGAAGGTGGTGATCAACGCTGCAGCGTGGACTGCAGTGGATGATTGTGAAGGTGATCCTGCCCGGGCCAACATGGCGAACGGCACCGCGGTTGAGCATGTGGTCGCCGCGGCGGAAAGCGTTGGCGCTCACATCATCCAGATCTCCACGGACTATGTGTTCAGCGGAACCATCGCGCCAGGTCGTGCGGCAGCGGAGTGGTCTGAGGGCGACGAGCCAGACCCGCAGAGTGCATACGGACGCTCGAAGTTACTTGGCGAACAGGCGGCGGCCAACCACACGGTTGTTCGTACCTCGTGGGTCTGTGGTGAGCTGGGGTCAAACATGGTCAAGACCATTCTTCGGGTGGCAGAGAACACTCCCGAGTTGCATTTCGTCTGCGATCAGCGAGGCAAGCCATCGTTTACCGGCGACTTGTCGGAGCGCCTGCTTGACCTGAGCGTGTCACCCGGCGGCGTTCCGACGGGTATTCTCCATCTCACGAACAGCCGCTCGGTTTCCTGGTTCGAGTTTGCTCGTGAGGTGATGGCAGCAGCCGGTCACGACCCGGAACGGGTACACCCGATCCTGACGGCCGACATGACCCCGCCTCGTCCAGCACCTCGCCCCGCGAACTCATCGCTCGCCGACACGCGTATGGCCGCCGCAGGTTTCGCCCCGATGCGTGACTTCAGCGAACCACTTCACGAACTTGTGGCCGTGCTGACGAGGCACTAGCGGATATGTCCCAGGCGCATGTCCGTTGGCCCGGCTGCAGTGGTCCCGGTGTGGATGGCCAAACTGGGGGAGGGCGGGGCTTCTCCGATACCGTTTGACAATATGACGCGAATCGTGATTGTTGGCGGTGGACCTGCAGGTACAAGTGCGGCGACTCATGCGGCGCGCTTCGGCGCTGAGGTCACGCTGATCGAACGGGACATCATTGGCGGAGCTGCTCACCTTCTGGACTGCATTCCGTCGAAGGCAATGATTGCCACGGGTGGAGCGATGGCGTTCGTCGATCGCCTCGAGGGCATGGGACTTGAGGACGCCCACACCGAGATTGACCCGGCCGACCTTCGTAAGCGGCTGAAGAGTATCGAAGAGCGCCTCAGTAACCAGCTTCGAGATCTGCTCGTCAGCCAGGGAATTGAGCTGGTCGAGGGAACGGGGCGGTTCAAGGACGCACACACAGTCATAGCGGACACCTCCAACGGTCCGCGTGAAATTGAGGCCGATTTCATCGTGCTCAGTACCGGCAGCCGCCCACGGGTGCCGGATTGGGCGCCTGTTGACGGCGAACGGGTGCTGACCACTCGCCACGCTTACCCGCCACCTGAGATCCCACAGCACCTCGTCGTTGTTGGCTCTGGCGTGACCGGTGTGGAGTTCGTTCACATGTTCAAGAGCTTCGGCTCCGAGGTGACGCTGATTGTGAGCCGCCAGCACGTCCTCCCGGACAAGGATCCCGAGGTTGCTGCCGCGCTCGAGGAAGACTTCATGCGCCGTGGTGTGAAGCTCCTCAAGGGTGCGCGCGCCGAAAGCATCGTTGTCAAAGGCAGGAACGTCACAGTCAACTGCGATGACGGTCGCATCGTGACTGGATCACACGCCATCATGGCCATCGGCTCGGTTCCGAACTCTGACAACCTTGCGTTGGAAAATGCAGGTATCGAAACGGACCGGGGCTGGCTCGATCTCGATCACAACCTTCGTACCTCGCAACCCCACATCTATGCGGCTGGCGATCTGTCTGGGAAATTGCCGCTGTCGTCGGTTGCCTCCACGCAGGGCCGCAAGATCGCTGAACACGCCATGGGTCGCCACACCGGCCCGCACCGCCACCTTGACTACGACAAGGCCGCTTCCGCCATCTTCACAGAGCCCGAGATCGCCGACGTCGGTTTGGCCGAGTCAGAGGCGTTCGCCGAAGGTCGCAAAATTCGGGTGACAAAGGTGCCTTTCTCTGTATCGGCCAAGGCCCTCATCAACGATGACGCACGCGGCTTCGTGAAAATCGTGTCCGACCCTGCCACCGGCGTGGTTCTCGGAGGCTCCATCGTGGGTCGCCACGCAGCCGAACTCATCTCCGTGATCGCTATCGCAGTCAACGCCGGTCTCACCGTGCACGACATCGTCGAGAGTCTGCTGGTCCACCCGACCCTCGCAGAAGTGCTCGCCGAAGCGGCCGAATAGCTCGGTAATCAGGTGACCGAGGACGAGGCACCTGTCGACGGGGCGCCGCTTGCGGACATAGCCCAACGCGCCATAGCGCGAGTTGTGGACTGCGGTGTCTGGGTCCTGGCCTGGCTGACGCTGCTCAAATTCTGGTTTGGCGATGACCGCACGCTCGGGTGGGGCCTGGCCAGTGCGGGCTTCGTCGTGGTCTACGAGGCAATTCCCGTGGCGCTTACCGGAGCAACGTTTGGCAAGCGCCTCATGTCCATTCGGATTGTGATGGCGCGTGATGGGAGCCGTCCTCCGTGGATCAATGCGGTACTCCGTGCGCTACCAGCAGTGCTCGCCGCGGCGTTGCCGTACCAGATGTTCCTGCTCGTCCTGTTGTACTCAACGGGCGGCTACGCAGGCAATCGGCGCGGCGTTGTGGATCGCCTCGCAGGTACTGCAGTCATCAAAGTCTGACGCGCTGTCACCTGAGGACCCTGATGCGCTGAGACCCTGCCCAATTGATGACAGTGATGCAGTTGATGACAGTGATTCAGTTGATGACGAGGACGACGTCGCCTGCGCCGACAGAATCGCCTTCGGCAACGTTGATCTCAGCGATCGTGCCGTCCTTGTCCGCTTTGATGTTGTTTTCCATCTTCATGGCTTCCAGCACCACGACGGCGTCGCCTGCTGTAACAGGATCACCGACAGCAACCAGGATCTTCACGATTGTTCCCTGCATGGGGGAGGCAACCCTGCCGTCACCCGCAGATCCGCCGGACTTTCTCGCGGCACGCTTTCGCGGCCTGGCCCCGGGCGACGCAGATACACCGGCGCTTTCCGGAACCCACATCGTCACTGAGAACTTTTTTCCGTTCACCTCAACGTCGAGGTCGCGCTTCACCTTCGGTTCGGTGTCATCGTCAGTTACGGGCGAATCGGCATCGTGCATGACGCCGGTAAGATCGAGTGTGCCCTCCACCCAGTTGGTGGAGTGGGTGACCTCAGCAAAGTCGTCGTGGGAAAGGATCGCCCTGGCAGCCGGGAGCGTGGTGGCGACCCCGGTGATTTCAAGTTCCTCAATGCAGCGGAGTGTGCGGGCAATGGCACGTGGCCGGTCGGCTGCCCAACAGATGAGCTTTCCAACAAGGTTGTCGTAGTACTGGCTGACCTCATCGCCGGGTTCGTAGCCGACATCGAAGCGGGTACCGGGTCCGTTCGGGGCCCGAAGCGTGCTGATGGTGCCCGGTGATGGGAAGAACTTTCCTTCGGCCACATCCTCAGCGTTGACACGAACTTCGATGGCATGGCCAGTGGTGGCGATGTCAGACTGGGTGTAGCCGAGCGGTTCGCCGGCTGCGACGCGAATCTGCTCGGCGACAAGGTCGATTCCGGTCACGAGTTCGGTCACCGGATGCTCCACTTGAAGGCGAGTGTTCATTTCGAGGTAGTAGAAGTTGCCGTCCTCATAAAGAAACTCCACGGTCCCGGCGTTCACGTAGTCGCAGCCGTGAGCAACTTTCACCGCGGCCTGTCCCATGGCTTCGAGAATGTCCTCGTCAATTCCGGGAGCGGGCGCTTCTTCAATCAGCTTCTGATGACGGCGCTGCGCAGAGCAGTCGCGGGTACCGAGGTGCACACAGGTGCCGTGTGAGTCAGCAATCAGTTGCACCTCCACGTGGCGCGGGTTGGTGAGATACTTCTCGAGGTAGAGCTCGCCCCGGCCGAAGTACGCCTCGGCTTCACGGCGGGCGGAGTCGATTGCCGCTCCAGCTTCATCGGCGTTGGCCACGACCTTCATGCCGCGACCGCCTCCGCCGTAAGCAGCTTTGATGGCCACCGGAAAGCCGTGCTCAGTACCAAACGCCTGGACCTGATCGGGCGAGGTCACCAGCGTGGTATCCCCGGGGACGCCGCTGACGCCCACCTTCTCGGCTGCGGCTCGAGCGGAAATTTTGTCGCCCATCACTTCGATTGCGGCTGGTGATGGTCCAATGAACGTCACCCCCATGTCGGTGATGGCCCGGGCAAAATCCGGGTTCTCACTGAAGAATCCGTAACCGGGGTGAACAGCGGCGGCTCCGGATTCCCCGACGATCTTCAGGATCTGCTCGGTGGCGAGATAGCTCTCGGCAGCGGTCTGGCCGCCAAGGGCATACGCCTCATCCGCAAGTCGCACATGGAGCGCCTCGCGATCAAGCTCGGAGTAGACCGCTACTGACGTGATGCCGAGTTCACGGCAGGCACGAATAACGCGGACGGCGATCTCGCCTCGATTTGCAATAAGTATCTTCTCAAACACCGCTCTATGGTGGCAGATCGCAGGGAAAGCGCGAAATCGCGATCTCTGCACCCGCTGGCCAGTTTGAATGAGGGTGCGTTCTTGTCCGTAGTCGACCAGTTTGAGAAACGGTTGGCCGTGCTCGTTGCAGGGTCGCGTTTTGCAGAAGTGGAATGGGTGTCGTCGACCGGTTCCACGAACGCAGACCTCATCGCAACCGCAGCTCGGCCCGACATGGCTGGTCGGGAGATGGCACGGATCGCCGACCATCAGGAGAACGGCCGCGGCCGCCGAGGACGCGTTTGGGAGAGCGCGGCCGGGTCCGGTCTGATGTTGTCGGCGCTCGTTCGTCCCGATGGCGGAATCGAAGATGCGCATCGGTACACCATGGCGATGGGTCTCGCTGCCCGTGACGCATGCGACCGGGTGGTCGACGTGCGTCCGCTGATCAAGTGGCCGAATGACCTGGTCTTCGGGAACGCCAAGCTCGCCGGGATCCTTGCCGAGTCGGCCCTTGTCGATGGTGAGCTCGCTGCGATTGTGGTTGGCATAGGCCTCAACGTCCAGCGCGACGCTGGACTATCCGACGAGGTGCTGGCTCGGAGCACAAACCTGCAGGCTGAAGCACCCGGCACCAGGGAGGTGGATCGGGTCGACCTGGCTGCTGAGCTGCTCCACCGCTTCGCCTTCTGGTGCGAAGCATCAACTGAGGCGATTCGGGACGAGCATCTGCGTCGGTCGGCAACTGTGGGTCGACGGGTGCGGGTGGAACGGTCCGGCGCAGCAGGTATTGAGATGCTGCTCGGCACCGCAACCGACGTTGATGACGACGGCAGACTGGTCGTGCGGACCGAAGACGGCACTCTTGAGATCCTCAGCGTTGGCGATGTCACACACCTGAGGCGCTCATGAACGACCGGGTGCAAGCGCTTCGCCGCACGTGGTACCAGTGGCTCGTGGTCGCAATCGGTGTGCTCCTCGGAGTTGTCGCTCTTGCCCTGGCTGTCGGGTTCTTTGTGGCGAATCGAAACGCGAGCGCTCTGGGCCGAGTCGAGTTGGGGGATGTTCTGGCCGGGCGTCCAGCCTCGCTGGATGACGGACCGGTGAATGTGCTCCTCATGGGATACTCGTCAATGTCTTCACTCGGCTCGACGGACGTGCTTCGCGATGACGACCTTGATGCGCAACGCCGCGCACAGGCGATCATGATCGTTCGTCTCGATCCGTCGATCGATACAGCGATGGTCCTTTCGATTCCATCGCGCACGTCGAGCTCTTCTTCGGAGGTCACGCTTGCTGCGGTTGCAACCCTGGGCGGGGCGGAAGCAGCTGTCGAAGCGGTGTCAAATACGCTCGGCGTGCCGATTCACCACTACGCCGAGATGGACCTCCACGACGTCGACGATCTGGTGGACAGTGTGGGTGGGGTTTCTGTTTCGGTCCCCTTCGCGATGCGAGATGAGCGCACGCAGTTTCTGGTGAACACGCAGGGATGCGTCACCTTTGACGGAGAATCAGCGCGGCGCTATCTGTCATCAACCGCGATGGAGGGACGGATCAATGATGAATGGGTATCCGTTGCGGCCGAGCCGGGCCACAGCGCGCTGGATCGCGAACGTGATCTGCTCGCTGCGTTGGCGCGCGAACTGCCCGATGGTCTGGCAAACGGGTTCGCTGGGTTCGGCTTCTGGAGCGACGCAGCGAACGTCCTGGCTGTTGATGATTCGCTGACCCGGTCCGACGTCATGGATCTGGCTTCTCGCATGCAGGACTACCAGCGACGCAACCTGTATGTCTTCACCCTGCCGGTATCGGCACAGGCGGATCCAGCGAGCAGCGTGCCGCTCCTCGACGGTACGGTGGCCGGCGACGTGCTCACTGTGTTCCGTTCGCCCACATCGCTCCCCCTGGGTCCAGCAGCCGAAAGTGCCATACGTCCCGGGATGACAGGATTCCGCTCGCTCACCTGCCGCTGATCGGCACCCATATTCAAAAATGGGGCGCCAGCACGCTCGCAACACAACCCGGATTCAGTGCCTGCTGCCACTTGGGCGCAGACTGGCGATAGCGTTACGGCCCTATGTCGAATAATGATTCAACGGGCGATGCAACAGGCTCGGACGCTGGCGAAGTAGTCGGGAAGGTCCGCAAATCTGCGGACCGCAAGAACTCTGCGGTTCGCCGTGTTGCCCAGGCGGCTGACACCGGTGACAAGCGTGACCGCTCGGTCACCAACCGGCTTGGGTTTCCGGCCATTGTTGGCCTCGTCACCCTCCTCGGTCTCCTGCTCGTCACCTACGCTGCGGCCACTCGTGCGGAGAAGGTGTCACCGGCGGTCGGCGAGCACTGGCATGCCGTGTACGGCGTCTACGACTGCACACTCAACAGTGGCGAAGGCGGCTACCTGCCCGGCTTCCAGTCCACTGTTGACGAAGAAGGCATCCACTCCCACCAGGACGGCCTGATGCACATCCACCCGTGGAACGCATCTTCCACCGGTACCAATGCAACCCTTCGGGTCTTCCATGACGCCATGCAGATCTCCGTCGATGACACGTCAATCGCTCTCGACAATGGCCGCGTGCTCAGCAACGGAGCCGAGACGTGCGACGGCGAACCGGCCGTGCTCCAGGTTCTGAAGTGGCAGTTCTGGTTCGAGGCGCAGGCAGGCACCAACCCGGAAGTCTTCACCTCGGGCTTCGATGAAATCAAATACGACAACGACCGCGAGGTGTACGTCTACGCGTACGCCCCTGTTGACGCCGAAGTTCCGCTGCCGCCGGCCGAGCGTTTTGACCTCCTCGAATCCGTCTCGCCACTCATCCAGTCCCAGGGACCCGTTGCCAGCGAAACACAAACCTTCAATGTCCCCGAAGCCGACGAAAGCGACGAAGGCGACGGTTGATCCGCCCGCTCATATGGCGCTGATCCTCGCCGCAGTCCGCAAGGACTGCGGCGAATTTCGTTTTGCGGGCCCTCACATGCGCGGTGTCAGACACAGCGTTACAAGTTGGATTATCTGAACAGGTCGTCGGCGGGGGCGCGGACCATGTCGTGCTGGACGGAGCCGGGACCGAACCACTCCGGTGGTGCGCCTCGCACGATGGCGACGGGCACGCCGGTGGACTTTCCCATGACCAGTTCGGCGGCCGACGCGATTTGATCCACGAGGGCCACCTCGGTGACCTGCATTTCGCGACCCAGCGCATCAGGGAGTCCCCGAAGGTCCAGGATGGGTTTCACCGACGCAGATCCAATGGCCACGTCGGTCACGCCACGTCGCCAGGGTCGCCCGAACGTGTCAGAAATGATCACGCCAACGGTGTGGCCGAACCGTCCGGCAAGCGCATCGCGAATGCGACGGGCGGAACGATCGGAGTCTTCCGGCAGGAGCGCGGCGGTGCCGCGGGCAACGTTGGACAGGTCGATGCCCGCGTTTGCGCAAACAAAGCCGTGCTTCGTCTCGGTGATCATCAATTCACCCCGACGACGCAGCACGCGCACCGCTTCTCGTTCCACCAGCGGTTTGTGGCTGAGCGGATTCGCGGGGTCGATCTCAACGATCTGGCCTTCGGCCTTGGACACGATCTTCTGCGTGACCACCAGAATGTCGTGGTCCTGGAGTTCCGAGTTCCCAGCGATTAGCGCGGCGAGGTCGGCGCCGCGCTCAATCTCGGGTAGTCCTTCAATGGGAATGAGCTCGAGATTCTTCATGTTCGGTCTCCACCAGGTTGCAGTGCGCTATCGATAGCGGTTCGGGCCAGCGCAGCAGCCACCCCGGTCTCGGTCATAACAGTGGGGCAGGCGACGCCGTCCATTCCGACATCCTCAATCGAGGAAAGCGACGCAGTATCGGCGGTGTCAACAATCAGCACCCGGGCCAGATCGGCGTACAGGCGGGCCACGCCGGTGACGGTGGCCTCGTGCCCGAGTTCGATGAGCATCCGGTCTGCGGGGCCTTTGAGTGCAGCTCCGGCGATGATGGGGGAGATGGCGACCGTACAGTTGCGGCGGTCCGCCAAGGCAGCTCGGACGCCGGGCACGGCGAGCAGTGGCCCGATCGACACGATGGGATTCGACGGGGCAATGACGACCGCGTCGGCGGACCTGATGGCTTCGAGCACACCCGGAGCGGGAACCGCAGCGTCGGAACCAACGATGCGCACGCCGGTGACAGCCACGTCGTGTTGGCGGCGCACGAAGTACTCCTGGAAGCCAACTTCGCCTTCGTCCACGAGCGTGACCCGCGTTTCAATGCGGTCATTCGTCACCGGGATGAACCTGATGCTGAGGTCCCACGCCCGGGCGATTGCAGCGGTGACGGTGCTCAATGAATCACCGGCGGCGAGGCGTTGGGTGCGGAACATGTGGGTGCCGATGTCCGCGTCGCCGAGATTGAACCATGCTTCAGCCCCTTCATAGCGACGCAGCGATTCCATGGCTCGCCAGGTTTCGTTGCGAAGTCCCCAACCGGTCTCGGGATTGATGGCGTCGGCGAGGGTGTACATGCAGGTGTCGAGGTCAGGGCTGATGTGGAGCCCGTGCATGACGACGTCATCGCCGGTATTTACGATCGCAGTGATGTTCTGCGCAGGGACAACCTCTTGCAGCCCACGCAGGAAACGGGCGGCTCCCACGCCGCCACACAACACCGCCACGGAGACGCCTTCAATGGAACTGGAGTCCATGCTCAGTCCTGATCCGGGCCGAGTCCGGCGATGCGAGCGATGTGCGGGACACGACTTACTGCGTCGCGACGTTCGAGTAGGCGCTCCCGCGTTTGCTTCGGAGCGAGGGCCGAAGCGATCATCAATGCGTTGACAATGCCATCGGTCACGGGCGGGATGGCCTTGCCAACAGCGTCCATGCCAGCATCAACGAGATCGGCGGCCGGGTTGTCTTCCCGGCGAAAAATGTTGAGTCTGCGAACCATCAGAATTGCGGTTCCAACCGATGTGTCGCGTGCTGCCTGCCTCAGTTCGCAGAGGTCTTCGAAGGGGTTGGAGGTCATGGGTTCTGAGCTGGCGTTTCTCTCACGGTGGGGCCGCTGTGGGGGTACCCATCTTGGCACTGTGTGCAGGGTACTCTGCGGCCACTGTGGAAGACGACGCCCTCGGACCTGATCCCGCGCCTGAGCGGGGGCCAAAGATGCCCGGATCCGGGCCCCTGGTCGAGGCTGTCGTCGTTGCCGAGAGCCCGGGCGACTGGTTCGACGAAGTGCTCACTGCGCTCGTCGCTCAGGACTACGGCCGTATGCGCATCACGGTCATCGACGCCCCTGCCGAGTCTGGCGTACTCGGTGACACCGCTGGGCTCCGCGAGCGGGTGCTTGCCGTGGCTCCTCGTGCCTCGGTTGTGCCTGCACCTGAAGCCGATCATTACGCCGAAGCTGCCAACCAGTCACTTGATGTGGCGGACCGCAGCCAATTTGTTCTTCTTTGCCAGGACCATGTCGCGCTGGCCCCTGATGCCGTGCGCACGATGGTCGAGGAGGCAGTCAGATCAAACGCTGGCATCGTCGGTCCGAAGCTTGTCGAGTGGACCGACCCGCGGCGCATCGCTCAGGTGGGCATGGCGGTCGACAAACTTGGCGTTCCGGCTCCGTACGCCGAAGCTGGAGAGTTCGATCAGGAACAGCACGACGCGGTGCGCGACGTGTTCGCCATTCCGGCGGAAGCGATGCTCGTTCGCTCAGATCTGTTCAAGGCGCTCGGAGGCTTTGACGACAAAATGAAGCACCGGGGCTTCGCTCTCGACTTCTGTTGGCGGGCCCACGCAGTAGGTGCTCGCGTGATGATTGCGCCGAAGGCCGTGGGTCGCGTCGGAACTGATGCGGCCGTGCGCGTCCATGGCGAAGAAGCAATGGAGGGGTTTGCCAGCAGAGCCAGCCTCCGTTCAATGCTCAGCAACTACAGCCTGGGCCATCTGCTTCGTGTGTTTCCCCAGTGGATTCTGGTATCGGTGCTGTCGTCCCTTGCTGCGCTTTTCGGTGGTCGATTCATGGAGGTTGGCCGGCCAATCGGTGTGGGTCTGCACAACCTGATGAACGTCGGTTCCATTATCGGGCGTCGAAGCAGCCTGCGTGGATTGCGGGCAACCTCTGACGCGGAGGTTCGTCGCTTTCAGGTGCGCGGCTTCGAGGCGCTCAATCAACGCGTTCGTCAGCGAGGCGAGCGGTCCGAAACCGATCCGGGACGGTTCAACAGGGTTACCAACCAGGCACGTACCCGCGAGATTCAGGCTCGCCTCGGAGTATGGATCGTCACGGTGGCAACCGTTGTGTTCGGTAGTCGCCGAATGATCCAGGGTGACGTCCCCGTGATCAACGAGTTCGGCGCGTTCGGCGCTGGACCGCGAGAAATGATCCAGGAGTGGTTCAGTAGTCACCGGACCGGCGGCCTGGGGTCGGAGGGCTTCGCCCCCACCGTCGACCTGCTTGTTGGAGCCCTCGGCTTTGTCGCGCTCGGCCAGATGGGACTGCTGCGCACGTTGCTGACCGTCGGCATGATCGTGCTGGGAGCCGGTGGTATGTATCGCTTCATGGCACCATTTCGGTCGCTGATTGCTCAGGTTGCGGCGCCGCTGATCTACGTGGCGCTGCCATTGTCCTACAATGCGTTGGCCAACGGTTCGTGGCAGGCGTTGGTGCTGCTCGGAGGTCTGCCCTGGGTTCTGAAGTGGCTTGTCAGTGCGGCCGGAATGGCGCCTTTCGCTCGACCCGACGATGTGTGGGTATGGGCTCGCCGGACCCTCGTTGTTGCGGTCTGGATCGCTCTGATTGCTGCGTGGGCACCCGTTGTTGCCGGCGCCGTTGCTGTTGTTGTGCTTGGGCTGGTTCTGGGCGGCATCTTCACGGGTCGACCCGGACCAAGCCTGCGCCTCATCGTTACCGGCGTGCTCGGCGTTGTAGGGGCGTTCGTGTTGCACCTGCCCTGGAGCACGGAACTTCTGGTTGGCGAGGACCGCTGGTCGTACTTCGCTGACGGCCGGGCACTGCGGTATGGAGTCCTTTCCATCTATGACCTCCTGCGGCTTCAGACTGGCCCGCACGGGGGCATTCCCTTTGGCTGGGCGCTGATTGCCCTGGCGGCGTTGTCTCTGCTGATGTCACGCCGGGGACGGCTGGTCTGGGCGGTTCGCGGCTGGATGATCGCCATCCTCAGCTGGGGCATCGCATGGGTCGAGCAGCAGAACGAGATTGGGTTTGCACTGCCTGCGCCCGAGGTGTTGCTCACCCCGGCTGCCATGGGTATCGCCGTTGCCGCGTCCATGGCAGTGCTGGCGTTTGAGCGTGACCTGCGTGACTACGGTTTTGGCTGGCGTCAGGCCATGCCTCTCGTTGCACTCGTTGCCCTGTTCGCTGCGTTTGTTGGTGGAGCCGGAGGCACGTTCGATGGTCGATGGGACAGCCCGCGGAACGGCTTTGAGATCGCCACGCTCTTTCTGGCTGACGGCGAAGAAGACGCTGCTCGTGTGCTCTGGATTGGCGAAGCCGATGTGCTGCCCGTCGGAGCGACTCCGTTCACCGATGACCTTGCCCTTGGCCTGACACCGGCTCGCACCCCCGACGTTCGTGATCTGTTTCCTGCCCGCCTTGGTGACGGGGGAGAGGACCTGCACCGCGCTCTTGATGTTGGCCTTCGAGGCGGTAGCAGCCGGCTTGGGAGCCTCCTCGCTCCCTTTGGTATTCGCCACGTCATCCTCGTCGAACGCATTGCGCCTCCCTACGACGCCGGCGTTGCCGAAGTTTCGCCGAGGGTGCTCAACGTGTTCACCGAGCAGCTCGATCTTGAAGAAACGCAGGTGCGGGTGGGTATGCGTGTGTTCCGCAACACGGCCTGGGTTCCCACTACGTCTGCGTTTCCTGAGGGACAGTTGCTCTCGCCGGGTTCGCCCGCTTCGATCTTCGATGGATCGTCGTGGCGAGCAGCCACCGCCCGCTTTGCGCTCGCCGCTGAGCGCAGCGGCACCAGCTATTCCGGGGCGCTCACGACAAACACCGAGCTGTTCCACTCGGTCAATGCCAGCGAAAATTGGACGCTGACAGTGGATGACACGACGCTGGTACGGAGTCGAGCATTCGATTGGGCCAACGCCTGGATCATCCCGGAAGGTGGCCCGGCCACACTCTCGCACGCCACTCCATCACCCCATCGACTTGCCCTTGGTGGGCAGCTGTTGCTCTGGGGTGTTGTGGCCGTCATCATCCTGGCCGGAAGGAGGAGGACATGATTGATCGTTGGCCTGCCATTGCGGCCATAGCTCTCTGCCTCACGGCGCTGGTCATCGCGGACCAGACGCCACGTGAACAGCCACCGGACTACCTCGCTGAACAGCCGGCACTGATGCCGCTTGGTTCGTCCTCTGACTCTCTCGGTAGCGCCTGGTACTGCCCGGCAGGGCTTGCCACACTTGACGGAGCGCTCGATCATGTGGTGATCATGACCAACCCGAGCGACGAGACCGCAGAGGGCACTCTCACGGTGTATCCCGCTGTCCCGGACGGGTTCGGAGCATCCACCCCGGCGGAGGCTGTTGAGCGTCCGCTGGAGATCCCGGCTGGCGCCCAGACGCGCATCTCGCTGGGTGCTCTCCTCCCAGAAGATCCGGTCTTCATCAACGCCGTTGAGATCTACATTGCAGCGCTGCTCGAAGTGGCTACGCCCGGGATGATCGTTGAACACTCTGTGGTCGGGCCAACGGGAACCGATCTCGGTCCGTGCAGTTCCACCGCTGCCAGTAGCTGGCATTTCGCTTCCGGCACAACGCAGGGCGGTGTTCGCGATCTCATCGCGCTTATGAACCCGTTCCCGGGTTCAGCCTCCGTTGACATCTCTTTCCCGAATGACAGCGGGGCCCGGCGCCCAACCGCGTACGACGGTTTGGTGCTGCCGCCTCGCAGTGTCACCATGCTCGATGTTCGGAACCACGTACCCACCTGGGAACAGATGGCCACCACAGTCGAGACGCGCAGCGGACGTGTGATCGTGGAGCGACTGCAGGTCTTTGACGAGGACGAGGGGCCGAAGGGGGCCACGTTGACGCTTGGCGCGCCTGTGCCCACGACGCAGTGGTTCTTCCCGGCCGGTCGATTCGCCGAGGGTCAGGCGGAGAGCTACGTCATCTACAACCCGAACGAAGACGCAGCCGAAGTCGAGATGGAAGTGCAGTTCGACAACGCTGACCTTGCCATCCGTCAGGAGCTGACGGTCCGCGGCGGCACGCGCGTCGTGGTGCTCCTCGATGCAAGCGATCAGCACCCCATCTCCGAGGCACCGGGTGGCATCGTGCGGCTCACGCCGCAGATGGAAGCGAATCCGGGTCAGTACTGGGTGTCGGTCAGAGGTTTCAACGACGTGGGGGTTGTGGTCGAGCGGCTGACGTCGCAGGTTGACCCAGCGGGGCAGGGCATGACGGCGGTGATGGGTGCGCCGCTCGCGGGTGTGGGTGCCCATGTGGCCATTCCGGTCAATGAAATTGCGGGCGCTGCCCCCAAGCTTGTGCTTCTCAACCCGGCGGGTAACACCATTGCCCGCGTAACGGTTTCCGCGCTTGCAGGTGGTGAGACCACGGAGATTCTCGAAGTGGAGCTCGGGCCTCGAAGTCGTGCGGTGGCTGACCTTGCCTCAACGCTGCCTCCCGGAGCGGTTGCGCTCACCATCGACTCGACCCAGGCCGTCATGGCCGAGTTGTCCCTGGTGGGTGAAAGTGGATCCATTGCCACCATGGCAGTGCCCGTCACTGACGGAGCGGTCGCCCCGTCCTTCTCGGTGACCAGTGGCGGCTGAGTACCTCAAACCATGGACCCACACGAAAAAGGTTAAGCAACCTTTACGGAAACTCTGCAGCGACGCTATGCTTCGCTGCCATGCATACGAATCTCTCCCGTATCCGTAATTCCCGAGTTCATCTTCGTGCTGCGGTGTGCGTTGTTGCGCTCCTCGCTGCCTCGTGCGGTGGCGAGTCGACCGAGGGAGCTGCCGCCACGATCTATTCCGGCACCTGTGCCGATAGCACAGGCGAAGAGATTGCCGTCTACTCGGGGCGATCTGAGAACCTGATCGAACCGGTGCTCGACGCGTTCTCCTGTGAGACGGGGATCGACGTCAATGTCCGCTACGCCGACTCAACCGACCTTGCGCTTCTTCTGGCTGAGGAAGGAGACCGCACTCAGGCCGACGTCTTTCTCAGCCGGAGCCCAGGGCCGATTGGCTTCCTCGAATCGCAGTCTCTGCTCGGTGAGATCGATGCAGAAGTGCTTGATCTGGTGACCGAGGACAATCGCTCAGACGCGGGCAGTTGGGTTGGCTTCTCCGGCCGCAAGCGAGTGGCTGTCTACAACGTCGACCAGGTAGGCGCCGGCGAACTTCCCGACTCTGTCTTCGAATTGACTGATGAGGCATGGCGCGGTCGGGTGGCACTCCCGGCAACGAACGGGTCCTTCGTCGATTGGTTCACGGTCTTTCGGGATCAGTACGGCACCGACGTCGCCGCCCAGTGGCTTGACGACATGGTGGCCAACGACGCCCGGTACTACCCAAACAATCGCTCGATTGTTGAAGCTGCAGCAAGAGGCGAGATTGATCTCGGCCTCGTGAATCACTACTACAACTACCAGGAGCAGATTGCGGCGGGTGATGACCACCGAGCGCTCAACCATGACCTGGAGAACGAGGACATTGGCTCGCTGCTGATCATCACCGCTGCCACCGTCACCAGCGCCAGTGACAACCCCGACGAAGCGAATGAGCTTATGGCCTACCTGCTCTCTGAACCTGTGCAGCGTTACCTCACCGATGAGACATTCGAGTACCCACTCGCGGCAGGCGTGCAGCCCGCCTCGGTGCTGCCACCTCTCGCTGCACTCGAGATCGGCACTGTCGACTTCGATGCGCTCGGCGGAGGGTTTGAGGAGACCACGGAGATCATCGACGTGAGCGGCATCGCCAACCAGTGACGTCCAAGCGGGCGCCGTGGGGGTTGCAGGTTGTTGGGGCGGTCACCGCCGTCGCGTTCGCCTTCCCTGCGGCGTACCTCGTGTATCGCAATGTCACGAGCGGAGCGGAACGGCTCACGCTGTTGCAATCCAGCCGCACGCTCGGGCCGCTCTGGCGCACCCTCCAACTGTCAGTGCTTGTGTCGACGTCTGCGGTGATACTCGGCGTCTGTCTTGCATGGCTGACCGTTCGAACCGATCTGCCGGGACGAAAGTTCTGGCGAACGGTTCTTCCGATTCCGCTGGTTTTCCCCACGTTCATTGGAGCCGCTGCGTTCAGGCGCACGCTGAATCCTGGAGGTTTGGCAAATGGGGTCCTTGAGGCGGTTGGGCTCGACGGTTTCGAACTTCGCGGGCTCTTCGGGGCATGGCTGGTTTTGACCCTGTTCACCTACCCGTATGTTTTCCTGCCGGTGGCAGCCAGGCTGTTGCGGATGCCCGGCTCACTTGAGGAAAGCGCCCGGGTGTTGGGCGACACCGCCCCTCAGGCATTTCGGCGAATCGTCCTGCCTCAGATCAGTGGCGCGGCCGCTGCAGGCACGCTGCTCGTTTTTCTCTACACCATCAGCGACTTCGGAGCCGTGCAGCTCATGTTGTACGACACGCTCACCCGAGCGATCGAAACCAACTATGTGGCACGCCCCGCTCTCGCATTCGCTCTCAGTCTGTTGCTTCTCGCCCTGGCCATGGTGGTTGTGGCGGGGGAGCGGCGGTTCTCTGGCAGCGGGAATGCCGAGGTGCAGACTCGAATGCTCAACCCGGTGTCCTACACGCTTGGGCGCCTGTCCCTGCCCGCCTCCATTGCGGTCATGGCAGTAGCGTTCACGGCTGTCGGCGCTCCGATGATTGCGATACTCGATTGGGCAACCGATGGCGTGCTGCGCGCCACGCGGAACGGCCGACCGCTGACCATCGATGCAGAGAAGGTTGTTGAGGCATCTCGCCATACGCTCGAATCCAGTCTGCTGGCCGCTCTGGTCGCCGTGATTGTCGTGCTGCCGATTGCCTACCTCGTGGGCCGCTACCGAGGTCGAATTGGAACGGTCTCGCATGCGGTGGTCATCGCCACCTTCGCCGTCCCCGGGATTCTGATTGCTCTGGCCCTTCGCTTCTGGACGTTGCGCGCTGGATTGGCTGGTGACCTGCTGTTGGACACGAAGGCGCTGCTGGTCTTCGCGTACGTCATTCGGTTTGGTTCGCTGGCACTGGGCATCTGTCTTGTCGCAGTTCAGGCGGTGCCGAGTCGGCTTCTCGATGCGGCCTCCACGTTGGGCGCAGGTCGCCTTCGGCGGTTGCGGACCGTTGAACTGCCGTTGATGGCCCCCGGATTGCTCGCCGCTGTGGGCCTCGTGTTGCTGTCGACAATGAAGGAATTGCCCATCAGCCTGATCATCGCTCCTCTTGGATACCGCACACTCACCACCCGCATCTTTGGTTCGTTCGAGGAAGCGTTCGTGGCCGAAGCAGGGATCATGGCCGTGATACTCGTTGCCATGTCCGCGGTGCTCTCCTGGCTGCTGATCCTGCGCAAAGCCGATCACGCCTGAGGTGAGTCTCCGGTCTCCATTGTCGAGATCCACCGATTGCATCGTGAAGGTGCGCACGGACTCATCTGTCGCACAGAGGTGGAACGAAGAGACTCTCAGCAAGCGGGGCGGGATCGCTGATGAGAGTGC
>ENA-ORXT01001402-ORXT01001402.1-marine-metagenome-genome-assembly--contig:-NODE-1402-length-32718-cov-4.034742_pt1 | contig 32718 bp, 25 predicted proteins | sample MGYA00237868_ERZ511482 | MGnify/ENA metagenome assembly ERZ511482 | reverse complement strand
ATATGGGGTCCAGTTGCTTTGCAGCAACGCGAGGGTGCATTGCGATTGGTAATGATTTCAATCTTTCTTGATGGTGAAGACGTCTGTCTCTAACTAACTCTCTCAAGTCATATTGTTTGATAAGCCCTGCAATCTCTTTATCTCGAGTCACGGAATCAATCGCTTCAAGTGTTTCAATCAGACTATTTATCACTTCCAGCAAGAGAATTAATTCCGTTACTGAAATCTGTCAACAGTCAAAATGAAGATGTGCAATGGGCAATCGCTGAACTCATAAATTGGGACTATAGATTATTAGTTGATTCGCGCGCAGCAGCTATTTATGTTGAGTGGGAAAAGCTCCTGAAGAAAGAAATGTGGCAGAGAGCGGTTCCGGCTGAAGCTAAAAAATTAATCACGTCCATTCAGCTTAAAAAAGTAATTGATTGGCTAAGCCAACCCGAGGAGTTTTTTCTGACGGACGATGCAGTTAGTCAACGAGATGAAATCTTACAAAACATGCTTTCTGCAGCCTTAATAAAATTAGAGCAACGACTTGGAAAAGATCGCGATACTTGGAGATATGGCAGTCCAAAGTTTAAGCATGTGACCATGAAACACCCAATGAGTGCTGCAGTTTCAGAAGAACTACGTCAAAAACTAGAAGTTGGTCCAGCACCAAGAGGAGGAAATGGCTACACTGTCGGCTCTACTGGTAATGCAGATAACCAACCTTCAGGAGGAACTTTCCGTGTGATTATTGATACTGGAAATTGGGATGCATCAGTTGCTAATAACTCACCTGGTCAATCTGGTGATCCTCGCCATCATCATTATGATAATTTATTTGAAGACTGGTCTACGAATACTTATTTCCCTTTATATTATTCTAAAGACAAAGTAAAGTCAATTCAGGATTATACATATCTGCTAAAAGCTGGAAAATCTATAAGTCAATAGAAGTGACCAAAGTTTATTTTATTGGAATTGTACCGGAGATAAAGGGTAATGCGAGAAAATCTCCACCCACGTCTGTTGGTCTGAAAAGACCTATATTCAAAGCACTACCATTTTTCGCAAAATGAATTCTGAGTCCAGCGGAAAGAATCGCTGTCGCCCCATTAAAATTATCATAAGCAATTATAAAATTATCAGTCATAAAGCTAAGCTTTTTGGATAATCTCCACATACCTGATACATTAAACGGTAGTACACTTTCAGCAATACCATCACTAAATGAAAATCCTATTCCTGATCCAATCGTAAAATTATTATTTCTTGTTCCAAAAGTTGCCGACGCTTGAGCCACACCAACTGAAAAGATTTCGTTGTCTACAAAGATCGCAAAGATCGTACTTCCTATGCTAAATCCTCCAGCTCCTTCTCCAAAAGGAATTGTAAATTTGGGGGTGATAAATAAGGATGGTGGACTTTGACCAAATAGTAAAGTCGCCACTTCAATTCCTGCGGTCAATGAAAAATTATCAGTGATTCCTAAGGAATATGAATTAAAAAATACGCCTACATTTTCATAGTAGCTCTGTCCTTTCTTAAGCGAATAACCAGATTGGTTCACAAAATAATGTGTAGAATTGTGATAGTCTATAGGAAAACCATTTTTATCTGTTTCGTCATTTCCTTTTTTATAAATGACTTTATTAACGCTTGCTCTATCTAAGGTTATTTCACCCAATGCACTTGTCTCAATTGAAATATCTGTATCTGTCAAACTAAGCACTTTGCCTACATAGGAGTTTCCGTCTTCAGTTCGCAGTTCGACCATCTGACCAATAAATAAATCTTGTTGAGCTATTGTACTTTGAATAAAAAGGAAGCACATGCAAATTGTAAATAAAGTCCGTCTCATATTAATTATTCTTGTGGTAAAGTAAGGCCTTAATTTCAATAAAACAAAATTTAAGCTTTGAATTGGGCTTCATCATTAATCATCCGTAAAAATTAAAAAATCATATAGTGCCTGATGAATTTGTGGACGAATGTTCATTGTATATAATTTTCTTTGACTTCTGTCAGGGTATACGCGATTACTCAAAAACACGAGTAGTAAATCATGATCTGGATCTGCCCAAGCAAAAGTGCCTGTAAACCCTGAATGACCAAAACTGGAAGAGCTTGCTGATTTTGCTATATATGATTGACCGTCCACGTATTCTAAAGGCGGTTTGTCAAATCCAAGTCCGCGACGGTTATCATTTTCAGGAAACTGATAACTTGTAAATGTTTTAATTGTTTGAGCTGTTATATATTGTTTGCCACTATAATTCCCATTCCTCAAATACATGTGGAATAATTTTGCAACACTTTCCGCATTTCCAAATAATCCCGCATTGCAGGAGACTCCATGTAACATAGCTGCAGCTTCATCATGCACACGACCATGTACAAGAGTTTTTCTAAAGGATGTATCTTTTTCTGTGGGGAGAATATCGTCAAGCGTAAATGTATTTAGGGGATTATAGCAAAGTCTATCGATTCCCATAGGAGTATAAAATGATTGGTATAATTGAGTTTCAAAATCAGACTGAATCATCTTGCTGATCATCTCTGGCATGTGAAGAAAACTCAATCCAGAATATTTATAATTCTTTTCTTTATTGACAGGAGACTGTTTGATAGATCTCCACATCTTTGATGTATATCTTTTGTGAAGGAATAAATTCTCATGAATTTTAACAGGAAACCGTCTAGATAATTTGCTCCGAAATGTTCTTCGTTTGAAGTTTCCGTTCTCCTTCATTGTTTTTGCCCAGAAGACAATATAAGGCTCTAGACCCGCCTGATGAGAGAGTATGTCTCTAAAGCTTTGATGTGCCTTGTTGGTTTTTTTCCAGTATGGAATATATGTTGAGGCGGGCACATCCAAATCGAACATTCCTTTGTCGTATAATTTCATGAGGATGGGAAGTCCGCTCATGACCTTTGTCAATGAAGCAAGATCGTATAAATCGGTTTTAGAAACCATTTTTTGCTTTTCATAGGTTTGATGCCCATATGTTTTATTGATTATCACTTTGTCTTTGTGTATGACATACAATTGGGCTCCTGGAAAGGCCATAGAGTCAATTCCATTTAAAATAATGGAGTCTAAGGTCCCTTCTAAATTTAGTTGACCAAATCCGATTTGTTGAACCGTGATTAATAAAAATATGATGCTATACTTCATCAGTCCCAAAGTTAATAGTTTACTAATACTATTGTACTCGAAACCATCAACCATAATAAAACGTTAAGTATTTTATGAAACTCAATCTTCAACTAGGGCTTTATTTGTTTCTATGCGTCAATAGTATATCTGCACATGATATTCATGTGAGTGTTGCCGAATTAGAAGTCGACAAGAAAGGTACACTAAATATTAGTTTGCGTATCTTTTTTGATGATTTATTGCTTGCTTGCGGATTAATGCCCGGTGAAGAACTGCCGTCTGAATATAAATCTTCAGATGAGTTGATACAGATTTATGTTGAAAAACACTTTAAATTATACCAAGGTACTAAAAGGCTTGACCTTGAATATATAGAGAGCTTTTCAGATAATATGGCAGTCTGGATTGAATTAAAAGTTGTTGATTTTGAAGTCGAATTATCTGATTTTTTAAACGTAGAGAATACAATTCTATTGACTGAATTTGACGACCAAATGAATATATTAAATTATAGTCGGGAACAAAACAAGGATACTTATACGTTTAACCATAAGAAACGTCGTCTACCGATTTCCATTTAAAGGCAAAAGTGTAAAAACAGTTGACTTGGTAATGAACTAATCTTACTGTTGAGTCCCGGTTGAGATTGCCGGGACTTTTTATTTTAGGACAATACACCTTGTTGATCAATGGGTCGAGACTAATGTCGGTTAGTAAATAAAAATAGCTTATCATCCTGAACTTGCTTGACCGGTAGACAGGTTCGATTCAGGATCTCATCTTGTTTACTGTGTTTTCAAATAGATCTGCCTGTCGGACAGGTAGGTCCTGAATCAAGTTCAGCATGAGGACCTTCTAACTAAATGATACTAGTTAATGACCCATTGAATATAGAGCATCCCTTAAATAGAAAGCCTTTCATCATGAATCACGATTTAATGAAGAGATTAGCTTATAGAATTAGTAATTATTAAGCAGCGTCCATTTTTTAATGGTGTCATTTTTAATACATAGGACTTCTCCAAATTGAAGAAATACAAACTCACTTTGATGTGGTCGTAGAAAAACAAAATCATCTGGGTTTAGAGCATTTTCTACTGAACCATTAATCATCGTCTGATTTGTAGAAGATCCAAATATTTTGTTTTGATTTATACCTTGAGGATAACAATAGTCAGCCTTCCAAAAGCCACCATAAATAAAATAGCTTTTTCGATTTTTAGCACTTACAAAATTTAGGGTGTTTTTCATGCCTTCCATTGCTGGCAATGTAGTCCCATCCATTGCTTTTAATACTGGAGTGGAAATATAACATGCAGGTTCATATTCTGACAGAGACGGAATGTCAAATGTAGTTGGTTTGACTAAACAAGACCCAATGGATAAATCGTTTATTGGACTATTATTTTTTTTATGAATATTGACTGTCGGACTTCCACCACCATTAAACGTTAAATTATCTGAATATAGAGATGGAAATTCTTTTCGAATTAAATCTTTGCAATCTTGATAAAATTGATTTGAAAGTTGGGAGGCTTTTTTAACTGACCTAATTGCTTTAGGTAATTTTACCACATGGGCATCATAACCCATCAAGCCGCTAAAGCGCACAAATTCCTTATTGTCTATAATAAGTTGTAATCCCTTTCTTAACTGATCAATTGAGGAGTATCCACCTCTATGTAATCCCACATCAATTTCAAGATTTATACGGATTACTTTTTTTAATATTTTGGCAAGGTTAATATACTGTTTAATGCGGTCATCTGTATCTACAAGCCATTGGATTTGTTGAAAAGCATCAAAATTTATATGCTTACCAGGCAAATGATTATAAAAATATTCTACAGTTTTTATCGGCATTGGTTTGCCTAATAAAATATCTGCTTTATTATCTAGACGACTTGCGAGATCAGTTAGAAATGGTTGGTGAAATACCATTAAGTCTTTGGAATTAGTTTCTCGCATCACATGCTGAATTAATTCAGCGCAAGGCAAAGATTTTACAACGATACGAAGCTTGATTTTTGATGACCAATTATTTTTTAAGGTGGAAATGTTTCTATTAAGTTTATGCTGATCTATGACAAGACACGGAATAGCTCTTTCATGTTTTTTTAATAATTGATTTAAATGTCTAAAATATTGATTGCTTTCCATGTCTAACTAACTGATGTAGAATTTTCTAATCCTAATAATCGCTCAATGTAGGGCGAAGCAAATATGCCATCTGGATCATGATCTTTTCTGTGTTTCATAAATTCAGAAAATAGTGGATATCGGTTTACAATATCTGAAGTGTTTAATGTATTCATTTTTCCCCAGTGAGGACGTCCGTCATATGCTTTAAAAATGTCTTCAAGTGCTTTGAAGTAAGGTCCGTTGTCTTTGTTTTGATAGACGTGACAAGCTATATATGCTGAGTCTCTTCCATGTGCTGGACTCATCATGATATCATCTCCTTTTACCCATCTGTTTTCAATGGGAAAGTGAATATTATATTTTCCTGAATTTATGAGCTTCTGTACATCTGCCCATGCATTAGAATAGGCATCTGCTGGGATATTATATTCCATTTCTGTAAATTTGACCAATCGTTTTGTGGCATAGATTTTATGACTGTACATTACTTTTTTTACTGAAGGAATACTTGCAGCACATATTTTGGATATTCTTTGATTGGTGGAAGGAAATAGTCTTGCACATTCACATAATAATTTAAATGAATAATTTTCGATAAAATACTCCGACCAATAATTAAATAAATTCATTTTGTCAATGTCACTATCTAAGACAACATTAGATGTTTTGGTTAAGGCAGTTTTAGTGTACGGAAACCAGTAAAATTCAAAATTTCGATTATTTTCATTTCGCTCGTTTAAATTTATGAGCACTGACTGAAGATTTTCTTTTTGTGTATGTAATTCCAATTTATAATGTGAAATGCATTGTAAAGTTATCTCTGTGATAACACCTAAAACACCTAGCGATACTTGAGCCGCAGAAAACAATTCTGACTTTTTTGATCTAGAACAGCTAATGATTTCACCTTTCCCATTTATAAATGTAATAGCAAGCACTTGTGTGCTAATCGTGCCAAATGATTTTCCAGTGCCGTGTGTGCCAGTGCTAATCGTACCTGCAATCGACTGGACGTCGATATCTCCTAAATTTTCCATTGCCATGCCTTCGGCAAATAATAAATCACCTAATACATTGAGTTTGGTTCCAGCTCTGACTGTAGCTTGACATAGTTTTTTATCGGTCGAAATTAATCCTTGATAGTTGTCTAAACTCATCATTATCTGATTAGTTTGGCATAAAGGTGAGAATGAATGACCAGTTCCAATGAGTCTTATTTTGTTGCCATTATTCGCCGCCCTTAAGACTAGATTTTGGATCTCCTCTTGAGAGCGTGGATAGCTTACTTCTGTTGGATTCCATTTTATATTTCCCGCCCAGTTTTTCATAGAATAAATTAGGAATGAGTTGAGCTGTGAGTTACTTGCATCAATTGATTTAAATACGATACGATGACTTCGTCGTATTGTTTCATCAATACTTTTTTACAATTTCGTTTTGTGGAAGAGTGATGTATCACAATACCTTCAATCATACTCATGATTTGTTTTGCCAAGATAGACGGAGCTATTTCAGTGTGTATTTCATTACTTTCAAAAGCAGACTTTACCATTTTTGTGATTTCTTGTCTATACTTATTCATGGCTTTCTTCACCCGTTTTAAAATATATTCATCTCTTTCACTCTCTAATTGAAAAATAAAATATGATCGAATTGGAAATTCAATTCCTGAGTCACCAATATGCTCTACAAAATCAATAATATTGATAAAAGATTCATACCGTTTTTTCAATCGAACATGAATGGCTAAGTGATCATCCTCAGGGAATTCCATTTGTAGAATTTTGAAAAAATACTCTTCTATTGCTGCAAGATAAATAGCATACTTACTATCAAAATGATGATATATGGCACCTTTTGATAAGGATGTCGCTGAGATGATGTCAGATAAACTAACGCCATGATATCCATGTTCCAGAAATAATTGGAATGCAGATGTAATGATTTTGTTTTTTCCCTGTTTTGCCATTTGTGATTAATGAAATCATGTCAAGTTACACATTTATATTAAAACAGACCGTTAGGTTTGTTTTTGATACTTAAAGCATGAACACATTTACATGAGTAAATTCTACCTAATTCACAATTTCATCAATTCCAATGCATCTAGGTATTCTTCTCTGTGAGAAGATCACAACACTTATTGGCAAGTTTGAATTGTGAGCATAATAGTTACTTTAAAATCTACCAAATTCAATTCACTACATCCAGCATATTTTCCTCAAAATAAAAGAAGTGCGATAGCGGAAAGCATAACTTGCTTAATTATATTTATGCCTCATCATACTTTAAACATGAGTAAAGAACTAAGATCTCGCGCATGGTTTGCTAAAAAAGGAAGAGACGGATTTATCTACAGAGCCTGGATGAAAAATCAAGGCATTCCAGATGATGAATTTGGAAAACCAGTTATTGGGATATGTAATACATGGTCAGAATTGACGCCATGTAATGCACACTTTAGAGAGTTGGCAGAATCAGTAAAGAAAGGAATTATTCAAGCCGGTGGCTTAGCTGTTGAGTTTCCAGTCATGTCACTTGGCGAAACTTTGATGAAACCAACGACGATGCTCTATCGAAATTTGGCAAGTATGGATGTAGAAGAATCTATCCGCGCCAATCCACTAGATGGTGTCGTACTTATGTGCGGATGTGATAAAACAACACCTTCACTTATCATGGGCGCGGCAAGTGTAGACTTGCCTACGATTGTTTTATCTGGTGGTGCAATGTTAACTGGGCGATATAAAGGAAAGCCATTAGCAACTTCTGATGTATGGAGAATAGCAGATCAAGTGACTCTTGGAAATTTGGATGACAGCGAGATCAGAGAGATGGAGTCTTGTTTTGGCAGAAGTGCCGGACATTGTATGGTCATGGGAACAGCATCGACGATGGCTGTAATGACCGAAGCCTTGGGGATGTCGTTGCCAGGTTGTGCTGCGATTCCTGCACCTGATTCTCGTAAGAAAGTCATTGCACAGCTTACAGGTAGAGAGATTGTCAAGATGGTAAGTGAGGATCGTAAAATCTCTTCAGTATTGACAAGAGAAGCTTTTGAAAATGCGATTGTAGTGAATTCTGCTACTGGAGGCTCTAGTAATTTTGTGGTTCATTTACTCGCAATCGCAGGAAGAATAGGCGTGGATTTACATCTTGATGATTTTGATGCCATAGGAAGTAAAATACCCTTATTGACTAATTTACAACCTGCAGGAGAATTCTATATGGAAGACTTCTATTATGCTGGCGGTTTGCCAGTCGTTATCAAAGAACTCACACATTTGCTAAAAGAAACGCCTTCTGTCAATGGTCACAGTATCATCTACAACTCAGAAAAAGCTGAGAATTATGATAAAAAAGTACTGGCAGATTTTAAATCTCCTTTTCAGGAAAATGCTGGCATTGTCGTCGTGTATGGTAATCTGTGTGAAAATGGTGCTGTTATTAAACCTGCTGCTGCTTCTGAAGATTTATTGGTACATACCGGAAAAGCTGTCGTCTTTGAGGATATAGAAGATTATCATGCGCGTATCAATTCTCATGATTTAGAGATTGATAAAGATAGTGTGATGGTTCTTAAAAATGCAGGACCCAAAGGGTATCCAGGAATGGCTGAAGTCGGTAATATGGCTTTGCCTCGACAATTATTAGAGAAGGGAATCAAAGATGTCGTCAGAGTGTCTGATGGAAGAATGAGTGGTACAGCATATGGCACGACAGTTCTTCATGTATCACCAGAATCAGCTGCTGGTGGGACTTTAGCATTCGTTGAAAACGGAGACGAAATCATTCTAGATGTGCCAAATAGAACCCTTACTCTTAATGTGTCAGAAGAGCTATTGGAAAAGCGAAAACAATGCTGGACGCCGCCAGATCTAGGTATAAAGAGAGGTTATATCCAGTTGTATTTGGATCACGTGGAACAAGCAGATCAAGGAGCAGATATGGATTTTTTGAGAGGTAAATCTGTAGATGTTAAACTTCGAGAAAGCCATTGATGCAGTACAACAGAATTCTTTCTGTGTTATAACAACGAATAGAGTATTAAATCACGATAGAATTGAAGAAATGAGGCTAGAATTAAGTTCAGATCAGCAGATATATGAAATTATCTAAAATATTAACAACTGGAATGATGTGAATCTCATGAAAACATTACTTTTACCAACTAACATCGTGTGATGGATATTTTTACAAAACGAAAAAACAATCCCGGCCCACTTGGGAAGTACGCAGATATTGCTGAAGGTTATTGGATCTTCCCAAAATTGACAGGAGAACTCTCGAGTCGAATGCAGTTCAATGGGAAAGAAATCATTTGCTGGAGTGTCAATAATTATCTAGGTCTTGGGAATCATCCTGAAGTCAGGAAAATTGATGCTCAGGCTACAGCCGAATGGGGACTATCTTATCCTATGGGCTCCAGAATGATGTCAGGAAACACTGATTATCATGATGCTCTAGAAGTAGAACTAGCTGAATTTGAATCAAAGGAGGCCGCCTTACTGCTTAATTTTGGATATCAAGGTATCATGTCCGCTGTGGATGCATTGGTAGATAGACATGATGTCATCGTATATGATAGCGAATGTCATGCATGTATCGTCGATGGCGTCAGGATGCATCTTGGTAAGAGATTTGCCTTTGAACATAATAATATTGAGAGCCTTGAAAAATGCTTAACACGTGCGACTAGACTCGTCGAAGGCACTGAAGGTGGAATATTAGTAATCTCAGAAGGCGTATTTGGAATGCGTGGTGATCAAGGAAAGCTCAGAGAAATTGTAGCACTGAAAAATCGATTTGATTTTAGATTATTTGTAGATGATGCGCATGGATTTGGAACACTAGGTGAGACAGGAGCAGGAGCTGGCGAGGAACAAGGTGTGCAGGACGACATTGATTTATACTTTGCAACTTTCGCAAAATCGTTTGCAAGTATCGGAGCATTTTTGGCAGGTGATAAAGGCATTATTCAATACCTAAAATATAATATCAGATCACAGATTTATGCCAAGTCTGTACCAATGCCAATCGTATTAGGTGCTAAGAAGCGTCTAGATATGATGAAAGAGATGCCTGAACTCAAAAACAAATTGTGGGCAAATGTCAATAAACTGCAAAAAGGATTAAAAGAAAAAGGTCTTGACATTGGTGAAACCAACAGTTGTGTGACACCAGTCTATATGCATGGATCTGTAGAAGAAGCGATGGCTTTGGTCCAAGACATGCGAGACAACTTCAATATATTTTGTTCTATCGTTGTCTATCCGGTGATTCCAAGAGGAATGATATTACTTCGTTTAATTCCAACAGCATCTCATACTTTTGAAGATATCGATATTACATTAGATGCTTTTGAAGCGATTGCTTTAAAATTAAAAAATGGTGACTATAAGATTGCAGCTGAGCAATATAGTAGTCCCTTGGCTCTGTAATCTCCGATCATGGGTAAACCAATCATCGGAGGTATCCAGCAAATAGGTATTGGCAATCCTGATACGTATAAAACATGGACATGGTACAGAAAAGCATTTAACATAGACATTCCCATATTTGATGAAGCTGCTACAGCAGCTCTCATGTTACCGTATACAGGTGGTGAGCCTCGCGATAGACATGCCGTCTTAGCCATGAGTATGCAAGGTGGTGGCGGTATTGAAATTTGGCAGTATACAAGTCGAACGCCCGAGGCCCCAAAATCAAAAATAGCACTCGGTGATCTAGGTATTTACATTGCAAAAATCAAAAGCAATGATATCCAAGCCACTTTTGAACATCTTAAATCTCAACATTTTGATCTTCTTTGCGAACCGATCAACCGACCCGACGGTCAGTTGCACTTTTATGTAAAAGATCTTTATGGCAATGTCTTAGAAGTCGTCCCTGCTACTGACTGGTTTGCTAAAGGATCGGCGAGTACTGGTGGTATTTATGGTTGTACCATTGGAATTACAGCAATGGACAAATCCTTAAAGTTTTATAAAAATATTCTAGGCTACGATACAATCATATTCGATGAATCAGGAAAGTTTGAAGATTTAGACTGTTTAGATGGAGGACAACAGCTATATCGGCGTGTATTGTTAACTCATAGCCAAGCTAGACGCGGTCCTTTTAGTGAATGGATAGGAAGCAGCGAGATAGAATTAATACAAGCTATTGATCGTACACCAAAACAAATATTCGAAAATCGATTTTGGGGCGATTTTGGTTATATTCATTTGTGCTATGATGTACAAGGAATGGCTGAGATGAAGGCCATTTGCGAATCTCATGGTCATCCATTCACAGTTGATAGCAGTGATAGTTTCGATATGGGAGAAGCAGCTGGACATTTTTCCTATATCGAAGATCCTGATGGAACACTGATAGAGTTTGTAGAGGCCCACAAAATCCCCATCTTTAAAAAGATTGGGTGGTATTTAGATTTGAAAAAGCGAGATCCTGAGAAGCCATTACCAAGATGGATGCTGAAAGCCTTGAGTCTGAATCGGAAGAAGGATTGAAAAGGCTCCTCTAGTCGCAATGGTAAGTTCCTTGTCCTATTGTAAAGATTAAATGCTCCTGACGCACTTGTAAGGATTATAGCTCCTGTTTGCACTTATTGTAAGCTCGAATAATCTAAATAATCATTTCAATCTCAAACAATCATTTCAATCGTAACAATTCTCACCAATCTAATGCAAATTCTTGTTCAATTCGATCAACTTCGTATTTGGTCTAGCAACAAGTTTTCCTGTTTTAGAATCCTGTAGATACAACATATAGTCACGTCCATTCAATTCCATTCCCTTGACGATGTTATCACCTTCAGAGACTATATTGCCATTGATGTCAATTGGTTGTTTGTTTTTATCGTACATAGACACTTTTGCAGCTGCAGTGATGTAAACTCCCGCAGCGACTGTACAACCATCCCCAAGTGAAATACCAGTACCAGCATTTGCACCAAGTAGACATTTTTTACCTATCGAAATGACATTTTTATTTCCACCAGAAAGTGTGCCCATAATTGAAGCACCACCTCCAATGTCAGAGTCTTCATCGACGATAACTCCTGCAGAAATACGACCCTCGACCATAGCTGTACCAAGTGTCCCCGCATTAAAATTGATATAACCAGCAGGCATGACAGTGGTCCCAGGACTAAGGTGTGCGCCTAATCTTACTTTAGCACCCGACACGACACGTACACCTTCTGGTACATGGAAATTTACCATATATGGAAATTTGTCAACGTGGCTGACGACAAGCTCTTCTCCTTTAAATGTCCATTTAATTTTTTCACTGGTTAAATCTTTAGGTAGAATTGGTCCCTTGTTTGTCCAGGCGATGTTATTCATCTTTCCAAAAATGCCACCACAGTTTATACCGTGTGGTTTGACCAATAATTGACTCAAGCATTGAATTTTAAAATAGCCTTCTTCTACGGTTTCAACTGGCTGGTCTTTGTCAAAAAGGAAATATACAATGACATCTAAATTGTGATATGTATTAGATGATTGATTCGCATTTGCTAATTGGGATAGGAGTTCGATATTTGGATGGCTCTTGCCATCGCCCTCAAATACTTTAAATTTTGAAATAGCCTCTGATAATTGATCTGAACTCAAGACGACAAGACCATTTTTGTTTCCTGTGTGACTGCTAATGTCTTGTAATACTGCCGCTGTGCCATATGAAGATTCGAAGTTGATGACTGGATAAAACACTTCTAGAGTTTTCTCTCCTTTAGATTTACGAAGTCCTAGACCAAAAGCTAGTGGCATCGTGTAATTATCTTTTGCTTCTACAGAGCTAACATATTCTTTGAATTCTTTTATTGTTTTCATAAATGATAAGTGTCATATGTGATAAGAATGACGAATGTAAATAAAGTCAAGAATCTAAAAAAATTGAAAATTAATTTTGACCGTTTATTCTTGAAATAGACCCACTGATACCTGAATAACAACCTAAAGACAATATTCCAGAAGAATAAAGGACAAAAAATTTATATTGTATGAGTGAAACAATTAGATTGGACTAAGAGCTGTAGCTGGATCTTCTTTATGATTTTGAATATCCCTTTTGTAAGCGCTCAACAGAATGAACTCACTTTAGATCTCAAAGGAACTGATTTTACTTTTGTAAATGATGCGGACGACCAACAATATACTTCTGCATTGTTAGATATAAATGAAGACCTAAATGAGCGAGAAGTCGTCAAAGTCTTGAAGGACGATTCAGGTTTATTGTGGATTATCCAAAGACATGTTGTCCATGCATTTGATGGCAAATCAATACTAGAATCTCACTATTTTGATCAACAAAATGGAGGTATTTATGAAGCCTTTTTTCGCTACAAAAGACTTGTCTTACTGAGTAATAAACAAGCGATTGGCATTCTTGATTTAATCAATAAGCAAGATAAAAAGATCCATTATTTTGATTTTCCTAAGAATCATGCTTTACAATCGGTAGTAGATAATAACTTATTTTCATTGGCTTTAGTTGGACCTAGTAAAAACATCATTTATAAAGCTGATCTATCTAATTATACAGATTTAACTTGGACTACTCTTACATCAATTGAAAGCACTCGCAAAATCACTGCATTCAATTATGATGAGTCTTCAGAGGATGTCGTATACATCAATGAACAAGATGACTTAATTCATTGTAAAGGTGATGAAATAATTAAGTTGAATGTTGAAAAGCGAGATGATGTCTTTATTCCAACACCAAAGCTTATTAAGTATAAGAATGGCTATTTTGTTTTCTTTAATAATGCTCAAGGATTGTTTTGGTATGACAATCAAAATACCAATACTAGCGATCAATTATTTCCCTTAACGAGTAAAGGGAATTACCAATATCATAATTATGATCAAAATGAGTCTTTATTAATTGGAATCGACATCAAACCAAAAGTCGTCAATACAGTTTTGCAAATAACGGGAGACGCCATTCAATATAAAAATCATGATTTAGACTTTAATACAACCTACGATGTATTAAGTGAAGACTTTAATAGAGAGCAAATATTATCTGGTGGAAATGGAATTTATCGAGTATCCAATAATGAAGAACTTGTACCAGGAATTATGAGGTACTTGTATGATCCAAATAAGCAAACTGTCGAGTATGGTGAGATTGTCACTGATGTTACTGAACATCTTGATAGAGTTTATGCCGTATCTGAGTCAAGCCGGAGCGTTTTTAGTTTGTCTGAAAATACTTTTGAAACTATTTATAAAGATAAAAATTTATTATTCCATAAATTATCTAGTGATCTTGTCAATAATGTGCTTTGGATTTCTGCTTACAATGAACAGAGACACGGCAGTCTTTTCGCTTTACAGGATTCAACAATTAAGAGAATTATTGATACCGATATCATTATTAGAAAAGTGATACCCGTGGGTAAAAATGAAATATTACTTTTTGGGTTTAGATTGGAAAATAGAAAAAGATTTGGTGTTATTTATTCCTTAAACATTGATACTAAAATTTTAAAAGAAATATTTACAAAGGAGAATTTTGATATCTGGTGTGCCGCTATAATAAATGAAAAAATTCTTTGTGGGACGAATCATACTTTATTCGAATTTGATAGACAAAGCCAAAATATAAAAGAAGTCGAATCACTCAGAACACAGATGGTATCTTCAATCAGACAATATGATGACACCATATTCGTATGTACGAGGTCTAATGGTGTTTATGTATTGAATCAAGATTATAGTTTGTTAAAACATTTAGATTTTAGCCAGCAAGCTATTTCAAATAAGGTAACTGATATCAGAAAAGATAAAAATAAAAATTATTGGCTGACTACATTTAAAGGGATCGCTTTATTGAACCAGGATTTTAAATTCTTAATGAGGCTGACACCTAGAGATGGAATAAGTTCTTCTGAATTTAACTCTTTTGCGAGCACCACTAATGGTGATGATATATATTTTGGTTCTATTAATGGCATCACAAAAATTAATACAGAACAATTTTATCATAAGGCAGATAATGCAGCAAAAATCTACAATGTTAAAGCGACCTATAAAAATAGGATCCATTCAGCTATTAATGAACAAAAGAGCTTTACGTTTGAGTTTGTCCCTGATCATATAGTATTTGAGTCGTACTTTGATAATGTAGCCAGCTCTCTTCCAAATTATAGTGCTATTGAAATGTATCACAATAATACACAAGTACCGATAGATCAATCAAAGCACGTAATTCGCGTGCCAAATCTGTCTAAAGGAGTCTATGAAGTCTTTCAAAGAAACTTGAAAAATGAAAAAGTGAAACTTGCAGTAATAAGTATTTCACCTAATTATTCGGCTTTATTTAGAAATATCTTGCTTGCAGGGTGTATCGCCCTGATAGGGTTTCTATTTGCAAGATTTATTAACTACAGAGAGAAAAAACTATTGGTTGAAAAAAATGAACTTGAAAATCGTTTGGTAGAAATAAAGCTTGAATCTTTGCGATCACAATTAAATCCACATTTTGTATTTAATTGCCTTAATTCTATTCAATACTATATTCAAATGAATGAAAAAGTATTGGCTCGGGATTATCTCTCAAAGTTTTCAAAATTAATGAGGTACTTCCTTGAATCTTCCAGAAATGACAAAATATCAATTACCGAAGAAATTAATTTATTGACATTATATCTTGAATTGGAGAAATTAAGATTTGAAAATAAATTTGACTATAATATATCTAATTCAACACACGGAGATTTCAAAATTCCAACAATGATTTTACAGCCACACGTTGAAAATTCAATTGTACATGGGATAAGCCATCTGGAGGATCGCAAAGGTAAAATTGATATCAGTTTTATTTCTGTTGAGAATGGTGTGATGTGCTCAATTTCGGATAATGGAATTGGTAGAGAAGCAGCAGAAGTTGTAAAATTGACAAAAAGGAATAATCATAAATCAAGAGCAACACAAATCATAAAAGAAAGAATGGACATACTTAATAATCAAGGAAAAGGAAATGCTAAGATATATTATCAAGATAAAAAGGATATGGATGGCAAAGTAGAAGGAACAATTACAGATATAACATTTGTAACGTATTAAATAAACATAACTATAATGAAAAACTTCCGCGCTATAATTATTGATGATGAAAATAAAGCAGGTGCCTTACTTCAGAGCCTTATTTTAGAACTATGCAAACAAGTAGAAGTTGTCTCTGTTTATCAGGATGCGCGAATAGCTTTAGAAGAATTAGATGTGATGAATCCGGATTTAGTTTTCCTTGACATTGAAATGCCGCATTTAAATGGTTTTGAATTTTTAAAGTCCGTGAAAGATGTCTATTTTGAAGTTATTTTTGTAACAGGTTATGATGAGTATGCTTTGGAAGCATTTAAAGTATCTGCTACAGACTATTTGTTAAAACCAATTTCATCAGAGAATCTGATTGATGCTGTTGCAAAGGCGGAGAAAAGTATTCAAAGCAAATTGAGCAATGACCGCTATAAAGTATTAATTGAAAATTTAAAAGAAAAAACTTCCAGTAATCGTAAAATTGGGATTCCGTCCATGAATGGAATTGACTTTGTCACGATAGACGACATTGTTATCTGCGAAGGTGATCAAAAGTATACTAATGTAATTCTAGAAAATGGAGACAAAATATTGAGCTCATATAATATTGGTGAGTTCAACAAAATTCTCGAATCTGCTGGCTTCTTTTTATCACATAGGTCTTTTCTCATTAATTTATCCAAAATCAGACAATATCAAAAGGACGGCACTATTGTACTTGATAATGGTATGACTGCTCCACTAGCTAGAAGAAGAAAGGAAGAGTTTTTCACGCTAATTAATAAGGTTTGATCAGTTTCCATTCATGCAGAAATCTTAACCACTTATCAAATCTATTCTTCCATTAGTCCATTAAGGATCATTTCATTTAGAAGACATACTTACTTTTATTATAAAGAAAGTTCAATGAAAAGAAATATAATCGACATAGATCTAAATCAATATTGTTTGCTAACTAAAGGTAGAATACGATTAATCCAGTTACATGCATTTAGTGTAAATTAAATGATTACCAATCTTGGATGGTTGACATGTCATTTTAGTCAATCATGTTTTATGCTAAAGCCATCAAAATTTATTTCGACTCAAATTGATAATCAAGCATTTATTACCTTAACAATTGATGCTAAATTTTAAACCGAATATTAGTGATTTCAAAATTGAGTTTCTAGGAGACAATATCCACATGGCTACATCGAAAAGAGCCTAATTCCCCAGGTTAGTAAGAAACAGCGTTTATTTTAATAAGGAAGATCTGAAATACTTTAGGTCTTCCTTTTTTTGGTCAATGGTTTGCATATTATTCCATTAGCAATTCATATCTTAATTAGTCAATTATATCTCTTATGCTGAATCGAGCTCTTTTGTTGTATTGGTAGAGGCATCTGAAATTGAAACAACAATTGAATCGAAGGTCTCCATACCTCTCGATTTTTGAAACAATTGAACAGCGACCTTATTCCTACCACCACATTGCATAAATAGCAGCAAGCATACAGCTAATCGCAATCGCCGCAACATTAAATAGAGTGCTCGTGTGAAATAGACCTTTCTCAAATTCAATCGCTTTGCTATCGGCAGTTTTATTTTCAATCATTGAGATAATAATGAGGACAAGACAATTGATTAAAAAGACGACTCCGATTCTATCCATGAATGGAAAGTCAGGCAGTGCATATTTAATTCCCATTGATAACGGAATGGAGATGATGATAGCCCACAAAGCAGCATTCGCAGATGTTCGTTTCCAGAAAAATCCAAATAGAAAGACGACGACAACACCAGGACTAATAAATCCAGTGTACTCTTGGATAAATTGAAATGCCTGATCGAGATTACCAAGAAGAGGAGCGACGATGACGCCAAGGACAAGTGCAATAGCTGAAGCAATTTTACCCACTTTGACCAACTGTCGTTCAGACTCAGGAGTGGAATTCTCTTCTTTCATCACAAGTGTTTTATAAATGTCGAGTGTGAATATTGTCGATGCACTATTGACGATAGAACTCAATGACGAACCAATTGCAGCAATTAAAGCTGCAAAGGCAAGACCTTTAAATCCTACCGTGACATAATTATTAAGTACCCATGGATAAGCTTCATCAGGCTTTTGGATGTCAGCTCCCAGGACAAAAGCAGCTATCCCAGGAATAACAACAATAAGCGGAAGTAATATTTTTATAAATGCAGCGAAGACAGTTCCCATCTGTGCTTCATTCAGGCTTTTGGCTGCTAAAGCTCGCTGTATTATATATTGATTGGTACCCCAATAATAAATATTGGCAATCCACATCCCACCGATCAATACACTAATACCGGGTAAATTAATGTATTCTGGATTGGTTTTCTCTAGTATCATATCAAATTTTTCAGGAGCCTTTTCCATCAAAACAGTTAAGCCACTAAAGAATCCTCCGCCTAGTGCATTTAATACCATAATGCTCGCAAATAATCCTCCAAAAATTAACACTACAACTTGTATGACATCAGTCCAGACGACAGCTTTCAATCCTCCAAAAATTGAAAATGTAGCAGCATATAATGCTAAGGCAATAACTGCCGAGATCATAGGAATTCCCATAATATTTTGAAGTGCAAGTCCGCCTAAATATAATACTGAAGTGATGTTTACAAATACAAATAGTAAGACCCAAAAAACAGCTAATCCGATTCTGACTCTTCTATCATATCGCACTTCCAAAAATTGAGGCATTGTATAAATACCTTTTTTCAAAAAAATAGGAAGGAAATATTTTGCGACAATAACTAATGTCAATGCTGCCATCAATTCGTAAGCTGCGATTGCCATACCGACCACATATCCTGAGCCAGACATGCCGAGAAATTGTTCAGCAGAAATATTGGATGCGATTAAAGATCCACCAACTGCCCACCACGGAAGAGAGCGACTTGCTAGGAAATAATCTTGCGAATTTTCTTGTTTGCCGCGTCTTGAGAGATAGATCCCTATGCCAATCATGATGCATAAGTAACCGGCAAATACAGCAATGTCTAAGGTAGAAAAGTTTTTCATGCTAAGTCTTAATGCTGTTAAATTAAATAATACTTCTGATATTGATACTTCTTTTTCGCCAATCTTTTTTTAGTCCATATCATTAGACTATCTTTTCATAAACATTAATAAGAACATGTTAATGAAGCACTACATACTATTATTTGTATTCTTTTTAATCGCCTGTGGTAATCCATCTATGAATAAAAAAAGCCCAGCTAATACACTCGTCATTCAATCTGAAGTTATTGGTCAGTTTGAAAATCAGGATGTAAAAATGTACACTATGTCAAATTCTTCTGGCATGGAAATTCAATTGATGAATTATGGCGGCATCATTAGCTCTATTAAAGTGCCAGATCGGAGCGGCAATATAGATGATGTTGCTCTTGGATTTAATACATTTCCTGAATACCTAGAAGAGCATCCATATTTCGGTGCACTAATCGGTCGATATGGGAATCGTATTGCTAAAGGTGCATTTTCCATCGATGGCCAAGACTATTCATTAGCGACTAACAATGGAGAGAATTCCTTACATGGAGGCATCAAAGGATTTGATAAAAAAATATGGAAAGACGAAATGATTCAAACTGATGATGCTGTTGGTGTAAAACTGATAGGACGAAGTCCACATATGGAAGAAGGATATCCAGGTAATTTGGATATTGAAGTGAAGTATCTTCTAAATGATCAAAATGAAATTGTCATTGACTATAAAGCTGTCACAGATAAATCAACAATTGTTAATTTAACCAATCACAGTTACTTTAATTTGAAAGGGGAAGGGCAAGGCGATATCACTGATCATGAGTTAATCATCAAAGCAGATCGATTTACTCCTGTTGATGAAACATTGATTCCAACTGGCGAAATGAAAGAAGTAAATGGAACAGCTTTTGACTTTCGAACTATTCAGAAAATTGGAAACAGGATTGATCAAGAAGGGAGTCAACAGATTACTTTTGGTGGCGGTTATGATCATAACTATGTTTTGAATAGCCAAACAGGAAAATTAACAATGGCAGCAAAAGTGGTAGAAAAAAGCACGGGCAGAGTTATGGAAGTGTTGACAACCGAGCCCGGCATGCAGTTTTATACAGGCAATTTTCTGGATGGGACAATCATTGGAAAGTCTGGAAAAGCCTATGGCAAGAGAGCTGCATTTTGTCTAGAGACTCAGCATCATCCTGATTCTCCGAATCAAGAGAGCTTTCCGAGCACACGACTTGATCCTGGAGAGACATATAGTAGTCAGACTGTTTATCGATTCTCTGTGAATTATTGATTTGTTAGTAATTGCTGGAAGTTAATGGAAAAGAGCATGTCATCCTTATCTTCCTAAAATCCCTTTTGATGATAAAATTATTCTAATGACAATTAGAGCACTGCGAAATGAAAGGTTAAATCATTTAGCTTGATTAATACAAGAACTGAGCTTATATACCTTTATTTTAAGACAATGTTTTTACTGGATTGCTGAATCATGCCTTAGATATACAAGCTGATCAGTTGGGAATCAGTGATTTAAGCAGTATTTATCGAGGGAGCATTATTCCCCATATGATTACCCAAGAAATATTATCACTTGAGTCTCACCAACTGGCAAAGCCTAAATTTTGTGTTAGAGATAACAACCATTCCTCAGCCGAAGTGGACCTAGTCCTTAGGTATCAGGATACATTAATTCCTATAGAAATCAAATCAGGCACAGTAGAGACGTTGCGATCGCTGCACCAATTTGTAGATAGAGCTCCACATCCGTACGCGGCCAGAATGTATGCAGGACCATTTAACGTTGAACGGTATGTTAGTCTTGGCAAAACGCGTATTTGTTAATGGATCTGCCTTATTATTTAGGGACAAAGATCCATAGCTACATTAAGTATTTCGTAAATAATTACACCTTATAGTTGTCACTTAAAGGACTAATGACTTAAGACATCTAGATGACAGAATCTACCTAATTGCTTAGATCAAGAAATGAAGTAAAAGACTAGAATAGATATTTTTTTTATGAGAGTATCAATTTTAGTTTTTCAAAACAGATTTTCGCTTATATTTGCGTTCCTTTTAAAATAAGTGGGGTTTTTGGTCGGACAATGGACTGACTAATACTTATATAAGGTGTGGTAGCTTCCCGAAGCGAGTTCGGGACAGGTAGCTTCGCCATCACTTGTAAGCGGCGTGGTAGCTCAGCTGGTTAGAGCGCAGCATTCATAATGCTGAGGTCGGGTGTTCAAGTCACCCTCACGCTACTTTAAAGCCCTTATCAATTAATGTTGATAAGGGTTTTGTTTTTTAATTAAGAGTAGGATGCTATACTTGATGGTGGAAACGACCCCTAAATATTCAACCAATAATTAAGCTTCAACACCAAAGTCCGATTCTTCGGGCCCCATTGCTCAATCGCATAATTATCAGTATACACTAAGAAGAGATCAGACAATGGTTTGAATCGCCATTGGATGCGGCTATTGACATTGAAGTTATCTCGTTGAGTATTATACTGAAAGAAGGTTGTCCAGAATAGGTCTCTACTAAAATTAAATTCCAATCTTGGTCCGATAAGTAGTAGGGTAGAGTTGCCAAATTCTTCATCAAAATCTAGTTCGTTGGCTTCGAATGTGACACCAAAATTACCCCATGGTTGTTGACGATAATTGACTTCTGCAGTCAGGTTTTTTCTGTTGCCACTATAAAATCCTCCAATCGATCCTCCGACAGTATAGCTAAAATCTTTTCTTACGTCTGATTGATACTCTACTTCTAATTCATTCCATCGATAAGCATCAGCAGGGAGTGGATTATCAGTAAATGTAAAAGGAAACAATAATCGTTTGTAAGTCGGGTTAAAGCCAATAGTGAACCGACTTGTGTTTGCAAGCGCCATCTCATAGCTCAATCTAACTGTATAATTGAAAATTTGATTTTGTGATCGCTCTAAGTCACCAATGTTTAGCATGCTAAATCTGTGTGTATTGATATTCTCATTCTCAGGGAAAAGGGTATAGCTTAAACTTGAGAAAAGATGATCATAACCAATTTGAATGACCTCGTCATTTATAGCATCATATTGATTTTGCTGTTGAATGAAACCCATGTCATCAGCGTAATTTTCCCCTATTCCTGCTATATTAATATAAAATCTAAAATTTTGATTGCCCAATTGAGCAAGCCCATGATAGTAGCTGTTTTTATTTGTCACACCATCACTAAAAGATAAACTATAGGCTCCAGCAAATCGATTATATCCATTCTTAGAGCGATAGTCTAACTCTAAGCCTATTTTACGATTATAATCGTCTCCAAGGAAGCTGCCATCGCTATATCCCATACGATTATGAAAAAATCCCTTAACCACTGATCGGCCAAATATTCTGTGATTAAAAGACAAAGCACTGTAGTTATTTCCAGGCTCTTCGACAATGGATTTGGTTTGCAAATTCATGAGTCCAATCCTTGTATCCTTTGTCAAATTACCTGTGAGTCGAGCACCATAAAGGATCGGAATGGAAGAACCGTCGTCTCTCAAACCAATTTTTCTAGAGAAGAATGGGCGCATCGGTGGGATGCCAAAATCAGAAAAAATATCATTATTCTCGACAAAGAATATTCTCTGTTCAGGGAATCTAATATTTACATTTGTTAGGTTAGTCACTTGTCGATCTACATCTACTTGAGAAAAATCTGGGTTGACAGTTAGGTCTAGATTGAGACTACTTGTTAAGGCAATTTTAGCATCAAAACCGACATCAACATTGTTATCGATTGGCGTACCCTCAGCAATGTCTTTAGATGTAGACGTAAGTACATACGGAATCAATGCGATATTACTTTTTGCCTTTTCTGGCAACTTATCCCAGATAAGAGAGCCATTATATCCTAAGTCAGGCCCAAAAAATTGTCGCGGAACAGGTGTCCATGCTTGAAAACTATTCGTTTTTGTATTGCCCCGATTAAACTGTACGCCCCAGCTCTTGCTTGTCCCATATCTAAGGGTTTTAAATGGAATAGCAATCTCAATTGTATAATGATCACCATATACCGTGGTTTCTACTTGCCATTTATTATTCCAAGCTGTATTAAAGCCACTATTGCTACCACCACTTCGAGTCCCTAGGTTACCAGATAATTCATTATCATACTGTACTCCAGCAGAATTTGTCGCAAAGCCATATCCATTTGTTCGTTCATTACCAGGATCAAAGGATACCATAAAAGTATCTCCATCCCAGAAGCCGTTTCCATCGCGCTTTAGTGAAGTGACTAAGTAAGGCGATTCTCCCTGGCAGATAGCAGCGACATAAATATTACGATCATCATAGGTCATCATGACCTCTGTTTGATCAGCCTGCTCCACTTGCTTATTATCTATAGGAGTGATATAAAAAAAGTCAGTCGCCTTTTGTGCAACTTGCCAGACGGCTTCATCGAGTTTTCCATCTACCTTAACTGATTCTTGCGTGCGTTTGATGTGATATTGGTATTCATCTCTAAAACGAAGTCCATCTTCTTGAGCACTCATCGGTGCAATTGAAAGAAATGTTAAAATAAATCCTAGAAGCCAAACATGTACATTATTCATTACTTAGCAATATTTTAAATGTCAGATTGTAGATAATAGTACTAAACGCAGACTTTTCAAATTACAAATAGTTTAATTTATCCAAGTTCAATTTTTTTTTAAAAATCTCAATATATTTTATTGTGAATTTATTAAGTTCATCAACATGTTTCCTGATCTAGTCTTAGCATTTTTTAATAACCTGAGTCTACACATGATTAAAATGCTTTTAAAACAACAAATATACTCAGTAGAATAAATACAAACGTTGTTATCGACCATAACATCGTGACTACATAGTTAAGACTAAATAAAATTGAGAATGTTTTAATGTCCTGCCTATAGTCGTCGTAAATAATATACCCAAGTTTGTATATAAAATAAAGCAAGGCTACACTAAAAAGACAAATACCTACACCAACAAAAGTACTTATTTCAAATGCTTCTTTTAGCTGACTAATTGCAGAATAAAATATAACTAAAAGTAAAATTATGCCAATAAGGTGTAGGATGTAACGACCAGAAACAAGGAAACTTTCACGCAATATTTGAAACCATTTTTGATATCTAGATTTAGTTCGTTGAAATGCTAATCCCCTAATATGTTGTGCTTTTCTACGCCTGGTTCTTAAGCTCTCAAGTGGTGGTTTAACGACAGTAAAATTTTGATCAATCTCTTGTTTTCGTTTTTTCATTTCCCAACGCATCAAATCATATTGGGCTCTTCTTTTTTTATCACTGAGTACTTCATACGCTTCAGTTATAGCAATGAATTTAGATGCAGCGTCTATAGCGCTATTTTTATCTGGATGAAATTTTGTGACAAGCTTGCGATAGTTTTTTTTAACATCCGCTTTGCTGGCATGCATGTCTATCCCCAAAAGTGAGTAGTAGTCTTTCATTTATACTATTGAAAAATTTCCCTTTAAGGAGGATTTATACTTTACTTATTTTCAAATCATATAATTGGCTTAAATCCATCTAATACCTTCTACTTCTACCTAAGCTGTAGGAAGAGAATCAGTAGCGAATAAGCCTCCATATTCCAAAGCAATTGTCCGATCTCCTCCAATCTTTTTATATTCTTCAGACGTTGACATTTTTATAAATGCTTCCTTAGAAGGATACTCGATAATTAGAAATAAATCTGGTTCCCCATCCGAATCGCCAATAATCGTTTTCCTAACTCTTCCGCCCCAGATCATTTTGCCACCTACTTTGGTGACTAGCGGAGAAACATTTTGACTATATCGTTTGTATGCGTCTGAGCCAGACTCTGAACCATCTTCTACTAGATCTTTGAACTTAAGAATGTTGACCATAGTGACTGGCGTCCCAGATGGATAATTGTGTATAAAATCCATGAATGTCTCTTTTCGTGCTGTGACTTGATTATCTAAATTCATGTTTAGTTTTTGTGAAAATGATGAAATTATCTGTCTAAGATTCTATTGAAAATGTTAAGCCTGCATTTGATGTTAATCGAGATAACAATGAATCTCCCATAGCGACTGAAGGTGTCAGTACTCCTGCTACTTCAGGTGTGCTATCTTTCGCTAAGCAAATCCCACACTCAGATAACATCTTTGAAGTAGATCCATATCCAGGATCTCTATCGCCAGTAACTTTGCCGATCACTTGAGTGCCGTCGCTTAATGTGGTATAAAAACGGAGATCATAAAATCCAGCTTCTCGGTCTTCTTTACTTGGACCTTCGCCGGGTTTTGGCATTTTACTGTCCGCTGCCTTTTTTGCATCAGATCCTGGCTTTGCTGTCATAGCACCTAATCTTGCTGCAGCATTCATTGCTTTTTGTTTACCTTCTTCTCCATCTCCAGCCATACTTGATTCTTCGTAGCGAAACTCCTTACCATAAGGATAGTTAGCAATAGCATTACTTCGACGAACTACTTTTGTATTGATCCCAGCCATAATAAAAGGATAAAGCCAACTCTTTGACACTTCATCATAGACAACTGCTTGAAGGTCGCGTTCGTCTGGTCCGTCTTGCTCGCCTGTTGGATTCAAACTATAGGGATTAATCAATACGCCATATAATGATCTGTCCTTAGCTGCTCGTTCCATCGTATCTGATAATGATGCATAAGTGCCACCACTCAGACCACCTGCAAAGTCTTTAACTCTCATTTTAATGGAGCTGGCAGCATGGCCAGTTTTGTCTTTAGCATACTTCTGAATAAAGTAAACACCAAAATCTGAAGGAATAGAATCAAAGCCGCAGCAATGAATGATTTTTGTTCCATTGGCTTTAGCCGCATCATGATGCTTGTCTATCATCTGACGAATAAAAGTGACTTCACCAGCGAGATCACAGTAATGCGTTTGATGTTCAACACAGGCATCGACCAGTTTTTCTCCATATTTTCCGTAAGGTCCAACAGTTGTCAGGATTACTTGTGCACGTTGTACCATAGCTGAAAGACTTACTTCATCTTGACTATCTGCAATAATTATAGGGACTGTATCATCAGCAACTTCCGATCTGACTTGTTCTAGTTTGGATTGGTTTCGTCCAGCCATTGCCCACTTCACTGAATCATTTACACCATATTGAGCATATAAATATTCAGCAACTAATTTGCCAGTGAAGCCAGATGCACCCCAAATGATAATGTCAAATTCTCTATCCATAGTTTTTTATTTAAGTGTTGTTTTAAGCTCTACTTAATAAAGTAGAATGAAGGGTTTACTGCTTTCGTCTGACAATGCCAGGCGTTTTTATATTTGAATCATATTGTCTGTCAGGATGATCTCTTTTGATAAATCTTTCCAGGCCTTCGGTCGTCTCAGGTTGGTAAAATGAATCTAAAAACAAACCAGCTTCGATTCGCAAGCCTTCATCTAGCGTTTCCCCAAATCCTCTGACTGCAGCTTCTTTATCTGTTCTCATTGCTGGCTGTGGTAAGGAGCAAAGAAATTTGGCTAATTCTAATGCTCGCGACAGCGATTGTCCTTTCGGTACAACTTCATTTGCTAAACCAATTCTATAAGCCTCTTGTGCATCGATAACCTTTCCTGTTAAGATCAATTCCATCGCACGCCCCAATCCTACAATTTTTGGTAATCGTTGAGTACCACCATCTGCCAATCCTATATTCCATCTTCTGCAGGTCACCCCAAATGATGCGTGCTCCTCTGCTATACGCATGTCAGCGAAGCAAGCCCACTCTAATCCACCTGCATAGGCGACACCATTCACGGCTGCGATTATTGGCTTATAGATGTCTGTCCATCTTGTCGGTCCGAGGATGCCAGGCATTTTGCCTTTTCTGTGTAATTGTTGTTCGGCAGCATCTGGAAATCGTACAGCTGTTTCTAAATTCAAATCACCTCCACTACAAAAAGCTTGATCTCCAGCACCGGTTATAATTGCTACTTTTAATGAATCATCGGTTTTGAATCTGGTCCAGACGTGCATGAGCTCTTCATGCGTAATAGCGCCAACACAGTTCATTTTATCGGGACGATTAAAGCTAATAATTGCAATTTCTTCTTCAATAGCTAATTCAATATGAGTGTAGTCCATGTGGCATTGATACTTAATAATATCACAATGTATCATATAATCTTCTATGTCTGTGTATGACATATATCAAGAAATGATCTAACTGATATGATGAAATTGTACTGGTTTTTATCTGGAATTAGCTTGTTTGAAAGCTTCATTTAGTTCTTTGAAATCTAACTTTCCACCAGTCAGTTTTAGATAATCTATGATGACCACCGCCTTTTTTAAACGCGTTTCGGTGCTCTTAGGTTTGCCTATTATAAACAAAAGACTTCTTTGTTTTCCAGGTGTTAATTTGTGGAATACTTCAGATCCTTCTTCATCCATGAGGAGTAATTCTTCCATTTCTGCAGGTAGGGCGATGCCATATTTGCTTGTATCTGGTTCTAGGATGATATCGATTTCGTCTCCGATATTGAGCATCAATTTTTTTCTGTTCTCTTTATTAAGTAACATAAAATGGTTACCATTTCCCATGGGCAAAATGGCGCAATGAATTCTAAGAGATTTATTAATTATACAAATCACTCTTTTAGCTTCAGACTGTAAAAATGATTCTGCTATGTCATTGGGCACAGGTATGTAGACACTCCATAGATTACTCTCATACTGACTCACCTGTGTTTTATATGATACTAAACTTGCCAAATTCTTATTTTCTGTAATGTACAGAATCTATTGACTTTTATAGATATGTGTGTTGTGCTAATTGATATTTAAGTCGTGTATTTATAAAAATTTAACTTAATTGCAACCATTAATTAGTGCTTCAAAAATACTATTTGGTTCTACTTCGAAGCCTTCAAGTAAATCTATGCTTTCTCCGGCATCAAAGGTGACATTTAGGTTTTCACTGATCAAGCTACTACTTGTAATTGTCTGATTGACTTGAATAAATGTGTCATTGATAACTGGATTAAATGTAGACGTATAAATTTCGCAGGATCGATCGATTAAAAAGTCCCAGACACCTCGTCCATAAGTCCCAAAACGAATAATGTTTTCTGAGCTCACATATTCAACTGAATTATATATTTGGAGCGGTGCGGATTGTCCGATTAGTGGATGCCACATATTTTGAGCAGTAACAAAGACATAGGGACCGAGTTCTGTTCCAGCAAAAATTAAGCTCTCATCATCATTTGCATCAAGATCGTAAACAAGTGTATTTGGTAGACCATTAGCCATTGGGGAGAATGTGTCACCACCATCTTCAGAAACATATACCCCAGGATTAGAATAGCCACTTCCACCAAGCCAAATTCTATCTGGATTCATTTTTGATGGAAGTATGGTCGTTCCAATAATCCAAATTTCATCAGGTCCCGAAAAGTTTGATGTTTTTGTCCAAGATTCGCCCTTATCATTAGAGTAAAAAAAAGTCCCATCCGCTGTACTCACATACAATCTATTTTCATCAACAGGTGAATTTGCAATCGCAGAGATAGTCGAAGAGCCGCTATCAGAATTTGCTTTAAAATCAAAGTCAAATTGTGTAGCTGAGATTTGATATGGCGAGCTTACACTTGTTGTTAATTTGATCAGATGTGATCCTGTTCCGCCATTGATATTTCCGCCTCCTACATAGACAGATCTATCAGAAGGTTCCGTAGTGGCACATGTTGGCGCGATCCAACCGACTACAGCTTTATCATCTCCAGGGATGTTATAGGTTTGATTGACAAATCCTGTTTTTGGATTTTGATAATAATGAACAGTTCCTGGATAATTTGTCCACATAGAGTTGCCATTCCTACTAAATGCCATTTCACCATAATCACCAGAAATGACTTGTTCATAATTTTCTTGTTGGTAAGAATTGCCATTGGTCGTTCGTTGGTGTCCCTGATCTTGAGAGCCTGCATAAATGATATTAAGATCTGTTGGGTCAGTTCTTACATCATAATATTGGCCAATATTTAAGCCTATTTTACTAATGTTTTCAAAGCTAGATCCGTCATTGTATGAAACGTGTAATCCTCCATGATTCGCCACTAAAACAAAGTCGGTTCCATCAGATTTTTCATAAAATTTAATATCCATGATGTCCGCATGGAGTCTGTCAATATTGGAATAATACGAGCCCCAAGTATTTATTCTAGACCAGCTATTTCCATTATTCGCTGATCTGTAACATTCAACTTCACCAAAGAGCATGACTGAATCATCCCACTCCTTGACATGGATCCCAACATCCCAAGTATTTTTGGTGGTGTTTGCATGAAGATTCCAGTTTTGACCACCATCTTGAGATCTGTATATGTCCTTTCTTTCAGATAAGACATACAAGTTTTTTAAACTATTATTTTCAATAGAACCCTCTATGTCTATAGTTGTATTTATCGGTAATCCATTGACACCAATAAGTTGATTCAAACTCCCATTGTTAAGAGAGTATATTTCACTACCAAGGTGCACGACATATGCTTCTGGGATTCTTTTTGATACCCACAAGCGCGTAAAATTTCTGGCTTCCCAATAATCCTGCCCATGTTCAAATTCTTTCGTTTTTGTAAATGAGTTGCCATTGTTATTTGAATAAAAAAGCCACATTTCAGAGGTGCCTGCGGCATTGTCCCAGGTAAATGACAAATAATAAATATCTCCTGTTGACGTCACTTGTAGATCAACTGGGAATCCCCAATCCGAAGTAAAGTTGAGTCCATTCGACAGACTCCATGTGGCACCATCATCGTCAGAATAGTAAACTTGCTTTCCTTGGCACGTCAGTACTCTATTCGTAGATGGCTTGTCGATTAAGGCTAATATTTTAGTTTCAAATTGTAGATTTTCATTAAGCGATTGCCATGTCGAGCCATCTAATTTAGTTTTCCAAAGTGTGCCTCCGCCTGAAATACCATAAACTTCGTCACTTGATTGTTTGTATTGAATAGATTCAAGATTACCTGCTTGGTTTAAGCTTCCTCGTTCTAGCCACTCTCCGTCAAGGACGCCTCCTGCAAATGCTTCTTGAGTTTTTGACGAACTAGACGACCGTTTTGTGGCAGCTTCATTCCTGAAGCGTCTATCCATTTTCTTCCAGTCTACTCCAGGCGCAGTTCTGTGCATCATATCGAACCATGCACGACGTTTATCGCCTATACCTTCTCCTTCTTTGTGACCACTAAAAATAGGAATATCACCAGTCGGAGCTGGCATCATCTTGGTTGAATTGGGTCTCTCTAATTCTTGACATGAGACACAAAACAAAATAGGCATTGCAAATAATAGAAGGAGGAAGCGACAAGACATGCATGTTAATTTGGAATAAATATATAAACAAACTGGCTTAAATGATATAGGGTATTCCCTTTGAATGCATAATCTACTAAAAGAGATCTCAAAAAGCAGATAATCAATACTATACAGGAGCTTTTTTAGACGGAATAACTATGAGGAATGCATTCTCTTCAATCAGTCCGCAGCCAATAGCAGTATACTTTTAGATGTTTTCTATTTAGAATGAAATCCTATATTTTCAATAAGAATTGAGCCTCTATTTCAACTGGAATATTGTCTGGAAGTGAGCCCATTCCAACAGCAGACCTAACTCCAATTCCCTTTTCTTCTCCCCAAATAGATGCAAATAATTCACTGCAGCCATTAATGACAAATGGATGTGCTTCAAAATTAGAGACACAGTTAACCATTCCTAGGACTTTGACTACTCTGTCAATATCATCCAAGCTTTCGAGATTTGCTGTTAATGTTGAAATGATAGATAAACCAACCTGTCGTGCTGCATGTTTAGCTTCATCCTTTTCTAAGTCAACTCCGACCTTTCCTATGATCAGTGTTCCATCTTCTTTAAATGTTCCATGACCACTGACGTAGACCATATTACCTAATTTCAAAAATGGTTTGTAAACACCAATTGGTTTTGGAGGCGGTGGAAGTTTGAGTCCTAATGTTTTAAAATTGTGATCGGCTGACATTGAGTTGAAATTTTAAATGTAATAAAATAGTAATTATTTCAATCTATCATATCAAGATAATGCAAATTTGAGAGCTACAGGCGCATTTGCAAAATTTGATGTAGAAGGAGATTTTTGTTTGATTGCTATAAAAGATGATCATTTGCGAGCTCTCAACAAGAGAGGTTCTAATCATTATGGTGGAGGATTATTAGGACTAATGTTAAACGAATCTGCAAAAGATAAAATTAGATGGAATGATAACAATATGGATTTGTATAGTTTAATATTAATAAATACAACAGTTGTAGATGGAATTCATAATTCAGTAGGAGTTGAACTGAAAAGAAAAAAATTGAATAAATTATTACACACAGATTTTAATCATATTGAATTAGAGTCTAGAATCGAAGATGTTATTGAAATTCTGAATCAAAAAAATAATGGACAATAAATTTATCGTATTAAATTTTGTTCAATAAGTCTTTCCCCTAATGTAAAATAGCATTTAAAGCAAAGACACCAATAAGTCCAACTACAGAAACAATCGTCTCCATTACAGACCACGTTTTTAGAGTGTCTTTTACACTCATATTGAAAAATTCTTTGAACATCCAGAAGCCACCATCATTCACATGCGAGAACATTAAACTTCCAGCGCCTGTGGCAAGTACCATCAAATTAGGATCTACACCGGAGGACTGTATCAGTGGTAATACTAGACCCGCACTCGTGAGTCCCGCTACAGTAGCGGATCCGACGCAAACTCTTATCACTGCTGCAATTCCCCATGCTAATAAAAGAGGTGATGCATCTATGGCTTGTAATTTTTGACCGATAAAAACACTCACTTCTGAAACGACAAGGATTTCTTTTAATGCACCAGCTCCTGCTATGATTAAAAGTATGACCGCGATTCCTTTTATTGCCTCACCACAAATGTTAGTGACCTCCGTCATTTTTAATCCTCGCTTAATCCCCAAAGTATAAATCGCAACCAAAACAGTAATGACCATAGCAATAACAGGATTACCAGTGACCGATGTAATTGTTTTTAAAATCGAAGACTCAAAGGGAAGAAATTCAATCACTGCAGAAGACGATAACAACAGGACGGGTAGCAAAGCTGTAAAAATACTAATCCCTAATCCAGGTAATTCTTCCTCAGTAAAACTACGCGAAGCCATCATCGATTTAAGTGGCTTTGGATTATACTTTTTTAACGTTTTTCCAAATAAGGGTCCACCAATAATGATTGCAGGAATCGCTACAATAAGTCCATATAGTAATGTTAATCCCATGTCTGCTCCAAAATCAACGACCAAAGCTGTCGGAGCAGGATGAGGAGGCAAGT
>ENA-ORXT01001399-ORXT01001399.1-marine-metagenome-genome-assembly--contig:-NODE-1399-length-32792-cov-12.362647_pt1 | contig 32792 bp, 33 predicted proteins | sample MGYA00237868_ERZ511482 | MGnify/ENA metagenome assembly ERZ511482 | reverse complement strand
CTCACTAAGCGGAGTTACCCCCTCGTAACTCAGGGGTAAAGTCTATAGCCGCTATAGGAGTTGCAGTAGTAGCGTTCTGCTGTAACCCGCAGGTGTTGATATTGCGGGCACTACCCATGTCCGGACTCTCTGGCGATAGATCACTGATCTGATATTCATGAAAAATCTACGGCTTAAGTACAAGTTCATCATCATCATTCTGTTGGCAGCCTTGCCTGCAGTATTTGCCACATATCTGCTGGCTCGTAATTCATCTGAAACAGTTGGATTCACGCAAAAAGAAATCAATGGTATTGACTATCTGCAGCCTTTGAGAAACATTCACGGTCTGGTAGAAGCACACCGTGTCGCCTACTCAAGCTCACTTGTGGAAAACCGCGAACTCACTAATCAGGTTCGTAAACAGCTGGAAAAAGAGATCAGCGCAATGACTGAGGTGCATATTGGCCTCAATGAGCAGCTGCAACTCGGCAATCTCTGGGACGAGAACAAGTTGGCGATCGCGGCTCTTGTCAATAGCGAGCTGGGTAAATCCTATGATGACGCTAATATCATGCACAACGATGTTATTGATTCAGTAGCTTCACTGGTGCTTAAAGTGGCTGACAACTCTAATCTCATACTTGATCCTGTACTGGACAGCTATTATTTAATGAGTGCAATGGTTAACACCATGCTGCCAGCGATAACCGGATTGAATCAGTATAACGTCGAATTTACTGAGAAGAGCGGGTTCATGTATCAGTTGGAACATCTCTATACTCTGGAGCAAATCGGGCTTACTGCTGCTGATGCAGTCAAGACTATCGATGTCGCTATTGAGCAGAATGCAGAAACCGCACAGAAACTTAACGATATCAAATTAGAGTTTCAGGAAAGCTTTGCAGTCGCGCTGGCATCACTGGAAAGAGTGCGAGTAAACTCGACTCCCGCGCTGATCAAAAAGGCCTTTGCTGACACCAGCTATTCAGTGGAAAAAGGCTATGAGCTCTTTGATGCGGTGTCCGTTGAGCTACGCCGATTACTTCAGAAAAGAATTGACAGCGACCGACAGGATCGCAATTTCAGGCTGGCGGTAGTGATGGCAGCAATCTGTTTGGCCATGTTGTTTACCTACGTTGTGGGGCGTAGTATCAGCAAGACAATTATACGAGCCAAGACACTAGCTGAAGCCATTGCAGATGATCAACTGGATAATGCCATTTTGGTTGAAGGCCGGGATGAACCATCTCAGTTGATGAGTGCGCTTGCGCTCATGCAGGACAAGCTAAACACGCGAATCACTGAAGAACGGCAGATGTCGGTGGTCAATGGTCGTATCAAGCAGGCGCTGGACTGTGTATCCAGTCCGGTTCTGGTGGCTGATGTTGACCAGAAAATAGGTTATGCCAATAACGCGGCGATCAAGTTCTTTCGGGCCTATGAATCTCAATTGTCCGGTGATATTCCTGAATTTTCTCACACAAATATTCTGGGGCAGCCAATGGACTTCCTGTGCAAGGGGCAAATTAGGTCCAGTTCACACCAAGCCGGCTCTTCGCCCACAGAACTTGACTGGCTAGTGGGAACACGGCACCTGAGATTTATTCTAAGCCCGGTTTTTGACGATAACAGTCAGGAAGTAGGCACGGCAATGGAGATTCGTGATCGTACTGATGAAGTCACGCTGCTACAAGCGTTGAGCAGTGATGTCATGGGGCTTGTTGATGAGGCGCTTGAGGGCAAATTGTCAGGCAGTATTAATGCTGAGGGTAAGCCTGAGTTTCTGGTACCCGTGTACAAGGGAATCAATGATATGGTAGGAATAGCTTATACGGTCATTTCGGGGGCTGGCGAGATTTTCAGACGTCTCGCCAATGGAGATTTGAGTCATTCCTGGGACAAAGCAGATACCGAGACCCTGAAAGGTGACTATAGGCAGTTACGCAACGATGCTGATGCAACTGTTATACAGCTCTCAGACATGATATCAAGACTCAAGGATGATGCTGCAACAGTAAGCTCAGGGGCGTCCAGTGTCATCAGGCTGAATACCCAGCTTGAGGATAACGCGACATCAGCCTCTCAGCGAGCCAACAGCGTATCGGGGGCTGTGAGTTCGATATCAGAAAATGTTGATACGATTGCCGGAGCTGCTGAACAGATGTCAGCCAGTATCAAGGACATCGCTAAAAATACACAGCACTCAACAGCCGTAGCAGAGCAGGCTGCTGATTTGACACGAGCAGCTGATACTAGCGTAACGCAGTTAGCCACATCGAGCCACGATATTGGCAAGATGGTGAAGGTCATCAACTCTATCGCGGAGCAAACAAATCTACTAGCCTTGAACGCCACTATAGAAGCGGCTCGTGCAGGTGATGCAGGCAAGGGTTTTGCGGTTGTGGCTAACGAGGTCAAGGAGCTGGCGAAAGAGACGGCAAAGGCCACCGAAGATATCAGCTTGAAAATACGCGCCATCCAAAGTGAGAGTGACGGTGCTGCCGAGGGTATTCGAGAAATAGACACTATTGTTCGGCAAATTAATGAGCTTCAGGCGGTAACTGCCTCAGCGATGGAACAGCAAAGCGAAACCACTCAGGAAATCAGTCGATCCATCAATAATGTGGCGAAAGGCACTACAGGTATCTCTGTTGAAATAGAAGAACTTGTACAAGGAACAAGAGACACAACGGATGCCGTGCAGCAGACTAAGAGTGAAGTGCTTCAACTTAACAATGTGGCTGGTAACCTTCAAAGTATTGCAAACAGTTTCAAGCTGGTCGACAGTAACAATGACTCGTCAGAGGCTCGCAAAATTGCTTGAGTGTTAGATTGATGTCGCACTCGGTGAGTGAAACACCCACGAGATAGATTGATACTTCTTTCACCGGAAATCAATCTTTGCCTGATGACTAGTCGACCGAATTTAGCGCAGCCAAAATAGCATCGAGACCGTCTGTCAGGGCTGCCGGGCCAGGCTGTAGAATCAACGGTGATTTTATTTCAACGATACGGCCACTTGCCACTGCCGGAATAATGTCCCAGCCAGGCCGAGCTGCAATCTTCTCGGGACGAACCTTCTTGCCACACCAGGATGCGATAATAATATCGGGCATGGCGGCTATTACGTCTGCAGATTGAACGATGCGGTTTTTGGCTTTCGACTCAATAGCCTGGGCAGGAAATACATCGTCGCCACCGGCCACCTCGATCAATTCTGACACCCAGTGGATCCCCGATATCAGAGGATCATCCCATTCTTCGAAGTATACGCGAGGGCGAGTTTTATCGGCCACTGCGTGACGAATACTCTGTAGACGCTGTTCATAACTCGCTGCGAGTTGGTCTGCCTGTTCAGCACACCCGACCAGTGCGCCCAGTTGCCTGATCATGGCCATGATGCCGGCAAGATCACGCTGGTTATATCCGATAACTGTCATACCTTCTCTTAACAGGGCAGCAACGATATCTGCCTGCAAATCTGAAAATGTCAGTACGAGATCGGGCTTCAATGCGAGAATCTTGGGAATATCTGCTGATGTGAAGGCTGACACTCTGGGTTTTTCACGCCTCACTCCGGGTGGGCGCACGGCGAAGCCTGAAACCCCGACTATGCGATCTTGCTGACCCAGTAAATAGAGTGTTTCAACCGTCTCTTCGGTGAGACAGACGATTCGTTCGGGCGGAAAATTTCTCACGTAGTAGTCCTGGCGATCGAGAATGTGTTTTCTCTACGGTATCAACTATGTGAGCAACAAGTTGCGGTTATTTCTACGGTAGACTCTGCGCATGCCAGCGCTTCTCAGATCTACCATTCCCATTCTGTTCGTCCTGCTGTGGAGCACAGGCTTCATCATGGCTCGCTTCGGTATGGAGACCGCTGAACCCGCAAGCTTCCTGTCCATCCGATTTGCGTTGGCAGCGTTCGTATTGCTGGTTGTTGCCTTGGTTTTCCCAAAGCTTCAGACCATGAAGCTTGACTGGAAGCAGATTGGCCATGCAGGTATCGCCGGTGTGTTGTTACAGGCAGTGTACTTAGGCGGTGTGTTTGCCGGCGTTAACCAAGGCATAGGAGCAGGTTTGTCTTCACTTATCGTTGGTGTTCAGCCTGTACTGACTGTGTTGTTGGCAACGTTCTGGCTGTCTGAGAAAATTACGTGGTCTACCATTGTCGGGATAGCGCTTGGTTTTGCCGGCGTAGCGCTGGTAACAGCCGAATGGAGTCAGAGTGACGGAGATATCTCCTTGCCTGGTATCGGTTTCTGCATCGTGGCGCTATTCGGGATAACACTTGGAACTTTATATCAGAAAAAATATTGTCAAAAACTGGATCTGCACGTCAACATGATCGCACAGTACGTCGCCAGCGTGCTGTTCTTGCTGCCTGTGGCGCTGATCTGGGAGTCTTATGATATTCAATGGACACCCCCATTGTTGCTTGTACTAGTCTGGTTAGTATTTGTGCTGTCAATCGGTGCCGTGTTTCTGCTGATCTGGCTAATAAGAGTTGGGGAAGCGGGCAGAGTGTCTGCCTTGTTCTTTCTGGTACCCCCGGTTGTGGCGATTGAGGCCTGGTTTCTATTTGACGAGCCACTGACTGTGAAGGTCATAGCGGGCACCGTGCTGAGTATTGTCGGTGTGAGTATTGTCAGCGGTGTATTTGAACGGTTCAAATTTCAGAAAACGGAGTGATTCAACCGTGTTGAGTCCTTTCTTGCCTTCCGCACTGATGGACAACGTCGTCAGATGCAGGGGGCCAGAACCCTGTCGTCTGATTTGGGTGCATAGAAGTTAAAACACAAGTTCTAAAGATCAATCTCAGCAGCTTCTAACATCTGATTTAATAGGAACCAGAAATGTTCATCGCCTGGATATCCGTGTAAACGTCCCAGTTCCTGATTGTCATGTACCAGTACGAATACGGGGGTGAACGGCTCTATCCTTATGTTGGACAGATCTTCTGGCCAGTCTTCGTGTAGATCCACTCGTCTTAAAGGGGCTTTTTTTCCCTCAGCGGTGTTGGGGTAGGCAGGTGCTATTTCTGCATCAAACAGCGCACAGAAGTGGCAGCCGTCCTGTTCGATCATGACCAGCTCCAACGCAGCAGCAGGCCAGGAGGAAGTTAGAAAGCCAGCAAACATCACTTTGCACAGCCAGCTGAATAAGTGTTCTGTCACAAATACTGTAGAGCGCATAGATGCCTCTCCGAAACTCCATCGGGATACGCTGTTATACCATCATTGGTATCAAGCAAAAGGTGAAATCCCAACCCTGACACCGATTTTGAGCTAGCATAGCTGCTGCTTGATGTTGTGCAAGGGTATGTTCGCCTTATGCGAATAGGTCAGCAATGGGTCTGAGTATTTCGCGGGTTATTGCGCTGTCGGGATTTTTCATGCCCTCAATCACAGTAAAGTGGTTGTGTTGCAAATCAACATGACATGTAATTCTGGCATCAAGACTTTGCCACATTAATTTAAGTAGATGCGATTGGCGAATAAATTCAGGACGTTCACCGCCACCCACCCACGCTGTGATACTGGGATAACCGAGAGGCGTATGCAGCACTGCGCTTTCTATAGCCGCCTCTGCAGGATCAAGTTTCAGCAAGTTGTTCATCTCTACGTTCAAGAGCGGGCGTAAGTCGTGCAGGCCACTGATAGACACCGTGTGTTCGATTCGCTCCATGACATCAGCAGGCAGTGCGGTATCACTACAAAGCATTCGACTGACCAGATGGCCTCCAGCTGAATGGCCTGCCAATCTTACAGGCCCGGGTATGAGCTCAGCGGCCTTGCAGATAGCCTTCCTCACTTGCTGCGTGATTTCGCTGATACGTGCTTCAGGCGCTAGCGTATAGCTGGGTAGACACACCGCCCATCCATTTGCACGTGCACCTTCGGCTAAATCTGTCCAATAAGATTTATCCAACCTGATCCAGTAACCGCCGTGGACAAACACCAGCAGGCCTTTTGGTGCTGCGTCAGGCCATATCAGATCAAACACCTCGCGAGGATGGTCTCCGTAAGCGATATCCGTATCCAGTTCTATTTTTGCCGCTATGCAATCGTGGCGATAACGTGCAGCACGCTCTGCCCATAGGGCGGGCAGTTCAGCCGAATCTGGAATATGAGCCATGTTTTCAAATGCATCATCCCAGTGATTTCTGGTCATGCTGTTCACCTGTTGATTAGTCATGAAAATGTGGATCAGAGCTGAACCATAAACGGAGTCTTAGACGTGCGCAAATGGTTCCGATGATTTACTGTGCCGCTTATGACGAAAAAATTTACAACACTACCGGTCAAAGATCGCTTTTTCTTGCCCGAAGGCATAATCTACCTTGACGGAAACTCCCTCGGGCCGCTGCCTTCTAGTGTAATGAATGCTGTGTCATCAATGGTCCTCGATCAATGGGGTCAACATCTTATCAAGGGTTGGAATCTGGATGAGTGGATGGCACAGCCAATGCGCGTTGGAAATCTGGTAGCGCGTCTCGTCGGTGCACCAAAGGACAGCATCACAGTGGGCGATACGCTGTCCATAAAAGTGTTTCAGGCATTGGCGTCGGCGCTGGCGATGCGCCCTGAACGCAAGGTGATTCTCTCAGACAGCGGTAACTTCCCATCAGACCTGTACATGGCTGAGGGGCTTATCAAGCATTTGGCTCAAGGGCATGAGTTACGCATTGTGACCCCGGAAGAGATCAACAACGCCATAACCGATGACGTTGCGGTTGTCATGATTACGCAAGTGGATTACCGCACAGGACGAATACACGACATGCAGTCAGTTACACAGAGCGCCCACAATGCTGGTGCGGTAATGCTCTGGGATCTGGCCCACAGTGCCGGTGCAATCCCGATTGATCTTGCCGCGTCCCATTGTGAATTTGCTGTTGGCTGTACCTATAAATATCTCAATGGAGGCCCAGGTGCACCGGCGTTCATCTATGTGCGACCCGATCTGATCAGTGAACTGTCACCGGTACTGAGTGGCTGGTTAGGGCACGATGATCCGTTTGCGTTTGAGACGACCTATCGCCCGGCTCCGTCCATTGAACGTATGCGTGTCGGCACACCCCCTGTATTGCAACTGGCTTCTCTGGAAGCTGCCATGAGGGTGTGGGATGACATAGACATGCTTGAGCTGCGTCAAGCCAGTATCAACCTGCAGGAGATATTTATTGCAGGTGTCGAAGCAAATTGCCCTGAGCTGACGCTGGCAAGTCCGAGAAATGCAGAGGAGCGGGGTAGTCAGGTATCTTTTGCCTACGAACAAGGCTATGCGGTCATGCAAGCACTCATAGCACATGATGTGATCGGTGATTTCCGTGCACCCAATATCATGCGCTTTGGTTTTACACCTCTCTATATTGATGAGGCGGATGTGCAAAGAGCGGTAGAAATACTGACGGATATTTTGAATAACCGTCTGTGGGATAAACCTGAATTCAAGATAACCAGTCGCGTTACCTAGACATCGACGATCCAATAGCGTCACAGCATGTGTTTACGATTACCTACACGCTCGACGATGGCAGCATATACACAACGCAAACAGAGCCTGTCAGCATCACGCCTTGAGTGAGCAGCCAGGATACAAGTTTAACGTTTATCCCTGAATGTCCTCATAAATTCTCAGCAGTCTTTACTACAACCGGTCGGGGCCGTATCCGCCAATACTGCTATGCGGCATGACCTTCTCTTTTCCAGTCAGAAAACAGTATTACTCCTGGGTAGATATTAAATGCCTTGGCAATGATTTTCGCACGTTCGGCTCCAAGCGCTGTTCTGCCTGTTTCTAGAGATGAAATTGTCGCCTGAGAGATACCTGTTTTTTCGGCAAGATCCACTTGTGACCAATTATGCAATTCGCGCAAGGCTTTGATTGTTTGTCCAGGCGTGCGTGAAATACCTTTATAAGGTATGTAGTCAGATGCTTTGTACTTGGGTGGTCTGTCCATTCTCAATTCCTCTTGTAATCATGGGCATTAACATCGATAACGAGAATGCTCACGATCTCTTTTTTTACCTGATAAATCACTCTGTATTGTTTAGACAGTCGCGAGGATCGGTAACCCTTCCAAACACCCTGGAGAGCCTCGTCGCGGAAACCTGAGACTTGTCGGAGGCCATAGGGACCCTCAACGGCAGCAGTGTCAGCCCAGATATCAAAATTAACTTGAACATCGTAAGGCAATTTTTTCAAGGATTTCGCAGCCTTGCGATTGATCTCTATCGTCCACATATATTAACGATAACATATATTCTATATTTAGAATATCGAGTTTTGCTCTCATCTTCGGAAAAGTCGGAAATCGGTTGGCGCTTGCGGCCTTACCAAACCTTTCGAACGGTGGGATTGGGCCGATTCCAGAACAAAAGCCGACGTCAAAAAATGTCCGCTTTCTGATCATAGGGGTGAATACTTTACTACTCCTACTGTGTTAGGAAATATCGATTTAAAACGACGTTATCTCGATGCTGGTGTGTCGAGTGATTCTCTGTCGCCGGAGATCTCCGCAAGTGGCTGTCGTGTTTTCACCGATAGGGGCAGCGTGATTCCAATCCGGGTGACTTGATTGGCGGATTCAGCGAACGCCTGTCCCGAGTGCATTCGAGCGATGCCGGCAACGATCGACAAGCCCAGCCCATGATGCAGATCAGCACCGCTTCTAGCAGTATCCACTCGAAAGAAGCGTTCGAATATGCGGCCAAGTTTGTCTTGAGGAATACCTTCGCCCTGATTGGATACGGCTATGGATACTTGTTGATCGTCGACGTATGCGATACCGATCTCGATGGTTGAACCTTTCGTCGCGTAATTTATCGCATTGCCGAGCAGGTTGGACAAAGCACGTTTGAGTAACGGTGCATCAAACTCCCCTACAGCATCGCCTGTAATGCTGACATTCAAACTGGCCTCTTCCAGAGGAGCTTCATGATAGTCAGTGACTTCTGCTGCCAGCGAGGCAAGGCTTTCCACAGGCACACCACGAGCCCGACTGCCACGCTCTGTTTGCGAGAGAAAAAGCATATCTCGGATGATGCCTGATAGGCGATGGAGCTCCTCCAGGTTTGAACCTAATAGATCGATCAGCCCGGTAGATGGATAGGGCTTTCTAAGGGCTATTTCTGTGCTGGTGATCAGTGTTGTCAGGGGCGTGTTGAGCTCGTGTGCGACATCGGCATTGAAACTCTCCATACGTTGGTAGGAATCGTCCAATCGCTGCAATAGCGCATTGAACTGTGCAACGAGTGGCTGCAGTTCGGAAGGTTGCGCGGTGCCATCAAGTTGATCAGAGAGCGATCGTAAGCTTAAGCCAGCTGCCTGAGTGGCCAGGTTATCCACTGGTTTCAAGCCTCTACGAACTAACCAGTAGGCACCACCTGATACCACCATGGTTCCCATCAACGTTACAGCAAAAAGCGTGATAGCTAAACGCTGTAACAACGCGTTATCCGCCTGACCATCGTGTGTCAGTATTGCCATGGCGCTTACCGCTGATTCGGTAAGTGGGCGGATGGAAAATTCGCGTGCTGTCTTGACGGCATCAGCGGCCATGGGTGGCTCGCTCTGGTAGAGCGTAGTTCCAGTCTCATCGCTTATGGTCAACGCAAGTTCATGATGGCCTGCCAGGAAATCATCCAGACTATGTCGTAGCGTATCAAGATCACCGCTCTTTCGTGTCTCGGATACCAGGTGGTGAACCAGTGCCTGCTTTTCGGCGATGGAATCGTTTCGCCGATTCGACAGATGTGAACTGATGACGCAGTAGACGATAACGGACACAACCATGAGCCCGACAAGGCTCTGAATCGCCAGCCATATCGACAAGCGTTTGCCCAGGGAGCGTGAGGCCTTACTTTGAGTCACTCGGTCCGCCGCTCCAGTACGTAGCCCATGCCGCGTTCTGTATGCAAAAGAGCTGTATCAAACGGGACATCGAGCTTGGTTCGCAGTCTGCGTATCGCCACTTCCACCACATTGGTGCCGCTGTCAAAATTCATGTCCCAGACCTGTTCTGCGATGGTGGTTCTGGAGAGCACCTGTCCCTGTCGGCGCAATAGCAATGTCAGCAAGTTAAATTCCTTAACCGTAAGGTTCAATGGTATTCCGCAACGGCAAGCTTTGCGGCGAATCAGGTCCAGTTCCAGATCGTATAATGCAAGTGTGGTCGGCTCAGCTGTACGTTGACTAGCTGATTGTTTGCCCCGGATCAACACATGGATCCGTGCTACCAGCTCTGAGAACGCAAAGGGTTTGACCAGATAGTCTTCGGCTCCAGCGGTCAGACCGGAAACTCGATCTTCCACACCGCCCACTGCTGTGAGCATGATCACAGGCGTTGTTTTTCTACTGCGCAGCGCTTTGAGTAGTGCCAATCCATCGAGTCCAGGCAGCATGCGATCGAGCACAATGGCATCGAAGTTTACCTCAAGCGCCCTGTGAAGCCCGTCAGCTCCGTTGTAAGCAACTTCTACGGTAAAACCTTCCTCGGTCAGGCCCTTGCGCAGGTATTCAGCAAGTTTTTCCTCATCATCGACAATTAGAATTTTCATGTCACCATTGTCTTGGTATTACGTACATCACTGATTACATTTTTGTCATCGCAGTGACTGCGATTTGTCAGCAGCGTAGCCTAAAGTTGGCGAAGTTTCTGCAGATAACCAACGCATACGATATTTTCTGCTAACGATGATTCCGGTGTAGAACAATCTCTTGGCATCAGCACTGACTTTTTCTTGACTATTGAACAGGAAATATCCTGTCGAATTCAACGCCCATATCAGTCAGTAGAATTTGCGCAGATGGGTGATTTTTGTCACTTTCAGTCTTTACACACTATTTTTTTGATAGTGATGCTAATCAGAACACAGGTGAATCGATGCCCAGAAAAAACCATATTCAAACGGCTGCGCTATTGTTGAGCGCCTTCGCCCTGGGCGGGCAGGCTCTGGCACATTCTGGTGCCATGGGAATTGTAAAAGAACGCATGGATTCTATGGCAACTCTTGGAGATTATGCCAAGGCCGTTGGTGACATGCTCAAAGGTAAAACCGCTTTTGAGGTCAGCGTAGTGGAGGAGGCCGCTGAGGTATTCGTGTCGCACGGCGAACGGATGCCCCAGATGTTTCCCGACACAGTGGCGAGTCGTGAAGGGGCGAAAACAGAGGCGCTCCCAGCCATCTGGGATAACTGGGAAGATTTTACTGCACTTGCATCCAAGTTTACCCAAGATAGTCAGACGTTGGTAGCAGTGACTAACGGATTGAGCACCGAGCCACAAAGCACTGGCGAGCAGAGTCGCGCGGTGCGTGCTGCGTTTTTTAGAGCTTCAAAAAGCTGTTCCGGGTGTCATGAGCGGTTTCGACTCGATCAGGATTGATCAATGAATCGACGGAGGTTCCTCATTCTTAGTGCATTTGGCGCTATAGCGATTAGTGGATCGTTTTTTTGGCTTGCAAATGTTCAGAACAGAGATAGTGAGCAGTTGCGCTTGGCTGCGTTGTCGAACGGCGAGCTCCCTGGATCGGCAGATGTTGTACGTGTTGAACTGGTTGCGAGGGCGGGAGGCTGTATCGCATGCCATACCGATACAGAGAACGGCGGTGCGCTATTGGCAGGCGGTGTAAGACTTAATAGTCCCTTCGGTACATTTGTGTCCCCAAATATCAGCAGCGATCCCACTGAAGGGATAGGTGTATGGTCCGTTGACATGTTGGCGGATGCGCTTCTCAATGGCAGACGCCCTGATGGCAGCCATTACTGGCCTGCTTTTCCTTATCCGGCGTATGCTGCGATGAATGGCGAGGATATTACCGATTTACATGCCTGGTTACAGTCGACCCCCCCTATCGCAATAGCACCGTCAGAGCACGAGCTCATGATTCCCGATTTGGCCAGAGTTGGACTCGGTGTCTGGAAGACCTTGTATGTACCCGATGACTACCTCCCTGGCACCTTTGTCGAGCGCGGCGAATATTTGGTCGAAGGTCCTGCGCACTGCGCTGCCTGTCACGCGCAAAGAGACGTCGCTGGAGGGGTATCGGATCGACGGCTATCGGGAAACAGTCGGGGTCCGGAGGGCTCTCCAGTTCCTGATATCACCTCTACGGCGCTGAAAGACTGGACGATAGATGACCTGGTGTTCTTTCTCGAAATTGGGATGTTACCCGACGGTGATTTTGCAGGTGGGCATATGGCGAGGGTGATTGAACACGGAACGGCGCACCTCCCCCTCGAAGATCTCAACGCGATGGCGACCTACCTGAAGTCCCCGGGCAATGCCGGGGTACCATGATCACCCCCAGAACCGAATCGAACGTTGGTCGGGTGAAACACAAAATTCACTCTTGTCAATGCGCTACGATCTACGTATGCGTTACGGCAGGACCTGTAACAGCGAACGATGTGACGCATCTGTTGTCTCAACGATCTGCTACAGTTGGTTCGACGGAACCCGGCATGTTAATGATGTTATCAGGGATGGCAAGTCGGCTACCAGAGGACTATGATGTTCCAGCTTTTGATGTGCTCGGCTAACAATACTTTGATCTGTCTACCTACCAATTTAATTAACCTGTGATGGTTCTCGCTCGATCGTGAAACTCAAACCAGTCTATCGCTTGTATCTTTCGCTCGTGCTGGTGATGTCCTTGCTCGCATGCGTATTGATGCCCGTGACAGCTGCGTTTGCCGATGTAGCGACTATTCATGAGCACGGCAGTTCAGAACACGGCGCCTCCACACATGCTTTGGGTTCAATGGTGGTGTCAGGAGTGGCATCGGACCATCCAATGCCTGCTAGTGCTCACCACGACAATGGGTGCGACGAGATTCCCGTATCGCTGCAATTGCAGTCTTCCCTGATACTTGTCGATTTTCTATTAGCCGGTTTGTCGGTAGCTGATCCTCCCTATTTACTTGATATTCCTTATAGGCGATATAGCACCGTACCGCCTTATCCACCGGGCCTCAGATCACATCTAGCTCTCAGTCGTATTCACGTCTGATAACACTCGACAGTCGTTGCTTTGCACCGTTCAGGATACGCCTGCCCGGTACTAACTCCCACTTGTTGAGATGAGCTGTTTATCGTGATCAATCTGTTCGCGCGTAGTGCGCATTTAAGACCTTATCACCGTTTTTTTGTGGTGGTGGTAGCCATTGGCCTATCACAAACCCAGGCCCATGCTGGTTCATTGACGCTGGATGAGTTTGTTGACGTAGTCATAGAGCGTGACCTGGAGATCGCACAGGCGCAGGATGGCGAGAACATCATGCGTGATTCTGCGCGCGTCGCTGGTGCTCTTCCTCCTCCGAACCTGACATTGGCAGCATCAAACTTCCCCGTTGATTCCTTTGCCAGTGATCAGGAGCCGATGACGCAACTTGTTGCGAAAGTGAGCCAGATGTTTCCACCCGGAGACTCGCGTCGTTGGCGTTCTACCTCCAAAGTCCGTTCTGCTGAAGTGTCTGTGGCGAAGCGAACGCTTCGTGCTGCCATGCTGAAACAACAGCTGCAAGTCGCCTGGGCACAAGCCGCGATGGCCTATCGGTCCGTAGAAATATTAGAGCAGAACCGGCCGGTATTCGAGCAGGCCCTGGATACAACACGCGCCAGCTACCGTGCAGGTATTCGTCAGGCGAGGCAGCGCGAAGTGCTGGGTGCTCAAACTGCGATAACTCGCTTGAATGAAAGAATAGAACGGTTTCAGATGATGGGCGACAGCACGCGCGAGACATTTGGTGAATGGCTGACGATCAACGAGATCAACTCGCTGGAATTTACCGGTGATTCACAATCTTCGTTGATTGAGTCTTCCAGAATGATGGAACCGATGAAACACCCGTTGATCGCCTTGGTCAATGCACAACGAGATGTTGCAGATGCGGATCAGCGACTGGCCACTGAACTGGGTAAGGGCAGCCGAGGCATAAGCTTGAGCTACGGTTATCGGGATGATCCATCCGGTGGCATGGAACGCGCTGATTTTCTCTCGTTAGGCTTCACCATGGATTTGGCCTCGCTTCAGGGTAATACCAATTCGGCGCGCCGGGCTGCAGCGAGTGCAAAGGTGGATCAGGCTGATAAGGAAATAGAACTACAACGCTCTCGGCTATTACGCGATTACGCAAAGCTTACAGTACAAGGGAGACGCCTGCGATCACGGCAGAGTCTGTTACGTGATGATTTGCTGCCGCAGTACCGACAGCAGGCCGAGGCTACCCGCCGTGCATTTGCCAGCAATGAGGCACGTTTTATCGAGGTGCAACTGGTCTTGATGGACCTTCTGAACGCTGAGCTGGATGCATTAGCCCTGGATACAGAACTCATCAAAAACGATGCCGCACTTGAATACGTATTGACAACAGTAAATCAATCAGAAGACGCATCATGAAATCACTATTGTATGCCATTGGTGTTATGTGTCTGGTTGTAATAGGCGGACTGAGTATCGGGTTTGGTGTAGCCGTGGGTCCCAATCTTGCCGACCGTTTTCTGGGCGATCATTCAATGAGCGCATCGGCTGACTCACCTTCGTCCATGAATTCGGGCTCAGGGAGTTCGGATACAGCCAGTGCCAGTGATGAGCCGCTATATTGGGTAGCACCCATGGACCCACAATACAGACGAGACGGACCGGGCAAGTCTCCCATGGGGATGGATCTGGTTCCAGTCTACGATAAGGGTAACCAGGACTTGCCTGTGGGTACCGTTGAAATATCGCCTGCCGTTGTCAATAACCTGGGGGTGCGTACGGCAATGGTTGAACGCGCAACGCTGACCGATTCAATCGAGACCGTCGGCTATGTCGGATACGATGAGCGCCAGCTAGAGGACATTCACGCTCGTGTATCGGGTTGGTTACGCCGCTTGCATGTCAAGGCAGACGGAGATCCGGTTGAGAAATTTGGCGCTTTATACGATATATATTCGCCCGAGTTGATTGCGGCGCAGGAAGAGTATCTGGTTGCGCTGGGTTCGTCGGATTCCATTTTGGTCGATGCGTCATACGACAAACTCAGAAGCCTGGGTGTGAGTAGTGGTGCTATTGACCGGATCCGAAAGAGCGGTGCTATCACATCACAGGTTCGTGTTTATGCACCGCAGGCCGGTGTCGTAGACTCACTATCCGTGGGACAGGGGGCCTATGTCACGCCTGGGCAGAGACTGATGCGAGTGGCTGCCATGGATCCTGTGTGGATAGAAGGCGAGGTCTTTGAAAGTCAGCTAGCCAAACTGCAAACAGGTGCAGAGGTCAGTATTCAGGCAGATGCAGTGCCGGGACGCCGATGGACAGGAACAGTAGAGACTATCTATCCAGTGCTGGACAGCGCTACCCGTACGGCCCGCATGCGCATTGTCATGGCAAACCCCGACGGTGCCCTGTTGCCTAACATGTTTACACGTTTGAATATTCAGACAAAGGCGATGGAACCGACGTTGTTGGTCACGCGCGATGCTGTGCTTCGTACCGGTAGTATGGATCGGGTGGTGCTCGCCATGGGTGAGGGTCGCTTCAAGTCTGTTGAAGTGATGACAGGCCTGTATTCACGCGATCAGGTACAGATCCTGGAAGGGCTCGAGGAGGGTGATGAAATCGTCATCTCAGCGCAATTCCTGATTGATTCTGAATCCAGTATCTCATCGGATTTTCGGCGCATGAGCGAACCGGAAGTTGAGGAGGTACCGACATCTGTCTGGGCCAATGGTGTGGTTGACGAAATCTATGCCGACGAAGGCATTGCTGCTATTACCCACGAACCTGTGCCCGAGTGGGACTGGCCGGGCATGTCCATGGAATTTGCAATCGATGAGGCAATAGATACGCAAGAACTTGCCAGTGGTAGGGCAATTCGATTTCGAATGTTCAAGACCGAATCGGGTGAATATCAGATAGATGCCATTGAGATGAGCGGTGACGGAAATACCCTGCGATGATAAATGCCATCATTCGCTACTCCATTCACAATCGATTCCTGGTACTGCTGATTAGCCTGATGCTGGTAGGGTGGGGGTTGTGGTCCGTCAAGCAGACTCCTATTGATGCATTACCTGACTTGTCTGATGTCCAAGTCATCGTCAAGACAAGTTTTCCAGGCCAGGCGCCGCAAGTTGTCGAAGATCAAGTGACCTACCCATTGACGACCGCCATGTTGTCAGTGCCGGGAGCGGTAACAGTACGCGGCTACTCGTTCTTCGGTGATTCCTACGTCTATGTGATCTTTGACGACGATACCGATCTGTACTGGGCACGATCTCGAGTGCTCGAGTATTTAAGTCAGGTGACGCCAAATCTGCCTGACACGGCGCGACCCCAGCTGGGGCCCGATGCCACGGGTGTGGGGTGGGCATACATGTACGCGTTGGTGGATCGCACCGGACAACACGACTTAAGCGAACTACGCAGTTTGCAAGACTGGTTCTTGAAGTATGAATTGCAAGGCGTCTCCGGAGTCTCGGAAGTAGCCACTATCGGCGGTATGGTCAAACAGTACCAGGTCACCGTGGATCCGGATCAGTTACGCGCTTACGGTATTCCGTTGAGTCATGTACAGATGGCGATAAAACGTGCGAACCAGGAAGTCGGTGCCTCCGTGATCGAGATGGCTGAAGCTGAGTACATGGTTCGGGCGTCCGGTTATCTGGATGGTCGCGAATCGCTCGAGTCAGTTCCGCTCGGCAAAGATATCAACGGTGTGCCCCTCATGTTGCGTGATGTTGCCACGATCAATATCGGGCCAAAGATACGGCGAGGAATTGCGGAGCTTAACGGAGAAGGTGAGGTGGTCGGCGGCGTCATCGTCATGCGCTTTGGTGAAAACGCCAGACGCGTGATCGAGAATGTCAAGGAGCGTTTAGAGACCCTTAAGGCTGGCCTACCGGATGGTGTTGAACTGGTCACCGTGTATGACCGATCACAGCTAATAGATTCGGCCGTCAAGAACCTGTACAAGAAGCTGTTGCAGGAGTTCGTTGTAGTGGCCGTGGTGTGCGCTGTGTTTTTGTTCCACGTCAGATCTTCACTGGTCGCGGTGGTGTCGCTACCCGTCGGGATACTCGTCGCCTACATCATCATGCACTTGCAAGGTATTAACGCTAACATCATGTCACTGGGAGGTATTGCGATCGCGATTGGTGCCATGGTGGATGGTGCCATCGTGATGATCGAGAATTTACACAAGCACATGGAAGAGACGCCGCTTACCGATGAGAATCGATGGGAGGTCGTTGCTCGCGCATCGGGAGAAGTTGGGCCGGCGCTGTTTTTCTCGTTGTTGATCATCACCATGAGTTTTCTACCTGTTTTCACACTCGAAGCGCAGGAGGGCCGGATGTTCTAGCCATTGGCATTCACCAAGACTTACGCGATGGCAGCGTCAGCAATCCTTGCTATCACTCTGGTGCCGGTGCTCATGGGGTATTTTGTTCGCGGGAAAATACTGCATGAATCCGCTAACCCTGTTAACCGCCTGTTAATGGCAATCTACTTGCCAGTGCTGCGCACAGTTCTGAGAGCACCCATTATCGTGTTGATCGTGGCTGTTGCCATCACCGCAATTGGTCTGCTGCCTGCGCGCAACATCGGCAGTGAATTCATTCCGCCACTGGACGAGGGCGACTTGATGTATATGCCAACTACCTACCCTGGCATATCCATCGGTAAAGCGCGGGAACTGTTGCAGCAGACAGACAAGCTGATCAAGACTGTGCCGGAAGTCAAGACAGTTTTCGGCAAGATCGGGAGGGCGGATTCTGCGACAGATCCGGCACCACTGACGATGATAGAAACGGTGGTGCAGTTTCATCCGCGAGACCAATGGCGCCCGGGTCTTACGCCACAGGATTTGCGAACAGAACTCGATTCACTGATTCGTATCCCGGGGCTGACCAACGCGTGGGTCATGCCTATCAAGACTCGCATCGATATGCTGGCAACCGGAATCAAGACACCGGTTGGGATAAAGATCGCGGGACCAGAGCTATCGGTTATCGAGTCGATTGGGCGGGATCTTGAGACCATACTGGAAGACGTGCCCGGTACGGCGTCAGTCTACAGCGAACGGGTGGCGGGAGGTCGCTATGTGAAAGTCGACATTGATCGTGAGCGTGCAGCTCGCTACGGGTTGAACATCGCGGACGTACAACTGATCATCGCTACGGCTGTCGGTGGAATGCAAGTGACCCAGACCATTGAAGGTCTGGAGCGATATCCAGTCAACATGCGGTATCCACAAAGCTTTCGTGACTCCCCGGAGCAACTTGAAATGCTGCCACTGATCACATCCAGCGGCCAGAGAATTTCGCTGAGTGACGTGGCGACAGTGCGTATCGAAGATGGGCCTCCCGGCATAAAAAGTGAGAACGCTCGCTTGAATGGCTGGACATTGGTCGACATAGAGGGTGTTGATCTGGGTAGCTACGTAAAGTCAGCCCAACAAGTGGTGAGCGATCAGCTGAGCTTCCCGGTGGTTATTCAGTTCAATGGTCGGGTCAGTATGAATACATGTTGCGTGCACAGGAGCGTCTCAGCTACGTGATACCCCTGACGCTGGCGATTATTGTTCTGCTGTTGTATCTGAACTTTCGACGCTTCACGGAAGTGCTCATTATTCTGGCCACATTGCCAGTTGCCGCTTTAGGCGGAATCTGGCTGATGATGGCTTTGGGATACAACTTCTCGATTGCGGTGGGAGTTGGCTTTATCGCATTGGCGGGTGTTGCTGTTGAGATCGGAATCATCATGCTGGTCTATCTGAACCAGGCGTACAACAAGATGGTCACTAACTCCCAGCGATTGGCACGACGCCCTGACATTGATGAGCTCAGAGCGGCAGTACTCTACGGCGCGGGACGCCGGGTACGACCTGTGCTCATGACGGTGGCAACAATCGTAGCGGGCCTTGTGCCGATCATGATTGGTTCCGGTACCGGCTCTGAGGTTATGCAGCGAATCGCCGCACCCATGGTCGGCGGGATGTTGAGTGCAACCGTTTTGACTCTGCTGGTGATACCCGCAGTCTACTTTCTGTGGAAACGGCGTGAGATCAAGCACCTGCCAATAACCACTGTCGATGTAATTCTTGATGCTCGCCCGTCGGGCGACACACGGGAACCCATTCTAAACCGGCCTGCTACTTGAGAGAGCAGTAGCCGGTTAACTAATGTTGTTTTAACCCGTCGGAGGCATCCGGCATAATAATCTGGAGTTTTGAACATGAAGAAGCTAACGTTTGGTCCTATGGTATTAATGATTGCATTGTCGATCACCAGTGTTACACCCGCAATGGCAACCACCTCAACTGTCACGCTCGGCGGTCATACCGCTCCGGTTGTTTGGGAAGTAGCTGATGCAGCTCACGATGCCTGGACGAAAGGCAAGGTTGTTCGCGTGAGTGCGAAGCGCGGCACCGTCACTATCGATCACGGTCCTATCTCCAACCTGAAAATGATGGCAATGACAATGCCGTTTAGTGCTGCAGACCCGTCATTGCTGGACGGGCTTAAGAAGGGTGACGAGATAGAATTTGTGGCTGAGATGGATGGCGACAATCTTATCCTGGTTAAAGTCCGACGTCCGGCCAGCTAACGCTTGTAGCATCGGCCAGTGCGTTAATGTACTGGTCGATGTTCCTTCGACATGCATTTATCGAGGATAAATCAATGAACCGTCGGCAATTTTTGCAGTTAAGTGCCCTTGCAGGACTTCCAACCGCTTATTCTCCATCTTTGTACGCTGCGACTGATCCCAGCAGTACAGTATCTTCCTTGCTCAACGCACAACACGCGTCAACCAACATTGTAGGTCCAGATTTCCCGGCTACGGATGTCTGGGCATTCAACGGCTCTGTGCCTGGGTCACCTATTCGGCTTAAACTGGGTGAAACGCTGAAAGCAGAAGTCACTAACTCTCTTGAGGTGCCCACAGCGGTGCATTGGCACGGTATACGTCTGCCCAATAACATGGATGGGGTTGCCGGGCTAACTCAAGGCGCGATTCTGCCAGGTGAGAGGTTTAACTATTCCTTCACGCCGCCTGATGCCGGAACATTCTGGTATCACTCTCATCTAAATGCGCCCGAGCAAGTAGGCCGTGGTCTGTATGGCCCACTCATTATTGAAGAGCAACAACCGCCAGTGGTCGATCGAGAGTTAGTCTGGATGATTGATGACTGGCGTCTGATGGATGATGCGTCAATTCGCAACGATTTTAATGCAGGGCACGACAGTTCGCACGCTGGCAGGATTGGCAATGTGCCTACAGTTAATGGCCGTTTCAGAGATGTTGTTCAGGTACGCTCAGGGGAGCGCCTGAGAATACGGCTGATTAACGCATCCAATGCACGTAACTTTGCACTGAATTTTGGCGAGCTGCAGTTTTCAGTCATTGCCATTGACGGCCAACCTGTTGCACCGTTCACACCAGACGATCCCATAGTCGTCGGCGCTGCGGGGCGAGTGGATCTCATTGTTGACATGATGGGAGAGCCTGGGTCCGACAGCCCGGTCACTGATCATTTCTATCGTGATTCATTCACACTCGTCCGCTTTGCCTATTCGACGGAAAAACCACTTCGAGCTGAGCCAATGGCTTCTCCGGTCGCACTCGACGCAGCCAAGCTACCTGAGCCAGATTTAGCCAATGCTATTACACAGTCTATTGTGATCGCTGGTGGTGCCATGGGAGGCTTACGTCGTGCCAAGCTTGATGGCCAATGGATGCCGCTCGGAGACATCGCACAGCTCGGCTATATGTGGGCTATTAACGATACCGTAGCCAATAGGCTCGATATGCCGCCATTGATTGATGTGAAGATGGGGTCGACAGTAAAGATCACGCTGGACAATCAAAGTGCCTTTCCACACCCTATGCACTTGCATGGCCATCATATGAAGCTGCTCAGCATCGATGGAGAACTTATGGAATCACCGCGCTGGGTGGACAGTCCATTGTTGATGCCACGTCAACGTATGGAGCTTGCATTTGTTGCCGACAATCCCGGTCAATGGCTCTTCCACTGCCATGCATTAGAGCACCACGCCGCTGGACTAGGTGCCCTGGTGCTTGTCACCTGAAGGGCACGTCTGATTCGAGAAGAGAGAGGTCGATATTAAAGATGGCCAGTATTGCGATGTACCGACAAATAGTAGCCACTTCGGGGATGGCCTTCGCCGGTAACGACGGTAATGACGATATACAGACATACCTGCAAGCTGACGGCCTGACTGTTGTCGCCTACCGTAAGAAAGACCACCGGGTACAATGCGACAGTCACTATGCCTGACCGTTAAGCCATGGCTTCAACGTAGTATGTGAATTCTAGGCGCTCTGGTTCAATACATTTTCAGTAGTTCAGTTGGCTGGCTATGGATCAAGCTCACTTGTTACTAACACGCCAGTTGCCTGGTAGTGCGATAGCAACAGCTGCACGGCAAGATCAGCATCTTTTGCTATAACAGCATCGCAAATAGTGCTGTGCTCTTCTGTAACGTCTCTATCAGGGTATGCCGTTGACACACAAAGTTGCCGGTAGCGAATATTCTGATCGTACAACTGGCCGCAGTATTTGACTAACATGGAAGACCCACACAGGCTGATCAGCGTGTTGTGAAATGTCTTGTGGGCAATTTCCCAATCTGCATTGGCAACCAAGTCATCGCCAAAACGGGGTATGCGTGATAAACGATAGTTGGCCAGAATGAGCTGTTCATCCCACTGGTCATCACCATTGTTGATAGATTCGCGCAAGGCTCGTTCTTCAAGCCAGCATCGCGTCTTTAGCAGCTCGTCGTATTCAACGTGGCTAACCTCGCTTACGCGAAATCCTTTCTGGTCAATCCTCTCCACCAGAAAATCCGAGGTCAGCAGGCTCATTGCTTCACGCAGCGGGCTTGTGCCTACCCCATAGTCTTTGCGTAGCTGCTCAACTTTGAGTTTCACGCCCGGCTGCAGTTTACCAGACAGGATGTCACGCCGAAGTGTCAGATAGACTCGCTGCGTAATGGACTCAGCGACGTTGCTCTCAGCAATTAGCCGTAGGTGGCTTCTATCGTTTTCAGCGTTCATGATTAGTATTTAAAGTGAGCCTGAATGGAATGGCACTGCTTTAAGACCGTTGTCCCCGCGGAGGCGGGGATCTATACTCGTATGTACAGGGATTCTAAGCCTTCCCGGGAATGACGAATTCGACTTATTGCAGTGCCATTCAGCCTAACTGTTTTTTCGTTCACAGGAGCACGTCATGCACGTGTCACATCGAATTTAATTGTAATGACGATGCACTGCCAGATTTCGACTACTGTGCGGCCGGAAGCGTCAGAGACACAAGCTCAGTACCCACGATAGTAGTGCCCTCGTAGCCGCCTAATGTAACCGCCTCTTCGTAGTCTGTCTTTGACAGACCACCACCGGGGATCGGGTAGGGGCCTTGTTTAGCAGCGTTTAATGGAGGTATCAAGTGTGTGAGCATCAGATGACTGGCCCCGGTTCGTTCAGCCATCGCCCCCAAGTCTGTTGCTGTACTCTGTCGATAGTAGATAGGTGCTGGAAATCCACTGTCGTTATCAGGCCCCATAACAGGATGAATGGTGGAATGTACAATCACATCAGCTCCCATCGCCAGCGCTTCTACCTGTGCTGAAGTTGATGAGTCGCGTGGAGGGGCCGGCTTGTTGTTACCGGCATCGCCTCCAATCACGACACTGCCTGCCGGTGTGTTCACCCGGTAGGATGCGTGACCAGGGATGTGCCTCGAATTGATGGCTAAGACGGTAACATCACCTGATGACCAAACCGTACCCGGTGCTTCCAGTGCAGAGAATGTCATGACGTTCATCAAGCCAGCTGGGCCTTCTGGCAATCTTTTGTTGTTTTCAGCCAGGCGCTGCGCCATTTCACCGGAATGAATCAAGGCGTCACCAATATGTTCGGCGAATGATTTACCGCTCAGTGTATGTCCAGCTGGTGACACTTTATCCTCACTGACAATGAAATCAACTTTGGGCCCTTGCGAATTGAAGTGCCAGCGAAGCTGCATCAGATCTACCAGTCCCTCAGTGTGGTCGGAATGCATATGCGTGACGAATATGGCGGCCAGTTTGCCTACGGGCATGTTCAGCTCTGATAATCGTTGAGTGGTTCCGCGCCCGGCATCGAACTGCAAGGCAACCTCGTTACAACTATTGTCTGAGTCACCGTATTGAACCAGTGTGCCTGCACCAGCCTGGCCTTTGAACACCGGCGGGCCTCCCTGTGTGCCGGTCAGCGTTATCTTCAAACAAGGTTCTGCGTTAGCGGCGGGGGCGGTGCCAAGGAATGCAGCGCTTAGGACCAGACTCACTGCCCAGCGCGTAGGTCGACGATTCATCTGCATGGCTAAACCTCTTGTGAAGCAATTCTGGATTTCCATTATGTCGATATTTGTATAACATGGTCAAATAAATCCATATTCCAGATATCGGCGGGAGAGCTGTCATTAGAATCGTCTCATTCAAAGGTCCTGATGGGCCACGCATCGGATTGCTTGACGGAGAGGTGGTCATTGATCTTTCGGTTGTCGATACAAATGCGCCTACCGATCTCCAGAAAGTTATCGCAGCGGGTCAATTGGCCGACTTGCAGGCGATAGCTGACAAAGCCGATGACAGTGCACGCTTCAGCCTGAATACTGTTGAGCTAACAGTTCCTGTTGCAGCGCCCGGCAAGATTCTGTGCCTGGGGCTGAATTACAAAGAGCATGTGGATGAGGGGATATTCGAAACACAGCCCTATCCAACGATATTCATGCGTAGCAGCACGTCCATGGTTGCCCATGGTCAACCTGTAGTTCGCCCACGCAATTCAGTAACGCTGGACTATGAAGCCGAGCTTGCGCTGGTTGTTGGTACGCGAGCAAGGCACTTAACCGCTGAAAACGCGCTTGCGCATGTTGCAGGCTACACCTGTAGCAATGATGGTTCAGTGCGCGAATATCAGCGACATACCATTCAATGGACCATGGGTAAGAACTTTGACAATACTGGCCCCATAGGGCCCGTGTTTGTTACTGCCGATGAATTGCCTCCGGGTGCTACCGGGCTGAACATAATGTGTCGTTTGAATGGTGAGACCGTTCAGTCCAGCAATACCGACATGATGATGTTTCCGGTTATCGAGACACTGGTGTACCTGACAGAGGGTTTGACGCTAGAGCCTGGCGATATCGTGCTCATGGGCACACCATCCGGCGTGGGCCATGCTCGTGATCCCCAGCTCTGGATGAAGGACGGGGACACAGTTGAGGTGGAAATTGAACAGATAGGCGTGCTCAGAAATCCCGTAGTGGACGAGTAGACGCTACGAGAGCGACACAGAGGGCAATTGTGGCGCTAACCATTGCGCCCATGCGCAAACTGTTGTTGGATCACCTCATTCTTCCGTAACAACCGATACTACTGCGGCACTTTGTACATCCACGCAGTGGTGGGTATGCATGAATGGCGCACGATTCCGTCGTTCCCGCGCAGGGCACACTAAACTAGGTAGCGTTCCAGATTTTCAGGATAACTTGAATGATTGAGAAGACAGTGCGGTAGATAGGGTGAGTGATCCTTCGTTTACCAGCCAACGTCTCAGGCGAAAAGTTCTCGCACTCTTTGCATGCATGGGATCGTTTTCAGCAAGCTCGTTTGCTTCTGCCAGAGATTCGCATCGATAGATGATCAAACCTGAGCCCTGCATGAATTCCCCCGTGTCATCTGATAAAGGACCTGCCAGAAACAGTTTGCCGGCCGTTTCAAGCTTGCGCTGGTAGTCCAGATGTTCTGGCAAAACGGCTTTCAGTGTTTGCTCATCAGCACAGGGCGTGCTTTCAACCGCGTAGAGTTCCAAGGCGAGAGCGCCACGTTCTTGCGCGCTTGCTTTGTAGGTGCTCCATTCAGGCATTCGACTATCCTCAGGTAGTTGCCCTGATAATAATGTACCGTACGGATTAATGTGGATTTATATTGACTTGAGATAGCGAATATAGTTATTTTCACCACACACACTAAACCAATGACTGTTAATCAGTGAAAAACGGCCCATCTGATACCGATACTGCAACCTTGCGTGCCAATGCACAGCAAGAGGTGCGTGATCTTCGGCAGAAAATTACACATCTGGACCAGGATGCAATCGATTTGATCCTGAGTAGTGCTCGATCGCACTATGCGTGGAAAGACACGGCGGTTACAGAGCAGCAGATCCACGACATGTACGATATTGTCAAAATGGGTGCCACCAGCATGAATGGTTGCCCGGCTAGATTTGTGTTCGTTAATAGTGACGAAGGGCGCGAGCGAATAGCGAAATCCCTGAAGCCTGCAAATCTGCCCAAGGTCATGGGTTCACCACTCACCGTTATCGTTGCCTACGATCTGGAATTCTGGACGCATCTGCCGTACTTGTTTCCGCATGAGGACCGTCGTCATTTCTTCGAGGGTAAAGAGGCCTATATCAAAGACACGGCCTACCGTAACTCTACGCTGCAAGGTGCTTACCTGATGATTGCCGCCAGAGCAATCGGGCTTGATGTCGGTGCACTCAGTGGCTTTTCCAACGACATAATTGATGAAGAATTTTTCGCAGGAACCCATCTGCGTTCAAATTTTCTGTGCAACATTGGTGTGGCAGATGAAACGGCACTGTTTCAAAAGTTACCCAGATTAAATTTCGATCAGGCTTGTTCATTCGCCTGATATCCGTCTTTCCATCTGAGCCACCAATACCCATGAGCGCACCCAAGGTCAACGTCAAGAACACAGTAAAGCTACGCGCATCGGCTACTTGTCCAACACATTCTCTAGCTGAGGTCAGCATACGTGACGTCGCCTTCGCGATTGACGAACCCACTGAGCGTGGCGGTACTAATCTGGGGCCTACACCCACCGATGCGGCGCTGGCGGCACTGATAGGCTGCACTAATGTGATCGGTCACAAGTGCGCATCCAAACTGGGTATTGATATCGGATCGCTACAGATTGACGCCACGTGTGAATTTGATCGGCGTGGTGTGACGCTGCAGGAAGACGTTGATATCCCGTTTGTGCGAATTGACCTGACTATCAAGACCAGCAAGAGCGTGTCAGAAGACGATCTGAATCGGCTTGCTACAGATGTATCACTTTATTGCCCCCTGTCAAAGCTGTTTCGACAGGCGGGTACACATATCGAGGAGAATTGGGCGTCCGCCTGACGCATCAGGGCGAAGATCCTGACATTCACAGACACCGATCACCACACACCAGGAGAAAGCACCATGAATTTACAGGCTATCCGAAACAAGGTTGGATTATTCGCCGTGGCAGCCACAGCCACTGCAACGCTGGCACTTCCAGTTAGCGTCAGCGCTACTGAATCGATCAACATGATCGCCATAGATGGTTACCCTGACCGGTCCATGTGGGTAAGAGAATTCTCAGCGTTCTTCATCCCACGCGTGAACGAAGAACTGGAAAAAACCGGTAATTTTGAAATCAACTGGCAAGAAGCTTATGGCGGTCAGATCGTCAAGCCTCGAGGAGTTCTGGAAGGTATCAAGCTGGGGCTCGGTGACATTGGTATCGTCACCACGATCTTCCATAACTCCAAATTACCCAGCCAGGGTATTTCTGCCGTAACACCGTTCATTGCAGCGGATGCGCGGGTCGTCGCCACAGCAGTAGATGAAATAGCTCGAGAATTCCCACAGATGGGCAAAGAGCTGGAAGCAGAAAATCAGGTGTACCTGGCGACAGGGGTAGTGCTCGACACCTATCAGTTGTTTTCCTCCACCCCCATCAGCTCGCTGGATGACTTGAAGGGCAAGAAAGTGGCTGGTGCTGGTTACAACCTGCGATACCTCGAGGGCATTGAGGGTGCTGCAGGTGTACGTGGTGGATTACCCAATTTCTACAACATGCTGCAAACAGGGCTTGTCGATGCGGCCATGTTGTGGCCAGAAGCTGCCAAGACGTTCAAGATAGCCGAGGTGGCACCTTACATGTTGAAGGCTGATCTGGGTGCGGTCAATTCCAAGACAGTAACCGTTAACAAAGACGTTTGGGACAAACTCCCAGACGAAGTGAAGTCGGCGCTGCAGGCAGTAGCAATCGAGTATCGTGACCATATTGCATCCGTGGCCATGGACGCTGCAGGAGAATCACTGGCGGCGTACACCGCAGATGGTGGAACAGTTATCGAACTCTCCGACGAGGCGCGAGCAGCCTGGGCGAATTCAATGCCGAACATTGCAAAAGACTGGGCATTGCAGCTCGACAGCACTGGTGCACCGGGTTCAGAGATGCTCAAAGCCTATATCGATAAACTGAAGGCAGCAGGCTTCACACCGGTAAGAGACTGGGCTGCAGAACTTTAGGTTGATAGCCAAGAAGACAGGTATTCAAAACCCACCATGCAATTGGTAGAAAAGTTTGGTCGAGTGTTCCACGGTATAGCCATGATTGCCAATGCCGCCGGAACACTCGTTATTTTTGCATTGATTATCGTCATGAATGCGGATGTATTTTCGCGCAATTTTTTCGATGCACCGTTGCGTGGTGTTGTAGAAATGGTGATTTTCTCGCTGGTACTTATTGTTTTTCTGCAACTGCCTGATGTGGTTCGCCAAAACAGGCTGACACGCTCCGATGGTTTTCTGGTACTCGGTCGCACACGTTTTCCACGTTTTACGAATGTGCTCGATAGAATTATCGACCTGTCTGCTGCAGTATTCATGGCACTCATCACCTGGACCATGTGGCCGGAATTTACAGAGTCCATTGCTACCTGCCATTTCCTCACGCCTCCCGAGTTTGGTCCCGAGCCTTCAGGGGTATTTCTAACCGATCTCAAGACAGCGCTTGCGCGTTGTCAGTATTTTGGAACACCCGGTATATTCACGGCACCGTGGTGGCCAGCAAAGCTTGCCATTGTGTTCAGTACGGCGCTTTGCACAGCTATTTTTCTAGTCAAGGCGCTTGTGGGTGTGCATCGATCAGTGAATGCTGTGAAGGGAGATGTCACCGCATGACGCCCGTTGAGATCGGTGCCTTTTCTGTGCTGGCAATCGTTACGCTGGTTTATCTGGGCGTTTACATCCCGGTGGCTCTCGGGCTTGTCTCGTTCGTGTCTATCTGGTTGATCAGCGGCAAATCCATACTGGCGTTCAATTTTCTCAAAGTTGCCGTTAGTGATGGCGTCACTGAGTATCCATTTGCCACCATTCCGTTATTCACCGTGATGGGTTTGCTCGTCTCGAGGGCGGGCCTTGGTACCGATATTTATACGGTATTGAATCGGGTGTTTATCAAGATTACCGGTGGTATCGGTATGGCAACGGTAGGCGCTAATGCCATATTTGCTGCAGTGACAGGCTCGTCCATCGCTTCAGCTTCAGTGTTCACACGCATAGCGGTGCCCGAGATGCGCAAGCTGAACTACAACAAGCGCTTTGCCGTTGGCGTGGTTGCAGGCTCCTCTGTACTGGGCATGATCATCCCACCCAGCGCCATGCTGATTATCTACTCGTTTGTGTCAGAACAATCAGTAGGCGACATGTTTCTGGCGGGCATCGTACCCGGTTTGATCCTTACAGCCGCCTACATTCTCTGGATATTCGCAGCATCAAGACTCCGTCCATCCTATCTGGGAACCGACCTGCATACAGTCGATAGTGAGCCGCTATCAATCATGGAAATTCTCGACAAGACGGTGCCTATCATCGCCCTGATTGCCATCGTACTCGGCGGCATATACACCGGTTGGTTGACGCCAGTAGAGGCGGGGGCCTCGGGGGCACTTGCAGCACTTGTGATCGCGTTGCTGCGTCGCGCCATCACCTGGAAAGGCCTGTGGGAAACCGCGCTGGAAACCGGCCATATCACTGCCGCTATTCTGTTTCTGATTGCGATGGCCTCGCTTTATAGTCGAATGCTGGGATACGCCGGGTTACCCAACGCGCTGGACAACGCTCTTAATACCTACAATTTTGGTTTCGTTGAGGTCATGACGATCTATGTGTTGCTGATGTTGTTTTTAGGAACCATCCTGGACACCGCCTCTATCATTCTGATTGTGGTACCGCTGTTCATCACATTGATGGAGTCCATGGGAATGAGTCTGGTCTGGTTTGGTATCGTTACCGTTATCGGTGCTGAAATTGGTTTGTTGACGCCTCCATTGGGCATCTCGTGCTTTGTTATCAAAACCAGCCTCAACGACCCGGATATCACTTTGAAAGATGTGTTCATGGGTGCCTTACCATTCGCGGGCATCATGCTGCTTGTTCTGATTCTACTGATCCGATTCCCAAGCTTGTCCATTGGCATATTAGGTTAACAAGATCGGTTAATCGAACTCCCGGATTACCACTGCGTTCTAACGCACTTTATTAGCAGGAATTTTACGATGCGCACTGTGACTACGGAGAGTATTACTCAATCGTTCATCGACTATATGGGCGATGACACCGATGAGAGACTGCGCTTTGTTCTGGAATCACTGGTCAAGCATCTGCATGACTTCGCCAGGGAAACTGAGCTGACCCATGACGAGTGGCGCAAGGGGCTGGAACTGCTGTTTGCAGCTGGAAATATTTCATCGCCTGAGCGTAATGAATTTGTTTTGTTCTCAGATGTATTGGGTCTGTCCTCACTGGTGGACATGATTCATTCTTCCGATGAAGTCACTCCATCGAGTGTGCTGGGACCCTTTCATGTTCTGGGTGCACCCGAGCTTGTGGTTGGTGGTGATATGCGGGGAGACAATGAGGGTGATGCTGTTGTCGTGTCTGGTATTGTCAAGAGCGACACCGGCATGCCTGTGGAAGGCGCTGTGCTAGAGATCTGGCAGACAGCGGAAAACGGATTATATTCAGGGCAGGATGACCAGCAGGCTGAATACAATCTGCGTGCTCGAATGACTACAGGCACTGATGGTGTTTACCTGTTTTCCACCGTCAGGCCTGCACCCTACGTGGTGCCCGAAGATGGTCCTGTGGGTGAATTGCTTCGTGCCACGGGCAGAGAGCCTTGGCGTCCATCACACCTGCATTTCATCGTTACAGCGTCGGGTCATAGAACGCTGGTGACTGAAGTATTTCCCAGTGATGATCCGTATCTGGACAAGGATGCGGTATTCGGCGTCAGGGAAAAGCTGATCATGGAATACGAGGCGCGTGATAACCATGAGGTGCTTCCGGATGAGCTGGCTATCAAAACGGCATTGAAAGGGCAGACATTCTATTCAGTACAGTTTGATTTTCTGCTCAAGCAAATTCATCAGCCTGAATAGACGTGACCTTGACTGAAGTCCATCGAAGGTCGTTAAAGCCCAGAAGTAAATCGCGCTAAAGATAACTAGCACACACGTTAGCTTGCCAGCTCCGCGAACGCCCTGTCTTCCTCGCGTATGCCTTGTCATCCCCGCCTATTGCCTTGTTATCCTCGCGTATGTCTTGCCTTCCTCGCGTAGGCGGGGATCCATAGTGCGATTCATATAGATTCCCGCCTGCACAGAAATGACTTGTACTGAACCAGCAAAGGCTTGCTTCGTCGTGATCTGCGAGTGTCAATCCGAAGTGCTCTTTTCTCATGGGCAAATCAGGGGATTGCGAAAATGTGCGACACTCTTAGCGGAACCTCGATACTACAAACCAACCGGTCACCTGAGTCAATGTCGATAACTGTAGAAACCCAGCCTATTGCAGGACAGCGCCCTGGCACCTCTGGGCTGCGAGCTAAAACGCAAGCGTTCATGCAGCCGGGCTATCTGGAAAATTTCATTCAGGCGGGTTTTCACGCGCTTGACGGAGTCGCCGGTAAGACGCTGGTGCTCGGTGGAGATGGAAGGTTCTACAACGAGCGCGCCATTCAAATTATTATCAAGATGGCAGCCGGCAATGGTGCAGCCCGTGTTGTCGTCGGGTGCAATGGCATTCTGTCTACGCCAGCAGCCTCAGCAATCATTCGGGCACGTGGCAGCGATGCGGGAATCATTCTCTCTGCCAGCCATAACCCGGGGGGTGAGGATGGTGATTTCGGTGTCAAATTCAATATCGCCAACGGTGGACCTGCGCCAGAATCTGTGACGAATGCCATTTATGACGTCACGACCACGATCACCGAGTACCAGACGGTTGAGGCCGAGGATGTCGACATCGCGACCATGGGTGAATACACCGTAGGGAAGACCCTGATAGAGGTCATTGATTCAGTCGATACTTACGCTCAATTGATGAAAACACTGTTTGACTACGATGCAATTCGTGCATTGTTTGCCAGCGGTTTCCGAATGCGATTCGATGCCATGCATGCTGTGACAGGCCCCTATGCGACAGCCATTCTTGAGCAGGAACTCGGAGCACCGGCCGGCACTGTATTCAATGCTGTTCCTTTAGCGGATTTCGGTGGTGGGCACCCCGACCCCAACCCTGTGCATGCGCATCAATTGATGCAGGAGATGTTCTCAGATGATGGCCCCGAGTTCGGTGCGGCATCTGATGGTGATGGTGATCGAAACATGATCGTAGGCCGACAATGCTATGTGACACCATCCGATAGTCTGGCAGTACTGGCCGCCAATGCACATCTGGCACCGGGATACTCAGGTGGGCTTGCAGGCGTTGCCCGCTCAATGCCCACTAGCCGCGCCGCAGACCGCGTGGCGCAAGAGCTTGGCATTGCAGCCTTCGAGACACCTACCGGCTGGAAGTTCTTTGGTAATCTGCTTGATACCGGTCAGGCCACCTTGTGTGGAGAGGAGAGTGCAGGGACCAGTTCTAACCACGTCAGGGAGAAGGATGGGCTGTGGGCCGTGCTGCTGTGGCTGAACATACTGGCCGTGAAGCGTATGTCCGTTGCAGAGCTGATGAAAGAGCACTGGACACGTTTTGGACGTGACTACTACTCACGGCATGACTACGAGGGAGTTGATAAGAGCGCCGCCGATGCGTTGATTGGTTCACTGCGGGAGAAGCTTCCCACGCTGCCCGGGCAGACCATCAAAGGTATGCTCATAACAGCTGCTGATGATTTTGCCTACACAGACCCGGTCGATGGAAGCATCAGTAAACACCAGGGTGTGCGTATCGTGTTTGGTGAGCTTGCGCGAGTGGTATTCAGACTCTCAGGTACTGGAACCGTCGGAGCTACGCTGCGCGTATACATGGAGAAGTTCGAGAACGATGCAACGCATCAGAACGAGGACACTCAGAAAATGCTGAGTGATCTTGTAGAGGCGGCGGAACTGCTTGCTGGTATCAACGCAAATCTGTCAAGGACGGCTCCTGACGTGATGACGTGATCTGGCTTCTAGTAGATAAGCAGATAGGCAGAAACGTTGGCAGGCAGGTGGGCCGACCCACCGATAGTGGTACAGAAGGCGAGTTCGTGTAGTGCGCTACATGATCTCGATCAGGATGAGCACCGAGTTATTGCGAACGAAGTTTGAGTGGCAATCGTTATCAATCGAGTTACCAGACAGGGTTACTCAACTTTTAAGAACAGCTAGCGGAGCGCACTAAATGCAAGCTTCAGTATTTCTTCTATGATGGCATTTGGAACACCTTCTTTTTGCATACGCATCGCGCCGCCGGTTTGAGAATCAATATACAAGGCTGCCATATGTGACGGTATGTCTTGTCTGAACTCACCCTTCGCCTTTGCACGCTCAATCCACTTCTCATAATTGTCCAACGTGTCCAGACGAAGTTGATCCACTTTTTTTCGCGTAATGGCCCCTAGCTCATCGCGGTGCGCGCGCATTGCGACGAACAGGCAACCATCCGGAACACCCAATGCC
>ENA-ORXT01001396-ORXT01001396.1-marine-metagenome-genome-assembly--contig:-NODE-1396-length-32838-cov-10.805836_pt1 | contig 32838 bp, 27 predicted proteins | sample MGYA00237868_ERZ511482 | MGnify/ENA metagenome assembly ERZ511482 | reverse complement strand
TCAAAGATTTTTTTAGTTGTATAATGAAAAAATAGTCTCTTCAAAAATGACGATTATTTATGGTTAGGTACTTAAATGAAAATTTAAATGAAAAAATAGTGCTTAATAATTTTTCTGAACACTCCTAATATTAAAACGAAATTCAATATTAGTTATGGATAAAAAATTAAAAGTATTAATACACGGAACCGGTTTCGCTGGACAAGGACACGCAGATGCCTTTCGGGCAGTCGGAGCGGAGATAGTCGGCATCGTTGGCAGAACACCACATCGAGTAGTTGAAGTGGCAAAAAAAATGAACATTCATTACGCTAGTACAGATTGGCAACAGGCATTAAAGGATTGCCAACCCGATATCGTTTCTATCGGAACGCCCGGCGGTGTTCACTATGAACCCATAACGCAGGCAATTAATTTTGGATGTCATGTCTTTTGCGATAAGCCGCTTACGGACAGCTCAGAAACAGCCGTTGAATTATACAAATTGGCAGAAGAGAAAAAGGTAAAAACAGCCTTTGCTTCGAGTTTCCGATACATGCCTTACGTTATTTATGCTAAACAACTTGTTGCAAATGGCGAAATTGGTGAACCGGTAGAAGTGGAGTGCATTTCTCATTTCAATTTGGAGCGAGATATTCCCTTTGGTTGGTCACATCGAAAAGAAGATGGCGGTGGCAGATTGAACAATAATTTCACCCACAAAATTTCTATTGTAACCTCTGTCATTGGTGAAAAAATTCTTTCGATTAGTGGAGAAGTACGAGACGACATGGGCAAAGCACCAATCGTCAAAGGGGTTCATAATTTCAAAACAAGAAGAGACCATATTCCAGAAGACCTAAATGACCCGTCGCTTGAATGGGGCGAAAGTAATGTTGAATGGACTTATACAGTGTTGGCTCAATTAGAAAGTCCGATGGCTTCCAAACCCGTTTCTGTACTATTCAAACATGGTGGATTGAATCCGAGATTTAACGAAGATCATGTTGTGTTTTATGGTACAAAAGGTGCGATTTATATCAAAGGTCATTACGGCCAGGGTCCGCTTTACACTTGGAGTCAAACGGATAAAACGTGGAATGAACTGCCGCTACCGCAAGCCATCGCCGACAATCAACCAAAGATCGAAAGTGATACCGAGCGAAATTGGGAATATTTGATTAGAGAATTTGTGAAAGATATTAAAGGGGAGACATTCGAAGCTTACCAAACTTTTAAAGAAGGTAGTTTGTATCAACAACTTATTGACATCATTAGACAGAATGGCAACTCGACAAATGTTCTTCATTTACAATCTTAGAAAAGAGGTCAGAAGTCAGACCGAATAAAAAGAAGTCAGAAGTCAGACCATTTTATTGTCAGAAGTCAGATTTGGGACGTAGCAGAACACGTCATAAATCTGACTTCTGACAATAAAATGGTCTGACTTCTGACTTCTTTTTATTCGGTCTGACTTCTGACTTCTTCTGACATCTAACTTCTACTTAAAACGAAAACCATGTTCTACGACTATCTGGTAATTGGTCTCTATTTTATGTTGATCCTTACAATCGGCGTTGTTTTTTCTCGAATGGCGAGTAAATCTACGAGTGATTATTTTCGTGGTGGCGGTAAAATGTTATGGTGGATGGTTGGATCAACTGCTTTTATGGCGCAATTTTCAGCAGTGACATTTACTGGAGCAGCAGGAAAAGCCTTCGCTGACGGTTTTGCCATTTGTCTTGTATATCTTGGCAATACCTTCGCCTTCTTTTGTGGATGGGCGTATTTCGCTCATCGCTTTAGACAAATGAGGGTGGATACCCCTACCGAAGGAATCAAAAGGCGATTTGGTCCCGGCAATGAAACATTTTTTTCTTGGGCATTAATCGTTTTCTCTTTTCTAAATGCTGGTGTTTGGCTAAACGCCTTAGGCGTTTTTACCAGTGCCGTTTTTGATGCAGATATTAATTTAACCATTATTGCGATAGGCTTTACAGTAGTTTTTGTTTCGGTGCTTTCAGGTGCTTGGGGCGTTGTAGCATCGGACTTTGTTCAAACTTTGGTAGTAGCAGTCATATCAATAGCCTGTGCAATAGTGGCATTATTCAAAGTTGGAGGACCGGTTAATTTAGTCAATAATTTCCCAGGCGGTTTTCTCATAGGTCCGAATATGAACTATCCCTTAATACTATTCGGCACCTTCATTTTCTTTTTACCGAAACAGGTCATAACGATGATGAATCTTCATGATTCATTTCGATTTCTAAATGCAAAAGACACCATCAATGCTCGTAAAGCCGCTTTATTAGCGATGACGCTGATGGGATTTGGAACGATTATCTGGTTTATTCCTCCGTGGGCGGCTGCGACCTTATATCCAGATGCAGCAGCTGGCTATTCTCAATTGGGAAATAAAGCAGGAGATGCTGTGTATTTAGAATTTGCTCGAAATGCCATGCCCGTGGGTACTATTGGATTGCTGATGGCGGGGCTTTTTGCCGCTTCCATGTCCTCTATGGACTCCGCACTGAACAAAAATGCTGGCATCTTTATTAGAAGTATTTATCAACCCTTTCTTGCTAAAAGAAATAAAGAGAACAGCGACAAGAAATTATTGCGCATCAGTAGAGTCGTCAGTTTTATTAGTGGCATGGGAATCATTGCTGCTGGGCTGTTTTTCTCCTCCCTTAAAGAACTCAGTCTATTTGAGTTGATGATGGGCGTTTCAACAATGGTTCAGATTCCAATGATGATACCCTTGTTATTTGGGATTTTTATTAAGAAAACACCTACATGGGCGCCTTGGGTGACCATTGTTGTAGGGGGATTTGTTTCTTGGTCAGTTGCTAATGTGGTAACCGCACAAGTTTTTGCTGATGCAGTATTTGGTATCGAATCGCTCACCAGACGAGAAGTTGTTGACCTAAATATCATTCTAATTATTGCAGGTCATATATTTATTACCGGCGGATTTTTCTGTTTAACTTCCTTGTTCTACAACGAAGCGACTGACAAAAACAAAGCCGAAACAGACCGCTTTTTCGCAGATTTAGAAAGACCTGTTATCTCAGATAGTCAACAAAGCGAAACGGATCGCCAGCAAAGAAAAAAATTAGGTATGATGGTGATGTGTATGAGCACAGGTATTTTACTAATGACATTGATTCCTAATCCACTTTGGGGTAGGCTGATGTTTTTGGTTTGTTCATTGATTATTTTCACAATTGGCTTTTTGTTGAGGCGAAGCGCACAAAACAAAGATTCTTTGTAAATACTCAATGATGAATGAGAAATGAGAAATGATGAATACCTAATAAGACGTAAACACGTGTAAGATAGCGTCTAATAAATTCATCATTTCTCATTTCTCATTCATCATTGAGTATTTACGATTCTTCAAACGCATAATTATGAACCTGAATAAATTAACTTTATTCCTTTTGCTATTGTTATTACTCAATGCCTGCACGGATCAAGCTGCGCAGACTAAGCAAGCTGCGCAGACTAAGCAAAAAGTAAACCTCACGCACGGAATAGATGAATCAGCAGGTGGCGATTCTACCTACATCATCACTACTCCTTCCGCGACTTATTTTTTAGAAAAAACAGGTGGTGGATTATCGAGTATGAATGATAAAGATGGAGTCGATTGGTTGGGTTTTCATAAAAAACCAGGGTCGGCTCATAAGGGTGAATATCGAGGGTTTCCTAATGCCATTCATAAACAAGACGGCAGCTACTTTCACGCAATGAATGCGAAGACAGATCCTTCGAGTTCGGTAGTCAATATGGAATCTAAAAATCATGTTCAAATTACTTTCACCTCAGACAATAAACAATGGGAAGGAACATGGGATTTTCACCCAGATCGCTGCGACTTCACGATGAGTAAAATCAGTCCCGGCTATAAATACTGGGTACAATATGAAGGGGTGCCGAATGGACAAATGGACTCAACTGATTTTTGGTTTTCCTCTGCTGATAAGAAACTACATCTGATTAACGAACCCCAAATTGGCGATTTGCCTGCACCAGAATGGATGGCTTTCGGTGATCCTAACTCCCCCCGAATGTTGTATATGTTACATCATGAAGATGATAATTTTCCTGATAATTATGTGAGCAGACCCGATATGACGGTGTTGGGTTTTGGGCGACAAGACAAAGACAAGTATTTAACGACTGTTCAAACTTTTTCTATTGGTCTCGTTGAATCGAAAGCGTATTCGGTTGTTGATAAGACTATCAAACAGATACTTGAATGACAATGTCCTCGTCCAATGTTTTGGGAGTCCGATTTTGGAGGAATTCCACTAAACCCTGACCAGAAAGCGAGTTTGGGAAAAAAGAATTTTAGAAAAACGACTACCTTTGCCGAGTTTTAAATAGTATTGATTATTCTCATAACGTGATACCGTGTGTAATTCGTTATGAGAATAACCAATAATGCTACCCTTGTTAAGTAATACGAACGATATATTTATAACAAATCAAACAAATAAAATAATGATGGTTAAACTTTTTAGTTTCTTTAAAAAAATGATAGCGTTTACTGCTATGATAGGACTAGTATTCCTATTAACAGATTGCAAATCAGACGTAGATATGAAAAAGCAGCAAAATGCCTTCTATGTCGATGCAAATGGCGATTTATTAAATAAAAAAGGGACACTTGTAAAAAAAGCTGGAGATTTCAAATTAGAAGGCGGTTTTTATGTGGATAGTAGTGGAGAACCGATTAAGCGAAATATAGATAAGGCAAAAGAGAAAATAAATGAAAAAATGGGTGCAGCGAAAGAAAAATTAGGGACTGCGGCAGCAAATACAAAAGAAAAATTAGGATCTGCGGCGGCGAATACAAAAGAAAAACTAGGGGCTGCGGCAGCGAATTTATCTAAAGAAAATGTAAAAGCAAATTTCAATAAATTGTTTAATACGAAGGCAGTAGGGACGGTTTACGCACTTAGCGACATCGGTTTTGACAAAAATTCCCACCGAATTAACAAAATGTCTAAAGAAGAGGTAGAAGGTTTAGCCGCTGCACTAAAAGAGCATCCAGATTCTCGTATTCAAGTACAAGTTCATACTGCCGATGGCAAAAATAAATCAGACTGTAAAAAAATTGCCAGTCTTCGGGCAGAAGTGGTCAAGGATATGTTAGTTACACTTGGAGTTAAAGATGATCAGATTTCTTCTAAAGGTTTAGGCTTGACAACAGAAGATGCTGCTAAAGCAGTTGCGAACACAGTAGAGGTGGTTGTTGAAAAGTAGGGAACAATCCCACAATCCCACACAAACAAAAAAGGGTTGAAGATAATATATCTTCAACCCTTTTTTTTGACCTTATGCTACAATACATAGGTTACTCAGATAATAAACGCTCCGCCTCTACTCCATCAGCACCTACCATTAAAGAAGTAACGATGCATAGGATAAATAAAGCCGCAGCCAATCCCCAAGTAACTTTTTCAATAAAGTCCGTAGAACGTGCAGCTCCCAACATTTGGTTTGCTGACTGACCACCGAACGTAGAATCCACACCACCACCTTTAGGGTTTTGGATTAATACGGCTGCCATCAATAAGACACAAACCAAAGCAATTAATATGACCATGAAGGTTAACATAAATCTATTTTTTTTTTAAAACTCGAATTAATTATTAGTTATATTACGCAACTTCATCCTCCAAGTTTTCAATTTTTTGAATTTCGTATGCAAATAAACTACTTTTTTCGGGAAAAATCAAACTGAGATGTTCGTACATCGCCCTAGCTTTAGAATAATGTCCTTGTAATACTAATAATTGCGCCAAAGTTTCGGAAGCGATGTCTTCTTCAAAAACAAAACTAGTCTCCGCTTCTTTCTTAATCTCCTTTAAAATATGCTTCTGTTTCTTTTTCTTCTTTTTAGTTAGTTCTTGCGCTTCAGAAGGCGGTGTTTCGGCAGGTATTATTTCAAGAATAGCTGCATCCTCTAGGCTAGTTTTGCTTACAGGGTTTACCTTAACAACGTCCGATACACTATTATTAATTTTAGTTCTTCGTTCTGCTTGAAGTTTAGCGATTCTTATTTTCTCTTCTCTTACCTGCTCTACTATTTTTAGCTCTTTTTCGGAGGCTGATAATTCGTTTATAATGCCTTTTGAATTAAAACCAACCAGATCGTAGCCCGAAAAAGAAGTTAGATCGCCCGCATGATCATACCATGTTGAAAAACTTGATTTAGGAATAGGATTAACCACCAATGTTTCTTCTGTTGTTTCGGGAATTATTTCAGTTACTATATGAGTTATCGCTTCGCTCGTTTTGGCATCTTCAAGCTGATCTTCGTTGTCGGTAGAGGTGGTAGCTTGAATTAAGGACTTTTGTCCAGCATCTTCTATAGACATAGCACGCTGCTCTACCTCCTGCATTGAAGTTGATGAAATAATAATAGAGTCTTTAGAAATAAGATCCCTATTCGTATCCAACACCTCCAAGGGAATATTTGGAAAATCTCCACCTTTGACGGTCTCTTGTAGAGCTAATTCTTTAGACGTTCCATTGTTGACAAACTCCGTTGATAAATCTGCAGATACGCCATCTTCTTCTAAATCTTTAAAAAGATCCTCAATTGCCGCCAAATTTCCTTCCACTCTTGATTCCAAAACCTCTCGTTCTACCTGCTGCTCTACGGATGAATCTAATTCTTCGTCAAAATTAAGTACATAAAAGTCTTCGTCCTCTGTGGGAACCATTTCTTCTTTTGTGACCATTTTAGGAGCTTTATAGCTTGGAATGGTAGAGATTGGTGCCTCCATTTCAAAAAGTAAATCATTCGAGCGACTGATTGGGTTCGCCTTCAATTCTCTTTCTAATGCAGATAACTCTTTTAATTCTAAATAATCTTCTTGAGGTAGTATATCCTCCATTTCTTGAGGCAACTCTTTTTTATTAAAAACATCAAATAAATGCGCTCTGTCAAACCCATAAGTAGCTAAATAAGCTAGCTGACGTTCAAAATCACTGTTATTTTCTTGCTTACTTTTGACTGCCAACAAATAGCGCAAACTCAGACTACTAGGATGTTCCGCCACTAAGGTTTTCAGTTCCTGATAAGATACCTGTTGTAGATATGTTGGGTCCTTCAAATATTTTAATAAATTTTCCTTTGTCATAGCCCGCTATTAGTAGTGGAACAGATTTATAGCTTAGGAATGGTAGAGTTGTGTTTTACTCTTTAAAGGTTTTCTCAAAGCCTAATGTTACAGTCTAAATTTGATAAAAAACACCTAATACTATTGATTATAATTAGCGTTATTCAGAAAAATTCTGAAGCATTATTTTGCTACCTAAAATAGTAGGTGAAAAGTATATTTAGCAGATAGATTTTTTAGAGGGAGGGCATTTGATTTGTTTTTTTTATAAAAAAACAAATCAAATGCCCTCCCTCTAAAAAATCTATTCCATTTACTATTTTCCTAAGTAACTACGATTATATCTATAATTCACTAAGATACGGGGATTCAAGCAATTACGCAAGCTTATAAAATGTACAAAAATAGCTTAAGTAGAGTTGCGTATTTGTTTAGAATGGTTATTTGATTATGGCACTTTAATTCTACTTTGGCACGCTAGGATTTTCTTTTGAATAGCCGATTAAAGAAGATTGTATCTTCGGTTTGAAAAAACATATTGCTAGTGAGCCGAAGATACAATCTTCTTTAATCGGTGCTTTTTCAACGAAAGAAGTCCAGCGTGCTAAAGTAGAATTAAGAAATAGAATTTAATAGCCCTTTCTTAGCATAACCTAGATAGTTACCTACTATACGATTGAATTTTAAAAGAGGTTCTTTAACATTTTTCAGCAGAATGCTAACGCATATAGAGCGTTAGTTGAAAATATGGGTAGTGCTATGAATATAATGCTCGACTAAAGTCGAATGTAGGGGATACTTTCAAAGTATACCTACATTTAGCCTCAGCTAAACAAGCTTACTTCACTTCAAAATTAGAATATTCATAAGCTGCTCTCAAATACAATTTATTCCCCTCCTCATCTAAACGCCAGCTTTTTCGAGTGGTCGTTAACAAGAACCCACCAACTCGCTCAAAAGTTAAATTTTCCACATAACTTGTATGATCTACTAATTGTACCTTATACCCGAGTTGCTCATAGGTCTTTTCATCAAAATAATGCCACCAAATATCCGATTTAGTATGATTGGCAGAAATATCTGGATTGTAAACAGCCTTTACAACATGTACTTTTTTACCATTGACCATCGTCTGAATGCCTTCATAAGAAAGTACCGTTCCTTCATCAATTAAATTAAAAGGGATGCCTATTACAAAGGTAGAGGCCATTATGGAATTTTTAATAGAATTGGTCTTAGCCGAGGTATCAATTTTCCCATTAATCTTTTTCTGCGCTTTCCCGTCTTCGAATTGTAAAAGGTGCGCTGCTTCATTTTCTCTCCAACTAATTTCTACTTTGGAGTTTGGCTGTTCGTAGTAGTCATGTTTTTGAAAAGTAGCTTTTTCTATATCTCCAGAAGCTAAATATAATTCTGTTTTTTTATCAAAATGAATTGATTTCTTTGACTGCCAATTTGATAAGCCACCCATTGCTGTAAACGCTTTCTGCATCACATTTTTCAGTTCGGGTTCGATAATGCTACTAAGAGGATCTTGTATACTTTTCGTAGTATTACAAGACAAGCATACACATAATAAAATTACTAAATTATATTTGCACATAAAAATTCTTAAAAATGGGTTTGCATTTGCTAGAAAAAAAGCTTTACTTTGTTTCTCAAAGTACTTTTACTTAAAAGTATAGTGGTACAAATGTAATACTCAAATGAATTCCAATATAGGGGATATCTTGAAGATCTATTGATACCTCATATCTTTTTTGGTGGAAATAATAGTAAATTTAAACAACAAAAAGGATTTTCTATTTTCACTCATATAGGATTCGGACTTTATATGTTTTTCATGTTTACATTTTAAATTTATATTTTAAGCTTAATTTCTTATACCCAAAATTTAATTTCTTTTTACACCATATACTCAGTATAAAAATCTGAAAAAACCGATATAAACGCTTGATTTATAAAACAAGACCTAATCTAAATAATTTTGGAAATCGGAGTTTAATAAATTAACTTTGTAATACAACAAAGTGCCTAATTCTTGGTTTAGTAGTAAAAAATAATCTATTCTTTAAAACTATACAGTTTTAAAGAATAGTGAACAGAGAAGCGAGAAAAGAGATAGCTTTTGTTTTCACATAAGGAGATTTCGTTGATTTTTAACCCTGGGTTATATCTCTGTTCTCGCCTCTCTATTCTATAAGGAACAAGAATTAAATAAATTTACAATTTTTGATACTCAAACCCTTACAGGGTCTGGTTTTTTAAAAACAAAATAGTTATTTTATTTTTCCTTCGTTCCCTAAGTTGTATAGTTTCAAAAATCTATTCTTTAAAACTTTAAGTTCACGTAATATGTCTAACTATTTTTTCAACGAAGAGCATCAATTGTTTAGAGCTGGCTTTAGAGACTTCTTACAACAAGAGGTCGTTCCCCATATTGATACTTGGGAGGCAACTGGAAAAATTGATCGCTCTATTTGGAAGAAATTTGGAGAAATGGGTTATTTTGGTATCAAATACCCAGAGGCTTACGGAGGTTTAGATTTAGATATTTTTTATACCGTCATTTTTTTAGAAGAATTACAAAGAGTCAATTCTGGAGGATTTGCAGCTGCCATGTGGGCACATACTTATTTAGCCATGACCCATCTAAATGCAGAGGCTAGTCCAGCATTAAAAGAGAAATACTTAACAGCAAGTATTAATGGGGATAAAATAGGTTGCCTTTGCATTTCTGAACCATTCGGAGGTTCAGATGTAGCGGGAATGCGAACTACCGCCGTAAGAAAAGGAGATCACTACTTGATTAATGGATCTAAAACTTTTATTACTAATGGCGTTTATAGTGATTATTTGATTGTAGCTGCTAAAACAGATCCAGCACTTCGCAATAAAGGAATGAGCATATTCTTAATAGATAGAGATACCCCCGGATTAAGTGCCAGTAAATTAGATAAATTAGGTTGGCGTGCTTCTGATACAGGAGAAATTGCTTTTGATGATGTGCTTATTCCTGCCGAAAATTTAATGGGAGAAGAAAATAAAGGCTTTTTCTATATTATGCAGCATTTTGCTTTGGAACGACTGATAATGGGCATCAATGCACACGCCCGAGCTGAATACGCCTTAGAGTACAGTTTGAAATATATGTCCGAACGGAAAGCGTTTGGCAAAACCATCAATCAATTTCAAGTTCTTCGGCATAAGGCTGCAGAAATGGCTAGTGAAATAGAAATGACCAAAACTTTTAATTATCAAATTGCTAAACAATTGAATGATGGCGAATATGTAGTAAAAGAAGCTAGTATGTCCAAATTGTTGTCTACTAAAATGGCCGACCGAGTTATCTATGACTGCTTACAATCTTTAGGTGGCTATGGATATATGGAAGAGTATCCTTTAGCTAGAATGTTTAGGGATAGTCGTTTGGGTCCAATTGGTGGTGGCACTTCCGAAATCTTGTGTGAGATTATTGCTAAAATGATTATTGATAAAAAAGATTATAAACCAGTGGCGCCTGCTAAAGAAACAGCAAAAGTGCATTGAGTTTAGAGCTCAGAAGGAATCTCACTTCTTATTTAGTCATTGGTCTTTAGTCTTTAGTCTTTAGTCTTTGGTACGCTTAAGCTTGGCAGCAGTAGAAATTAGCTAAATACTTTACTTTACATTCGAATAAAAAAGACAAAGATGAACTAAGAATTACGATAACACCCTAGTACTTCGCAGGCTGCTACTAAAGACTAAACAGGCTGACCGTGAATAGCCAAGATCTGCCAGATTTTAAAAATCTGGCAGATCTAAGTGACGCAAAATCAGTCATCTAAAAAAGTGAATTTCCGAAATTTTGAATTAGCGGTCAGCCTGTAAAGACCAATAGCTAAAGTCCAGTTTATATTAAAGTATGAAAACTAGCGAACTTCCAATCCCCAACTTGGGACTCTTAGAAATATTCTTAATTCAAGTCGTCCTATATGCTATTCTATGGTTAGTAAGTGATTACACCGCTACCCTAATGACACTTGTGTTGCCTGTCATTTTTTTCTGCCTGTTAATGCTCGCCTTGCTCTCTGAATTGGTGCAACGTTCCAAAATTTCTAGTTGGTACTATTGGTTTATGAGTATTTCTATTATTGCACCCCTCGTAACAGCTGCCATTTTTGTCTTTATACTTGGTGTAGACTTTGACTGGACTAAACTATAAATTAGCTCGAATTGTAGCTAGTTATTTCTACATCATTCCTTAGTTGGACATTAACTCTACTTTGTCAATCCAAACACTACCTTTATTTCTGAAATGTACACAGTGTAACAGAAAGCGAGAAAATTATTCCTCTGGGCGGAATTACTTACAAAAATATTGCCCAAATAAGCGTTTTTTTTCTTGCGGAAATAGTCACACTTTTCAAAACAAAATTAGGTAAGCAGAATAATTGATTATTATTTTTAATGAATAATTAATTATAATTAAAAAAATTATATAGAGTTGTTTTTTTATAATTAAAATTTTCGCTATTTGTCTTAATCAAATAAACCATAGATGCAGTCACAGAACTTTTTGCTCCTTCCAGCACCACGTCATTATTCGCTTTATATTGCGTACTTTATTTATTGGGGGGTAAATAAAAGGTAGAGGGGTCAGGCAGTAATGCTTGCCCCTTTATTCATTTTAGTAAATCTTTTCTCTTCTTTTCTATACCCTTTCTTTCCTTAATACGTTTTTATTACAGTTAACTTAGCTGGTCTTTAGCTATTGGTCTTTGGTCTTTAGTGGCATCCTGCAAAATACTAGATATTATCGTAATACTTAGTTTACCCTCGTCTTTTTTATTCGAGTGTGAAGAAAGTATTTAGCTAATTACTACTGCCAATCATAAGCGTACCAAAGACTAAAGACCAATCGCCAAAGACTAAAAAACCATTAACTATGAAAAATCGTCGCTCTTTCATTAGACAATTAAGTGCTTTAGGTGGCCTATCCACCCTACCCTATTTTAATAGTTCAAAAGGTAAAACACTATTACAAGCCATACAAGATAAAGCAGATACTTCTGCTATAGATTTAGTACATGATGAGGAATTTTGGTATTTAATTAAACAAGCTTATACTGTCTCGCCCACTATTCTTAATTTGAACAACGGCGGGGTTTCTCCTCAACCAAAGGTGGTGCAAGAAGCAGTTGAACGGTATAATCAATTAAGCAATGAAGCGCCTTCTTATTATATGTGGCGAATCCTTGATATGGGCAGAGAACCACTGCGTGCTAGACTTGCCGACTTAGCAGGTTGCTCGGCAGAAGAAATTGCTATCAATCGAAACACCTCTGAGGCATTGGAAACCGTTATCTTTGGACTGCGCTTGAAGGAAGGAGATGAGATAGTGCTAAGTAGACAAGATTATCCGAACATGATAAATGCTTGGAAACAACGGGCATTAAGGGACGGAATTGTTTTAAAATGGGTAGACTTTCAGTTTCCTTTGGAAGATAAACAAGCCATTGCGCAACAATACGCCGATGCTTATACCCCACAAACCAAACTCGTTCACCTCACCCATGTCATTAATTGGAATGGACAGATTTTACCTATTAAAGAAATTGCCCTCGCGGCAAAAAAACAAGGCATAGAAGTATTAGTGGATGCGGCCCACTCTTTTGCCCATTTAGATTATAAAATCCCTGATTTACATTGTGACTATTTGGGTACTAGTTTACATAAGTGGTTGTGTGCCCCTTTTGGTAGTGGGCTACTATATGTCAAGAAAGATAGAATCAAAAATTTGTATCCCTTATTAGCAGCGCCTAACCCAGAACAAGATGATATTAGAAAGTTTGAACATCTCGGCACTCGGTCTTTTGCTATTGAACAAGCTATCGGGCAAGCCATTGATTTTCATTTAATGATTGGTGCAGAACGAAAATTTGAACGCTTGCATTTTTTAAAAAATTATTGGGCAGAACAAGTGCAGTCGCTACCAAATGTTGAAATTTTGACTTCGCTCTTACCTCAATTTGGTGGTGCCATTGCTTTACTGAACATAGTAGGCAAAAAACCAGAAAAAGTCGCTCAACAGTTATTCAACAAATATAAAATCCATACCACTCCTACTAAGACCAAGAATATTTATGGCGTTCGCATTACGCCTAACGTATATACGACTACTAAAGATTTGGATAGATTAGTAGTTGCAATTAAAGAAATAGCGCAACCTAAGTAATAATATGTATAAATTTTTTAATATTAATTTTTGCCTGCTTTTGGCATCAGGTAAATAGTAAACTGGATAGATTCTTTTAGAGGGAGTAAATTTGATTTATTTTTTTGCAAAAAAACAAATCAAATTTACTCCCTCTAAAAAAGCTTTCTGCCAAATATACTTTTTACCAGATACCAAGCTAGAACTATTTCAAAAATACGGAACTTACTTTTTCATCGTTACTTATTATAGAGTTTTTACATATCTTGCAATCTTATTAATAATAATCAAAGCAAACAAAAAATATGAAATTTAAAGGTACCGATAAATACGTAGCTACCAGAGAATTGCAAGTGGCCGTCAATGCAGCTATCCATTTAGAAAGACCCCTATTGGTGAAGGGAGAACCAGGAACGGGTAAAACGCTATTAGCGCATGAAATCGCTAAAGCCTTAAAAAAGCCGCTGATTACTTGGCATATCAAATCCACTACTTTAGCGCAGCAGGGCTTATACGAGTATGATGCCGTTTCTCGACTAAGAGATTCTCAATTGGGAGGGGAAAATGTTGACAATATGGCCCATTATATAAAAAAGGGTAAGTTATGGGAGGCTTTTGATACTAAAGAACGCGTCATCCTGTTAATAGATGAAATAGATAAAGCAGATATAGAATTTCCCAATGATTTATTATTAGAATTAGATAAAATGGAGTTCTATGTATATGAGCTACAAAAGACAATTAAAGCCAAACATAGACCCATCGTGTTGATCACTTCTAATAATGAAAAAGAATTGCCAGATGCTTTTCTGCGTCGTTGCTTATTCCATTATATCCGTTTTCCAGAAAAAGAAACTATGCAAAGTATTGTGGATGTGCATTTCCCAAAAATAGATCAAGAATTGGTGGGGAACGCAATGAGTCTTTTTTATGGTATTCGAGAGGTACGGGGCTTAAAGAAAAAGCCTTCTACTAGTGAATTAATCGATTGGTTGAAATTATTGTTAATGGAAAAAATCCAAGCGGGCGAGTTGGAAGGTTTTGATTTAAAAGAAACTTTACCACCTCATACGCATGCCTTACTGAAAAATGAACAGGATTTGAATTTGTTAGACGAGCTAAGACGAATGAAGAGAAAGTATTGATGTTTGGTCTTTGGCTATTCGTCTTTGGTCTTTAGCTATTGGTCTTTGGTCTTTGGTCTTTAGTACGCAATAGCTTGGGTTCAGGAATATAATCGTATTTTTCGTTCAATCGCCTAAAAAAAGACTGAGCCTGCCGAGCACTAGGATGTTATCTTATTACTTAGTTTAATCTCGTCTTTTTTATTTGAGTGTAAAGAAAGTACGGTAGTGGTACAAATGTAAGGCTAAATGTAGGGGATACTTTCAAAGTATCCCCTACATTGGAATTCATTTGAGCATTACATTTATAGCACTACCGAAAGTACTTAGCGAATTCCAACAAACAAGCATAAGCGTACCAAAGACTAAAGACCAATAGCTAAAGACTAATAAATGAGACAACTACTTTTTATACTACTATTATTTCCTTTCACGCTCTCTGCTCAAATTATTACAGAGCAAGATACCAGCGACAGAAAAGCCGTTTTAATTCGATTTTCTGAATTAATGGAGATTATACAAGACGAGGATCAATCTATTCGGAAATTATCGGGAAATGTTGCTTTACAGCAAGACAGTATTTTAATGTATTGTGATACCGCATTTATGGAAGGTACACAAGTAACCGCTTTTGGGAATGTGGTGATTAAACAAGGAGATTCTTTAACCGTATTTTCGGATTCTTTAGTCTATCGCAGTGAGGAAAAAGTGGCAGATTTATTTGGAGAGGTTGTCTTAGAAGATGGAGATAAAAAACTATTTACCTCTTACCTCAATTATGACCTTGGTTCCAAGACCGGTCGCTATACACAAGGCGGCTTAATTACCCAAAACAATACGCAATTAATTAGTAAGAAAGGGGTGTATTATGTACAGTCTAAGAAATTATTTTTTAAAGACAGTGTCGTTGTGATTGGTGATGATATTAATTTAAGGGCAGATACCTTAGCCTTTGATTCCAAATCGCAAATTGCTACTTTTTTAGGTCCTACCTTGATTGAACAAGATAGTGCCCAAATCTATTGTGAAGAGGGTTATTATAATTTAAAGGGAAACCAAGCAGAATTTCGCAAAAATGCTCAATATCAAAAAGGCAAACAAAAAGCGACCGCCGACTTGATTACTTATGATGGTAACAGCAAAGAAATTCGCTTAGCAGGTAATGCTAAATTTTTAGAAGAAGATAAAGTAGCCACCGCTGATGTTATCAGATATGAAGAAGCTAGCGATTTAACGATACTAGAAGGCAATGCCTATTTTAAAGATAGCCAACAAGAAATCCAATCAGAATCTATCACCTATAATGCTGCACAAGAGTCATTTTCCACAAGTGGTCGAGCTATAGTTGACGATGGTGCGCAGCTATTAGAGGCAGACCAATTAAGCTATGATAAAGAAAAAGGAATGGGAATTGCCACAGGAAATGTATCTTGGCAAGATACCATAGAAAATATTAGTATTCAATCCGACCATTTAGATTATAATAAAACAACGAATTATGTTAAAGCTGTTGGCGGTAGACCTTTATTAGCTACTTTAGTAGGGAAAGATACGCTCTTTTTAGCATCTGACACCCTTATTGCCACGCAATCCGAAGATAGTACAGCAGCTCGAATTTTGGAAGCTATCAGCGATGTAAGAATTTATAAAAACGATTTGCAAGCTACCTGCGATTCCCTCGTTTACAATGCGAAAGACTCTTTATTTAAATTGTACAAAAACCCTATTATTTGGTCGGATACGGCCCAATTTAATGCCGATTCCATTTATTTGCAATTGGCTAATAATGAAATTGACCGCATCTATTTATATCAAGATGCGCTGATTATCAACACGCCTGATTTTAAGTTCTTTAATCAGATTAAGGGCAGAGTAATTATTGCTTATTTTAAGGAAGGGGAGTTAAGGAGGATGAAAGTAGATGGAAATGCAGAGTCTATTTATTTTGCCCTAGACAAACAAGATGCTTATCTAGGAATGAATCAGACAACTTGTAGCGAGATGCTTATTTTATTTGGTGCAAATGAAATAGATAATATTAAATTCTATAGTCAATCATCTGCAACTATGCATTCTATGAAAGAAATACAAAGTTCTCCGCCTACCTTAGAAGGTTTCAATTGGGAATTTGACCAACGCCCTAAATCTGTATTGGAGTTAAGAACCATCCAGATAAAGGCACCTTTCAAAACACCTACCTTAGATACACTACAACAAGATTCTGTGAAATTAATGGCGCCTGTCAAAGCACCTGTCTTAGATACTTTACAACAAGATTCCGTGAAATTATTGAAGTCTAAGGAATTAAAAATTAAGAATTAATTCAAATCCTAGCAAGAACGGTTCGATTCCCCTTAACCTTTTGATTTAAATTTACCTCGATTTTAGCATTAAGCGGTAAAAATAAATCCACTCTAGAACCAAATTTAATAAAGCCCATTTCTTCTCCTTGTTCTACCTCTTCTCCAACACTAACATAATTAACAATTCTTTTAGCTACTGCACCAGCAATTTGTCGAAGCAATACCTCAAACTCCCCATTATCAATCACGACGGTGGTGCGTTCATTTTCGGTAGAAGATTTGGGATGCCAAGCAACTAAATACTTGCCAGGGTGGTATCTAAAATAATTAATTGTTCCACTGATTGGATTTCTGTTTACATGCACATTAGTTGGAGACATGAAAATAGAAATTTGAATTCGTTTGTCTTCAAAATATTCATTTTCATTAACTTCCTCAATTGCAACAATTTTTCCGTCAGCTGGGGCATAGATAATATTATCATCAGGAATAACAATATCTCGCTTTGGAGACCGAAAAAATTGTAGCACTAAGAGAAAAAAGACAATAGATGCTATAATAGTAAAAGTTAAAAAAGGAGCAATAAAAGCAAAAATAATGGCATTAAGTACACCTAGTACTAGTGCTAAAGCAATTAAAATGGTATGTCCTTCTTTATGAATTTTCATAAATAAAAGTAGTTTATATAAAACACTTTGCTAGAGGAATCTATTAATCATTTGATAAGTTTGTCTAATTAGTTAACAAATTTCAATTTCAAAAATCATACTCAATTTCAATTTCAAACTGTGATATAACCAAACGTTTGGATAAACGACACAGTTTAAAATTGAATTTGAGTATGGTTTTGAAATTGAAAATTGTTAACTAATTAGATAAACTTGTCAATATTTTTAGTAAATTTTTCAAATAGTATTTATCTAATGAAAATTTACTATTTTCCCAAGTAGTTTTCTATATCTGTATCTATCAATCCTAGACTACATATTATCACAGGTAATCCATTAAACACATTGCAATGAAGGATAGATAGTTGAAAAGTAAATTAAAAAATAGTCTATAGGTAGTTTTCATTCACCAATAATAAGGCAAATTTAACTAAAAATTCTATGTGTTCAATAAAGTTTAGATAAAGTGTTCCACAAAATAGATTAAAATCCGTTTAAAAATTCATTTTTGCACTTTTTAAGCATTTTAATTTGGAACAAGATAACCTATCTTTTTGACAATTTCGAGAAATAATTGTAGTATATCTAGTAACAAATGAACGGAAGATTTCTGCTTTCCTATTTTTAGACAAGTAATTTTTTCAAGAATAACTATGAATTTACCATATAAAACAATTGCAACGGGTTTTGGTTCAGGCTATGCGCCAATTGCGCCTGGTACAGCTGGTGCAGCAGTAGGTTGTGTATTACTTTGGGCATATATTTATTTTATAGGAATTAGTAATTATTGGAATTTTCAGATAGGATTTTTTTTACTTACGCTCTTTACCACGATTATTGGTGCGAAAGCTACTCGGGAAGTAGAAAAAGAATGGGGTGAAGATCCGTCTAAAGTGGTCATTGATGAAATTATAGGCGTGTGGATTAGTCTACTCTTTCTCCCTTTAACTTGGCAGAATATACTATTGGGCTTTATATTATTTCGCATTTTCGATATAGCTAAACCCCTTGGAATTAGAAAATTAGAGGCCATAAAAAATGGTTGGGGAGTAATGCTAGATGATGTACTTGCAGGAATTTATGCAAATATTTGTTTACAAATTTATCTTTTTGTCGTTTGAATAAAAAAAACTTCCTTGAGTTTTTAAGAGCACAATTTGCTGCCTTTGTTGGTACACTGATTGATTATTCTATTTTTTTTATATTAAAAGACCTAGTGGGTGTTTGGTATATTTATGCCAATATAGTTGGGGCTAGTGCAGGTGCAATAAGTAATTTTTTACTAGGAAGGTATTGGGCATTTAATGTACAAAATGAAGTAGTTAGTAAACAAGCAAGTAAATACTTCCTAGTTTCTCTAGGTAGTTTACTATTAAATACTTCTGGTATATATATGTTGACCGAATGGCTCCAGCTAGATCCTTTCGTTTCCAAGATAATTGTTGGCATTTTAGTAGCTTTTTCTTTTAATTTTTTGCTACAAAAACACTTTGTCTTCAAAAAATCGTCTACTCCTGTAAAATAGGTACGGAATTTGACTTTAAATAGTATTATCTCCTACCTCCTTCTAATATCTTTCCTCCAATAATTTCTTCTAGAAAGAATAATCCTTTTCATAATTTCCAATTAATACCTCTCTTCTTTCTAATCTACCCCTTTTTAAAAAAGTTGCTAGTGAAACAAAGAAAACTCTATACAAATCTATTTCTAGATAAGGATGCGCACATCTCCTATGTACTTACAAGCCCTACTTTTAATAAAATAATCTGGGTTGGCCTGTTGCTATTAAATTGTATCATTCTGTCAGTAGGTGAATTATCTGCAACTAATTTTCTACCCATAAAACTAGATACTAGTACCGTCGTGGATTGTGATCCTTTGGATCCTATCCTTGATTGTGACGGAGATGGCACACCTAATAAAACGGATAAAGACCCAAGCAACCCATGTATTGGTTGGACGATTCAATTAAAAAGCAACGATTGTGATGGGGATGGTATCACGGTGAAGAATGGAGACCCTGATGATGGAGATGTTTGTAATCCAATTCCTCAACCTGATTGCAAAGAAGAAGCGTACGAGGAAGCAGCTAATATGGATTCTTCAACAGAAGGTGTAATTGCTAACATCAATAATCCTTGTAATGAAGAGGTTCCAGATCAAAGTGACTGTGATGGAGATGGTAGTCCAAACAATTTAGACGAAGCTCCTTTTGACCCTTGTGTCGGAGGAACTATTATTTTAGCTACTAATGATTGCGATGGTGATGGAGTTACTGTAGGAGATGGAGATCCTGATGATCATAATATTTGCATTCCTAATCCACAAGAAGGCTGTGAAGAAGAATTTGAAGAGGAAATAGAAGAAGAATTTGACGAAGAAATAGAGTTTGACGATACTTCCGATAATCAACATATTATCATAGATAATCCCTGCCCAATAAAAGAAGAAACCAATCCTGTAGATTGTGACAATGACGGTACGTTAAATAATGAAGATGAAGACCCACTAGATCCCTGTATTGGTGCAACCAACCAATTAGGAACGAATGACTGTGACGGCGACGGGGTAACAGTAGCAGACGGAGATCCTGACGATTTTGACTTTTGTACACCTGTGCCAAATGAGGCCTGCCAAGACCAGTCTAATGGAGGTATCATAGGTCAAACAAGCGTCGCAAATCCATGCCCTGAACCAACAGAGTGCTTTATTCAAGTACAAACAAAAGCATTTTTGCAAGGAGCCTATAATGAAGATGAGCCAACTTTAATGTATGATAAGCTACGCCTACAGGAATTAATTCCACTCAAAGAACCTTATACAAGTCTGATTATATATGAAGGCGAAAATCAGCCTTTTATGAATTTTGGAGAAAAAGAGGAAACGACAACTACAAATATACTAGCAAAGACAGGTGCTAATGCTATCGTTGATTGGGTTTTCTTAGAATTACATGATCCTAATAATGCGGAAAAAATACTAGCTACTAGATCTGCCTTACTCCAAAGAGATGGGGATGTTGTAGATGTAGATGGAGAATCACCCGTTGAATTTGCGGTGAAACCAGGGAAATATTATTTAGCAATTAGACACAGAAATCATTTAGGGGTAATGACTAAAGATCCGATAGCTTTTTCTCAAATAGTTTCTGAAAAAATAGATTTTACGAATACGAAAACAGCTACCTATCAATTAGAAGATTCCAGAAAAACAAGTGCGTATAGCCAAAGACAAATTGATGACCGAAATTATCTATGGGGAGGTAATTCTAATGCAGATCGTTCCACTATTTATCAAGGACCAGGTTTAGATCAAACAAAAGTTTTTTATGATATTTTCGTACATCCAGAAAATATTGGACCAGATGGTTTTCCCAATTATAATTTCATTTTAAGAACCTACTCTATTAGTGATAGTAATCTGGATGGAGAAGTCCGTTATCAGGGACCGGAAAATGATGTAGATGACCTACAATTTTTCAACATTATCTTACATCCAGAAAATCCAGGTTTTTTTAACAATAAAATTATTTACGAACAAATTCCAGTAGCAAAAAAGGGAAATTAAAAGAATAAATCTATTTCAACCGTAGATTGGAAAGATTTTTTTAGAGGGAGTGGATTTGATTGGTTTTTTTATAAAAAACCCAATCAAATCCACTCCCTCTAAAGAACCTATCTGCTAAATATACTTTTTACCTGCTCTTTTATTGACCTTATAATACAGTATTTAGTACCTAAATTAATAAAAGGGCAGACTTTTTGCAATCAATACGATAGCCCCTCCAAGATTTTTCTAAAAGTACCATACCTTACAAGAGAAGATTTATTGGTTTCCAACACCTTATTCTATTGGACCACTTATTCAGCGTCCATTATTTATGAAACATAGGTATACCTAATAAAGACTGATTTTCTACCTATTCACAATACTAGGAACAGGAAAAAAATAAATTCACAATTTTTGATACTCAAACCCTAGGAGGGATTGAGTTTTAAAAATAAAATAAACATTTTATTTTTCCTTCGTTCCCTATAAGTAACAACCCATGAATACATTTAGTAAAGCGGGAACAGTGCTAATACTGCTTCTAATTTTTGGAAAAACATTAAACGGACAGGTTTGGTTTAAGTTAGATTTATTGGAAGACAAAGAAACTTATCAAATATCTTTGGTTTCCCAAGAAAATTGGTCTTTACCCAACAATATTACTAGTACGGGGCAAATCACCATCAAAGCACCTACACTAGAGCTAGAAATTACAGACTTTGAAAGCGTTAATCCGCTACTCCAATGGGAATATAATTCTAGATTTAATGCACCTGACGAATCCTCTGATTTTGATTATTTTTCTTTTGGCTTAGAGAAATCAAGTAGAGATTTTGTATATGAAAAAGAGGAAGAAATTCCAATTATCCGTTTTAAAAATGCCAATGGTTGCTCCGACTTTGTCAGTTTAATTGACAATACTTTAGACCCTTATTTTTATTCTAAATCTAAAGCAGTAAATATTGGAAACCAATTAACCGTAGTTGGTGCAAGAGGAAATGCTTATATGGGGATTAAAGGAGAAAAGATGGTAAAGTGTAAAAAAGTAATTATAAAAAAAGAACACTTTATAGATGATTACAATATATATCCCAATCCTGCGTCGGACTTAATCCATTTAGATTTGAATTGGAAAGAAAGTGGTCAAAATGGGAGTATATACATCCGAGATAATTCAGGAAAGATGGTTATTGTTGATAAACAACGTTTGGAAAAAGGAATCAATAAATTCTCTATGAATATTGGAAATTTAACAGGAGGTATTTATTATATTGAGGTGTTAAGCGAAGGAGGAGAATCCATTCCTATGGATAGATTCGTAAAAATAAACTCCGCATCTATTGATCAAATGAAAAAAGAGGAAGAAGAAGAGGCTGATTCTCCTAAAAAAGCTTATAAGAAAAATTAAATCTCTATTGTTTGTTTCTTTCTTCAAATCAACTCAAATTACTTACCGAGTATTTCGTTTGAGTGTGTAATAAAACGGTGGTAGACGAGAATTAACCATGGAGTAGATGTGCCAGATTTTAAAAATCTGGCACATCTAAGATTATCAAAACTCAACTACCAACGTTGCTAAATAGGTTATTTATTTGTTAAGACTATTTATTTATCAACTAAACGTACTTGTTTCCTATACAATTAAACATGTAAATTACTAAACAATACTAGCTACTTCTCAGAAAACAGTAATTATTGGATTATTATTTGTAAGGTTAAATTAAAGGATATACAGTTTTATTGAACATACACTATCACTCACATTGATTCTTGCCTGATTAAAATTCCTATAAACAACAGTAGTAGCATATAGTAAATACTGCTACCACATACCTATTAAAAGCCTATTAGCTACCTAATTATACATGCTATATTCAAGTATCTTGTTTATAGTCGCATTTCTACTTTACTTACCGATTTAAGTACAAAAATATAATCAACTAGACGAATGATTTATGGCAATCGCATACAAGCCTGTTTGGTAAGTACCCGGACATATTTAATCGACATATAATAATATTATTGTATTTTTGCTATATGAGCAGAAAAAAACGATTTATAAAAGACTTAACAATAGAAGAAATAAAAGCCTTAAAAGAAGGTCGAAAAACAGGTAAAAGCTACCAATTTAGAGACCGATGTCACTGTATAATTTTAAGTTTTTTAGGCTTTGAAATTAAAGACTTAGCGGTTCTTTTTGATGTCCGTAAACACACAATTGGCATTTGGTTTAATGGATGGGAAGATCAAGGTATTGAAGGATTGAAAAATAAACCTGGTCAAGGTCGAAAACCTAAAATTTCCATTGACAATAAAGAGCAAGGAAAAGTAGTCGAAGTTGCTGCTAAAAATGCAGCAGATACGGGAACTAATATGCTCGATGAAGTAGTGGAAAAACTAGACATTGAAGGAGGGCTTTCCCAGCGTACTTTGCGAAGGTTTTTGAAAAAAAAAAGTATGCTTGGAAAAGGCTTCGTAATTGCCCGAAAAAAAAGCCGAGTGCAATAGAGTACAAAAGTATTTTAAATGTCCTTAAAGAGGTTATATTACTATATATCAGTGGATTATTAGATGTTTATTTTGTTGATGAAAGTGGCTTTAGCCTAACACCGAATGTTTCTTATGCTTGGCAGCCTATCGGAGAACAATGGGGTATTCCAAGCGATAAAACAAAGGTCATGAATGTCTTAGGTTTATTAGATGTTAGAAATGAGCATTTAATCACTTATCAACTCCCCAAAGGAGCTTACATGGATAGCGAACTTTTCATTAGCTATATAGATGATTTTGCACAAAAAATAAGCAACGAAACTGCTATCATTATTGATAGAGCACCGTGGCATACTTCTTGGGCAACTTTGGACAAAATGGAAGAGTGGGAAAGCCTAGGATTACATGTCTTTTTCTTACCTCCTTACTGTCCTCATCTAAACCTCATAGAAACCCTTTGGAGGAAGATTAAATATGAGTGGTTAGGCATTAAAGATTACCGCTCTGTAAAGACCATGAAAAAGAAACTTATTGAAATTTTTTCTTTCTATGGAAGTCAATATAATATCGAATTTTCAATGAACGTTTTTAAGTAAGATTAAATATGTCCGAGTACTTATTTTCATAAGACTCATTTATTCGTTCTATTTTTGTGTTTGTCATTCCTACAATATCCCAAATATTTTCTTGCATGTATGTTTCATAATTTTGCCCACTTACCACCTCTATTATTCTACCCAAGACAACATATCCATACGTAGTATAATTAAATGCTGTACCTGGTGTGGCTATAAGTTCTCTATCTTTAAATATAGCAAGCGCAGCTTCTATTGATTCATACTCCACTTGATTTTCTATCTCTTCTTCATTTTTATAAGCAGCGATACCAGAAGAATGATTGAGTAGATGCCTTATCGTTATATCCCCCTCTGGTTTTATCGGGAAATCTGACAAGTATTCTTGAATTGGACTATCTAAATTTAATTTACCCTTTTCCAATAATTGTAAGATAGCAATAGCAGTCATAGGTTTAGCAATAGAAGCCAAACGAGTTAGGGTTGTAGTAGAAAAAGCCTCCTGCGTATCTTCGTTGCTAAATCCTGCTGAATAATCCCACACTGTATCGTTTTTAGCGTAACCTGCTGCTATTCCAATTACGGCTTCTTCTTCAATCGCTAAATCTAAGAGCGATACGGCATCATTAGGTAATTCTTCCGTAAAAAACATCTTTTCCTTCTGGCAAGCACAGAAGAGTAATAATAAACAAAAAGAGTTGATAATTTTTTTCATAAACAGATAGATTTTGAAGAAAGAATTAGAAAATTTTTCTGTGCTTTTTTATTAGGGAGTATGCTATTCAATTAAGACCTCCTTTTTTATATCGAAGGACAATCGTTCACCATTTCTATTTATTACAACATTCTTTATGGAGTTATCTTTATATAATTGTTTAATCAAATCACAATAGTCGGCTATAGAGCTGTTTGAATAATCTTTCCCGTCTATCTGAATGATTTTGTCGCCCAATTGCATTCCTGATTTTTCTGCATTACTTTCTTTAATTAAGGAAGCTATTACTAAAGCATCATCTTGATAATGTACATTAAATCCTGCATGAATAAATTGTTGATTGTCGTAGTCTGTGTGAGGACTTAATAATAGTTCTTTGTCGGCCCAATTCATCACTAAATCGTAGTTGCTAAAAAACGCTGTTCCAAGAGAGGGAACTATCGACTTAGAACATTTTATTATTTGGTTGTTCCATCCAAACTCTCCTACAGATAAGCTACCTGCTTGCAAATAATAAATGGAATCCATTTTACCGTAACCATAAGCTCCAGAACCACCAGAACCATATTCAATCGCTTTCTTACTCTTTGGCAATTCTTTTTGAATCTTATCGTAAGTACTATAGGAAAGAGTAAAACCATCATTCGATCCTAAATCTATTATCACGTATTTTTCTTCTACCTCATTAATTTTTATATTACAAAAAGGTTTATTTTCTTCGCCAAAAGTATAGAAAGGAATTTTTTTCGTCTTAGCTTCTAATGAAAGGGATTCCTTCGTATTAGTAATAGTGATTATTTGATTTCTAAAGTCAATTTTCCAAATGGCTAATCTCATTAAGTTAGAACCTATAACTCCATCTACTTCTATACATCCTAAGTCTATAGATTGATTGAAATCTGTAATTCCGCAGCCTGTGCCTTCAAACTTTACTCCACCGATACTAATTTCATCAATCTTAGCAATCTCCATTGGTTGAGAGTTCCCTTGAGAGTCGGAATTGTCTACTGTGAATAATCCCTTACTACCTAGTGTCTTTGCAAGTTTTTTAGATAACACATTAACTGCTCCAGAATCGAGTATAAAATCATAAGTTTCATTATTCAATTCAACTTTAATAACTATTAATCCAAACCTATTTTCAAATGGTATTTTTACATTGAATGATTTTTGTTTCGTGTGTCCTTCTTCAAATAATTTACCAAACTTTTTTTTGACAGAACAACTAGTAAGAAGTAGGATTGTCGTTAATAGGATAATGGTTTTATTTATCATATTTTTTTGTTTTTTGGGCAGTTATTTTAAAGTGCTAAGCCCAATTTTCCTAATTCAAAAGTTAAGGAGAAAGTGTTGCCAAAAGTACCAGAATTACCTAATACGACAGCTACCGTTTCTTTTTCTAACCATATAAATAATTGCGCACTACAACCTCTTTGTCCTCCACTATGCCCAATAATCAATCCATATTCCGGATGAACCCCGTACAAAAACCAGCCCATGCCATAGCCATTTCCTGCTTCTTTTTTTCTGATTTTGGGATCTGCTATCATCATCGCTAGCGTTTCCTTTTCGATCAACTTATTTTCTAAAATGGCTTTACCGAAATACAATAGGTCTTGGGCAGTGGATTGTACTCCTCCTCCGGGATATTTTAAGCTCAAATCGGTCTGCTTCGTATTTATATACATTCCCCAAAATTTTCTATATAGCTTTGATTTATTGGGATAATTTTGTCCCTTTTTCTCTAAGGAAGTAGTAGGCATATTGGCAATCGACCAAATATGTTGCTGCATATATTCTTCATAAGGCATACCAGAAATTTTTTCAATAATCGCCCCCAATACCACATAACCGTAAGTGGTGTATAGGTATTGCGTACCCGGTTCAAATGCCAATGGGCGATGAGAAAACACCTTTATAGCATCTTCCAAACTTGCATAGTGTTTAAAAGGAAAAGCTTCTTTTTTATTGGCATAAGGTTCTATTCCAGAAGTTTGTTGCAAGAGATGCCGAACGGTTATCACCCCCTTTTCTTTTTTAGGAAATGCTGGAAAATAGGTTTGAATGGGTACATCTAAATCTATTTTTCCTTGTTCATATAGTTGTAAGACAGCGATAGCCGTCATGGGTTTACTAATCGAAGCAGTACGAGTCAACATATCTGCTGTTGCAGATATGTTACCTTTGTCTCTATCTCCACTTGCACCCGTCCATTGAACTTTTCCATTGGCGAATATACCTGCACTTGCGCCCACAAATTGTCTTTCTAATTTTGCCTTTCTCATTAAGCGATCTGCTTCTTGGGATATAGATAGGCTGCTATCTAATTGCGCTTCCCTTTCTAAAAAACCAAAGGAGAGTATCGCTAGGAAAATTAGGGTGATTTGAAATATATTTTTTTTCATCCTGTTAAAATTTTAATGCCGACCTAATCACCTCCGTGACCATAAACAGCACCATGATCTGAGTTAATTGCTTGCACCATTTCTAATTAAGAAATCTATAATTTCATGGCGATTCAATTCTTGAGCTGTAGTCAATGTTATTCGTTTATTGGAAGTGCCTAAAACACCACCTTCTATGGAAATTAGGTTAACATCCGCTCCATTTTCAACGAGCATTTTCACAATTTCAAAATGACCATATTTTACGGCATTAATCAAAGGTGTTTCATCCCCATCAACATCAGCGTTTACATCAACATCCCGCTCGATTAAGAATCTGGCAATTTCTATTGACCCCTTGCGAGAAGCAATAATCAATGGGTTACCATCTCCTGAATCTACTTGATTAATATCTGCCCCTAATTGTACAAGCATCTTCACATTATCGAAATGATTATGCTTTACAGCAGCAATAAGCGGAAACTCACCATTATGGATGGCGGCATTAACTTCCGCACCATTACTAATCAATATTTCCAAAAGCTGGGCATTAGCGGATTTACTGGCAAGTAAAAGTGGAGGACCATCAGCAGCAGATAGATTCGGATCTGCCCCCTTTTCCAGTAACAGCTTAACTATTTCGAGTTGTTGTTCCTGTGCAGCTACAATCAATGGAGTGAGACCATCTTTTCCTTGAAAATTAGGATTTGCTCCTTTTGCAATTAGGTAGGCAGCCACGTTTTTATATCCATTTCTAGAAGCTACCAATAAAGGTGTATCTCCGTTCTTTGAATTAAAATCCACTTTTCCCCCTTTCTCTACAAGCAGTTTAACGATTGAAAAATAGCCTTTTTTAGCAGCCATTACTAAAGGAGATAACTGATCTCTTTTGCTAATATTAACCTTTGTATCTGCATTCAACAATAATTTAACAATCTCTGGATTACCACTATTTACTGCTGAGATAATAGGTGTTCCTATCTCATCGTAAACATAAATACCATATAATTTATTTGGGTCTGCGTCATATCTCTCCTTTAGCTGTCCACTAATTTCTTGGTATTTTTCTTTACCAATTGCCCTTTTCAAATCTTTGGCTATTTTAATACCACCGCTTTCACTTTTTAAAACTAGCTTTTCAGTAATAGATACTCCCTTCGATTTAAAGGAACAATTTGCATCAACGTGCTTAAGAATTTGATTAATAACATGTAAATTTCTATTATTGATTGCCTTTACCAAATCGTCACAAGAATATCGCTGTGCAGACATCCCTTGGCAGGATATTAAAAACACAAATAAAATTATTATTCGTTTCATGGTTAAATTATTTTAGAGTAATTAGCGAAAAATAAATCCTGCTTGGAGATAAGTTAATCCCATCATCTGAGGCGAGTAATGTACTCGTTAAAACAACAATAAAAAGTTTTGCTCAGATGACATTACAAAGATGCATCAAGAAGCAATACCTATTTATAAAAGACGACCAATGAAGGTTTCCGACCCCTTTAAACTAAAAATAGACAGATAAATAGGTTTATTGGTAAGAAGGGTATATTGAGGGGTAGGAAATGGGCATTCAGCGACTTAAGAAGAAAAAGCACTAGATTTTGCTTATACTTGTTGTTAGGTCTATAGTCCTAATGTCTAATATTCAAAATGGGAAAAATCAATCAACTAATAGATAAGATATTACAAAACAGAGTTTTAACACATGTGTTATACTGGTTGGCATCTATTCTACTTTGGACGATTATCGGTAATTTCATACATGGTAATCTATGGTATCCATTTACAAGTAAACTATGCTACCTGCCGGCTCAAATGATGGCTACTTATTTTTTGATTTATTATCAGATTCCTAAATTAATTTATCGAAAAAAGTATGTAGCATTTTTGTTCTCCTTTGTGGGTAGCCTATATTTATTTTCTGCGGTGGCTCGCTTTTTTAAAATTTATGTGCACGAACCGCTAACAGGCTGGGATGCCCCACAAGAATCTATATTTGAAATTTTAACCCAACCAACTCCGCTCTTAGAACGGTATAGTCTTGAAGTGTATTTGTTTGCCACTTTTACTGTCCTCGTAAAATTGTTAAAAGACCACTTTGCAGCAAGACAGGAATTAGAATTATTGCAAAGAGACAAAGTCAATGCAGAGTTAGGTTTTTTAAAAGCACAGCTCCATCCGCATTTTCTATTTAACACCCTAAATAATTTATATACCCTTACTTTGATTAAATCCCCCGAAGCACCTGATATGATTCAGAAATTGGCAGATATGTTAGATTATACCTTATACCAGAAACGGGATAAAGAAATACCTATACAAAAAGAAGTAGAATTAATTCAAAATTATATTGATTTGGAGTTATTGCGTTATGATGATAGATTAGATTTACAATTTCATAAGGATCTTAAAAACACGAAACAATCTATTGCTCCCTTGGTCTTGTTATCTATGGTAGAAAATGCCTTTAAACATGGGGCCAGTGGTGATCATAAGCGACCTAAGATTCATATCAATTTAATGGTAACTGATATCGAAATCTTTTTTAGCGTATTTAATACTAAGCCCCAAAAAACGCAATCGGATATATCGGGCTATAAAAAAGGAATAGGGGTGAATAATGTTAAAAGACAATTGACCCTACTATATCCTAATCAACATACCTTAGAAATCAACGATAAGGAAGAGAGTTATGAAATAGAGCTTTGTATAAAAAAAGAAGTAAGCATACAGAAGTCAGGAGCGAGCATACCTGCTTACCTATTGAATTCGTAAAATGAAGAAAAATATACTCCATATCTTCCAATACAATTGGCTAGTACATACCTTATTATGGTTATCTACCTTAATCATTTATCCTATCTATGCATTAGGGTTTGGAGAACCAATAATAGATTCTTTTTTAGAAAAATTATTTGACTTACCAGTCCAGATTTTAGCCACTTATTTTTTAGTTTACCACTTGATACCAAAATATATCTACACAAAAAAATACTTCCTTTTTGTTTTTCTATTCGTTCTAAGTGCTGTTTTTTTTTGCACGCTTGCTCATCTTTTAGAAAACTATATTTACTCAATCTTTTTAACTGATTATGAAGCACTACCCTTCCAAAAAATATTGACTAATCCTTTTTCAAATATCGAGTCTAAAGGATGGGACGTCTACTTGACCGTTTTTCTAATATCCATCATAAAGTTTGTAAAAGATAGATCCGAGGAAAAAGAACAACTCACGCAATTACAAAAAGAGAAAGCTACTGCAGAACTGAATTTGTTAAAAGCCCAGATCAACCCACGGATACTCACAAAATCCTTGCGTCAATTGCATCATCTGGCTGCACGGCAATCCGATAGCGCACCCGAAATGGTTTTAAAATTAGCGGATATGTTGGATTATATGCTCTATCAATGCAATGATGCTACTGTACAATTAGACAAAGAATTGCTATTATTGAAGAACTATTTAGAAATGGAACAACTTAGATATGGAGCGAACTTATCCATAGACTATCAACAAGATATTTCTACTCAAACAATAGCAATTGCCCCATTGATACTGTTATCAATTGTAGAAGTAGCTTTTCAAAAAGAACCTACTATAAAAAATAAGGAACAGGTATCGATATCTGTGAAAGAAAGAGCATATCAATTGAGAGTAGACATATCTTCTACTTTAATAAATTTGTCAGCTATAAAAACAATTAGCCGACAATTAGATCTATTATATAAGGAGAAATATACCTTAACTAATAAAGAAAATAAACTTCATTTAACCATAGACTTATGCCCGACACCCTTAGCTGTTTAATCGTAGATGATGAACCATTAGCCATTAAATTAATAGAAACACATATTGCAAAAATCCCTCAATTAGAAGTGATTGGTACTTGCCAAAATCCTATGGAAGCTTTTGAGCTTTTAAAAAAAGAAAAAATTGATTTACTTTTTTTAGATATTCAAATGCCCCTCATGACAGGTATTGACTTTGTAAAATCCTTACAACAAGTACCAAGTATTATTTTTACAACGGCTTATCGAGAGTATGCAGTGGAAAGCTATGAGTTAGAAGTGGTAGATTATTTACTAAAACCCATTTCTTTTACTCGCTTTTTTAAATCGATTAATAAATTTCTAAATAGTCGGCAACCTACTTTGAGCAGTAAAAAAGAAGAGACATCCCAAGTAGAAACGCCTGATTTTATTTTTGTTAATGCAAACAAAAAACACATCAAAATTTTATTTGATGATATTTTATATGTAGAGAGCATCAAAGATTATGTACGAATTCATACCAAAGATCAAAGGATAGTCACTAAGGATAAGATCAGTGGATTCGAGAAAAAATTAGCCCCTCATTTTTTAAGAGTTCATCGTTCTTTTATCGTCAATACACAACAAATAAGTGCTTTCACAGCGCATGACATTGAAATTGGTCAAATCGAAATACCTATTGGAGGAAGCTATAAACAAAAAGTTTTTGAAATGCTGAAATCTTCTTAAAAAAAAGGAATCCACTCCTTTCAAAGCCTTTGTATTTTGCCTACTTTTGGCATCAGGTAAGTGGGAAATTGGATAGATTCTTTAGATAAAGAAAAAAAATGTAAGCAGGTAATTATAAAAAATATAGATGGCAAAAAAGAAGATTACTGTACAAGGTATAGAAGTAAGGATTCAAGAACAAGAAAAGGAAGATTTTATCTGCCTAACAGATGTAGCTAAAAACTTTAGCTCTGTGCCTTCTGACATTATAAAGGCATGGATGCGTAACCGAAATACGGTAGAATTTTTAGGGACATGGGAACAATACCACAACAAAAGTTTTAATCTGGTCGAATTCGACCAGATTAAATCCAGAACTGGTTTAGGCTCCTTTATACTAACTGCCAAAGAATGGATAAGCAAGACTGGAGCAACAGGCATGAATTCCACTGCGGGTAGATATGGTGGCACTTTTGCGCATAGAGATATTGCCTTCGAGTTTTGTTCCTATGTGAGTCCTGTTTTTAAGTTTTATTTCATTAAAGAATTTCAGCGTCTTAAAGAGGAAGAAGCTAAACGATTAGGTACACCGTGGAGTGTGCGAAGAGAAATAGCAAAAGCTAATTTTGCCATACACAATGAAGCGGTTAAGGCTTATTTGGTACCACCCAAGGCATATAAACAATCAGGTGGGATTTTTGCAAATGAAGCAGATTTATTGAATGTCGTTGTCTTTGGTTGTACCGCAAAAGAATGGAGATTGCACAATCCAGCCGTTAAAGGGAATATGCGAGACCATGCGAATATAGAAGAGTTATTGGTCCTATCTAATTTAGAAGCCTTGAATGCCAAATTAATTGAATGGGATAGCGATATCGATCAACGCTTTGAATTGCTTAGTAAAACGGCTAAAGATCAGTTTAAAATTTTAAAGAAAAATGCGGCTATTAAAAGGATGAAAGAAGAGAAGAAGGCACAGAAGAAATTGAAGAAATGAGACGTTTCCCATTCCTTCGGGAGCAAAACCATTTTACGTAGTCACGTAAAATTTTTAAAAATTTATTTACATATTACTGGCAATCTAAGAATCTTTCAACCACTTAAACTTAGACACCACAGAAATCCCCGTTTTCTTTTCCAACCGCTTACGACTCTCCCCTGTCTGCTCCCCTGCTTCTTTTGCCACATCTTTGTTTTGCTCGAAGCCCATTGCGTCTAAGCGTTCTGT
>ENA-ORXT01001394-ORXT01001394.1-marine-metagenome-genome-assembly--contig:-NODE-1394-length-32861-cov-29.244998_pt1 | contig 32861 bp, 34 predicted proteins | sample MGYA00237868_ERZ511482 | MGnify/ENA metagenome assembly ERZ511482 | reverse complement strand
GACCCCACCGGCCACTTCCACATCCTGCGACCCGACGGCACCCCACTCGAATGACGGTGACACTCTGCTCCTGCGTCACAGCGGCATCTTGCTCCTACGACGTCGCGGCATCCTGCTCCTACGTCGCAGCGAAAGTGGGCGCCGTGTCAGACACACCGTTACAAGTTGCTCTCGTCCGGTCTTCGGTGTGCGCTGTGTCAGACACACCGTTACAAGTTGCTCTCGTCCGGTCTTCGGTGTGCGCTGTGTCAGACACACCGTTACAAGTTGTGCTCGCCGAACCATTCGGCGGCAACCTGCGCAACAAGGTCAGGCGCCTGCGTCATGCTCGCTTCGAGCCCGAACCGTTCGGTGAGCGAGACGACGGTGACGTGCTCCGGTGGCGGCTCAGACAAATCCACCATGCCACCGATGGCAAGAACCGGTCTGCCGTACCGCCTGGCCATCTCGGCAACGCCACCAACAACCTTGCCCTCCCATGAGGTGTCATCGATCCTGCCTTCGCCGGTGATTACCAGGTTGGTGGTTTCAATAGCTTCTTCGAGCTCAACCTCTTCGGCCACGCAGGCAAATCCGAGTTGCAGTTCGGCACCAATTGCCGCCAACCCACCAGCCAGGCCACCTGCGGCGCCAGCACCTTCCATCTCCCGGACGTCCACGCCATGTTCCTCGACGTAAACCCCGGCCAGACGTTCGAGTCGTGAGGTGAGCAGTTTGATCTGCGCGGGAGTTGCTCCCTTTTGCGGGCCGAACACCGCAGGCGCATCGGTAAAGCGCGTGCGAACGTCGGTGGCGACAACCAGTTCGATACCGCGGTAGCGGGCCAACGGATACATGGCGCGTATGGCACCGAGCCCGCCATCAGTCGTGGCGGAGCCACCCAGCCCGATGATGATGCGCCGAGCACCCCGGTCAGCGGCTTCGGCTATCAGCTCGCCGGTGCCCGAGGTGGACGCAGCCAGTGGGTCGTTGCCCTCGGCCCCACCAACCAAAGCAAGGCCGGAAGCGGCCGCCATCTCCAACACTGCTCGGTTCTGATCCCGATCCAGACGCCACCCTGCTTCCACCGGATCGCCGAGCGGGCCGGTGACCGTGGTGGTGCGATTCGGGCCGCCGAACGCGTCGACGGTTCCTTCACCCCCGTCGGCGAGGGGGATACCCACCGGGCTTGCACCAGCGGCAGTCAGCGCCGCCGCAACGGCGTCAACAATCTCCGTCGCAGTCGCTGAGCCCCGGAACTTGTCCGGCGCAACTACAACGGACCTCACCGGCATGTTCACGCGTTAAATCTACGCTCAGAGCGCGCCCAGCACCCGGCTACGCAGTCAGGAACGGGCGAGTTCGTCGGCACCCGCGATGATGAGAATGTTCACGCCGTTGGGCTCGGGGTTGGACACCTCAGGTGGCGGATCAGGCATTGGGAGAATTGCAATGTTCGGCAGACCGAACACGCTGTCCACAATCTCGCGGGCGTCGCCGTCGTAGCCCTCCTCGTAGTACACGGTGGATGTGGCCACATTGACGGTGGCGTTGGTAGCGGTCCGCATCACATAGTTACGCTGCTGCAGCACCCGGGTGAGGTTGCCGGCCAGATTAGCCACACCGGTGCCGGGCCCATCAACTGCGCTGGCGTTTGCCACCTGCACGCTGACTTCGCTTGGGTCGTGCTTCAGGCTGGTTGCGGGCGCAGGTTGAGCAAGCGGAGAAGAGGTCGCTGTAGCAACTGCGCCGGAGTCGACAACCGAGGTCGCCGTTGCGTCAATCACCACTGTTGGCTCAGACGTGGGAGAAACGATGCGGGCCGTCTCGGGGGTGGTGGGTGAATCGTTCAGGCCCTGAAAGAGCACGAGCGCGCCAATGAGCACTGCCAAACCAACGAGGACTGCACCTCGGATTGCACTTGTGTTCATCGGTGACCTCCGGAGGTCAGTTTGCCGGAGATTCGCTCACTGCGTCATGTCGGGCCTGGCGACGGCGGTCACGGAGGCGACGAAGACGACGAACAACAAGCGGGTCGTGGGCCAGGGCGTCTTCGGAATCGATGAGGCGATTCAGCACTTCGTAGTACTGGCTCATCGAGAGATCGAAGCGCTCAACCATGGCGATTTCCTTGGGACCGGGCTCAGTCCACCAGGTGCGCTCAAAGTCGAGGATTTCCTGTTCGAGGTCGTTCAAGTTCACGATGGTGACAATGACAGATTCTGCGCCGCAGGGGTGGGACCCTCGGCCATATTTGGGGACCAAATCGCAGGTCAGCACCCAAATAGTGGGCATTCCCGCCCAAAACGGCGCTCAGGCACGTGTTTCGGCACCCAGCACTACGAGCTGGCGGGCCCGTAGAGTCGCTACATGAATCGGATCATGTTGCTCACTTCACGTCGCGCATCTCGCGGCGAAACACCACAGCGCGAAACATCACCGAGGGTGCGCCAGGTGGCCCTGCTCGCCACCGTTACGCTGCTCGCCGCAGCCTGTGGCGGTTCCAGCGCCAGCACCACCGACGTGGCAGCGGCACCGGCCGACGAAGCTGAGGTTGCGGCGACCGCCACGCCTGAGCCGGAACCGACCGCCACGCCTGAGCCGGAACCGACCGCCACGCCTGAGCCGGAACCGACCGCCACGACCCAGCCATCAACGGCCACGCCAGTGCCGTCCACCGCCACACCGGAACCCGGGCCGACCGCCATCTCAGAGCCGGTGATCGCTGCCGGCTGCTCCGCCGACGCGGACATCGAGACGTTCAGCGACGCACTGGAGTCCGGCGGGAACACCTACGAGTTCAGCGTGACCATCCCGTCCGATTACCTCGTGGGCGAACCGAACCCAATGATCATCAACTACCACGGGCTGGGCTCCAATGGCTTCGAACAGTCGGCCCTGTCGCTGTTGACGTCCAAGACGTCGAGGCACATCACGGTGCATCCCACCGGCCAAACCGGGTTCCCAGATAATCGGAACTCCTGGGGCCTTGCCGCCGGCGAAGAAGGCCGAGACGATCTTGCGTTCAGCGAAGACCTCATCGACTGGATATCCGAGAGAGTGTGCGTGGACCAGAACCGCATCTACGCCATGGGCATGTCCAACGGAGCGTTCATGTCAGCCAGCATCGTGTGCAACTTGCCGGACCGCTTCGCCGCGGCTGCCTCGGTGGCGGGCGTGAGTTTCCCTGAAGGGAACTGCAACCCAGATTCCGCCACACCGTTCATTGCGTTCCACGGAACCGACGACACCGTCGTGCCGTTCAACGGCGGCGGCTTCTCCACGCTCAGCGGCGTGGATTCGGACGAGCCGAACCCGTTCTTCGAGCAGATCATGCCGGAGGAGTTCTCCCAGTTCGCCAGCGAGTTCTCGTGCGGTGACGCCGTGGCCGAAGACTTCAGCGAGACCGTCATAAAGTACAACTACCCGGACTGCGAGAACAGCGCCGAGCTCGCTTTCTATGAAGTGGGAGGCGGCGGCCACTCCTGGCCTGGGTCTGTGATTTCTCTGGCCATCCCCTCACTTGGCCCGACCAACATGGAAATCGACGCCACCCAGACCATCATCGACTTCTTCGACCGCCACTCCCTGGACAACTGAAGCTCAACGGTTGAAGTCTCCGCAACTTGGCTTATTACTATAGTTTAAGGCTTTAACCTACAGTAAGAGCGGGCTTGGTTTAGGATGATGACATGTCGGACAACCTGCCCTGGCCAGCCTTGGACTGGGAGTCGCGTCCGTGGACGATCTCTGACCCGGGCATGCTTTCGCGCACGCAGGTCAGAAAGCACACGGGTCCTGACACCGCTGCGGTCCCACCGGCATTGGCGATGGCCGCCTTGCCAGCAATCAGCGAAGACACCAACGCCCTCGTTGACGATGCTTCCAACGCCGCTTCGCGGTTCGATGCCGAGTTCGGCGAACACATTGCGCCGTTCGACACCCTGTTGCTACGAACAGAATCGTCTGCGTCGAGCCGTATCGAGAACCTGACCGCATCGGCTCGCACCATCGCGCTGACTGAACTGGGCGATCACAGCCGACGCAACGGCGCGATTGTTGTGGCGAACAGCCGGGCCATGCGAGCCGCCATTGACCTGGCCGACGACCTCGGCGAGACCACGATTCTGGAAATGCATCGCGCACTGCTCGAAGCCACGCAGCCGGAAACCGTGGGTCGCTGGCGTGATCAACAGGTGTGGATTGGCGGCGGTGCGGCCGGTCCGCATCAGGCGCTCTTTGTGCCGCCTCACGCAGATCACGTGGGCTCGGCCATGGCGGACCTGATTGCGTTCATGGACCGCGACGACATTCCAGTGCTGACCCATGCCGCTCTCGCGCACGCACAGTTCGAAACCATTCACCCGTTCCCTGATGGCAACGGACGTACCGGCCGAGCGCTGATGCACGCCATGTTCGTCAACAAGGGGCTCACCCGGAACGTCACCGTTCCCATCTCCGCCGGAATGCTCACCGATGTGGACGGCTACTTCGACAGCCTCACCGCGTTTCGCGATGGCCAGGTCGAACCCATCGTCGCGCTCACCGCAGAGTCGGTGCTGCGAGCCGTGAGCAACGGCACCACCCTGGTCACGAACCTGCGAGCTCTGCGAGAGAGATGGTCAACGTCGATTGAGGCGCGCAAAGACTCGGCCATCTGGCGCATCCTTGACCTCGTGATGCGCCAGCCCGTGATCGACAGCACCCTGGTGGTGAACGAGCTCGACGTGACCATCAAGACAGCGCTGGATTCCATTGAGCGGCTGGTGGACCACGGTGCTCTCAGCCTCATTGGCAACGCCCGCCGGAACCGCAAGTGGGAAGCGCCGGCCGTGCTGGCCGAACTGGATGCGTTCGCCCGACGAGCCGGGCGTCGCCAACAGCACTGATAGTCACACCGGCTCCACCCGGATCATTTTCACAAAACCTGAGGTGAGATGCAGCTCTGCCCAATACCCTGAGACCCCACGCCCGATTAGCTCATCTGGTAGAGCGTCGCTCTTGTAAAGCGAAGGTAGTCAGTTCAAGTCTGACATCGGGCTCCAGCTCTCAACCATGCCCCGCAGCCGTTCGGCCTCAGCGGCGCTCAGTTCGCTTCAAAGATGACGGCCTGCTCGTCACTCCAGGTGCGCACCCAGCGGGAGTCCCCGTCGAGAACGACCGCCAGCGGATTGTCTTCCTGGACGAGGATCCAGTCCACGCCGAATGTCTCAAGGGGTCGGTCCCAGTCGGGCGTGAGGTGGATCGTGTTGGCCCACTCGAACATAAACTCGTCGCCATACACGTCGGCACGCCCATCGATGAACACCGGGATGTCGTTGTAGATAAGCCAGCCACCCCAGCCGTACTCGGCCCAGCCGTCGCCATCGATGAGATCCGGCGTGTCGAGAATGTGCTGCGTGGCGGCCACCGGCAGGGTGGCATCGGTGTTTCTCTCGTTCGAACTGAGCTGAGCGAGCATCGGCGTGAGAGCCGTGACCCCCACCACAACCCACAGTGCCTTGACAATGCCGGGGCGCACAGAGCTGATCTGTTCGATGAGGGCGGAGAAACGAACTCGGACGAGATCGTCGACGTGCGGACTCAGCAACGCTGTTACAACGATGCCGAACAAGGCAACGTGCCGCATGGACTGCAACGCCGCGGCGAAGCTTGCCCCAAGTAGCAACACATGGGCCAGCTCAATCCTGCTGCTTGTCTTTGCCAGAACCAGCGCAACCGCGATTGGCATGGCGATGAGCGGCCAGAACATGGGCTGATGAAAGTCAGGACTCTGCCACTCCTGAATGAGGGTCTGCATCGAGTCGGACCGCAGCGTGTCGAAGGGATAGCGCCACAACGCAATACCATTCGGGTTCCGCGTGGTGCCCAACGCTGCCGCGAGGATCACGATGACGAACGGCCTGGTCAGCAGCGGCGACGAGAAATGCGAGTCGCTCGTGCCGAAACGCCCCTCCACCACGTCACCGAGAAGGTAGACGCCGATCACCACGAAACCGAGTACGAATCCGCTGTGCATGTTCGCCCAGAGCACCATCAGCGGAATCAGCAGCCAGGCGCTCTGGGGTCGGCGCGTTCGACTGCGAATGCGCTCGACCATGGCCATGACACACGCCAGGCCAATCAGGTTCACCATCTGCGGACGAGCACCCGTTACAGGAGCAGCCACCAGCGCGCCAAAGACCGCGAGGGCCGCCCCCGCAGTGGCATGCCCAGGCACTGCGCGGGAAGCAATCCAGAACGCAACCATCACGACACCGGCTGCCCCGACAACCAGTCCGGCCGTGCCGAGTACCGACTCCACGGCCCACAGCAGCACCTGGGACAGCCACTCATGGGCAATCCAGCGACGGCCGGGCACTGTCCAGCTGAATGTGTCACCCTTGGGGATACCCGAGGTGACAATCAGGTCGCCGGTTTTGAGATGCCACCACAGGTCAGGGTCGTTCACTGGCTTCAGTGAGATGGCTGCAACCAACGCTGCGCACAACGCCTGAACCGGACCTTCGGGACCCGCGCCTCGACTAGTTCGAGCGTTGCGCATCCGCAGTCCGTGAAGCGGTGACAGTGATCTCGCCGAGCATGGCGGTGCCAGTGCCGAGCCTCGCAACAACAGTGACCACGGTGCCATCGACATTCACCGTTCCCGTCGCGCCCGCAGTGGACATCACATTGAACGCTGCGGTCCTCGCCTTCCCGGGCTGGATGACGACCTGGCCGGTGCTGAATCTCACCTCTTCATCGATCTGCTGAGCAGCCGCGCGAGCGGCTTCCTGGGCAACATCGCCAGCATGGCGGCGGCCAGCTCGGATGTTCCCACCATCAATGATGAGCGCCATCACAAATATCACAATGATCATGAACAATGCTGCGAGCACCGTCATTGATCCGCGCTCACTGCGCAGCTGGGGTCTAGTCACCACCACGCCATTCGTCGATGGGCGAAATCTGGATGGACTCAAACGTCTGCGAACCCGGCGCACCTCTGACACCAAGCTTGCTGTTTGGGACGGTGCATCGCACGGTGACCTGAAGAGCCTCGGTGCCCGCCGCGCCCGCAACAGTGACAATGTCTCCGCGCACAAAGATTCCACCCGCCTCGGTGCAGGGCAGTCCTTGCTGGCTCGCAATCCGCTGCCCTTCGGTGACCGCAGCCTGGGACAAACTGAACCGATCGGCGCGTGAGGCAGCGGTGGCAACCTCCGCGGCGACATCAGACACCGCCCCGCTGGTCCGAATCATGCCAAAGGCAAAGGCAAGAAGCACAAACCCCATGATGAAAATGGGGGTGACGATCACAAGTTCGAGGCTGGCCGAGCCGCTTTCGTCGCGCAGTGCCTGACGGGCCATCATCGATCGTCCTGACCGATAAATCGATCAGTGAAGCCGGTTGCGCTCTGCTGAATGCTGTCGGGAAGGCCCGGCAGGAACTGGTGAGAAACCACATTCACCGTCACCGTTGTCTCCGTCAACCCCGAAGTTACAACAACGGTCCAACCCGGTCGCACCCCCGGTTCCCCATTGAGGATTTCGCCGGCAATGCGGTTCGCTTTCGCCTGCGAGGTGTCCGCATCGGCCACGCTCATCGCCTCGAGCACTTCTGCCGCCGCGTCGGCAGCCGCTTCTGCCGCCGTGAAGTGCATCCAGAAGTGAAAAACCACGAGCACTGCAACCAGCCAGCCAGTAAACGCGATCGAGTATTCGATCGTGGAGACTCCGCTTTCCAACGTCAGTCGGCGGCGGCTGGCAGCAGTGCCTGGGAGCCTCACCTAGTTGCCAGAGATCAGCGAGCCGGTGCTCGTGTTCACGTTGTTCGGAATGGCCTGAGCGTTCGACGTCACGAGCGCACGAACGGTCACGATCAAAGCGATGGCCAGCGCCGCTACACCGGCTGCGATCATCACGTACTCGATCGTCGTGGCCCCACGATCATCGTCGAGCCGGCTCTGCATGGTCTTCGCAGTGTCCTGCGCCCTGATCCAGAGCTTGGCACCCATGGTTACTGAGGTCTGCATTTCGTTGTCTCCTGTGTGTATCTGCTGGTATCCAGCCCTTTAGAATCCGGAGTTTCCGGATGTCGAATTGATGAGCGCTGCAATTGCGGGCAGCGCGAGAAAAACGGTGAACGTCAGGCCTAGCAGCGCCAGCGGAGCCGACATTCTCGCCGTGGCCGAATTGGCTTCGCTCCGCTCGTTGAGCATCTGCGCGTTGGTGAGCATGAGTGACTTCGCTTCGAGTGCGTCGTCAACCGATGCACCCTTCTCGCTGGCAAGAGCGAGCGAGCCGGCAAGATCGCGCAGCTCGGGGATCCCGAGATCTTCTCCGAGTTGATCGAAAATACTGTGAATGGGCTGCTTGGTGGTCACGACGCCAAGACAGGCCGCCTGATACTCCTCGAAGGCAGGTCCGGTGCCCTGGTTTGCTGCTGTCGTGAGCGCTGACTCCGGACTCATGTGCGACGCAATCAACGCTCGGGTGAGTTCCAGGTAAGCGGACAGAGCAGTGACGTGATCTTCGCGCGCCTCCTCGGCCTTCTGCCTGAGATCGAAGTCTGGGAGAAAGAACCCGAATGCAAGCCCGACAATGGCGAACAGCACCGACAGCACCGCGGGCAGCGACAGGCCGAGCGCCGTGCTGAGTCCGTACATCAGGACCGGGACCACCGAGCAGGTGAGCCCCAACGCCAGCTTGCGAAAAGCGAACTGCGCTTCTGAAATACGCAGGATTCGAAGGTCTGAGGTTCGCGACGCGAAGTCGTAGCCCCATCGGCTGAGAAGCTCGTAGGACCGGGGCCCGGTCAGGGCACCAAGGTCACCGAACATACCGCCGTCGCTGACATGGTCGATCACAACCTTGCGAGTCGGCGGCTGATGGAACCGGTCATAGGCAACAGCGAAGGGAACCGAACGAGGGATCAGGCCGCGCAGCAACAGCACAAGTCCGGCAGAACCCACGACGCCACACAGGGCGATGATCAGAGTCCTGCTCATGTCGTGCCCGGCCCGGAGGAGAAGTAGCGCGGACGCGTCTTGTGCTTCATCAGGTTGGTGAGCAGGTAAAAGCACAGGAGAAACATGGCGCCAACAACCAGGAGCGCCATCTGCCCGGAAGCCGAGTCGTAGAACGCAAGGAAGTCCGACGCCATGAACTTGACGGCCGCCATCATCGCCAACACGATGAAGATCACCGCACGGGTGGACGTGCGGACCTCGCCCCGACTGGCGGTGACCTCTCGCAGCTGGCGAACCTGGGCACGCGCACTCTCAGCCTGCACGGCAAGCACCTCTGTGATGTCGGATCCGCTCTCCACGGACAAGGCGATAGCGGCGCACACCGAATCGCCGGTTGGGTCGTCGAGGGCTTCGGCGAAGTTCATGATGGCACGGCGTGTACTCATGGAATCGAGATCAAGCGCAAGGCGGCGAGCTTGCGGGCGAACCAGTTCAGGGGAATACCTGGCGGCGGCGTGAATGGCGCTGTTGGTGCCCTGACCAGCACGAACGGAGCTGGACACCTGCTCGGTCCACCCCGCGATGGCCTCTCCTTTGGCCGCTGCAAGTTCCGCCTCCCTTGTCGAGCCGAGCCGGCCCCAGAACAACGCAAATCCAATGCCGGCAACAAGACCTGCAACCGGCCACCGGGTGACCAATCCAACGACGAAGCCACCGGCAATGCCGATGATTACCCGGCGAGGCACATTGTCCAGGCGGGTCTTGGCGGTGCGTTGCGTTTGTGAGCGTTGACCGAAGACCTGACGACCTGTCGCCGCCATCAGAATCAGCCAGGCACCAAGACCCACGAGGCCACCCAGAACACTTACTGCGAACAGCATGCTTGGCGTCATACAGCACTCCGCTCGGGCCACGTGCCAGCGGTCTGGCGCAGCAGATTTGAATCGAATCCGTGTCGCTCAAGCTCCATCTGCATGGCGTGCGTGAGGAAGATGCCGGTGGGGTACCCGCGACCATCTCCCAGCTCGCGCTTCAAACCCCAGATCTCGCTGCTCTCGATGCCGCCATCGGCTCCGTTGCCAGTGACTTCGCGGATGGAGGTGATTGACCGGTGGCCGTTGTTGTTCGCGATGTGCACGATGAAGTCGACGGATGAACCAATGAGCCGTTGCACGGTCTCGCGCGTCATCTGGTGTTCGCTCATCATGGAATACAGCGCGAGACGCTCAAACGCTTCCTGCGTGCTGGCCGCATGGATAGTGCATAGCGAACCGGGAAGACCATTGGAGATGGCGAGCAGGAAGCCAAAGACCTCCCCACCACGAACCTCACCCACCACGACTCGGCTCGGATTCTGCCGCAGAGATTCCCGCAGGCAGGCTTCCATGGAGAAGGAGCCTTCGCCAGCGATGTTCGCCTCACGGGCCTCGTACTCGACAAGGTCGGGGTTGAGTTCCGGCCAGTTCGACAGACCGAGTTCCATGTCGTCCTCGACCGTGACAATGCGTTCCAGTGGCGGTACCTCGTTGAGGAAGGCTCGACTCAGCGTGGTCTTTCCTGCACCGGTTGACCCAACGAAGATGCACGTCTTGCGCGCTTTCACAACGGCTTCGAAAAACACCCGCATGGAGGAGTCCATCATCCCAGCTGCTTCGAGGTCCGAGAATCGAGCGAGCTCAGGGGAATGTTGGCGGATGGAAATGGATGTCTTGTTCGTGATCGGAGCCAGAACTGCGTGTAGACGCGCACCGCTGTTGAGACGGAGGTTCAGCGTGGGATGCGCCTCATCGATACGGCGCGGCGAGCGGCCCCCGTGTTCGGCGACCCACCGCAACTGCTCGACCATCTCGTTCTCGCTCTTCGCCGCGCCCGGAAGCCTGATCTTTTTGCCGGTCGCCCGTTCGATGGCCCACGTCTCGTGTGGGCCATTCATCATGATGTCGGAATACGCCGGGTCGAGCAGATGTTCCCATGGAGTTCCAAACACCGAACGCGCCACGGCCCGCCGGACCGAGTCCTCTTCATCGGCTGTCATCTTCGGTCGGCCGTTCGCAACAGCCTGCGTGGCAAGTTCCCGGAAGTACCCGACGGCGGCGTTGTCGGCATACGCACGCCGGTCATCGAGGTCGATTGTGCGACCGCCAGTCTGGGCTTCGTCCACCCACGCAACGAGCGCTCTCTTGACGTGCGTGAGCGTGGGTTTGAACGACGGATGACTGAACGCGCTGTTGTGGGCGCTGCCGAAGCGACTCAAGAGAGCTCCACCTCGACCTCCTCGATACGGCTGGCGGTGAGGTGCGCCAGGACGGAGTTCGCAGACCGGACCAGCGATGATGCCCTGAGCGCTCTGGGCGACATTCTGGTGCGACCATTCCATGCACTGGCCGCTTTTGCGTCCTGGGCGATCGTGCCGCCATAAACGATCTCGCCAGATGAACGGGTCCGCAGCTCGGCGTCGAGTTCTGCCATGAGCGAGTCGTCGGTCTTGCCGATGCCTACAACAACGCACGATGTGCCGAGTGTGGAGAATTCCGACAGCCGGCGAAGCAGTGGTTCCACTGCTTCGAAGCGCGGCTCGATGCAGACCACGAGACCGTCCATGTGCCCAGCGGCGATCCTGCCCGCTGGACTCGCCAACACACGTCCGAGATCCACGATCAGATCGAAGCCGACCACGCTCGCAAGATCCTCAAGTTGAGGGGCCAGGTCGCTGAGCGCTCGTTCGGAATAGACCGGGGTTTGTCCTCCCACGATGACATCGAACCCCCGACCGAGTGAGAGGCGTTGCGTCTGACGCAGGACAGATTCGGGGTCGACACCGTGGCGGCATTCGGCTGCGAGGTCAACAATTGAAGGCTCGGGTTTGAGTTCGTTGGAGAAGCGCGGACCCAAACACACGGTGTCGGTATCAGCTTCAATCAGAATGACGCGTTCGGTCGGCCACAGCCCGGCGAACAGAGTTGCGAGCGTGGTGACACCGGGAGAGCCTGTCATGCTTGCGAGCCCGAGCTTCACTGCGCCGGGACCTTTGCGAGACGGATCGAGTTGTTGTGTGCCGCTGCGGCGACGGCTTCGACCTGTGCATCGGCCACAACGAGCGTGACCCAGTACACCTCACCGGCGGATCCGATTGTGCGAATGGGCACATCGCGAGCGATTGTCGTCGCTTCGCCCTCAGCCACAATCGCAACCACATCCACAATGTCTCCTGCGCCGATGTCAGACGTAGGTATCGCTCCCGCCTGAACGATCACGCCAACTCCTCTGAAGCCGGAAGGAAGGTCGGGTGCGGTGGTGACATCACCAATCGTGAGAATCTGTCCGGATACGAGTGCCGTGGCGGCACGGGTGCCGATGACCTGGTTCGAAGCGACCCAGTCAACAGCCTCGACCGAAATACTTGTCGCGAGATCGACCTGCACGAGGTCGCCTCCCTCGATGATGTCGCCGCGGGCCACGTCGGTAGCCATTACAACAACGGGTCGACTGTCATCACCTCCGGCCCAGAAGACGAACAGTAAAGCCCCGAGCAGGACGAGCAGAATGCCTGTCAGCAGCTCAGGAATCCGTCGCTGCTGCAGTTGCCGATCTGGAACTTTGAACTCGATCTCAATGTCGTCCGTGGTGGCCTTGTCGACCTTCCTGCTTCGATTCAAAACCGCCATCTCACCCTCCTGGCGCACGATTCAGCGAAAACCATGGCGAAAGGCAGGCCCGCGGCCATTCGTATCGCCCCTTTACGTCGCATAACAATCCCCCGATTGCGGCTCGTGCCCGCAAGGTTAGGTCGAGCAGCGCTCCTGACGCCATTGCGAGCGTTTCGATTACCCCAAATGAACAGTGGAGGCATGGCAGGGCAGTGCGTCACTGGTGTCTTCGAGTTGCGCAAAGGACCCGCCCATTTTCCTTGCATATCAACGGAAATGGGCGAGAGGGACTGACCCGGAGGTGACCGAGGTATGTGTGGTGGGCGTCATGGTGAACTTATGGGCGCGCTCAGCAGCCCATGTGCCCACTGATCAGCATTTCGCTAACGGACAGGTGCCTGGGAGCCGCGCGGACAGGCCTGGGAACGAGGACGGTCCGGCGTGTCCATGGCCCTACTGCTGGGCGGCTTCGGCTTCGCGACGGCGGACGACTTCGAAGCAGGCGATGGCGCCAGCGGCGGCGACGTTGAGGGAGCCGATGGCGCCGGTGAGGGGGATGTTGGCCACAACGTCGCAGCGGTCACGGGTCAGACGGGAGATGCCGGAACCCTCGGCTCCGAGCACGAGTGCCACCGGGTCGGTGGCCACGCGCAGGTCGAACACGGACGTGTCGGCCACCATGTCCAGGCCAACCGTCCACACCTCAAGCTCTTTCAGCTTCGCGATGGCCGTGGGAATGCCCGTGACCTGGCCAATGCGCAGATGCTCAATGGCACCGGCCGCGGTCTTGGTGACCGTGGGCGTGATGTGGGCAGCGCGGTGCGCAGGCAGGATCACGCCGGTCACGCCCGCACACTCTGCAATGCGCAACAGGGAACCAAGGTTGCCCGGGTCGGTCACACCGTCAACCACCAGCAGAAACGCGGGGTTGCCGGCAGTTGACCGGGCGAGTGAATCCAGGTCGTGCTCCACCAGGGGCGGCGCGTACGCCATCACGCCCTGGGACGATTCCGTCTTTGTGGCCGCTTCGAACTTGCTCCTGCCCATCTCACGAATGGGGATCTTGTCCTCGTTGGCGAGTTGCATGATTTCGTCGAGGATGGGCGACGGATCCATGTCCGCTGCCATCATCACTTCACGAGCGCGACGGGTGCCCGCCATCAGCAGTTCGCGAACGGCCTGGCGGCCCTCCACCTGATCGCCGCCGATGGGGCGACGGCGCGGTCCGGTCTTCTGCCGGATTGGCGTGGTGCCGCGCTGGCCGGATCGCTTGCCGCCCTTGCGGTTGCGTCCACCGCGGTTTGCTGGCTTGCCCTTACTCATGACAGTTCTTCCTGACGGGTCTGATCTTGGGGTGCAGTTTCGAGCAGGGCGACGGCCCAGCAGGCGATGCCTTCGGACCGGCCGAGAGCGCCAAGGCCCTCGGCCCGCTTGCCCTTGATGGTGACAGGTGCGCCCACGGTTTCACTCATGCGCGCCTGCATTTCGTCTCGACGAGGCGCAAGCTTGGGGCGTTCAGCCACCACGGAACAGTCCACGTTGGCCACGGCCCAACCTTCGGCCCGAACTCTGCGCACTGCTTCGGCCAGCAACTTCACACTGTCGGCCCCGGCGAATGACTCGTCCGTATCGGGAAACAGCATGCCAATGTCGCCAAGGCCTGCGGCGCCAAGAAGGGCGTCGGTGATGGCGTGGGCAATGACGTCGGCGTCGCTGTGTCCAGCGAGGCCGGATTCCCCTTCGAACACCACGCCCGCAAGCACCAGCTGGCGGGACGGGTCATCAGAAAACGGGTGGATGTCGAAGCCCTGACCAATGCGACTCGTCATGATGCTTCCCCCTCTGCTGTCTCGTCGACTGGCTCGTCGATTGGCTCGTCGGGTGATTCGCCTGAGGTGTCCTCAACCGACTCTTCCACGCCGAGCCGGTCCTTCAGGATCGCTTCCGCAATGACCAGATCCACCGGCATCGTGATCTTCAGGTTGTCGCGGGAGCCTTCGATAACGACAACCCGACCTCCGGCTGCCTCCACCAGTGAGGCGTCGTCTGTGGCGTCCATGCCGCTGGCGTGCGCGGTCCGAAGCGCTTTGCCCCAGAATCCCTGAGGGGTCTGCACTGCCATCAACTCTGTGCGATCGACGGTTCCGGTTTCGTTGTGGCGAATGGTGTCGGTGACCGGCACGGCAGTGACTGCGCCCGACGCTCCACCGCGCACCGCGGCAACCACCCGGCCGAACAGCGCAGGTTCGGCCAGCGGGCGAGCGCCGTCATGCACGATGATCACCTGCGCGCTTTCCGGCACCGCTTCGAGGCCGTTACGCACTGAGTCAGAGCGGGACTCTCCGCCCGCCACCACGGTGGCGATCTGTGCAATTGGGTCTGCGCGCAACGTGGACACCAGGTCGCCCGGCACGACAAGCACCACACCGTCGGAAACGTCAGCGGCCTGTTCAACAGACCAGTCGAGCACTCGTTGACCACCCAGCGGTGCCAGCTGTTTTGGCCCACCGAACCGCGTGCCAGACCCGGCAGCGACAACAATTGTCCAGACACTCATACGGCTTCGCTCACGATGCACAACACAGACCACTATTGTCATGGCTGGAAGCCGCAAATGCGCGCTTGCCTTCCAATCTCTTTGGAGCGTTACCTGTGACCATCGATGTGCAACTTCTGGCCGAGTCCCACCTTCTCGCCGACATCCCGATCGAACAGCTCTCGGCCCTCGCCGAGCAATCGATAGCGCGCGACATGCAGCGCGGCGACGTTCTGTTCTACGAAGGCGACGAAGCCAGCTTTCTGTATGTCGTCAGTGAGGGGCGCATGGCCATAGCCAATCGTTCCTTCGACGGACGCGAATCCGTGGTGGCGCTCATGGAGCCCGGCGACCTGTTCGGTGAAATGCCGATGTTCGATGGACAGGGCAGATCCGCAATGGCTCGAGCGCTCGAAATGAGCCAGGTCATCACCATCCCTTACGAACCACTGCACCAGCTCTACACCGCCAACCCGCAGCTGCTGTGGGGCGTGGTCTCACTGCTGGCCGGTCGACTGCGCTCCATGGACTCCGCTCTCGCCGACACCATGTTTCTTGACGTCACGGGCCGCACGGCCAAGCGACTTCTGGACATGGCGGGCGAAGACGATGAGTTCACTCTGCCGGTTACTCAGGAAGAGTTGGCCGGCATGGTGGGCGCATCACGAGAGCGTGTCAACAAGTCCATCGCCCAGTTCATCAAGCTCGGCTGGATGGAGCAGTACCGCGACGGTTACCGCATCACGAACCGCGAGCAGCTCACCATCCGCTCCCGCTGAGAGCCGGCGGGGCAGCAGCCAGGCGGCGTCAGCCCTACGCTCGCGCCAACGTCCCCAGCTTCTTCATCGCTTTGCCCCATCCATCAACCAGGGCCTTCTCCAGGATCTTGTTGGAGAACCTGCCCAGAAACGTCGGCTCGAACGCCCCGATGTAGGTGATTGTTGTGCGAGGCGATCCGCCATTGGTGCGGTCTTCGAGCCGAAGCGCCTCGGCCGCCTTCGAGGCGGTGGGCAGCGGCCACTTCACAATGGTGAACGCATACTCGCGTTCAGCCTCCATCGAGATGCAGCGCTCATCCACTTTCAGACCATTCACCTTGACGCGACGAGTGTCACCCGGTGCAGTCCACACGTTCGGCGATGCAGCCAAAAGCTTCAGCCCGTCGAACCACCTCTCCCATGCAGACTGATCAGCGATCAACTCCCAACACCGGTCAATGGGCGCGAGGACCGTGGCCTCGGTGACAACCCGAAACGGTGCCGTGTCGAGAAAGTCTGGAGTCGCAGGTTCAAGTGAGGGCATGGCCCATACTCCCGCTCCCCCGGGTCAGTGTCCAGCTCACGCCAGTGTCCATCTCACGCCAGCGCACTACTGCGACCGCACGGGTCACTGTCAGGGCATGCAACGATGGAGCCACACCTTCCACCAGCACGCACGCGAAGCAACCTGTGAGCCATCCGGCACCACCCTTCCTCGACAACGACATCCTGCCCTCACCACCTGCGGGGGCGGTGCCGGTTCTTCACAATCGTGAGTACCGGCAGCCTGTCTCGAGTACTCGAACTCTTCACCGACCGGGGAGACCGCTGAAAACGGCAGAAGCCCCGCCGGTGGAACCGACGGGGCTTCATTCGTTGATCTACAGGTTTACGCGAGATCGAAGCGATCTGCGTCCATGACCTGGGTCCATGCAGCGGCGAAGTCACGGGCGAACTTCTCCGCGCCGTCGCTGGATGCGTACACGTCCGCGATGGCTCGCAGGATCGAGTTGGATCCGAATGCGAGATCGTTGCGTGTGCCCGTCCACCTCAGTTCACCAGAAGCACGGTCCCTGCCTTCGAAGACACCTTCGGCACTACCTGCCGCAGACCATGCGGTGTTGTAGTCGAGGAGATTCACGAAGAAGTCGTTGCTGAGCTGACCGACGTTGTCGGTGAGTACACCGTGGTTGTCAGTGGACACACCGAGCACCCGGAGGCCGCCGACGAGTGCCGTCATCTGCGGAGCGCTGACGCCCAGAAGCTGTGCCTTGTCCACGAGCAGATGCTCAGCGAACAATTCGGAACCCTTGCCCAACTGGTTGCGGAACCCGTCGTACTTGGGCTCCAACCATGCGAACGACTCGATATCCGTCTGTTCCTGGGTGGCGTCCCCGCGACCGGTGGTGACCGGCACGGAGACGTCGTGTCCAGCGGCCTTTGCGGCAGCTTCAACAGCGGCAGCGCCGCCGAGGACGATGAGGTCTGCCATGGAAACATCCACGCCACAGCTGCCCTGCACACCCTCAAGGGCGGTGAGGACTCGGCGCAGTTCGGCCGGGTTGTTGGACTCCCAGCTGACCTGAGGTTCAAGGCGAATACGTCCGCCGTTGGCGCCGCCTCGCATGTCGCTCTGGCGATACGTGGATGCGGAGGACCAGGCCACGCTGACCAGATCGGTGATGGAGAGGCCGGCATCCATAACCGCAGCCTTGACCGTGGCCACATCAGCATCACTGAGTGCGGTGCCGGCCGGAATTGGGTCCTGCCAGATGAGCACCTCGTCGGGAACCTCGGGGCCGAGGTAGCGGACCGTCGGACCCATGTCGCGGTGCGTCAGCTTGTACCAGGCCCGGGCAAATGCCTCGTCCAGCTGGGACTGATCGTTGCGGAAGCGGGTGGAGATCTCGTTGTAGATCGGGTCCATCTTCATGGCCATGTCGGCGGTGCTCATCACCGGAGCATGCGTGACGTCGCTGCGGTGCGCATCGGGCACCGTGCCGGCCAGCGCCGGAGCGTGCCACTGCTTGTGACCTGACGGGCTCTCGGTGAGCTCCCAGTCGTTGTCCATGAGCGTCTCGAGGTAGTTGTTGTCCCACTTCGTGGGCGTGGAGTTCCATGCACCTTCGAAGCCGGAGCTGGTGGTGTGCTCAGCGATGCCGGATTCAAAGTCGTTCTTCCAGCCAATGAGTTGCTGTTCCATGGGAGCTCCCTCGGGCTCGGCGTTGACCATGTCTTCAGGGCCAGCTCCGTGCATCTTGCCGAACGCGTGACCGCCAACCACAAGAGCAACGGTCTCTTCGTCGTTCATGGCCATGCGGCCGAACGTTTCGCGAATATCGCGGCCGGAGGCAACGGGATCCGGGTTGGCGTTGGGACCTTCCGGGTTCACGTAGATGAGGCCCATCTGGACCGCGCCCAGCGGCTCCAGGAGGTGACGGTCTCCGCTGTATCGCTCGTCGTCGAGCCAGACATCTTCGGGCCCCCAGTAGATGTCGTCTTCTGGTGCCCACACGTCGGCGCGACCACCGGCGAAACCGAAGGTCTTGAAGCCCATGGATTCCAGGGCGACGTTTCCGGTGAGGATCAAGAGGTCGGCCCAGGAGATCTTGCGGCCGTACTTGCGCTTGACAGGCTCGAGGAGAAGGCGAGCCTTGTCCAGGTTGACGTTGTCCGGCCAGCTGTTGAGCGGAGCGAAGCGCTGGGTGCCGGAGGTGCCGCCACCGCGACCGTCATGGGTGCGGTAGGTGCCGGCAGAGTGCCAGGCCATACGGATGAAGAACGGTCCGTAGTGGCCGTAGTCCGCAGGCCACCAGTCCTTCGAGTCGGTCATCAGTGCGGTGAGATCAGCCTTCAGCGCACCGAGGTCAAGGGTCTTGAACTCTGCTGCGTAGTCGAAGTCGTCATCCATGGGATCCGCTGCCGGATGTCCCTGGTGCAGGATGTCGAGGTTCATTTGATCGGGCCACCACTGGGTGTTGGCCTTACTCCCGCGAGACGCGTGCGGCTTCAGTACGGGGCACTTGGCTTCGTCTGCCATGAATTTCTCCTAGAGGGTGTTTGCTGGGTATTTACTTGCTGGGTATTTACTTGCTGGGTATTTACTTGCTGGGTATTTACTTGCTGGGTATTCGTACTTGCTGGATGTGAGACTGGTGTGTTGATTGTGGCGTGACGCTCTGACATTTGAGCGGTCGGCGGAAGCGGTTTTTCGAATCAGTCCGTTCGACACGTGGGACAGGTGCCCCAGTAGACAACTTCGGCCTCATCAATCACGAAGCCGTGATCGTCGTTGGCAGTCAGACACGGTGTCGACCCAACAGCGCAGTCGATGTCAAACATCAACGCGCAGCTGCGACAGACAAGGTGGTGATGGTTGTCGCCCACCCGATCCTCGTACCTGGCAACCGAACCGGTTGGCTGGATACGGCGAATTAGACTCTTCTCCACAAAAGCACCAAGCGTGTCGTAGACAGCCTGACGCGAGATGGACCCAATGCGTTCACGGACATCGGCAGTCAGTTCCTCAGTGGTCGCATGCGGACGAGCCGCCACTGCTTCCATGATGGCGAGACGCTGCGCGGTGACCTGCAGGCCATGGCTGCGCAGACTTGTCTCATGACTGGCGATCTCATGACTTTCGAGATGCGTGTCGATCGGATCTCCCACATTGGATAACCAATCACGAATTATGGACTAAGTCAAGAGTTAGATTCCGTCAGCATTCTGGTCCATACCCACCTGACAGCGTGCTCTGACACAATGATGCCGTGACTGTGCCCCCGAACCCCGCCGTCCAGAACGTGCTGTTCATCATGTGTGACCAACTTCGGCTCGACGCGCTGTCGTGCTACGGCGGCATGATCGACACGCCCAACATCGACGCACTGGCCGCCCGCGGGGTGCGCTTCGACAAAGCGTTCGTGCAGGGCGTGGTGTGCGGGTCCTCCCGGATGAGTTGGTACACCGGCCGGTACGTCCACTCGCATGGCGTGCGCTACAACCGCATTCCACTGGCCGTTGGTCAACGCACCCTCGGAGATCACCTGCGCCCGCTTGGTGTTCGGCCGGTGCTCATCGGCAAGACACACATGGCTGCGGACACCGCTGGCTTCGAATGGCTTGGTCTCGACCCCGATGCACCGGAGGCGATCTATCTGGCCGAATGCGGTTTCGAACCTGAGGAGCGCGACGACGGACTCCACACTGCTCGCGAGGTGAGGGCCGACCTGCCCTACAACCTGTTCCTGCGAGAGCACGGCTTCACGGGCCCGAATCCCTGGCACTCGGCCGCCAACTCTGTGCTGGACGAGAATGGCCAGCAGATCTCCGGCTGGTTGCTGCGCTCTTCGAAGTACCCGTCCATTGTTCCTGACGAGTTGTCCGAGACGGCGTTCATGACCAATCGTGCAATCGAATTCATGCGCAATGCCGGCCACGAACGCTGGTGCATGCACCTTTCCTTCATCAAGCCCCATTGGCCTTACGTGGTGTCTGAGCCGTATCACCAGATGGTCGATCCATTGGATCTGCCTGCCCCGCACCGTTCCGATGCTGAGCTGCGCACCGACCATCCCGTGCTCAATGCGTTCCGGAAGAGCCGTGTTGGCGCGGTGATGTCGCGCGATGAGGTGCGCCGCTCCGTGTACCCGGCCTACCTCGGGCTCGTGAAACAGATTGACGATCACCTTGGCCGGCTGTTTGCAAGCATGAAGGAACTTGGCCGCGACCAGGACACCATGATCGTGTTCACGGCCGACCATGGCGACTACCTGGGCGATCATTGGATGGGCGAGAAAGACTGGTTTCACGAAGAGATAGCCAATGTCCCGCTCATCGTTGCTGACCCTCGCCCGTCGGCCGACGCCACCCGCGGCACCTCCACGTCACAGCTGGTGGAGGCCATCGACATCGTGCCGACGTTCGTGGACGCGCTGGGCGGCGACCTAGACGCCACTTCGCAATGGCTCGAAGGCAGAACGCTCAGCCCCATGCTCTCTGGCCGCGCAGAATCACCAGCGGTGGAGCCACCCGGCGCAGCTGTCATCTCCGAGGCCGACTTTGCGGGCCTGGAGATGTCTGCCCTCCTGCCCGAAGGACCTCGACACAACCGTCGAGCCACGATGCTTCGCACCGACCGCTACAAGTACATCCTGTGTGAGGTTGGCCCAAACCTGCTCTATGACCTTGACGCTGACCCCGACGAGTTCACGGACCGCCATGACGACCCCGCACTCGTTGACGTGCAACGTGAACTGCACGACCAACTGTTCGAGTGGTATCGCCGCCGGTCCCACGACGTCACGCACCGACCTTCAACCACCAAGGCGCATCCACCTCCCGCACCCGGCCAGGTCGCTCGCAACGGCTTCTTCATTGGTTACTGGGACGAAGCGCAGGCAGCCGCAGACAACGCCGACCATCTCCTCAGCGACGGCTGAACTGAACCCTGCGTGATGATCGTCAGCCGTCCGGCAGGAGCACGCCCGGGTTGAATCGACCGTCGGGATCCAGCGCAGCCTTCACCGCGTGCATCATCTTCCATTCGACATCGGGCTTCTGGCCTGCCACCCGATGACGCAATTCGCGACCAACGCCGTGCTCGGCGCTGAGAGTTGCACCAAGCGCAAACGACATCTCATCAATACGTCGATTCAACTCAGCCTTGACGGCAAGAAACGGCTCCACCTGGTCATCGCTGATTGGCAGCACGGCCATGTGACAGTTGCCATCGCCGACATGACCAAACCCATACGAGAGCGCTCCGGGGACAAGTTCCTCAGCGATGGCGCACACCGCGTTGTGGTACTCCCCCATTCGAGCAATGGGAACCGCAGTATCCATCTTGAGGCCATGCGTGTTGTACTGCGGCCACAGACTCTTGGCCGGCATCTCCTCTCGAATCTTCCACAGGCGCTGCTCCTGCTCGGCCGTGGAAGCGACGACGGCATCTGAGATCAGCCCAGCCTCCGCGCCCTGTTCCAGGAATGCTCCAAGTCGCTCGGTGACGGGCTGCGCGGCAGCGAGTCTGACAAGAACGTAGAACTCAGACCGGACCTGCATGGGATGCGTGATCTCAAAGAGCTCACAGGCCCGGGCGACCGCAACCTCGGGCATCAACTCGAAGGCGAGCACGGCATCGGGAACCACTTCGTTGGCGAGGGCGAAGAGCTCCATGAGTTTGTCCAGACGCGAAAGCGAGACCATCGCCGTCTGCTGAAACGGCGTGGCCGGATGCAGCTTCACCACCGCTTGTGTGACAACACCAAGCGTGCCCTCAGAGCCAACGAACAGGTGCTTGATGTCGTAGCCCGATGAGTCCTTGCGGAGCGCTCGCAGACCATCCCAGATTTCACCGTCAGCGAGGACTACTTCAAGACCGAGAATCTGATCCCGCGTGTTGCCGTATCGCACCACGTTGTTGCCGCCGGCATCAGTGGCAATGGCTCCGCCAATGGTGGCGGTGCCGCGTGCGCCCCAGTCGGGAGCAAAGAGACGCTGCCCGGCCGCGGCCGCTTCCTGCATGGCTTCGATGGTCACGCCCGACTGCACCGTCATTGTCCACCCCTCGGCGTCGACTTCGACAATCTGATTCATGCGCGCCAGCGACAGCACAACCGTTGGCTTTGCGTTCATGGGGATCTGCCCGCCGGACAGGCCGGTGTTGCCGCCCTGGGTCACGACAACGACATCGTTCGCTGCACACCAGCGAACCACCGCTGCCACTTCCTCGCTGGAACCAGGACGAACCACGGCGACCGCGGTGCCGTGATGCACGTTGCGCCAATCAACGAGTTGTGGTGACGCGTCATCTCCCGTGAGCACGTTCGCCGAACCAACTATGGCGACCAACTCGTCTATCTCAGCAGCGTGCTCGTGTGTGTTCCCCATGGCCCGAACCTACAGGTCCGACAACAGACCGGCCGAAACCAGCGATGCATCGTCGTGTCTTCCATTTGATGGTCGTGTCTTTCATTTGGAGCAGGAGTAGATCTGGGCCACGCTGGATTGATGAAGATTCGCATTGGGGTGGCTGTAGGCACCGGGGTTGCCGACAACCCCACGGAGTTTGTTCGGCTGGTCGATGCACTGGATGACCTTGGCTTTGATTCCATCTGGGTGCCCGATGTCATCACCACCGCGACGCTGGACCCCATCACCGCGCTGTCCGTTGCTGCCGGTCGCCGTGAAGGTCTGAAGCTCGGCACGCATCTGATCTTCCCCGGGCGTGACCCGGTGATGCTCGCCAAGCAACTCGCCACCCTCGACCAGCTTTCCGGCGGCCGGCTCTTGTTGCTGGCCGTGCTCGGCCTGCGCCGTCCGGAAGAACTCGCGGCCCAGGGGGTGGCAGCCAGGGACCGTCCCTCCATGCTCGAAGAGCAGCTCCACATTCTCCGCACGCTTTGGGCGGGCGATGAGCTCACCATGGCCGGTCGCCACTATCAGTACGAAGGCGTGCAGCTCGGAGTTCGCCCAGTTCAGGATCCGCTTGAGGTATGGCTTGGCGGGCAGGTACCTGCAGCGCTCGAACGGTGCGGGCGCATGGGCGAGGGTTGGATGCCCGGTCTCCTCACCCCCGCTGAATGCGCGGCGGCACGCGTCACCATTGCGGCCGCAGCAGAACAAGCTGGCCGCCACATCGACGGCGAGCACTACGGCATCAACATCAGCTGGGTTGAAGGATCAATCTCCGACGACGCTCGCGCAGCGGTAGAGAAGCGTCGCCCAGATCTCAAAGCCGAAGACGCGCTGGCCGTCGGCACCGAAGGGCTGATCGAGAAGATCCAGTCCTACCTGGATGTCGGTTTCTCCAAGTTCGTCATCAGGCCTGCTGACCAACCGGACTCATGGGCGCATGCTGTTGAGGCAGTCTCCTCGGTGGTTGAACTTCAGACCTAGGCGCGGTGTCAGACACACCGTTACAAGTTGCCCGCCCCGGAAACCGACTCAGGTAAGAGCCGGCTGACGGGCAGCGCCGCGCTCGCGCTTTCTGTAGCCGAGCGCATCAAAGGCAAAGGCCCACCGCTTCTCGATGATCTCCGCTGAACGGTCCGCGATCACGAAGCCATTCTTCCTGTAGTCCTTCTGACTCTCGACATAGGAACGGAACGCAAACTCCGCGCCGTCCCAGCCGCCCAGGTCCAGACCGTTGTAGATGGAGCGCAGGGTCTCGATCGGTTTGTTGTCGAGATCGTCATAGGCCACCTCAACGAGGTTCCCCTCCGGTATCAGTTCCCGATCCGCCAGGTATTTGCGCATCACCTTTTCGTAGATGTGCAGCACATTGCGTTCGATGAGTGCGTCGTCGAATTCCTGAAACGAACAGAGCGGCAGGATCTTGCTGTGCAGATTGATGGTCGACGGATACACCTCGTAGGGCGAACGATGGATCGACACAAACTTCGCATCCGGAAACAGCTCGAGCAGCATCGGGATTCGAGCTGTGCTCACCGGATTCTTCAGGAGCAGACGCTTCCCTGATTCGTGCATGGTCGCGACTTTGAGGATGCGCATGTACTTGCGTTTGACTTCTTCGCGCACCTTCTTCGAGGTGCCCTCAAAGAGCACGCCGAGCTTGAACATTTCTTCGGCGTGCTGCGGGAACAGAAACTGCAGATACCAGGAGTACGGCGTCATCTTGCACAACGGGATCTCCTCTTCCTGCGGAGCGTCCATCGGCCACTCCAGATTGTCCATGGGACGCTTCGACGGGAACACTTTGGCGAAGCCGTCCGGCAGCCAGGAGCGCGACGTGAGCGAGCAGTCAGGAGCGAGCGCCTGGAACATCCGGACGCAGCCGAATCGCTCATCCTGACTCATCAGGTTGTGCAGGTGCGTGGTACCACTGCGCCAGTGCCCGATGATGAAAACGGGTGGTTCGGAGACCTCGGTGTTGTCCACCTCGTGACCGCGTCGAAGTCGTTCCCAACCCTGCAACGGTGCGCCAAGCAGTCCGCCGGCCAGAACACCTCCAGCCCGGAGATAGCGCTTCGGCGACATGGTGTGCATTCGGCCGGTGTTGCGCAAGACCGTGGCTGGTCGGATGAAGGAGATAAGCCCGAGCTGATATCCCAGATCACTGTCTTTGCTGTTCGTCATGTGCTTCCTCCCGGATAGCGGAGCGCCACCACGGCGCTGGTTGCAAGAGCAAGGGCGCCGCAAAGCATCCAGCTCGTTTGAAAGGCGGTGAGCGATGCGCCGGTTGATCCGACGATGGCAATCGCTCCCGAGATTCCGAGCGCCATGGCCACCTGACGCATCGTTGTGTTGCCTGCTGCGCCGATGGCATAGCGGGCGGGGGCGACGTCTCGCATGCTTGCTGCGGTGAGCATGGGGAACCCAACACCCACACCAGCGCCCATCATGATGGCGCCGGGCAGATAGCCGACGAGATAGTTCGGTGATTGGTCAACGAACACGGTCCACCACACAACCGCGGCGACCGGAGCCAGACAACCAATGGCAATCAGCTTGCGATAGCCAATGCGATGCGCGAGCTTGCCGGCCGGGCCGGCGGTAATGGCCATGGCGAGTGGAGCCGGTGAAATGGCAAAGCCAGCTCGAAGAACGCTGTAGTCCCACATCTCCACCAGGAAGGTGGGAGCGAGCACCAGCCACCCGGCGAACGCCGCTGCGAACAGGCCCGTGCCCACAAGCCCAACGCGGTAGCTCCTACTGGTGAGCATCGCGGGAGGAAAGACGGGGTTCGGGTGGCGAACACTTCGTCGCACAAACGTCAGGAGCAGCACGGCAGCAGCGATCAGTGAGACCACCACCACTCGCTCCAGAAGCCCAACAGCACCCGCCGCCACGATGGCGAAGACCAGAAGCCCGGTGCCAGCGGCGCCGGTGGGGACAGCCAGAAAGTCAACCGTGCGTGGAGCGTTCGGGTCTCGGGCTTCGGTGAGCAATGAGCGCCCAAAGACCAGAGCGCCCAGCGCAATGGGAACGTTGACGAGGAACACCCAACGCCACCCCGCGTATTGCACGAGCAGGCCTCCAAGCGTCGGCCCAATAGCTGCTGCGAGTCCGGCCATGGATCCCCAAACGCCAATGGCAGCATCACGTTTATCGTCCGCCACCGTGTGAAGAATCAGAGCAAGCGATGCTGGCAACAGAAGGGCACCACCGACAGCCTGAATCGCCCGGCCGGAAATCAGGAGCTCAACACCGGGGGCGAGCCCACTCAGCACCGACCCGCCAGCAAAGATGGCAAGCCCAATCAGGAACACTCTCTTGCGGCCAAACCGCTCGGCCAGCCATCCGCCGATGAGCAACAGGCTGGCGACGCCGACGTTGTAGGCCGTGAAGATCCAGGACAACGTTGCGCGAGAAGAGCCGACAAACGCCGCCTCGATCTCGGGCAGCGCCACAGAGATGATCGTCATCTCGAGGGCGATGAGAAAGACCGCAAGGGATGCGAGAATCGTGGTGGCTCGAGTTGTTGAGCCCGGGGGAGTCACGGATACAACCGCTCCCCCGGCTCGAATTCTGGTCCGCGTCATGGACGTGCCAGCGGACCTCAGTACCTCGGAGGTATCTGGGGCATCGGGAGCATCTGGGGCATCGGGGGTATCGAGGACGCTCATGCCGGCACCGCTTCCGGTTCGAGCGTGACCATGGGCGCTGCGCGCTTACCGAAGTCCGTGGCCAGGGCGTAGTCAATGACGGTGTCCAGGAAGGTGGGTCCGTCGGGCATCGTCACGCCGTAACGAGCCAGCAGTTCATGTTCGCGTCGAGCCCGGAAGTGGGTGTCCACCTGCGTGTAGGGGACGTAGACATTCACACTGCTCAGCCCGCGGCTGGCGTTGACACCTGTCCGCCGCAATCCCTTGAAGCGCTTCGGCGCCTTCGCTGCGAGCCGCATACTGTTCACAAATGCGCCCCACTCGGCAGGACCGAGCAGCCTGGTGGAGCTGGGCGTGAACCGGGGGTGAGCGGTTGCTTTCGCCCACGTCTGATCGAACAGATCATCAACAGTGGGGACCGCCGGCCCGGCTGTCAGATGGAACGATTCGATGGGGCCCGTCGCTTGATCGGCGAGAGCAAGCATGGCATCGACCACAAAATCCACGCCGACCGTGTCAAGCAGCGCTCGGCCCGACCGGGGGAAGACCGGCAACATGCCCCGGGCCTGAAGCTTCATGGGGATGTAGAGGACATTCCAACTCGTAGTGGCTCCATGGACGGTGTCGCCGACCACAATCGACGGACGGTAAATCGAGACCGGCACGGCATCATGGGCGACCGTTACCGCCTTCTTCCGCAGGTACCGCTCGGCTCGTGCTTTCGTGCGTTCGTAAGTGTTGCGGTACAGCGAGGCCTTGTCGGCCGGCAGGTAGTCGGCTTCGACGTTTCTCGGAGCCGCGCATCCAGCCACATAGGCGGTGCTCACATGATGGAACCGCCGGAACTGTCCATGAATAGCCTGAGCCGATTCCGCCAGTTCGTGAATGTGCACGGTTCCCTGCACGTTGATGCGCTCTGCGTCGGCCAGCGGCAGGTCGAAGGTGATGGCCGCGGCGCAGTGATAGATCTCCGCAATGCTCGTGGCAACCCTGCGCCAGGTGTGACTGTCCCAACCGAGGCGTTCATGCTCAAGGTCGGAACGAATCCACTCCACATCCGGCGCCTTTCGAGTCGCCTCGGTCACACCGAGGAGTTCCTCCAGCCGTTGACGTCCCCGCTGGGTTGCGTGTTCGGCCGAGTCTGCTCGCACCGGACACACAATGCGGGCGTGAGCGAACTGCCCAAGCAGCCGTTTGAGCAGCTCCCCTCCGACAAAACCGGTAGCGCCGGTGACCAACACATCACGAGGCCCCGCCGAGGAACCCGTCATAAAGTTGGATCGACTATTTCCGTTGAGTTCATCCATGGAACCCGCCTCCTTGTTATGGAGTCAACGGTATGGACAGCGTTCAACCCGGTCTGTGCCGTGCGTTACAGTTCCGCCTTGCGACCCGTCACCGAGCAAGCGTGATCCACGCGGTGTCAGACACTGTTCGACTGACGTTCCCCCGCCGGTGCCGCCGGTGTAAGACACTGTTAAACTCGCGTTCGGTCAGGCGGTGTCAGACACTGTTCGATCAGGTGAGGAGGCCGCGAGCTTGGAGTTGGGCGAGAGCGGCGCAGGCGATTGCAGCGTCGTAGGCCCCGAGACCGCACAGGTCGGCCACCGAGATATCCGCACTGGAGCGCCGCATCGTCGACGTATTGGCGCTCAGCAGAGCAAGACCAACCGTTCGCTCCAGATGCTCGGGGGCGTGCTGAAGTTCGCCCACGAGCGCACAGTGCGTTGGGTCATCGCCGGCGATGATGTCGGCCTGAGCAAGAACCTCGGCGGCCAGCTCTCGCTTGCCGACCATGTCTGAGCCCATTGCGGTGATGTGCATCCCCGGTCGCAGGTGATGACCGAGGAGAATGGGTTCCGTAGCACTCGTGGCGGTGACCACAAGATCAGCGTCAGCCACCGCGTCCTCAATCGAGTCACAGGCAACCGCATCCACCTCATCAGCGAGAGCCAGCGTCTTCCCCGTGGTTCTCCCCCAGACTCGAACCGATGTCAGATCTCGACGCGCCCTCAGAGCTTCGAGCTGGTAGCGCGCCTGAATGCCGGTTCCCAGGATCGCGACGTTCAGGTCGCCATCGACCGCGAGCAGGTCCGCGGAGACAGCACCGGACGCGGCTGTTCGCATCTCGGTGAGCCATCCGCGATCGTTGAGGAGCATGGCCGGTGCGCCGGTCTCTGCGTCCAGCAGGATGGAACACCCGGCGTTTCCTTCTGAGGCGAAGCCGCCAGCCGCGACCTTGTAGACGATGTACGGCTGCGAGATCAGTCGTCCGCCTTTGATGTGGATCTCACCGCCGTCACGCAGCTTGAGTGCCGACTCGTTCGGCGTGTCGATCGCATCCGCCGCAATTGCATCCAGTGCCGTGCGAACGGCCTCATACGCAAGATCGTGGTCCACGACCTGCTGCAGTTCATCAAGGTCAATTGTCGGCAGGCTCATTGTTGGTCCAGGGGGCGAGGGTTCACTCTGACGATACGAGACAGCCCCCAACAGACCACTCGCAGGATTGCACGTGCTGCACGGCTGTCGCTCGTAGTCTTCTGGCATGAGTCGGCGAGTCAACCACCGCGGGTGGATCGTTATTGACAGCGTCGCTTCGAGCGACGGAAGTTATTGCGTCGACCTGTTCGAACACCCTGATGGCGGGTTCGGGTTCGAACACTTTCGCTCCGACCCCGAAGACGGTGGTCGATGGAGTGCGATAGGCGGGTTTGGTGGTCAGCAGTTCGGCTCGCTCGCATCCGCGGCGGAGGCTGCCGACGAAGCCGTGCCTTGGTTGACGCATTCGCAGGAATGGATGAGTCTCGTCGCGAGCTCTACCGCTTCTTTCGTCCGCCAGCAGCAGCCCGGAGCAAACCGACCTGATCACACCCAAGCCGAAAGTAGGTCCAGCCGCATGAGCCGATACGAAATCCTGATCGAGCGAGCCAGAGCGGGGCAGAACGTCCTCATTGATGGCGCAACAGGCTCGGAGTGCATACGACGCGGAGCACAGGAACTGCCCAACGGATGGAGCGGCGGGGCGGCTCTGAGCGATCCGGACATGGTGCGCCAGATACACAGCGAATACATCGCGCTTGGCGCAGACATGATCGCTTCGAACACGTTCGCAACCGGCCGCAACGTGCTTGAAGATGCTGGCGTTGCTGACAGGTTCGAGGAGTACAACCGGCGGGCAGTGGAGCTGGCCTGCGAGGCGCGGGATGCAGCTGGCCCGGCCGGTGAGAAGGTCGTGGTCGCAGGCGGCATCAGCAACTGGAGCTTCTCCGGCAACCGGCCGACACTCGACGTTCTTCGCGAGAACACCATCGAGCAGGCAACCATCATGCGTGATGCCGGGGCCGAACTTCTGAGCCTGGAAATGATGGTTGACCTTGCCCGCATGAAGGCGACACTCGACGCCGTGGCGACGGTGAACCTTCCAATCTGGGTGGGGTTGACCATCGGCCCGGAGCAGGGACAGCCCGCCGAAGAACTGGCCGACGAGATTGAACTACGCGAAGGCGGACTTCTCGCGGACGCTGTCGAGCTCGCAAAGAAGTATGCGAGCGTCGACGCGTTGTGCCTGATGCACTCAGACGTGCGCCTGACAGAGCCGGGCGTCGCAGCCATTCGTGAGCACTGGGATGGCCCGGTGGGGGCCTATGCACACTCGGCGGACATGATCGAGGGGACGCTCATTTTCGAAGGAGCGATCACACCCGCCGAATACGCGGCCTACGTGCCGACATGGAAGCAAGCAGGGGCGACGATGATTGGCGGCTGCTGCGGCATCGGACCCGACCATCTCCGCTCCGTCAGCGCTGTGCACCGGCCGGGATAGCAGCGGGATGGCCGAAGGCGCTTCTAGCCGGCCGACAAGTCATACTCCATGGCGAGTACGGGGTTGCCGCCCGGGTCTTCGAACGCCAGGAGGTGACCGACTCCGGGGATGGTCGATTTCTCCATCAGGATCCGACCGCCCGCTTCAACCACCTGCGCCCGGGTCTGCTCGACATCATCCACGCCGAAGGTGCACTCGAAACCTGTTGTGGGCGAATCGTCCAGGAGCTGGCGTCGCTGCTGGATAGAACCCATGGGCCGTTGGGTGGCCTCGTCAATGATCTGCAGGAATCCACCGCCGTAATCGTTGAACGTCCACCCGAAGACTGCGGCATAGAACGACTGCGTCGCATCCACATCATCGGTGTTGATCGCAAAGTGAGTGAGTCGTGGTGCCATGGCCACCATGGTGTCACCTCGTGCGGGATGGCGGAGGAAACGCCCGCCAAGACTGGCAGAAAGAAGCTGCCAGCCGTCGCCTCTGGGTACTCTCTATGGGATGTACACACTTCTGGGTGTCGCTGCCCCTTCCGGGGAGATAACCGGGTCCGGCTCTCTCTCGCTCCTGCTCATCTATGTCGCGATAGCAATCGGCGTTTCGTTTCTGTGCTCAATCATGGAAGCAGTCCTGCTGAGCGTTACCCCTGCCTACATCGGAGCGCTGGAGTCAGAGAAGCCAGATGTCGCCGGTCGCCTCCGCGAACTCAAAAGCGACGTGGACCGCCCCCTTGCCGCGATTCTGACGCTCAACACTGTCGCCCACACCATCGGTGCAGCCGGCGCCGGCGCGCAGGCAGCCGCATACTTCGGAAGCGGTGCGATTGGCATTTTCTCCGCCATCCTGACGCTCGCCATTCTCGTGCTCAGCGAGATCATCCCGAAGACCCTGGGCGCGGTGTACTGGCGTGGACTGGCGCCGGTCGTTGCCAAGACGCTCAAACCGCTGATCTACCTTTTGTACCCGCTCGTGATCATGTCGCAGTGGTTTGCCAAGCTGCTCACTCGGGGACAGAAAGAGGGAGACGTCAGCCGTGAAGAGTTGGCAGCACTCGCCGATATCGGAGCGGAAGAGGGCGTGCTTGGCGACAGGGAAGTTCGCCTGTTCAAGAGTCTGCTGAAATTCGAGAGCCTGCATGCGGCCGATGTCATGACACCCCGCACCGTCATGGTGGCGTTCCCTGAGACGGCAACGGTGGACGAACTTGTCGACGCCAAGCGACCATTCTCCCGCTACCCGGTCTACTCCGAGAATCACGACGACATCACGGGTTACGTGTTGCTGAGCGACGCGTTGACCAAGGTTGCCGACGATGATCACAACACCAGGCTCGCTGACCTGCGGCGCGATCTTGACGCGGTTCCCGAAGACGAATCGTTGCTGGAACTCTTTGAGCAATTGCTTGAGGGCCGCGAGCACATTGCGCTCGTCGTCGACCAGTACGGCGGCACTGCTGGCATCGCCACCATGGAGGACGTCATCGAGACCCTGCTGGGGCTTGAGATCACCGACGAGACCGACAAGACCGAAGACATGCAGATCCTGGCGCGCGATCAGTGGCGTGCAAGAGCAGCCCGATTCGGCCTGCTCGACTCGGCTGACAATGTGTCCCTGCTGGCAACGCCGCCGATTGACCTCGGACCGGACGAGCCGACGTCCCCACCTTCAACCTGATCAATCGCCCCCCTGTTCGGCACTGACGACGATGGCGGTCTTGCCCGTGATGCCACCGTTCCCCATGAGGTCGTCGGTGGGGCGACTGCTGGCGCATACGACGAAGACTGCGGCGTTGTGCATCAACTGCCTGAGCGAGGAGGGCGACGAGTCCCCCGACGGCTCACTCACTGCCCTTCTCCGCAACGCGACGATCACCGGCAACAGCAGCGCCGGCATTCAGGCCGAACAGACCGCTCCGGGAATGGGCACGCTCACCATCCAGAAATCAAACCTCGCTGGCAACGATAACGGCGAAACCGACCTCGATGGGGTCATCCTCGGCTAAGCGGGCGAACGTCTCGCCAACGTCAAAGAGGATCTCGGCGGATCCCTCATACCCAACGGGCCCCTCCCGGTTGGGTACCCAAAGCCACCGCCCCGTCGACAACCCCGATGGGGGCGGTGACGCGTCCTGGGCCTCAGAGATTCCAGCTGGATCCGACACCCCATACGGTGTCTACCCAAGGACCTGGAATTGACCCACCATGCCTTCTTCTTCGTAGTCGAGGATGTGGCAGTGGAACATGTACGGCGTGTCGAGAGGGGTTCGTGCGGCTGCGCTGGACTTGGTACCAACGTGCGCCGGCAGTTCCCGTCGAAAGGTCCGGCTGAGCGCTTGGCATGGTGTTTTTCAGTTGGTTGTAGCGGGTATTTTCAGTGGTGGGTCCTTGCATTTACCAGGTGCGAGCGTCGTGCTGTCAAGCCACCGACATCATCGTGGAGCACGATCTGCTCTGCGAAGCCCAGGAACGAATCCGCGAAGCCCAAAACGAACAAGACCGGCCCTTGCGGACCGGCTTGTTTCTTGGTGGCGGGGACAGGATTTGAACCTGCGACCTTCGGGTTATGAGCCCGACGAGCTACCAAACTGCTCCACCCCGCA
>ENA-ORXT01001393-ORXT01001393.1-marine-metagenome-genome-assembly--contig:-NODE-1393-length-32881-cov-25.506646_pt1 | contig 32881 bp, 28 predicted proteins | sample MGYA00237868_ERZ511482 | MGnify/ENA metagenome assembly ERZ511482 | reverse complement strand
GTACTAACCCACGCAAACTGATCACTTATTGGGTCAACCCCAGTAAACCTGCCTATTGCTGCATCGTAAAACCTAAACCCATAATCACTCCAATTTAGCCCTAAATCTGTATTTAGTTCTTTGTTATTGTAAAGGTAATCATTTTTTACGGTTTGGGTTTTTGCCCAATTACCGTTCATTTGCATACCAAAGGGGTAATAATGGTTTTCTTGTACTATATCAACCATGCCATTATCATCTTCTGTAAATACAATACGTACATTACCGAGATGGTCTTTTAAATTATATTCCCATTGGTCACTTTCTACTACATATCTTCCTTCGTTATGGTAGGCAACTTGTAGTTTACCGTTGTACAATTCCATATCGCCCAAATAATCCTTAGTGTTAGCAGTACCGTTTAAAGTAGTCTTTTTTTGTAGTTTTTGGCCCTCGGCGGTGTATAGCCATTCTATGCTATTGTTGGCATCTTTAGTAACTTTATAGGGTAAGTTTAGGTGGTTGTATTGTATGCTTAAACCTTTGGCATTGTCGGTTATTAGGTTGCCATTGGCATCGTATTTAAAAGTGGTATTGCTTGCTGTATAAGCGGTGTAGCCATAGCTATTACTTACTGGTAATGCACCGGTGCTGCTATTGGCCAGGTTTGGGGTGGGGCAGCCATTGGTAGCAATATGCAATTCGCCGCCTTTGGTTTCAAAACCGCCTTTTAGTTCTACTGCCTCACCAGCACTAAAGTTAATATTGGTATTTTTGGGCAATTGCGCATCGCTACTTAGCTTTATTTGTGCGCCATAGCTGCCACTTTGGTTGGTGGTATTGCCCTGGTGGTGCTGGCTGGGGCAGGCTTGGGTAGCAACAGCATCGGTAATGTGTTTTAAGCGGTTGGTACCTGGGTAATAGGTATAGGTTAAATTATCTATACTTTTTTTATTAAAACAGCAATCGTTAGCAATTAAGCCTTTTCGGGTAAGGGTTTCAATATTGCCACGCGCATCATAACTATAGGTGGTGTTGTATTTATTATTTAAGTTGTTAGCGGTTTTTAAGCGGTTTAAAAAATCGTAGGTAAAGTTGTAGTAATCTTTTTGTTTGCCTTTTACCTGCCAATGTATTTCGGCAATATTTCCGTTTTTTCGGGCATTGCCATAAGTTGGGTTGTTGTAGCGTATGTCTAAGGCAAATAAATCTTGATTGGCAGCACTTCGGTTGGTATCATTATTATCTATTTCTGTACAATCAACTGTACCACATATTGTGGGGCTAAGGTTGCCAGCAGTAAAACCATTGTTTATTTTAGTTAACCAACTGTTGGCATTGTATAAATAATCAACAGATTGGGCATTATTGCCCAGCGTTATGCTTAGCAGTTCGTCTTTTAAGCTGTAGTTGTTTATTTCGGCAGTTTGTTTTTGTGTGTCATTAATATTGTAAAGTGTTTTTTGCAATCTGCCTTTAGCATCATATTGGTTGGTTGCTTCACTTACATTTCCATTATAGGTATGTGTTGTTTTTAAAGCTTGGTCGGCCATATTGTATGTGTATAAAAAACCTTCAAGTTGCTCCAAATGGTTCGTTTTTAGTTCTCCACTTATTCGCCCATAATTATCTAAAGCATAATTAGAACTAACAATATTATTACTACCACTAAAGCCGTTTAATACTTTAACTTCTTTTTTGTGTAATTTGCCAATGTAAATTGGGTTGTTGGGGTTTATTGTATTTTGGGTGTCATTTTTATCATAAAAATTTTCTATGAGCAGTTCTTTTATTACGCCTGGCTTAATGCCAAAACCTTGCCTGGTTAATCTGCCATAACTATCATATTGATTGCTCAACCAATCTTTACCATTTGCCAAAATGTTTTCATCTTTCATCCCTGTTTGCAGGTTTCTTGTATTGTAAGCATATTGCATTAAGCCTTTATCGGGCATTTTTTTGCTGAGTATAATGTCAGCACCATCATAAGTGTAGGTGTATATTAAATCAGTATTATTTTCTGTTGTACCTGGTGGTAATATTTTACTTACCCTGCTTTTTTCATCGTATAAGGTGTAGGTTTTGCTTGTGTTGTTACCTTTTTTTACCATTGTCATTACCACTCTACCCAGCTTATCTTTAAAAGTAGAGGTTTCAATGTTGTCGGCGTCTTTTGTTGTCTCTTTGTATAGTGTATTTGGGTTATAACCGTTAACTTCATTAGTTATGTTAGTACTGTATGTTTTTGTGCTAACAAAACCCATAGGGTCGGTAATGGTATATATTCGGTTTAGCGCATTAGGGTGGTAGGTATAAGTCATTTCACCATCTAAAGGGTCAATTTCTTTTTCTTTTAAACCGTGTCTATTGTAGGTAATAGTACTAATTACATCTGACTCACTACCATAAGCATAGCCAACATTAATTATTGAGTCGGGTCTGCCTAAACCGTCAAACGTTTGCCGGTCGGTATAACTTAATTCTAAATCATTACCATCTTCTTCATATAGGTTTTTGTATGTTGTAATATAATTAGGCTGGTAGCCATATTTAAACTTAGTAGTCTGTTTGCTGTTACGGGCCTTAATGCTTTCCAGCCTTAAAAACTCATCGTAATCATATTTAACAGTTTGCTCATCTGGTGCAGTAAAGCTGCTTAGTAAATCTGTGTGTGGGTGGTAATCATAATTATTGGTAAAGTTTCCATATTTTAAGGTATCTAATTTACCAGTACTTGTGTAGGTAAAGTAAGTGGCATTAACCCAACCTCTATCTGTTATTTTAGTAGGTTTGCCTAAAGCATAGTCATATTCGTTTATTATGTATAAGCTTTCCCATTTGTTTGGGTCTGTTGCTGGGTTGTTGTTCCAGGTCATTTCATATCTAAAAGCCTCCGAAACAAAGGGCCCAAAATTATTATCTATTGCATCGTAACTATATTTTGTACCATCTATTTGAGTAAAATTTGCAGCCCGAGGGTTGGCTGGGTTTCCTTCAAAAACATATTGGTTTTGCTCTACTGGCACCATTCTATTTTGCTCAACAAGTTTTTGATAGTTTGCGTTATTTGTAAAATTGTAAGGATATTTATACTCGGTAACATAGGCTTTTGCCGGGTTGGCATTTTCCTCTGTTATAAATAAGTATTGACTTTTTAAATCAAAATTATTTTCATCATAATTGTAGGTTTCGGTTTTAGTTACGCCATCAAGCAAGGTTATAGTTTTTTCGCTATAAACAAATTCTGAAGCAATGCTGCCTGCTGTAGAAAGATTAATCCATGGGGAAGTACCACTTATTACATTTAACTTAAAGTTAACAGGTTCTGTATGGATTGGTTTGAATATATAGTGATTTGTAATATTGTGAAACGGCGTATTTGAACTTTCTTTGTAATAATAATTAACGGCTTTTAAAAGCCCTCTTTTATGTGCATTGGAAGTATTATTTACAAAAGGAAATCTATCATATTTACCAATATAATCATTACAAAAATTAAATTCTTGCTCGGTAATATTTTGTAATTCATCTGGGTATTCTTTTGAGCTGGTAAATAAATATTCTGTTTTTCCTTTGCCAATAATTTTTTCTATAACCCTGCTGTAGCCAATTTCAACACCTACAGGATTATCTAACCTGTTTGAGCTTCTAAACCATTTTGCGCTGTTAGTATTATCGAAATTGCTGTTAGCACTACATACATAACCATAGGCAGGTATGTAGTTGGCATAACCGCTGGTATTAATTCCAGCTGCATCTATATAAGTATAGGTAGTTTTTATAGTTTCACCGTTACTGTCAACAGCTTTTTTTGTGCTAAGCGCAAGCCACCGCCAGTAGTTTTTTTACCAAGAAAGTTAAAATCGTGTAATTGATAGTTAAATGTAGTGCTTCCTCCTGTTGGGTATGTAATATTGTTTAAAAGATAAGCTTGAGCATACTCTTGCAAGCTGGGGCTGTTAGCCCGGCCTGTATCGTGATCTATATTTGATATTTTATAGCGACCATTTGTACCATTACTTTCTAAAGTAGGTATACCATCATACAACTCAGAAAGTATGCCATTATAATAGCCCCAAAGATCTCTTTGTTTAGAATCTTTATGAGGTAAATGCCTGTTGGTAATGTAATTAAACTTATAAGGCGGGCTTTCTAAGTTGCCACGAATAGATTGCCTGTCGCCCCGCATACCATATATACCAACACTATCTAATTTTAGCCTGCGATAGTTGTAGTTTAAATAAAAATTTGGATTCTCTGTATTAATACCTTCCGCTTCTAAATAAGAAGTATATAAGCTGAAGGACTTTGTAATTCTATTAATACCATCTGCACCTTTGGTTGCTACAGTTATTTCATTATAATGCTTATCTCCTTTTAAGTCTAATCTGTCGCTCAAATTAAAGTTTACTTCACCATAACGCCATTTAATCTTTTTTAAATACAAGGTTTCATCGTATTCGTTTAATTTATTTGTGTTATCAGAAAATGTTGATTGAGGTTGGGGGCAATCACAATCATCATTAATTGCCAAATCGTTGTTAACACTTTTGTAACTGGGGTAAATGTTTGTTGATTCGTATTCAAAAGAAATTTTTTCTTTTTTGTTCACCTGCTAAAACGGTGAAATTGACTAAAGTTAAAATGAGTAATAGTTTTAATGTTTTCATAAGTTTCTTTTGGAATTTATTTATCAAATATACTAAAGGAGTAATTTCATTTACAGGTAATCATAATGATTTTTCAAAAATCACGGTTTTCTGTTATATTTAAAGCAAGCTACTGCTGGTAGATATTCGCTTTTTTGGTTGTTCTGTATTTTTAACAAAAAAAGCTCTAACTAAATTAGACTAAATAAAAAAAGCAGCACTTCAAACCATTGAAATGCTGCTTTTATAATCTTACCAAAAAAAGAAAAAATATTTAGTTTACTACCAATTTACTTAAATGGATAATTTCATTATTGTTTAAAACTTCATATAAATAAACGCCTTTGTTTAGTTTAATAATGTCTAATTTTTTGCTGTTGTTATTGTTTAGAACATCACTTAAAACCAATTGCCCACCAATTGAATAAATATTAATATTGGTGGCATTGTTACCTTGTAAATCAAGCGTTACAAAGTTGTTTGCCGGGTTTGGGTACATTGATATTGTTGTAGCATTATAAGAGTTAACATTCAAGCCATTACCAACAACTACTTCTAACTCTTTAACTATTGTGTTGTTATTGTTATCAGTTGCCGTATAGCTAATAATATAAATTCCATTAGCATTAGTATCTACATTTGAGTCATCAACAGTTACTTCAACTTGGCCGTCAATATTGTCAATAGCAAAAGCAGTTGGAGCAATAAAAGGATTAGTACCCAATTGTACATCGCAAGGCTCGCAACCGCTCATACATACTTCACAACTATCAATAGTAATAACTGGTGGTATGTTATCTTCGGCTAAGTTTAGATCATAAAATTCTAAAACATTATCTGCCATTTGCTGAATTGATGCAAATGATGGGCAACCATTATCAAAAGCACCAGCCTGTCTTTTCCATAAAACGGCTTGTTTCATTTTTTTAGAGACACCAGGTAATAAATCGAATGGCCCTGTTGACATTACAAATCTTCTATCGCTAGGTGTGTTACCAGCAGCACATTCCGACCAACCATCTGCATTTGATGGATCATTTGGAAACATATATGGAACTTCATCAGTACTATCTTCATTATAGCCAGTACCACCATAAGTAATAGGTACACCATCTCTCCAGCGGCCAGTTAAGTAGTTATAATGCTCTTGTGCGGTTTGTGGGTCGGTTTGAGGATCATTTGGGTTGCCAATTACACCTGCATTATTGTAAAATACAAAGGCCGACATTCCTAACTCTTCGCCATTGCTATTTAAAATACCATCTAATATTTGTAAGGCAATAAATGGTGGATTTTCGCCGTAGCCAGCTCCTTGCATGGTTGTTTCATCGTCACCATCACCATTATAGCATATACCTAAACTTCTTAAAGTATCACAGCCTACAAAGTCATCTGCAAAATTTCCTAAATCTGGATCTAACCAAGTACCTAAATAAGCTTTTCTTAAATTTTCAGAAGATTTGTTGATGAGCGTATAGTTTATAAAAGTTACATCATCTAATTCATCTGTATTAAAACCATATACTAATGTTTCAATCTGAATACCTATCGGATCGCCACCAGTTGCAGTATGTGTATTACCTTTATCGTTAATTACGTACCAGGTTGCTAATTCACCATCAATTTTTGGGTAATCACCATTGGTGGAATTGTATGTATCATCACCATTGGTATCAACAAATGGACCTTTCCAGGTGCTAATTGAAACAGGAATTGCATTGTCGATACTACCATCTGCAAAATCTGCATTAAATGCATCAATTTCACTTTTGGCTACCGACCAAAACTTATCGAAGTTGGAACAGGTAAAATTATTGGTTTGACCATTATCGTCTAATGGACCGGGCCAAAAATCTTCCCCATTGGTGCGGTAAGTTTGTGCAGCTAACTTTAAATTGCCATCATCATCTAAAGCACCAATCCATAATGCACCAGCAAAAATGGAATATATGCCACTTCCTTTCGGAATTTCGTAGCCTGCATCTGTTAAAGCGGCTCTATAAAAAATTTCGCCACCAGTACCTAAATATACTTTGGCATTGTTTATTTCTAAAGCGGTAGAGCTGTTAGCAGGCGCACAATCCATAGCTAAATAGCTATAATGGTTTTGCTTGAGTTGCTTTGTATTATTATTTTTGGCTATTGCTATGTTTAAAGCAAATATGCCTAAACATATCAAAAAAATCTTATTGTAAAGTTTAATCATAAACAGATATTTATTTTGCCCTAAAGTTAAGCTTAATCAATAATAATTCAAAGTAGAATTAATGATTTTAATTTTAAGAATATACAAGTAGGCAGTTTACTTATTATTATTAGCCTTAATGGTTTGAAATACGAATGATAAATATTAAATTTGAGCGTTATTTACATCTAAAAAAACATTAAATGTATTAATGAGTACAATAAAAATAGTATCGGTTGATGATCATCAATCGTTTAGTGATGGCTTAAAAGCTATTTTTGAGAACGAAACAGGTTTAGAATTTTTGTATTCCATAAATGAACCACAAGAGGTTGTTACTAAATTAAAAGAACAAGTTCCTGATGTAATTTTATTGGATATTAAAATGGATTATGATGAAAAGGCAGGTATTAATTTGTGTGAAACCATAAAAGGCAAATTTGGTGAGGATATAAAAGTAATTATGCTTTCGCAGTACGATACGGTTGATATTTTTAAAGCTGCCCGAAAGGCTGGGGCGGATGGGCACTTGCTTAAAACTAGTGGTAGAGAAGAAATATTAAAAGCCATAATGACGGTTTGCAGAGGAAAGAAATATTTAGGTGAAAAGGTTACCCAAATTATAATTGAAGATGGGTTAAACGAACCCGAAAAAAACTTGCCACCAGATAAACCTTACAAAGCATTTGATATTACTGACCGCGAATTTGATGTATTGAATACCATTAAAGATGGAAAAACAAATTTAGAAACAGCCAATACGCTCTTTATAAGTGAAAGCACGGTTAAAAGCCATATACAAAGCTTGCTTTCTAAAGCTGGTGTTAAAAACCGCACAGAATTAATAAGTTGGGCACGGCTTAAAAATTTAATTTAAGGTAGTATCAACCTTTTTTCAATACCTCTACTTTTTTTTTAAGAAATAACTTATTTTGGATTCAAATTTATAGGTTTTATTAATCTGGTTCTACTACCATTTTAATGGAAAAAAGGAAAAACCGAACAAACGTTATAGCGGAATTTTATGTAGAGCAACGGAATAAAATATCCGCTATCTCTCCGAAAAAAATAGGCGTCATCGCAGATAAAATCTCCGTTTCTCTCCGATTTTTCTGCGATGACTGTTGAGGTATTGAAAGTATCTTTATGCGTAAGTACTTCTAAGCCTTAAATGCAATGTTTCATTAAATTCGTAGTAGAACCATTAATCTAAATACTATTTTATTTCAGTTGTTGCTCTGTGTTTATTTCAATATTGCATTTGCACGAAACCAATTTGTTAATGAACAGCCTTCGGGTGATTTACCTTGTTTGTTTTATGAAGCAATATTAAATAAAAGTGCAACCCCTAAACAAATACTTGAAGACAAAAGAAAGAATGAGGCTTTTACTCAGAATTTTGTAAAACAGTCAAAATTGAACGAGTAGTACAAAAAACTTGTTGATGCAGATTATACAATACCTATAGTTTTACATATTTTTAACAATGGTGAAGATGGGCACATAAACGAAGCTCAGATTGATACCGCTATAAATGCACTCAACATCAATTTTAATGATTTAAATGATGATTTTAACAATGTTCATCAAAGGTTTGATAGCATTAAAGCTACTTTAAACATAACTATTCAGAAGTCAGACCATTTTATTGTCAGACATAATTTGGGCAGAAAAGAACGTTTTTGACCTCACTCAACCAAATTTATCTGGCGTCTGACTGCAAAGCGATCTTACTTCTGACCTCTATTGAATAATTACCTTAAACCAATAGTGATGCGCTAATAAATTAAATTAATTTATTAAAAACCAGATATTTGTGTACATTTTAAAATTTTTCGACTTCAAAAAATGAATGGAAAATGTGTGCATCATACATAACTTGTTTATGGGACACACATAATATTTGCTTTGTTTAAGTGATTATTCTACAATAAATTACACTTTTTAACTGTAATTATAATTTGCAATCAATTGAAAATTATAAATTTATGAATAGAAAATACGATTTTTTCATATCATACTTTATAACTAATTGAATAACTTCAATTTACAACGTATTACTACTGACCTTATACCTAAATTGAATACACTATTTTTTCAAATAATAGAACTTGTTTTAAATCTAAAACTTGACAAACAAAAATATTAATCGTAATATTGCAATATATTAATTATACGATGGGAGTAAGTAAGTCAGATAATTTCACAACAAAGCAAAATGAATTAGCACAATATGCCAAAGCATTAGCACACCCGGCACGCATTGCTATTGTACAATTTATGATGAAAAATCCAGGTTGCATTACTAATCATTTGGTTGAAAATTTGCCTTTAGCACAGGCTACGATATCGCAGCACCTTACCGCATTAAAAAAAGTAGGCCTAATAAAAGGTACTATTAAAGCACCCAAAATTTGCTACTGTTTAGAAGAAAAAAAGCTCAAAAAAATACAAAAATTATTTAACGACTTTACCACAAAGGCGTTGAAATGTTGCTAATATTTAAAGCAACAAATTATTTTTTTACATAAAATTTTAAAGATGAACGATACAAGCAATTTAAAAGCAAAAGTACTCGAAAAATATGAAGCTATTGCCAAAGGTGAGCAAAGCTGTTGTATAAATACCAACTGTTGTGGTGAAGACTACAACAATATTATGGCAGAAAATTATGACAACTTACAAGGTTATGAAAAAGATGCTGACTTAAATTTAGGTTGCGGTTTGCCTACTGAACATGCCAATATTAAGCAAGGTAATATAGTGTTAGATTTAGGTTCGGGTGCTGGCAACGATTGTTTTATTGCCCGAAATATAGTTGGTGAAAATGGCTTTATATATGGTATAGATTTTACAGAAGCGATGAATGAACTTGCTAGAAAAAATCAACAAAAATTAGGTTTTAAAAATATGCAATTTGTACAAGGAGATATTGAAACTATGCCTTTTGAAAATGACTTAGTTGATATAATTGTAAGCAACTGTGTAATGAATTTAGTGCCCAACAAAAGCAAAGCTTATACCGAGGTTTATCGCGTTTTAAAAACAGGCGGGCATTTTTGCATTTCTGATATTGTTTATACTGGCACAATGCCTGCAGACTTTTTACAACAAGCTGAGTTATACGCTGGTTGTGTAACTGGTGCAGGCGAAAAAAATGAATACTTAAACATAATAAATGAGGTAGGTTTTAAAAATGTTGAAATAAAAAAAGAAAGAATTATTGATTTGCCAGATGAACTATTGCATCAACACTTAAGCAAAACGCAAGTACAAGATTATAAAAATAAAGTAAAAGGCTTGCTGAGCATAACGGTTTATGCGGTGAAGTAGCATTTTTCTTTATTCCTTTTTAAAAAACACAAGATTATCATTATTGTTAACAGCAGTTTTATATTAGTGGCTTACAATTATTGTAACTATTTAATAGAGGTTAGAAGTTAGAACACTTCGCTATCAAACGTCAGATAAATTCGGTTGAGTGAGGTCAAAAACGCTCTTTTAACCTGAAATGAATTCGACAAATTATTAGACAGTTGTCTAAATAAAAAATCATTTTAAAAAATATCTAAAAATCAATATTTAATTTTACTGCCGAAACTTAAGTAAGTTTATTTAAAAGCTTGTTTAATAAAACTTGTTGATAAAGGAAATACAACAAAGGACAGCCATAATAAACTACACTATTCACTATATTACAAATAACATATTATTGTATGTGAATTTATTATAATTTTATTAAAACTAATAATTTCTTGTTTATACATAGAATAAAAATGATTACAAAAAACCAAATTGTATTTCATACTCGTAAGTTTAATTGTTAGTTTAATAAATTCATCAATTTTCTAATATTCACTAACTCATCAAAATCAGACATTTTATAATATATTATGAAAAAATTTTATTTATTTTTAACAGCGCTCGCTTGCTTTAGTATAGTTAGTAGCAACGCTCAAATGTGTACAGTAGATGCTGGCGAACCAATCGCAAATCCTGCACCTTTATGTCCGGGTATTAATAGTGTAGCTGGTTCTTTTGGTTTAGCAACAGGTGGCTTTGATGATGGAGCCGGAAATGTAGACCCTCAAACTACCAACTATATTGCTTTTGATGGAGCCGGAGAATTAATTGATATTGTTGATGATGGAGGAATTATTGACTTATCAAGCTTAGCAATTGGTGATATGGCTTGTGTTTATCAGGTAGCTTACTCGCAAGAAAATTTAAATACAGTAACGCTGGCTTTAGATGACCAGTTGTGCAACGTATTGTGCGATCCTATAACAGGAGCTTGTGCAGGCGATGCCATACCAGGTTTTTGTCCTGGTATAACGCCTACCGATTTAGCCATATTATTTAGTACGTTAGATGCGGCTTTCGGTTTTAACGAAGCACAAGCTTGTAATCTTATAGATAATTCTGAGTTGACCATACCAACCGGTATACCCGGTATTGGCGATGTTGTTTTAGGGATAGAAATTTTAGGGGAAATATGCGCCGATAAATCAACCACACCTTATTGTGCAACATTGGTAGCTTGTGCCGAACCGGTAGTGTGCGATTTAATGGCTGGCGAACCTATGCCACCAAACGACAATATTTGCGCAACAGGTACGGGTATGCCCGACCAAACTTCTGTTGGTGATGTAACCAACGTTTTTGGCCCGCCGATAAGTGGTGTATCTCCAAATACGCCTGTGCAAAATTATGTTATTGTTGACCCAGCAACAGATGAGATTATTTCAGTATCACCAACAGCTAATTTAGATTTATCTGGTGCGGTAATTGGTGATATGGCTTGTGTATTTTCTTTTTCTTACTATTTAGAATTGGTAGAATTGTTAGCTGCCGGTATCAACGACCAAATATGTAATGTTTTGTGTATACCCGACCCAAACGACCCACTTATGCAACAATGCGTGGCCGATTTAATACCTGGCTATATGTGTGGGCAAACGCCAACCGATTTTGCTGGTTTGTTAGATTTATTAAATCAAATAAATACGGCACAAGGCCTAACTAATGTAACTTTTACCGATGTAGAAACCCTTTGTGCTACTCAAATGTTGACTATAAATGTTGGTGATATTTTAGACGTACCGGGTTTACCCGATGCGGTTATTGATTTAACCTTAATACCTGGCTTAATGGGCGATGGCTTTTGCTGCGATTTTTCTAACGACCCATATTGCGTAACCGTTGTTGATTGTTTCATTGATCCGCCTGTTTGTAGTATTAGCAACATAAATCTTGCTGATGGAGTTTGCAATAATGCAGGTACTCTTGCCGATGATGGTACTGCTGATGCTGATGATACCTTTGTTTTAACCATTAATCCTATGGGAGCAAATATTGGAACAACTTATACAATTTCTGGCGGTGCAATGGGTACAGGCACTTATGGTACACCATTTACCACAACTTTACCTGCCGATGGAGCAACTATTACCATTACTATTACCGATGATACTGATGCTACTTGTATGCTAACGCAAAACATTGATGCGCCGGTGGCTTGTTCTTCAACTGCCAACCCGCCAACAACTGATATTCCAACGCTAAGCCAATGGGGTTTAATTGTGTTAGCTATGTTATTAATGATTTTTGGTGCAATAAAAATTATGGCTACCTTACCAAAGTATGCTTTAAATAAATAAAAATATATTTGTAACAGTTAAATATTTAATGATGTTTCGCTGTATTTTTTGCTCATTTCTTAAATAAAATTTGTTCATATTAAAAGTATTTTATTGAGTCTGTTTTAATAATAAATTTTTAAATTTTAAGGTGTAATAGAATTGATGCTTTAGAAATTGAAAATCAATTATTAGAATAGATTCATTTTTTTTATTTTGTATGAAAATAAAAAAGTCAATAAACTTAATTGAAAACATTATATGGTTTTGTTTTTAGAAATGCGGCGAAAATAATTCACTTTCATGTTAAGGTCATTTTTTGATAGACGAGGCTTTTAACGAAGAATAGCAAAAAAAAACAAATGCAAAATGTAGATTTATTTTACAGCGTTATTCATTATTATAAACTGTTTCTGTTGCAATGAAAATTTTTTTAAAACAAAATTTTAAAGCCTTTGGTGTTTTTTTTATTGCGGTATTATTAATATATGCATTCCAACAATCGTTGGTATTGGAACCCGAACAACTACACGAGTTAAAAGGCAAATATGCAAAAATTGAATTAAAAACAGAAAGGCAATATCCGGCAAAAATATATTTAGAAAACGACCCGAATATTTACGTATTAAAAAGAAACGCCTATAAAGCCTGGGGCAAGCACTATTTTTTAGAAAATGCCAAAGCAGGAGATGAGCTGATTATACAGGTACAACAAAAAAATCAAAAATATGTAGTAAGTCGAATGCGTAATATTATTGAAATTGTTACTATGATAAGCCCTCAAAATAATCACAACTATCTTGTTTTAAAAGATTATAATAATCACCAAAAAGCTGGTGTGATAAATATATACTTACTGTGTCTCTTTTTTCTAATTGTATACATAGCTCTTAAAAACATCAAAAAAAAGACTTACACCTATAAATGATACCAAGTCGAATAAATCAATATAATATTTTAGAGGTAGTAAGGAAATAAAATAAAGCTACAGAATAATCAATTAAATATCTCCTGTTATCTGTAACAAAACAGAAGGCTGAAAATACTGATTACAGTATTTGGTTTACATAGTTTTTAAGAAATAAAATTATACTTTTTTAATAACAAAAGATATCCAAACTATAAATGTATTTGAATCTTTTTAAATGCTTTTTTTTAAGCGAAACATTAAGCTTGAATAAACCTTCAATCTCTTCGGAATAGTAATCAACTTTGGAATAAGGCAACCACATAAAAAAATGCAATCATTGTAAATCATACAATCATGATAATATCTAATGGTATCTGTTTCATTTTCTATAAAACACAAGTGAACAGGTTCACTTGGAACGTAGAAATATTTTCATTCAATCGCCATAAAATTTGCTTCTTCGAGTTTGAATTCTAACAGCATTTTGTGTATTTTTAAATACCAGATTATTATTTATAGTTTGGAAATTTCAACATAATTTAAATGGCTATATTAATAAAAAATATAAAACAACTACTGCAGGTAAGAGAAAAATTTAAACTGAAATGGATAGCTGGTGCAGCTATGGCCGATTTACCTTGTATTGAAAACGCCTATTTATCAATTGAAAAAGATAAAATAGTTGCTTTTGGTAAGATGGAAGATTGCACCATTGATAATGCCAATGAAACTATAGATGCAAGCGGTAAAATAGTATTGCCTGCCTGGTGCGATAGTCATAGCCATTTAGTTTTTGCAGGTAATCGGGCTGGCGAATTTGTTGATAAAATAAAAGGGTTAAGTTATGAGCAAATTGCGGCAAAAGGTGGGGGCATACTAAACTCTGCCAAAAAATTAAATGAAACTAGTGAAGAAGCATTATTACAACAAGCCTTAAACCGCTGTAATGAAATAATGGAAACAGGAACAGGCGCAATTGAAATAAAAAGTGGTTATGGTTTAACGGTAGAAAGCGAAATAAAAATGTTGCGCGTTGTTCAAAAACTAAAGGCACTTACCCCACTAACTATTAAGGCCACATTTTTAGGTGCGCATGCTGTGCCTGCATCTTACAAAAAAAATAAACAAAATTATGTTGAGCTAATTATAAAAGAAATGTTACCTCAAATAGCACAAGAAAATTTAGCTGATTTTGTAGATGTGTTTTGCGAACTAAATTATTTCACCATTAATGAAATGGAACAAATTTTAGAAGCTGCTGCACATTTTAACTTACAACCAAAAGTACATGTAAATCAATTTAACAGTTTTGGAGCAATTAAAGCTGCCGTAAAACACAATGCCCTAAGTGTAGATCATTTAGAGGTTTTAAAAGATGAAGACATAGCCGCATTACAAAACAGCACAACAATGCCCGTTGCTTTACCATCTTGTTCATTATTTATAAATATACCTTTTGCACCAGCACGTAAAATTATTGATGCCGGCTTACCTCTTGCTCTTGCAAGTGATTACAACCCCGGCAGCACGCCAAGCGGCAATATGCAGTTGGTTGTTGCTTTAGCATCTATAAAACAAAAACTAATACCCAACGAAACTATAAACGCAGTTACTATAAATGGAGCTTACGCAATGGGTTTGCATAGTAAAATGGGTTCAATTACGATAGGAAAGAAAGCAAATTTAATTATTACAAAACCAATTGATAGCGTGGCAGAAATACCATATTGGTTTGGTAACAACATAGTTGAGCAGCTTATTTTAAATGGAAAGTTGATTTAAAACAGGAACTAAATTTTCTAAACTAATGTTACTAAAGTAACTAAATTAATTAACATGAGTTTTGGAGGACACGCACAAAGTGCAATGATAGTTACTAAAAACAATTTGGGAATGTTACGAAAATCATCACATAAAGGCCACAAATTTTTAAACGTTGGTAAAACAGATTTTTCGGATAAAAAAAGCAACAACAACTTTACGGTAGCCGATACAAATGATGTTCATACCAGTAGAGCAAAAAAAGAAGCTATTTTAATAACCCTTTTTGTAATAATACCATTTGCAACTTTCTTTATGTATTGGTTGGGCGTTATTTAAAAACTAACGGTATTCATCCAATACTCTAACTGGCGCATAACTTGGCGTTTTTTGCCAGCTGGTGCCATAATAAAAGCATCTATCACTAAGGTGCGGTTACTGGCAGCATCTTCCATTTTATAGTTGATAAAAGGGCCGCCTAAAAAATCTTTAGTAAGCTTCCATAAACCTCTCGACTCTAACACTTCAATATTATTAATTGTTTTAGGGGTTTGAAAATAATCTATCAAATTTTCGGTAGTCATATAAGAGCCTTCGGTATTGCCTTCAACATATTTTTCGCCAAAACTATTTCTGGTTAATACTCCAAAGTCGTTAGCAGTTTGTATTTCATCAAAAGTTTGTAGTACTAAGTTTGCGGTATATTTTTCGCTGTCAAATCTAAGCCAAACCATGTTTTTATCATCTTTTGCCATTTGATAGCCTTTAGGTACTTTAATGTTAATGTTTAGCTTATCGTTTATGTATTTTGATAGTTTTTTATCTTCTCCGCCTAAATATAGTGTGTTGTGTAATTTGTTTTTTTCATTATCAGCAATTAGTTTTATTAGTTGGGTGTTTTTTTCATTAAGGTAAGAAAGTAGATCGGTCAAATTATTGGCAAACACGGTTAAAATTTGTTGACCAGCCGCATAAGCATCTTTTTTTATCAAAGTATTTTCTCCCGATTTTAATTCTTCTCCAAACAAACGGTGGTTTAATTTGGTGCTACTATCATTATTTAAGACATCAAAAATTACAACATTACGAGCCGATGTTAGTAAGTTGGAAAAACCGTTGGGTTCTAAATATCGCACATCAAAAATTGACTCGTATTGTGGCAATATATCGTAAGCTTGCGTAAAATAATGCCTTACTGTATCGCCAAGCGCACCTTGCCAGTCGTACTTTTCCATTATTACAATTATTTCATCAATATTTCCGTTAGCTTCAGAAATTGGTATACTAGTATCTAAATTACAACCAAGGCTTGCAATTATTATAACTAATACAAAATAATGCTTCTTCATAAGGTTAATATAAAATTTCATATAAATATTTAAACAACAATTTTTAGTTTTTAAGTGCTTTTTGAATGTAAAATTACGGTCATTTTTTGTTTATATAAATCTAACACTTTCTTAAAACAATTTAAAATATAATAAGGTTAAAACAAAATAATTACTTTTAAGGTTTAAGAGGCAATATTACACAATCACTTTTATACTTAATAAATTTGAAATGAAAAGAAATACATTAGTATTTGCTGTAATATTGTTAATAGGAGTTGTATTTTTATCGTCGTGTAATAGGCATGGTTGCCCAGGAATTGATAAGAAAACAGGACTATTTAAAGTGAAAAAAAATGCAAAAACCAAGTCTGGTTTGTTACCAGCAGCAAAAAAGAAGCGTAAATAGCCAAAGCTGTTATTATTTACTTACTATTTCTTTGGATATTTGAGTAAACAATATATTTTTGTAGGCCGCTAAATTAAATAAACTTAGTATATTTTTAAAACATTAATAATTTTTGATAAACAATTATGAATAAAGGAGACTTAATTAATCAAATAGCAACTGATGCTGACATTTCTAAAGCTCAGGCTACTGAGGCATTAAATTCGGTGCTAACTTCAATTGAAAAAACACTTAAAAAAGACGATAAGGTTACACTTATTGGTTTTGGTACTTTTAGTGCTGGCAAAAGAGCTGCCAGAACAGGAAGAAACCCTCAAACTGGGGCAGAAATAAAGATTAAAGCTAAAACTACAGTAAAATTTAAGGCTGGTAAAGCTTTATCAGATGCTTTAAATTAATTTTGATAATCTTAAAAAAACAAAAAGGCATTATATTATTTGTATGATGCCTTTTTTTGTTTTTGCCTAAATGCATTTAACATTTCTAAGCTATTATTAAAAATTGGCTTTTCGTTTAAATTTAATAAGTGCTTACAGCTGTCTAGTAGGTTTTCATTTTTAAATTGTGTATCTCTTAAATAATGAATTAATTTCCAAAGCTTAAAACCAGACCAATAGCGGTAATATCTTTTAATAAATGCGTTTTTACTATTGGTATTTCTTTTTATTTCATTTAAAACTTGTTCAAAATTTTGAGCATCTAAAAAAGAAAATAAAACAGGCTGAACTATGGTTTTATAATTTAAGGTACTATAAAACAAAGCCGGATTGTTAAATAAACTTTTAATCACATCAAAAATTTTAAAGCTGTAGCTGTTATTTAAATCTCGCCTTTGGTTTTCCCAATCGGCTATACTTTTACCTGTTCCAAAAGGCACTCTGTCCGAACTTCTTGAAGATGGATAAACTACCGCATCAGCAATTTCGCCAAAATTACCCAAAGGAAATATTTTATGTAAAAAGTAAAAATCTTCTCCTGCTTTTCTCAAATTCATGCCGCCTTGCTGTTGATATACCAATGTATTTACACTAAAGCTAGAACCAACAGTATGATATGCATATGGGTATTTGCAATATTTTAATGCTTCAATTAAGTAACGTAAATGTAGTTCGTATAAAATTATACCTTCACTTAATGCTAAATTGGGTGCTGCAATATGTTGGTAATAAATGTTAGCGGCTTTACAGTTTTCATTTTTAGCATAAAAATTATAAATGGCATTTATGTAATTTTCAGAAACTAAACAATCTGCATCTAAATTTACAATAATACCTTTTTTGTTGTTAGCTAAATAAAATCTTCGGGCAGCCTCATCCATAGCAACCTTTCTGGCGTAGCCAACTCCTGCTTTTTTTACGTTTATATTTTTTATTATAATTGGATAAAAACAGAAATCTATAGTATTTTTAGTGCTGCTCCAGTCAACTAAATTTTGGTATTGTTCATCAGAAGCTTTTTTAATTTCAGTAGAAGTGTTTTCAGAATAGTTGATGCAAACAATAACTTCAATTGAAACAATTACTTTGTTTTGTAAAAGTGAGTTTAAAGTTTGAAATAGATTGGGTTCATTAAAAGCAGGTATTATTATTATTAATGATATTTTTTTGTTGGGTGGATAATTTATTAGAGCAGGATAAAAAGTTTTATTTTGTAGATAAGTAGCTTTCAAAAAAAAGTAATTGTTTTAACGGAAAACACAATCACCATCACCATCGGCAATTGTAATGTCGTTTTCATAACTAAAATACCAACTAATTCTATCACCTGCATAATACCTGCGGCTTACGCCCATTCTTTTATAGCAAGGCAAGTTTATTGTTCTTAAATAATCTCCAAAAAATTTATGATAAAAAGTAAACTGCTCTAACTGTTCATTATAAACCAACGACCAAATAAATTTAGCTACTTTAGAAATTGTACTACCACTAGCATAAATATATGGTACTTTCAAATGTTTATTAATAACGCTCACCATTAAGTAAGATATAATTTCACCTTCGTCGCCATAAATTACAAAATGTCTATGAATGGCTTTTTCTGTATTGTCAGTTTTTTTTTGCCACGGATTTTGTTTTATCCAATTTAGCGAATCAGCATTTCTTTTAAAAATATTTTTTTGTAAAAAAGGTTGGATAAACGTTTTTAACTCATCGGCATTTTGCACTTCTTTAAAAAATGTATGATCGTCTTTATATTTCTTTATTTTGTTTCTGGTAAAATGAAAAAGATTTTTAACAACATCTGAGATAAATACTGGAACTATTTTAAGTTTTTGACCAAAGGAGTTGTTGGGTAAGTGCTTGTACTTTATTGATTTAAAATAATAAGTTTGTCCTTTTAATGGTGGTATTTTATCTAATATTTCGAGTGATTCAATTTTTTGGTTTTTAAAAGGAGAAACTGCTACGAGTACGTTGCCACTATATAATTGAACTGCAGCAGCCACCAGCTTGTTGGCAATATCAGTTTTTCTAAACTTATGTTTTAGCCAAAGTGTATTAAGCCAAGCAAAGTTAGTAATATTATCAGGTATTATTAAGCTGTCGCCCAACATGCAAATACTTCCTGCAACTTCGTTATTTACATAAGCTACGCATAAAGCTATATCTTCATTAGTAGCCCTGCTATTATTTTGCAAAGATGTAATTTTATTTTCATTTAGTGGAAAATGCTTTTTCTCAGAAGGGTCTAAATTCTGAAAAAAATCGTTTAGCGAACTAATCGATATATGTTTTAAATTGGTAATATTGCTATAATTTTATGATGCCAATATACGCATATCCGTTAAAATGCAACTCTTTATTTTGCTTTATCTACTAAAACAACATCTAATATACTACTTAACGCTTTTCGTTGAAGTTGATAGGTAAGTTTACCTTCTTTTGCATAAGATACTTTACCCGTTTCTTCCGAAACAGTAATTACTTTTACATCAATTTGCTCGGTAATACCAACTGCAGCCCTGTGGCGCAAACCAACCGTACTTGGTATATCCGAATTTTCTGAAACTGGTAAAATACATCCCGCTCTGGTAATTTTATTTCCGCTAACAATAGCAGCGCCATCATGCAAAGGGCTGGTTTTATCAAAAATACTTTGCAACAACTTTATACTTATGTTGGCATCTAACAAAATACCGGTATCATCAAAAAATGTTTTTTCGCGGCTATCAGCTAATACAATTAGTGCTCCTGTTCTATCTTCGGTAAATTTGTTTATGGCACCAACCAATGCTTCTTTAATTTGTGGGTCGGCTTTAATTTTATCATTTTTTTTACGCCAATTAGTTATTTTTGAAAAGTTGATGCTGTTAAATGGGTTACCTCTGCCTAATTGCAACAAAAATCGCCTTACTTCGGGCTGAAAAACAATTAATAAAGCCAATACTCCAACATTTAAAAATTGTGATAAAATTCCGTTTACCAAAGTCATACCCAATAAATTGGTAATTTGAGTAACTGCATAAAATACCAACAAACCAATAAAAATATTAAATGCTAAACTACCTCTAAGCAACTTATATATTTGATATAATATAAATGCGACTAATAAAATATCAATTATATCAATAAGCCGTATTTTTAAAAATCCAATTTCCATTTTATGCGGCTTTTAAATGTTTTAAAAGTGTAATAGCTTGTTTAGCAGCGGCTACATCGTGTACTCTTAAAATGTTGGAACCATTTAACAAAGCTATGGTATTTAAAACTGTTGTTCCATTAAGTGCTTCGGCAGGTTTAATATTTAAGGTTTTCCAAATTAAAGATTTACGTGACAAACCACTTAAAACAGGAAAATTACCCAGCAAACGAAGTTCATTTAAGCGTTGCAATAACTCAAAATTTTGATTGGTGTTTTTACCAAATCCAAAACCTGCATCAATTATTAAATTTTTAATACCAGCTTTTTTAGCAAGGTTTATTCTTTGTAAAAAGTAGTCAATTATTTCTACCATTAAGTTTTCGTAATTGCATTGTTGTTGCATATTTTCTGGTATGCCTTTTAAATGCATCATAACATAAGGAATATTTTTGTATTCGGCTACTGTAGGTATCATGGCTTCATCAATTAAACCACCGCTAACATCATTTATTATATGAACACCATTTTTTATGCAATCGTCGGCTACTTTTGCGTGGTAAGTATCAATAGAAACAATGCAATTTGGAAATTCTTTTAGAATAGCTTCAATAACAGGTAGCAAAGTGTTGAGTTCTTCCATTGGTTTAGAAAGTTTTGCTCCTGGCCTAGTTGATGTTGCACCAATATCAATAATATCGGCTCCTTCGGTTAGCATTGTTTCTACTTGTTGTAATTGCTTTTTAAGGTTGTTATGCTGGCCGCCATCATAAAACGAGTCTGAGGTAGGGTTTAAAATTCCCATTAATTTAGGTTCATCAAAACTGATAAGCTCACCCCTGCAATTAATACTTTTTGTTATGCTTGCTAACACTTAATTTTATTAGTTTTACAAAAAAAATGAATATAATGTTAATTGCCGAAATATCTTTTTCTGTAGAAATATTTTATGTAGATTTTTAATTTCAACTACACTTCAATTATTTTTATATAAAGTTAAAATTGTTTTTTAATACCTGAATTTTAAGTACTTTCAATTTTATTAATAGGCAAAATTAAATTACACAAGCATTTAATTATTAAATTTTTATAATATGAATGCATTACTCAAAATCTACTTTTTATGAAAAAAATGTCTTTCGTAGCCACCTTGAAATTTTTGTTTATATTAACGGGCATTACAGCATTTACTCAAAACCCTGCTGACTTTACAGGTTTATATTTAGTTGAACAAAGGTGTTGGGCTCTCTTAGATAACTTGCCTCCATATGATACCATATATTACTCAATTGATACTACTCAATACGAATTAGAAGTTAATATTGCAGCTACTGATACAGTTGATCTTGAGGTAAACCTTAAACTTTTTCCAAGGTCCTACACGTTAAATTTAAATTTTATAAATGATAGTGTTTTTGAAATTCGCGATGAGATATTTGAATTTGAAGATTATCATAGTATAGAATTTTTTGATAGTGATGGGAGCTTTTTTAATGACTCAATACACATAAGTTTTAGTGCAGTAATTGCTAACTCTTTAGTAGGGAATGGTTGTGACTGCAACGGAAAAAAAATAAGAGATATTGATGTTGATATAAAAGAAATAGAATTATCAAATGAATTTATCAAACTTTATCCTAATCCTGTTAAAAATAGGTTAATACTTTTAAGTAAAGACCAAACTTATAATAGCTGTAAAATTTACAATTTAAAAGGGCAGCTTTTACAAAAAGCTAATAAACCTTTGATAGAAAGTATTGATGTTAGCGTATTATCAAACGGCAGTTACATTATTCAGTTTTTAAAAGATGAGATTTCCATAGCTTCGGGCAGGTTCGTAAAGATGGAATAAATTTAAATTCGTGCCTCAACTGTTTATTCAGTTAACAAGTCGTGGCACAAATAACATAGCAAAAAGTAAAATGTTTTAAAATGAAAGTAAAATTATTAATTACAATTGCGATTGTTTTGTTAAGCCAAAATCTCTTTGCACAAAACCTTGAAGACTTTACAGGCATTTATGCAGTAAAACAACGCTGTTGGGAGTTCAACAATAACTGGCAAGAAACAACCGAATATGAAGTGGAAATAAACTATGCTACCAACGATTCAACCAATCTTGAAATGAAGCTAGTACTGCTTAAACCTTATACCTTAGGCTTTAATGCCAAAAGTGATAGTATGATTTGGGTATATACCCATTTATTTTTAAATGAAAACAATTTAACTCAATTTGTTGATGGTAATGGAGTAATATATAAAGACTCTATTGACTTAAATATGAACACAGCAAACGATAGTATTATTTTTAAATGCGATTGCAATGGCAATAAAGTAAGAGATGTACCTTTAAGTGTTACAGAAAATAATTTACTGAATAAAACAATAAGCTTATACCCAAACCCTGTAAAAGAGGAGTTAAAAGTGCTTTGGCCTATCTTGTCTGGCAAATCTTATAATAATTTCAAAATTTATGATCTAAGTGGGCAAAGTGTTTTAGAAAATAAAAGTCAATTGTTTGAACGCATTGATGTGCGTGGCTTGCAAGCGGGTGTTTACATTATTCAGTTTTTAAAAGATGAGGTTTCCATTGCCTCAGGCAGGTTTGTAAAGATGGAATAAATTTAAATTCGTGCCACGACTGAAATATGGATGTTTCAAATAACAAGTGGTGGTGCGAATAAAATTTAATAAAGTAAATTGGTAACTATTCAGATGTCAGATCATTTCATTGTTAGACCTCGGACGTCAGATATAATTTGGGAGAAAAAGAGTGTTTTTGAACTCACTCAATCGAATTTGTCTGACGTCTAACAGCGAAGCGGTCTAACTTCTGATCTCTACCTAATAGTTACGTAATTTTTTTTAAAATGAAAGTAAAAATTGTTTTTTTTAGAAAATTTGTAGGCTTTACCCTGTGGTATTGTAAAGTCATTTAAAACAAATGCCATCTTTCATTTACTTTTGCATAAATTGTTTTATATTTTTGCAAATAAATTGATCTTAAATAAACCTTATGGACGATAAAGCGGTTTTGCACTACAAAGACACCCAAATTGACTTACCAGTTGTTACTGGTTCTGAAAACGAAAAAGGAATTGATATAAGTAAATTAAGAGCTGCAACAGGCTTGGTTACTTTAGATCCAGGTTTTAAAAACACAGGTTCTACCACAAGCGCAATTACTTATTTAGATGGTGAAGCTGGTATATTAAGGTATAGAGGCTATAATATTGAAGATTTAGCAGAAAACGCCTCTTTTACAGAAGTATCTTATCTGTTATTGTTTGGGCATTTACCCAAAAAAGATGAATTAGAAGCTTTTGATTTAAAATTATCAAGACATACTTTGGTGCACGAAGATATTAAAAACTTCTTTCTAGCCTACCCATCAAAATCGCATCCTATGGGTCAGCTAATAAGCATTGTATCTTCATTATCTACTTTTTATCCCGACTCGTTAGATCCTAATCGCGCAAAAGAAGAAGTAGATCTAACAATGGTGCGCTTGTTGGCTAAGTTTCCAACAATAGTATCTTGGATATTAAAAAAGAGTGTTGGACATCCAATAATTTATCCTCAAAATAAATTGGGTTATGTAGAAAATTTTTTACAAATGACCTTTGGGCATAGAACAGAAAAATATGATATTGACCCGATTATTGTAGATGCCGTAAATAAATTATTAATACTACATGCCGATCATGAGCAAAACTGTTCAACCTCAACCGTTAAAATTGTAGGTAGTTCACACGCAAACTTGTACGCTTCTATTTCGGCAGGTATTTCTGCTTTATGGGGACCTTTACACGGTGGTGCCAATCAGGCAGTATTGGTAATGTTAGAAAACATAATGCAAGATGGCGGCAATACTACCAAATGGTTAGATAAAGCTAAAGACAAAAACGATCCGTTCCGTTTAATGGGCTTTGGCCACAGGGTTTATAAAAATTTCGATCCAAGAGCCACCATTATTAAAAAAGCGGCAGATTCGGTTTTAGAGAAATTAGGTGTAAATGATCCAGTATTAGAAATTGCCAAAAAATTAGAAGAAGCAGCTTTAAATGATGATTATTTTAAATCGCGGAAATTGTTTCCAAATGTTGATTTTTACAGCGGTATTATTTATAGAGCTATAGGTTTTCCTGTTGAAATGTTTACTGTTTTATTTGCTTTGGGTAGGTTGCCAGGTTGGATATCGCAATGGAAAGAAATGTTAGAATTGAAGACGCCAATAGGAAGGCCGCGACAAATTTATACTGGTAATAATGCTCAAGAATTTGTAGATTTAAATAATAGATAAACAATTATATTATCTATGAAATATTTTAGCTTAATTACATTTACTTTAATTGCCATTGCGTTTACTTTAGTGGGTTGCGAAAAATGTAGAACTTGTACTTATACCTATATTGAAAACACAGAGGAAAAAATATACCGCTCACAAGTGTGCGGTGCAAAAAAAGATTTAGATTCTTTTGAAGATTTTGTTGCGCAAAGAGCAGATTCTTTACTTGTTATTTATACTTGTATTGAAGAATAGTTTTATAGTATGGAAAAATCTCTACTATTAAAAATTTTATTATGCGTAGTAATTTGCATTGTTATTGGAAGCTTGTCGGGTATTGCTACTGGCAATTCAATAAATACTTGGTATGCTACTCTAAATAAGCCAAGCTTTAACCCGCCAAATTGGATATTTGGCCCAATGTGGACTTTATTATATATTTTAATGGGCGTTTCGGTAGCATTAGTTTGGCATAGTGGTTTAAGTAACCTATTAGTTAGAAGTGCGATTTATTTATTTGTAACACAGCTAATTTTAAATGCCTTTTGGTCAATTACTTTTTTTGGAATGCAAAATCCTTTATTAGCTTTAGTAAATATAATTGTGTTATTAATTTTAATTGCAACTTGTATTTTTCACTTTAAACGAATTAACAAATTGGCGGCTTGGTTATTAGTGCCTTATTTACTTTGGGTAAGTTTTGCAACGCTATTAAACCTAAGTATTGTAATACTTAATTAATAATATAACCCTTTATTCCACCACTTTTAATAGTGTTTTAAAAGAAACTGCTTTATCTGCAAATAAGTTATGATGTGCTTTAGTTAAGCTCGGTTCATAATCGTTTTTGTAAGATTTTATTTTGTTAATGTCTTTAGCGAAATATTGAATGGCATAAGTAAAACCATCTCCATCAACAGGATCAATTAATCGGCATAAACGGCTACTTAAAAACATCCCTGTTTCCATTACTGCTGGAATGTGTTTTTCTTTCATCCAAGCAAGCCAACTATTATGTATGTTATAGTCCACTTTGGTAGTAATATTGTAGATTATCATAATTGGAACAAAATTAAGAAATTGGGCGGAATAAAAAAGGAATAGCAATTAGTGATAAACTATCTAACAATACAAATTAGCTTTTAAATGAAAATTCTATAATTGAAATAGCACCATATTTAGTGTAGTTGAGGCAAACAATTTATATAAAGTATTACTTATATAAGTTTTTAAGTTAGGTGTTAAATGGTAAAAAAAAAGGGTTCGTTAACAATTAACGAACCCAATATGATTTTAAAATTTAAATGCGAATGTTATTTTAAAGAAACATTTACCGCATTCATTCCTTTTTGTCCTTCTTGAACATCATAAGAGACTTTGTCTCCTTCGCTAATTGAACTACCGTTTAAGCCATTTACATGAACAAAAACGTCTTTCCCACCATCATCTGGTGTGATAAAGCCAAAACCTTTGGCGTCATTGAAAAATTTTACTGTACCGTTACTCATTGTTATATTAAATTAAAAAAATAAAGAGGCAAGATGTGTATTTTTTACATCTTTACCACGCCTCTAATAACTGTATCTTTCTTTAAATAGTTCACCTTTCCTGACTTTTTTTTCTAAAATATTGAATTTTAGTCTATTTTTTAACAAATTTTAAGATTTTTGAAGCTTTTACCTAATCTTCTTAAAACAAAAAAAAGGCGGTCTGTAATTTTACAGACCGCCTTTAGTTAATTTATTTTATTAAATAGTTTTGATTAAACTATAAAATTTCATTTTTTGAAGTAAAGATGACTGGTAAGCCAATTTTAATGGCGCCAAAACACATCATTAATAAAGCTAAAGTAATTAAACCCCATTGACTTAAAGTTGGTATTTGCGGTGTAGTACCAAAGTTAGCGCCGTCCGCAATTCCATCTCCATTTATTTCAAATGCGAATGGACCTACTGTACCACCTAATTGTTCATAACAAATTGGTGCTGTACCTACAACAATTTCTACAGTATACGTTCCACAAGGAAACGGACCAGGCAAACTATAATCACCAGTTGCTGGATCAACCATAGCCGGAGAGCCAACAACAGGCATTCCGTTACTATCTAAAATTTCAACCATCATACCCGTAATGTCGCAGGTTGGTTCCTCTACATTTATATTACCTGTTATTGCATCTTCACAAGTACAACCAACACAGGTTAAATTACCCATTAAAGTTGGTAATGGACAATCAGCAGGAACAGCGATAAAATTTTCTAATGCAACATCACCAGTAAAATCATAGTTTAAAACATCTCCATCGTTAGTACAAGTAAATGGCGAACCAGCAGCAGTTGCACAAACAGCTCCATTTGTAGCTACTAATTCAGCTGTAAGCATTCCACAAGTTCCATCGCCTGAGGTTGCTACGCTTAATGTTGGATAAACAGGTACATTTATAGGGTTTAGCTCAGCACCAGTTAAATCATCTAACAATGTTGCGCCTCCTAAAATACCAGGATAATCTGTTCCGTCAGTACAAGTAATAGCGTCAATTTGTATTACTGCATCAACAACATCACAAGTTTCATTTGCTGGAGCGTTAATGGTTACACATAATTCATTAGCATTTCCACTAGCCATACCTGTTAAAGTTACAGCTACACCATCAATAGTTCCTGTAACAACTAAACCTTCTGCTGCATCAATTAAAGTAAGGCAAATATCTGCTGTAGCACCCGAACATACTTCTGTTGGAATAACTGGTAAGCCGGCTACAATATCAATACCTTGGCAGGCTGTCATGCAAGCCCCTGGATTAATTACTACCTGTACTGGTGCGGAGGTATTTCCTTCACATTCGCAACGTACATCTAAGGTATTGCCTAAAGCTGCGGCTTCTATATCTGCATAAGTTGGTTGTACAGTTGACCAGGTTGCTCCAGCATCTAAAGAATATTCCAATACATCATTAGCATTTGTACAAGTTGTGCTACTGTAATCAATTACACCTGGTTCTAAGTTCATTCCATCAGGGCAAGCAGCATCTGTTATTAATGGTGCTGTTGGTGTTTCAACAATTACTGGGTTACAAGTACCATCGGTAATGTAAATATTTGAATATTCAACTATAATGTCTTGTGTTGGTGGCGCATTTCCACTTAGCCCAGGTATCGCTATGGCTACTACCAGGGCTGGTGCAGGTCCATTTATGTCAAATGGTCCTACTAGTCCACCTGTTGATAAATTTCCACCTATCGTAATTGGTCCGGATGTAGAAACTACGGTATTAAATTCTATAAATGTTCCAACACCATTATTTTCTATCCTAAACTCAATTGTAAATGGTAAATCAGCTGGATCAGCGATCACATTAAAATCACCAAAAATACAGTAATCTTCATTTACTGCACCTGCGGGTATGGCACTTTGATCAATAAAATATCCGTGTCCAGCAAAAGTATTGTTACCACCTGCATTTATTATCATTTGTGTTCCATCATCCGATGCATCTGCACCAGCAAATGAAAAATCTGGATCACCACCACCTATTTCAGCGAAGGGTAATTCATTGGGTGTTTCACAAGCACCGCACATTGGGCAAGTCGGATTAGTCATGCAACTTCCATCATCGCATGTTGCGGCAGGGTCAAAATTATCTGCTGTTGGATCGGTACAACCCGAAATAGCTGGGTCTGGTGCACACACCGTTAACATAATATTTGATATTTCAACCACAAGATCTTCTGAAACTGGTGTACCATCAAAATCGGCAATTGCGGCTACTACAGCATAACTTACACCATTCATAAAAATAAAACCGGCAGCTGGTACGGCATCAGCAAAGTTTCCTCCAACTGAACACATTCCTAAACCATCAACCATTGTATTAAACTGTAACTGTTGACCAGCAACTCCGTTTTCTATTCTAAATTCTAATAGAAATGGTATTTCACCAGATATAACATTAATATCCATAGTTAAACATACCTCGCTTATATTGTTGGGCAAGCTGAGGTCGGTTACTCCTGATACGGCAAAAATTTGGTCGCCTCCCATAGGTAGTGTTAGTGTGCCCATATTGGTGGTAATATCATAATCTGGAAATACAGCAGGTGTTGCACCACCAAATTCTGCAGCATCATTTAATTCCATTCCGGTCATTAAATCAATGGTTGTTGAAATGTCACAAGCAGGATCGGGACAGGCATTACAAGCTGGTGCCATAAGTGTACAAGTGGCGTCTCCGTCACAATTGGCGCAGGTAAGCGTACCAGATAACATTGGTAGCGGACAGTCAGTAGGTACTGCTGCAAAGTTATCTAATGCAGGATCGCCCGTAAAATCGAAAGCCAATACATCACCATCGGCGGCACACATAAATGGTGAACCAGCTGCTGTTGTACAAACTGTTCCATCCGCAGCAACTAATTCAGCCGTTAGCATACCGCAAGTTCCATCGCCAGAAGTATTAACCATTAATGTAGGATAAACTGGTACATTTATTGGGTTAAGGCTATTATTCGTTAAATCTTCAACCAATGTTGCGCCTCCTAAAATTCCAGGAAAATCTGTTCCGTCTGTACATTGAATAGCGTCTATTAGAATAACTGCATCTACAATGTCACAAGTTTCATTTATTGGTGCATCAATAGTTACACATAGTTCTTCAGCACCTGCTCCGGCAACACCTATTAAGTTGACTGGTGCGCCATCAATAGTACCGGTAACTACCAAACCTTCTGTTGCATCAACTAATGTTAAGCAAATATCTGCAGTAGCACCTGAACATACTTCGGTTGGAATAACTGGTAAGCCGCCTGCTATATCAATACCTTGGCAAACAGCACCCGGTGGTGGGCAGGCCGCTGGATCTACTGGGAAAGTTGCCATACAAGCGTTAGCTGTGGTTACGGTTACATCTATGGCAGCAGGATCTTCGCCTGGTGCTGCGGTTGCGGTAGTTACATCCAAAACATCGCCCGGGCAAGCCGGAGCTATGGTATAATTACAAACATCATCATCACGGGTAATGGTTGGGGCTTGTGCTGGTGGATTTACTGTTACGGTAACTACTTCATCGCAAGTAACTCCACAAAATAATACTGACATGGTTAAATCTACATCTGTTGGGTCACAACCAGCAGCACCTGCCATTGAAGGATCGAAGGTATACTCTTCATCGCCTGAATTTGGCAGACCATCAGGGTCGTCTGTTACAGCACCTGCGCCAGACCAGGTTACTGTTGCTACTGGGGCAGTATATGTAAAAGTAATCCAAGCCACTTCATCCTGATCATCTCCAGCAATAGGTTCAATGTATTGATTTAAATTACCTAATATAACATTGCCTTCACAATCTACTAAGTCTGCATCATTACCATTCCAACCATCACCAAAATCATCAATTATAAATAAAGTGTAAGTATTTCCGTCAACTAAAGGAGCTGATGCAAAAGAAGCCCCTAAGGAAGCCGGATCTCCCCAACTTCCTGCAATAGCTACATCGGGGTCTGTAGAACCTGCTCCAGCATTTGGAGTGGCAGCTTCTAATTGGGTTTCGGCATCAGTCCCAAATAAACCCAAACCTGCGGGTGGTAAGCCTATAACACTTCCATCATCCCAGGTACCATCATATAAACCTAAACCAATTTCACCATCAAATGTACCTTCGGCAGTTAATACTGCGGTAACACCTGGATCAGGTGGAATAATTGGTGTGGCAGCAACAGTTGCATCTGTATTGCAAAATGTATCGCCTTGTGCAATTCCATCAACTATGTTACAAGATTTATCTAAACCCAAAATAGTAATGCCGCAAGTGACATCATCAACACCAACTAAAACAACATCAACAGGTGTACCACTTGGAAAAGGACCATAAGTCGTGATACCTGTTGCTGTAATATTAGCTTGTGGTCCGGCAATATCTACTGTATAAGCAGTATTGACAACGCCTATGTTGGTTACATTTACTTCTACATAAAAATTTGCTTCGTCGCCAGGTTGGCAGATAGCTGTTCCTGTTGCTATAGGTGAAGAACAAGCTATACTTAAACAAAAATCACAAGCTGCAGATGCGGGCGAATCTTGATATACAAGCAATACATAATCTGTTCCCTGAATTAATCCAGTAAGATTACCACTTACATTACTTAGGCAATTACTCGCTGGAGTTGTACAATCGGTTTCATAAACTTCAATGCCTATATCACAGTCCATGGCCTGTCCATCACCATCATCGAAATTTAAATCTATTGGGTCTCCTGCAGCTGTAATAATAGGTGCAGTCCAACTAAACCAAACTACGGCATCGCCCCCAAAATCACAAGTTGGGCTTGGGTTTCCATTATCAGAGAAAATTGTAAAATCAAAACCAGTTACGCAAGTGCCAGCCTCAACATCTCCTGGATAAGGTATTGGATCAGCACATTCATCACCTGGAGGAGGAGGAGGTGGTGTTCCGATACAAACATCAAATACTGAGTCTTGTCCTGTTGTGGCAGTCCAAGAATATATTCTTACATAATATGTGTTGCCCGGCGTTAAACCGGTAAGTGTGCTGGTATTTGGGTCGCTACATAATAAATTAGTTAATGCTCCGCAATTACCTTCCCAAACAGAATGATATAAATCGGTTGTGCTACCGGTTATGTTTGTTAAATCTATTTGATGCTGGTTGTTAGTAGCAACAAAGGTAAACCAAATATCATCATCCTCTGTGCCACCACAAATCACATTATCTTCTGGTGGGGTATCTAAACCTGAATCAGTCGCACTTTCAATGGTAGTGTTAATTACCATACCACAAGCCAAATCAGCATTAACCGGCAAAGCTACAGGATTAGCACATTCATCATTTGCCGGAGGAGGAGGAGGAGGTAATGGCTCATAAGCACAAACACTAAAAGTACCAGCTACATCATTTCCAAATTCCCACACACGTACAAATATAACGTCTCCTGGTGTTAAACCGGTTAAGTTTATCAATGAGAAAAGGCCATCTGCACTATCATCATCGTCGCATTCTATCTCAGCGAGTGCTCCACAAGTTCCTGAATATAGAGACATTCCTGAATCAGTTATAGTGCCACTACCATCATTATTTGTTTCTACACTTACTATACCACTTGCCGGAACAGTTACAGAGTACCATGTATCACCACCTGAATAACTTGCACAAGATGGTGCTGGCAACTCACCAGAATCTGTTGCAGCATTATTATCAACGGCTGTTGGTACGCAAGTTTCTGTTGCATCTACAGTTAAGGGTGTTGCGTTTGCACATAAGTCATTTGCTGGTTGAGATAAACCATCTATAGTGCTAAAGGCAATAATTATGCTTGTTAGGCAGCAAGCAAATATTTGTAATTTGTATTTATTTCTTTTCATAATAGTTTAATTTAATAGTTTTAATTTTTTAAAGCTTTAACAGGTAAAACACGGTTTTTAAAACCACTAATTTTGAAAGTTGAAGAAAGATTTAGCTGTTTTAAAACCTCATACAATTGACCTTCTGTTACATTGGTTTCCATAATAATGTATAAGCCTTCTGGCTCCCATTGATATTTTATGAAACCCTCTGATTTGCGAAGTAAAAGGTCATCAAAATTATGATCGACACTTTGTTCAAAAGAAATTTGGAAAATTTTAACTTCTTTTTCTTCAGCTAAGTTTGATGCGGACACCGTATTTAAAGCGATCAAACTTGCTGCAAATAATAGTAGAATTGGTATAAATTTTTTCATATTTAAAATTGTTTTTGAATCAAATTATGTTGGGATTTTTTTGATGTTAAATAAATTAACTTACAAGGTAATAATTTTTCAGATATTTTAAAATTTGAGTTAAAAAAAATGGTGTTTGGGAAAAGTAATAGTATGCCTAAGAAATGATAAAAAGTAAATTTACCATCTGATTTTGTCATTTTCCGTTATACTTGGTAGAAAAGCCTCGTCTTAGCCACACTAAGTCTAGGTTTTTCGCCTTGTCAAGAAAAAAAATAATCTACTCCAAATTGGTAAATTTATTTTCTTCGCATTCCTAAAGAATTGAAGTTTTAACTAATTTAGGTTACCAACGACTGGGCGAGGCCTCCAAATTAGCCCCGTTTTCTATGGTTTATCCAAGCATTATTTAGTTTTTTTTTGATTTATAACTTGTTTTTTTGAC
>ENA-ORXT01001392-ORXT01001392.1-marine-metagenome-genome-assembly--contig:-NODE-1392-length-32890-cov-57.047115_pt1 | contig 32890 bp, 21 predicted proteins | sample MGYA00237868_ERZ511482 | MGnify/ENA metagenome assembly ERZ511482 | reverse complement strand
TCTGGGATCGAACGGCTACGGGCCTCGAATCTCGGCTAACATAATGTGATCCCTCTGGGATCAGTCGAAAATACGTATTATAAAACTATACAAGAAATTTTCAGATTGTATAGTTTAGATTGAACATCCTAGTGCCTTCGGCACTAAGTTGCTGGGTATATTGATCAACTGTTCTTAATGTCTAGGAAAAATTAACAATTTGAAATACATACTAATTTAGTACCCGAACCAATAGCCAATAGCCTTTTCTCAACCACACGCTTAATTCGTTTAGAAAGTTATCATGGCCTTGATGACACCCGTTTCTGGTAATAACCAGGAATCGAAATGCTGCACCATTTCTGTAGCAGCAACCCGATGGGTTATAAACTGATCGACAGGAATGCTTCCTTTTGCCAAATGATCCATTACGTAATTAAAATCATCAAAGGTAGCATTTCGACTGCACATTAAGGTAGTTTCCCTGGCGTGAATACCGGGATGATTAAAAGTTAAATCTCCCTTTGATAAACCAACCAAAACGTATCGGCCACCGTGCGACATATAATTGATGCCACTCTCTAGTGCTTTTTTGTTACCCGTTGCATCAAAAACCGCAGTACACAGATCACCACCGGTAATTTTTTCTATTGTTTCCAACGGAGTCTCCATCACATTGACGGTATGCGTTACGCCCAGTTTTTCTTTGACAAAATCCAGTCGTTGCGTATTCATATCCATGGCAATTACCTGCGCACCGATGGCCTGCGCAAATTTAATAATTCCGATACCAATCGGACCACAACCAATCACTAAAACAAATTCGTTTTCCTTTACTTGGGCCCGACGCAGTGCATGGGCACCAATAGCCAGGGGTTCAACAATCGCGATTGCTTCGTGACTTAATTGATTGGCTGGTAATAAAATAGAATCCGGTACCGCAATTACTTCTTGCATACCACCATCCGTATGAACACCCAAAACCTGTATATTGGTACAACAATTGGTTTTTCCATTTCGACAGGCAATACATTTTTGGCAACTGATATAAGGCATGATCACTACCCGGTCTCCAGCTTTTAGTCCTCGATCGTTAGGTCCGATTTCTTCTATCTCAGCGGATAATTCGTGACCCAGGATTCGAGGATAAGTAAAGAAGGCCTGATTGCCAGCGTAGGCGTGTAAATCCGTTCCGCAGATTCCTACTTTTTTAATTCTCAATAAAGCTTCTCCGTCCTTTCGAATCGGAATCGGTTTTTCCTGTAAAAGGAATTCTCCGGGTTTGTTACAAACAATATATTTCATAGGAGCTAATGTAGCAGCATTATATTAGTATATTACTATAAAAAAATTTCCAAACGGGAAAAACATCATTCGTACTAAAATACGAAACATTTGTAGTAGTTGGATAATCCTTATTCCAGCTACTTTACGATCTATTTGGCAAATTATTTAACCCTATCATTAAAATATGTCTGATCAAATAAAAAATACAGTTTTAAAGGTTCATCCCGATGATAATATCATTGTGGCGCTTAGAGACTTCAGGGCCGAAGAAATGGTGATGCTGGAAGCGGAATCTTTCCAATTACGGGAGCCAATTCCAATTAAACACAAGTTTTCAGCCAAACATTTTAACGTTGGTGATACGATTATCATGTATGGAGTAATCGTAGGAAAAGCCACCCGGGAAATTCCAGTGGGCAGTAGAATCAGTACGGACAATGTAGTCCACGCCGCGCAGGAATTTCAGATCGGGGAGCGAAAGACGGACTGGCAAAAACCAATTACGACCGCATTTGAACACTTGACTTTTAACGGTTTTCACCGAAAAGACGGTCGGGTCGGGACGATGAACTACTGGTTGGTCATTCCGCTTGTTTTTTGTGAAAATAGAAATATCAAGGTGATCCAGGAAGCAATGAATGAGCAATTGGGCTATGGTTCGACGAAAGACTTTGCCGTCAACATGGATAAACTGATTCAGCGATATAAGGATGGTGCTACGGCAAAAGAACTATTAGAAGAACAGATACTCGAAACAGATACTACGTCCGCCCAAAATCGAATTTTTCCAAATGTGGATGGTATTCAGTATCTGACCCATGAGGGTGGTTGTGGGGGTATTCGACAAGATAGTGAAACTTTGTGTCGTTTGCTGGCTGGTTATATTACGCACCCCAACGTGGCGGGTGCTACCATTCTTAGCCTGGGTTGTCAAAATGCTCAATTTGAAATACTCAAAGATTCGATTGCCAATATAGATAGTCAATTTGAAAAGCCACTTTTTCTATTAGAACAACAACAGTGTAATTCCGAGCGGGAATTTATTGCCGAGGCAGTTAAAAAAACATTTGTGGGTTTGATGGAAGCTAATAAATATGTTCGGTCTCCCGCTTCTCTGGACCACCTATGTCTCGGACTGGAATGTGGGGGTTCGGATGGGTTTTCCGGCATTTCAGCCAATCCGGCCTTGGGGTATACTTCTGACCTTATTGTCCATTTGGGAGGCAAGGCCATTCTGGCCGAATTTCCCGAACTAAATGGCGTGGAGCAAGAATTGATTAGCAGGTGTATGACCAAACCACTGGCAGAAAAATTTGCGACGCTGATGCAGACTTACGCACGGCGGGCAGAAGAAGCGGGATCAGGATTTCACATGAATCCTTCGCCCGGAAATATCAAAGACGGGTTAATTACGGATGCGATGAAGTCTGCGGGTGCCGCAAAAAAAGGAGGTATCTCTCCCATCACGGATGTACTGGACTATACGGAAATCGCCACCCAACCGGGTCTTAATTTACTGTGTACACCAGGTAATGACGTAGAAAGCACTACGGGCCTGGCGGGTTCCGGAGCCAATATTATTTTGTTTACTACCGGACTGGGTACGCCTACGGGTAATCCAATTGTCCCCGTAATAAAAGTCGCTTCCAACCACGGGCTGGCCGATCGGATGCGGGACCTGATTGATTTTAACGCAGGTTCTATAATTACAGGTGAGGACTCTATCGAAACGAGTGGAATTGCGCTTTTGAAATATATTATCAAAGTGGCCAGTGGCGAAATTACGCCCGCCGCAGTGCGTTTACAACAAAATGATTTTATTCCGTGGAAAAGGGGTATTAGTTTATAACTCTGGAAGGAATTTTTCCTGGTTTTTGTGTAGATTGAACATCCTGACTATTTGTATAGAGTATCAGAAATTTTGTACAGTTCCTAATTTATATTTATAATAAAAAATTATGACACAACTTTCCAACAAAACATTTACCAAACGAATTAAGCGCCCTGTTCGAATCGTACAATTTGGTGGTGGCAATTTTCTCCGTGGCTTCGCAGACTGGATGATCGAAGTACTTAATCAAATAACGGATTTTAATGGTGATGTAGCCATTGTTAAACCTACGGATCGAGGTGATTATACGGCCTTACGGAAGCAGGACGGCCTCTTTCAGGTACTTTTGCAAGGCATAAAAGATGGAGAATATCAATCACAGTTACAGTTGATACAATGCGTACAACAAGTAGTTCATCCGTATAAAGAATGGAAGGAATATCTGAAGTTGGCCGAAAACCCCAACCTGCGATTTATCATTTCGAACACCACCGAAGCCGGAATAAAATTTTCGACAACGGACCAATTATCCGATCAACCCGCCAAAGAATTTCCAGGAAAACTGACGGCTTTTTTGTATCATCGTTTTTTGCATTTCAAGGGAGCGGCGGATAAAACCTTTATTTTTTTACCCTGCGAATTAATTGAGCAAAACGGAGCGACTTTAAAGTCCTGTATAATACAATACGCGGATAGCTGGAAACTGGATCCCGCATTTAAAAGATGGATGGATGGGCATATATTTTGTAATACATTAGTGGATCGGATTGTCTCTGGATTTCCAAATAAAACAGTAATTGGTCAAAATAATTTACCCAATGTTAAAGACGATTTATTAGTGGCCGGAGAACCTTATCACAGCTGGATCATTGAAGGGCCTAAAGAAGTGGAAACCGCTTTGCCGTTCCATCGGACCAAACTCAATGTAAAGTTTGTAGAAGATTTGGGACCTTATCGAAAAATCAAAGTTCGATTGCTAAATGGTGCACATACGGCGCTGGTGCCAGTAGGTTATTTGTACGGCGTACGCACGGTGAAGGAAGCGATGCAGGAATCACCTTTGGAGCATTTTATGCAACAAATTCTGGCCGATGAAATCATCCCCAGTCTGGAGTTTGAAAAAACAGAACTCGAGCAGTTTTCGCAGGATGTCCTGGACCGTTTCCGCAATCCCAGTATTGAACACGAACTAAAAAGCATCGCCTTAAATTCTATTTCCAAATTTAAAACCAGATTATTACCAAGTTTACTGCAATATCAAACGCAAAAGGGGCAATTACCTGAACGAATTGTTTTTGCGCTGGCCTGCCTGATTCAATTCTATAAAGGGAATTACCAGGATATTGAAACACCCGTTCAGGATGACCCAGCGACGATGGACTTCTTTAAAAAGGTATGGAAAGAGCATGGAAAAGATAAGTCGAAGCTCGTAAAACAGGTTTTATCTAAAATCACCTTCTGGGATATGAATTTGAGCAATATCCCTGGATTACAAGAATTACTGACCGATTTCCTGATAGAAATGGAAAATTCAACTATTCGTTCGATTGTTAAAAGAATAACTTGATTCAAACCTTTTGCTGGTACTAATATTTTTGTACCTTGCCTTTACCAAAAGTACAAGTACCACTATTAGGAATGGCGATTAAATAACTTTACATTCCTGGCTTGATATTTATACCTTATACCTTAACATTCAAACCTAAAAATAATTCTACATGTCAACGCTCAATAACGAAATTCTAGACAAAGCAAAAGCCTGGCTATCTCCCGTGTTCGATGAAGAAACGCAAGCATTCATTCGTAAAGGAATGACCGATCATCCAGAGGAACTTCAGGAAAGTTTTTATAAAAATCTTGAATTTGGTACGGGTGGAATGCGTGGAGTTATGGGTATCGGTACCAACCGGATTAATAAATACACTTTGGGTAAAAGTACGCAAGGCTTGAGTAATTATCTGCTAAAAGTTTTCCCCAATGAAAAAGTCAAAGCAGTCATCGCTTTTGATTGTCGCCATAATAGTCAGACGCTCGCCAAGGTAGTGGCAGATGTTTTTTCTGCAAATGGAATTGAAGTATATTTATTTGAGGATTTGCGGACGACGCCGGAATTGTCCTTTGCGGTCAATCACTTAAATTGTCATTGCGGAATTGTGCTGACGGCATCTCATAATCCACCGGAATATAATGGTTACAAAGTCTACTGGCAGGATGGTGGACAGTTGGTCCCGCCACACGATACGGCGGTTATTCAGACGATTGACAACCTCGACTACGCAGACATAAAATTCAAATCTAATCCCGACCTGATTCATATGATCGGCAAAGCCGTAGATGATGTATTTATTGACGCGGCGGTCAAAAATGGTAGCACCGGTGCTTCCGAGGAGGCCAAGAATAACACAACAGTTGTTTTCACTTCTTTGCACGGTACTTCGATTACCGCCATTCCCGAAACGTTGGAAAGAGCGGGTTATAAAAATGTACACATTGTAGAAGAACAGCGGGTACCCGATGGAAGCTTCCCAACCGTAAAATCTCCGAATCCGGAAGAACCAGCAGCTTTAAAAATGGCACTGGAACTGGCAGACAAAGTGGACGCAGATATTGTAATTGGTACTGATCCGGATAGTGATCGTCTGGGAGTTGCAGTACGCAACGACCAAAATGAAATGCAGTTGCTTAACGGTAACCAGACCATGTTGTTAATGACCGATTTTTTGCTTAAGCAATGGAAAGCGGACGATAAAATTAAAGGAAAGGAATTTATCGCTACCACGATTGTTTCGACTCCGATGCTGACCAGCCTTGCGGCTAATTACGGCGTAGAAAACAAGATTGTCCTGACTGGTTTTAAATGGATTGCCAAACTGATTAAAGACTATCCTGAATTAAATTTTATTGGTGGCGGAGAGGAAAGTTTCGGTTATATGGTTGGTGATTTTGTCCGGGATAAAGATGCGGTTACTTCTACCCTGCTAGCCGTTGAAATTGTCGCCCAGGCTAAAGCCAGTGGCAGTTCTGCTTATCAGGCACTGATCGAACTTTATGTGAAATATGGTTTTTACAAAGAACACCTCATCTCTCTGGTCAAAAAAGGAATCTCCGGTGCGGAAGAAATTAAACAGATGATGACCGATGCCCGCGCAACGCCGATGACCCAAATCAATGGTTCTAAAGTGGTCAAAATTGATGATTATAAATTGTCTCTTTCTAAAAATGTAACCACCGGAAAAACCGAGCCACTGGATATTCCAAAATCAAATGTATTGGTTTATACAACAGAAGATGGTAGTCGAGTTGCCCTCAGACCAAGTGGTACGGAGCCGAAGATTAAATACTATATGAGTGTGAATTTACCACTTGCTTCCGCGGCCGATTTTGAGACCGTAGAAGCGGCGCTGGATGCCAGGATTGCCGGGATTATCAAGGATTTGGGAATGTAATGATTTAAATAAAATTTTCCTATTTCATATATAACACCCGCTTCCGGCTAAATACTTCTCCATCTTTTCGAACGACTAAAAAGTATACACCCGACAACGCACCTTCCTCTACAAAAGAGGCCTGTAATTCTACCGGTCCAGCGTTGATTCTTTGATTGAAAACTTGGGTAAGTTTCTTCCCATATAAATCAAAAACGTCGACACTCAATAGCCCTGTGCCTGGCCAGTTCAAGCGCACGGTATAATCTCCATTTGTTGGGTTCGGAAATACTTCGACTTTGTTTGATTGTTTAAATTCATTTTTCACACTCGTGGTGTTATCTTGAAAGTAAACGACCACGTCTTCCGATCCATGATCCTCTATTATTTTTTCAACTTGATTACCCAATTCATCGACTACGTTGATCGACATGAGTGCTTGTCCGTTAGCAATCACTAAACCAATATTTTGATCCATATCCAGGGCGCTTGTTAATTGAATAGTCATTTGACCATTATCCAATGCTGTCGTAAACCTCTGGGCTTCGCGAGCCAGCCAAAAGTCTCCAAATTTTTCCATTTCCATTATATTTATTCCCGCTGAAATCCGATCCAGAAAATAAGCTAAGCCATCTAATTTAAAATGTCGATTGGGGTGAATAAGTAGTACCGTTGGAGCACCATTTTCTTTATTCTTTTCAGTAACTCCTAACCAAATATCTGCTTTAGAAAATATGTTCTCCCCCGAAATGGGATCATCGTGAAAAATATCAGAAATCGTTACCGGAATTTCATACACGCCAGAATTTTCTCCACTAAAGCTCCGATCTTTTTTATTTTGAAAAGGAAAATTATTTAGTACATCAGCAGCCGAGTAAGAACTATTAAATACATATCCCAAATCCTCTAGTACATTTACCAGATAATTTGGATAAGCTAAATGTCCCGAACGAAAACTACGAATCGTCCGTTCTGGATTATCTGCTTCCAGTATATTTTTTGATACTTCGCATTCACCATAAACGGTTCCTCCAACGGTTTCCACTCCATCATTAAACGGTTGGTAATTAGCCTGCGTATTCCCTGCGGTCCCAATTGGAAAAATATCATCATCCGCAAAATCGAAAAAGTGTCCCACCGAATGGGAAGCAATATTTTGGCCGCGATTTTTAATATAATCGATCGTCGGCTGCTCCCCTACATAATAAGGTCCCATAAGGTCGTCATCAAAATACCGAACAGTAATATTATAAGTAGCTTCCATATTATTCGCTGCTTCGTAGTCCACAAAAGTCCGTAAGGTATCCATTCCTGTTTTGCTGTCAATATCGTGCGTAATCATCAACGTAGATACTGAGTTACCGGGACTGGTATTTTTCCAAACCGTATATGGATGATGTTCTATAAACAATGCCCGAATAAAAAGCGCCAGTACATCTGAGGTCGGCTCAAATCCATTAGAACTAATTCGTTGAGCTTCCCAATCTCGATTGATCTGATTTCTAAGAATTAACTCCTTCCAGGAAATACCGATCGAAACCGCCGCTCCTGCTCCATAAATATTTTTAATGACCGCTGCCGTTCCATCGGTATAAGAAGCCAATGTCCTCGCGGTCGTGGTCGTGTAACCTACTGTTTTATAAATTGCGTCGTAGGTGTCGCGTCCTAACGAAAGGGTCCGTTCTTCGGTTTCATCAATATATTTTAAGGAAGCATCGGTTAAGGTAGAATCCCAGTGAAACGCAAATCGGGCATTGCTATTTTCAAAATTTTCAATTCCGAATAAAGGGAAGAAATCGCTTTCCTCAATTCTCGGAGCGACCAATACGCCACCTGCGTTTACGTATGCTTCAAATTGACTCTGCTCTTCATCAGAAAACCTATTATTTTTAATTAGCGAACTGGTCAAAATCATCCCATAATTTACCGCCTCGGAAATATCATCCGTTTTAATAAAGGGAATACCTGTCACCTTGGCCATGTGCTCCACCGAAAAAAGGCGGGCATCATTTGACTCGTTATACCTTTCGGTAAAATCTAGAATGGCAATAGAATTTTGTAATTCTTGTGCGGAAAGTCTCGGTAATATCCATCCGCTAATTAAGATCAACAACACATAAACAAACTTCATCGAACGGTATTTTTAGTACGGTGAGTGCGTGACAGTTGATCAACCTTCTTTCGAAAATATGGAATGTCAGTTAGCACAGTAGACACTTTTAGAATCGATTATACATTGGCAATCGTAAATAAAAAAGAATCTATGCCTTTTATAGCCCAAAAGACGGGCCACGAATGAGTCAGCGGAAGAAATTAATGGTAAGAAGGTAACTATTTTCCAAGTTCCCCTTTATTTTGGAGCGATTGAGTTAAAAATTGTGACAAATTACAGATTTGAAATTTCTGAAAACGCGATGAAAGGACCGTACTTATCTGCCTTCAACATGGAGGATATTGTTTCTTATAATAATTAATTCTCTTTCCGATCCGGCAAACTCTGCCACAACACATTCCGGATTTTCCACTTGCCAGCCACCTTTGCTAAATGAAAATAATCCATTCCCCAGACGGCCACTAATTTAGCGGAAGCTGTTTTATCCGCAATATCAAAAATGGTAATCTCCCGGGGTGATGCTTTGGTAATTTGATTGCTTGTCTTATTCCAATCTTTGGCCAGGTCAACCAATTGCTGATAGCTCATCTCCAGGTTATCCATATAAGCCATTGTCTCTTTGTTATACCAAAATCCGGTTTTGTGTAAAGTACTATCAACGCTGTTTACAATCCGGTCCGGCGCTACCATGTACAAACCAAAAACATAATCTTCAATCGCTGCTTTTACTGCACCGTATTCAGGATGGTCTGTTATACCAGATTTAGCGGTCGTAACGGTAGCGGGCTTTGGTAAGTCCACCTTATTCCAGATATCCAGATAAATTTTCCAATTATCATCAACCTTTTTCCAAACGATCACGTATTTCCCCTGCCAGGTGCTTTCTGAACTGTCCCGTCCCAGTGTAGCGCCTGCGTAATAGCCATAATCGTAGGCATACTCATCGACGATTCGAATCTCTTCGGGTGATATTTTATGACGCAAGATTTTGACGCCTGCGGGTAAGGTCCACATTTTTTTGATGGCTTCGTGACCAGCAATGATATTTTTTCCGGTAGGAAAAATCTTACCATCGGTGGTATAACAGTTGGTCAGTTTATCAATTTCGCCGTTGACATAGTATTGAGAAAATTGGGTAATGTTAGATTTAATTTTTGCCATTTCGGATTTTGGGCCAAGAAAATCTTGGGCGGAAATTGTTCCGATGAGGGAGATGGCGAAAAATAGGAGAAGGTTTGTTTTTAAGGACATAGTGCTCTTTTTAGTAAAGAATGTGAGTAGAACAGAGATAAAAAAAATGTTAGTTTTTTGTATAGGATTGCATAAATGGGAGTCTTTAAGGATTACAAAAAATTCATCGCTAATTTACCATACACGAAAAAAGAAACATTATTCATTTTCCTTAAAAATTATTCATTATTCTAATCCACCAACTTAAAATTATCCATAAAAACCGCTCCTTTCCCGGTTAACTGAAAATATACCTGCTTGATATTTTTGAGATCCAGGGTTCCTGAAATAGCCGATAAAGGCACGCGTACTTTTCGCCATTCCGAACTGTAAGTTCTGCCTTCCACAAATTCTGGTTTTAACATTGTGAACGCCTTGGCCCGATCATAATCTTCAAATCCTACTTTTATTGGCAGGGCTTTTTTTGTTTCTCCAATGACTTTAATATCAAATTCAAAAGCAGCAGTTTTAAAGATAGAACTCATATCCACCGGATGCCATTTATTCCAGCTCACTCCAAAATTATTAAATTTACAATCTTCGCGCGTCGCATCCCAACGCAGATGCAGCGACTTATTTCCGGTTGCGGGAGCATTGTCTGACCACTCAATCGTTTTACAATCATCCGTGACCAGACCCCAACCGTTGTTATTCGCAAACGCATCATCAAAAATCATCTGAGGCATCGCAATTGGATTTGGCAAGGTCTCTTCTTCCATCCACGGTGTCTGTATTTGTTCTTCATAAAAAACCAAACTAATATCGTCCAGGTAAACACTCCCACTCTGCTGTAATTCTATTTGTAACTGCTTTATGTTAGAAGGATCCAGATTTTCTTTGGTTATTTCAAAATCTTTTAAGGGCACAACTACTTTTTGCCATTCCTCATCAATCGAAGATCGCTCAAAATATTTATTGGTGGTGTACAAAAAACCCATTCCATCACTATAATCAATTAAGGTCAAAACGAACGGTAATCCGAAAGCTTTCCCTTTCTGGGTTCGTACGTACATCTGAATGGCCACGGAACTCATGATCAGCGATAGATCTTTTCCCGCCCAATTGTCCCAACCAATACCGATCCCTGACCATTTACATCCTTCCGCATCCCGATTCCAGGTGATCTTTAACGATTCTTTTCCACTATAGGCCACGTCAGAAACACTTGCTTCCTGGCAAATATCTTTTTCTAATCCCCATACATCCGTCGCATCTTCGTCGTAAATCCGTGGCTCTACAATGACCGAAATATCATTGGGCAACACTTCTTTTTCCACTGGTGCTACTCCATCGTACAAGGTTGCTTTCTTCAATTCTACACAGCCAGTTGTTAGCATAATAATTAGACCAATGACCGTAATTAAACAATAACCTTTTTTATATAAATCCATTTTGTTAAAATATTAGTACTAATTTTAGAATTGTTATTCAGGATTGAGTTAAAAATAACTTTACATTCCTTAACTATAACTCCAATGGTCCACCTGCCGTAAAGATCATGTAATCAATTCCAAAATCAACCTGTAAAGGCGGAGTTGGCTGAGCATTCTTATCAGAAATCAAGAGCAACCGAATGGCCACTACCTTCTCTAACTGCTCTTGCGTGATTCCTGTTTCACTCATTGGGTGACTGATCTGTCGCCACCCTTCCCAGGTAGCCAGGTTATAATCTGCCATTACCCGAAATCCGGTATCCTGGCCATCCTCAAAAGCTCCCGTATCATTGGCGTCAAAAATAAAATCTATAATAGCCAGACCGTGCGGACCAGCATCCGAAAACATAAAACAATTAAAATATAAATCTTCCGGTACTGTTGTAGGGAGTTGTATGTACGTATTTCCAGTAATGGATGCTTTAAGGTCAATTAACCCTACAAAAAAGTTGGGAACCACATTATCCGTTCCCTCCAATCGAAGATAACTGTCGCCTTGTGCCGGAAAATCGCTTTGACGACCAGTCTGCGGAGTAAATTCAAACTCAAAATTTCCAATAAAGGCATCTACACCAAGTTCTTCTTCAAAGTCAGTAAACAAAGTACCTTCATACTGCTTCCCTGACAATGTTTCTACTGTTTCCGTTGCCATAAATTCAATTTCTTCCGGGATCGTCAATACCACATTACAAACTTCATTTTTGAATAATGGCAGTTTTGTTGTTCCACCATCCCAGGTCGCATTGGTCGCATTGATATCACTAGAAAAACCTTCGATTGTTTTTACCGAGCCACTTTCTGATCCGGTGATTTCAATAATCCAGTTAACATTTTTATTAAATGAAGCACTGAAAAACACCTCTTCACCATTGGCAAAATCTACGGTAGGTTGGCTCACTGTAAAATCAGTTAGAGCGGTAAAGGGTCCAAAACGATCTACCAGACTGGGACCATCAAAGGGTTCCGTTTCGTGTTTACAGCCACTTGTGCCCAACACCAACAAAAGTATTATATACCCGTATAATAAATTTAGCTTATTCATAATATTTTTTTAGTGAATTCTTTCCAGGGAATGTTGATAAAATAAATTTATCCGCTATGGTCTCCGTTTACTTAATGATGAGGCACTAGAATTTCATATTATATAATACAAAAAACTGTTGTAAGTTATAATTGTTCGGATTGTCACTTCCTAATTCTGAATTAAAAGAATTATATTGCAAGGTCATATAAATGTCCTTTTTGAATTCATACTTAATTCCCAATCCCAATAAGGTCTCCTGATCGTCCGCGATATATCGTCCCGGAAAATCCCGAACCTCATTAAATCCGGATAATTGAGGTACGTAATCATTCCCTTCAGAAGTAAATAATTTTGCTCCTAATAATATATCAAATTTTGGAAATAGCTCGACCTCTAAACCGAGATCTATTAAGTTCGAAGTCAGGTCTACTTGTTCAACCTCTAATCCACCCCGTTTGGTTGTTTCTATTTGAACGCCCAAAGTAGCCCGAACCGTATTTTTCCAGTTTAGAAATTGATGTAAATTAAAATCCGCCGCAGCTTTAATCAGGTTGAAATTTTTCAATTCAACAGTTCCTTGTCCACGAATTTCTGTCAGAAATGCACCATCTACTCTAGCGGCAATTTTATCGGTATCTTCTCCATAATGAATGCCAAATTTTAGTCCTTGTCGGTTAGGGGTGGCATCTCCGTAAGGCATCGTGTTGCTGTAACGGGGATCGTAAGCCATTAAGCGATCAGCAGTACGGAAGGTATATAAAGCCCTGTCTCTGGAAAGATCAAAAAGAGAGGCTTGTCGTAAATTCCGATCGGTCCCGATTCTATTATAATAGGTTTTATCTTCTCCGTATTCTATTCGCTTACTCTGTGCTCCGGTGCTAAAAAAGTCGGGTCCGATATCTATATATTTAGCAAAAACAGTTAGATTTTGTTTTTTCAGATGTAATGTTAATCCGACGTCCATAAAGGTGTCGTCTTCTTCAGAAATCATAATATTTTTTTCTTCTCTTCTTATCTCTTCCCCCGCTTCATCTGTAATTATGGTAGTTTGTCGTTCTGCACGCCCAACATTCGATCGTCCTGATTCTCCCGAAAGGTGTAAAGACAAATTGCTTTTGTCCAGTACCGTTACATCGTATTCTATGGTAGCCACCGTATTCCTAATTCCTGCTACCGCATTACCGGATTGTAGATCGTCAAACGTATGGACTAGATTCAAACCAAAGTCTGCTTTTAATCCTAAAGAGTCATTAAAGGTAACGGTAGAAAAATTTATCTCTCCACCCGTCACCAAACGATTGGGAATCGTAAAGAAATCCGTTCCCCGAATTTTTGCAATAAAAGTAGAAACATCCAGATCTTCGAGAATGGTTCCAAAGTTTAAACCAAAATCCAGTTTTGCTCCTTGCAGACGTCTCGTGTTGTCATCTGTATAAAATTGTTCGTAATCAATCACTTTTTTTAATGGTTGAAAAACAGCCGGCTCGTTCACAAAGCCTTCTTCGTCCGGACTGAATAAGGTATAAGGAGACATCACCACATCCATATCTCCTACTCGATATTTAACAAAGTCAGCAATAATTCCACGCGCCCAGAGTTCCCGTACTTCGATCGACATTCCTGCTCCGAAAAATCCACCAAACTCATTCCGCAATCGAACAATTGCCTGAACTTCCGAGTTTTTATTCGGTGTCGCATTAATGGCTAAATCAAGCAAAAATTCACCATCTGTCAAACGATCAATAGTATTGGTATCTGCCTCTATTACATCTCCAGCAATACTGGTTTGCGTCAATATTGTTCGTCCCAATCCATTAAAACGAATTTTGGATTTTTCATCATCGGCTATCGTTGCTTCCGAACCACCGTCCTGCGCCAAAAGGTTTGATCCAGCGCAGAGTGCAAGGACCAGTAACCAGCAAATTTTTATAAATATATTTTTCATAAACAATACATAAAAAATTAATAAAACAACTGTTAAGATTAATGAAAACAAGTAATTATAGTGCGAATTAAAAGAACGTTTTTAGCTCTACCGTTACTTCTCTTCCCTTGTACCGATCCAATCCAAAATTTTTGTCCTCGAAGCGCATCCAGCGGTGCCGAAAATATAGTCCGGTAGATTTAGATATGGTCCAGTCAAAACCAACCCCAATGCCCGTTGCAAATTGATCGAGCGGCAATTGAGTTTCCTCATCCCACTGTGTAAATGCACCACCACGGGCATCTTCAACTCCCAGATAACCCGTCAACAAAAACTTTGGGAATACTTCCAGGTATGCGTCGAACTCATGGTATTGAACAAACAAGTAACTGTCCTCATTATAAACCGGCAACGCTTCCCCTTTTAAACTCGCTGACCCAAAAGAACCGAGATAGAAAAGATACAAGGAACGGTCACCAATTTTTGTCCGGTATTTTGCTTGTAAATCCAGGGCATTAAAATACTTTTTATTTCTGGCAGTGGCCGTCGCCGGGTCCAGATCGGTCGTTTGTACAATTTCCGTTACGCCCCGAAAGAAAGAAATTTTTCGATTATAAGGACCAAAAACGGTAGGACTTACCGCGCCTTCCGGAAATGGATTGTATATCCGTGATAAAGCAAGACCGTTGATTCGATGTACATAAGTCAACTCGGTGGAAGCGACATCCAGTTCTTTCGCTATTCCCCAACCAAAATCAAATCTAAAATCACCTACATTTAATCCAGTATTTATATTTATTCCTCGACGATTGTGAATCAACTGACCAACCTGAGCAAGTTGTCCACCTACCCCATTCGCTCCCGCGACCACCCCAAAGTCTTTGATAATTTCGGGGTTGGAATTGGTTGCAATAGCACCGTTTTGGTTAAAGAAATTTTTACCGATTTGGTAAAGTTGAATATCAATGGGAAGGATGGTATATTCCTTTGGAATGAAAGCATGTAACATCAAGGCTTCTCCCCATTTTTTTGAATACGTTGGACTTTCATAACTTCCCATACCCAGCTCTCCCCTAAGACCAACCTTTGCAATATTCAAATTAAGAGATAAAGTATGTACCTGATATTTTCGAGAAATCCGATTAATTGAGTCCAGTGCCGTTTCGCTATGCAATAAATTATAAAATACGGTATTTCTTTTTTTTCCAAAAGTCTTACCAATTTTACCACCGGTAATAAAGTTAGGTACACCCCGGCCGTCTCCAGCGAAACCGAGATAATTTGGTACACTTCCCGCATCCAGTGTGGGTCTGATGGATAAAGTTGGATCATTGATCGCATTGGTCAAGGCACCATTGGGTTGAGTTTTCCCCCAAAACAAATCAAAGCCAAAATTCCCCGGAAGTTTCGCACCATTGATAATTAATCCCTGAAACGCCTGATTGTTCCAACGCAAATCTCCCGCACTGGTTGATCCTGTTTTAAAATAACTATCATATTTAAGTTCGTTCGTTACGCCCTCCCAGGGCGTTCGGTCAAATATACTGTATCGATCCAGAATCTGGTAGACACCAATCGTAAAATCACTCAGATTATACCAGTGAATACCTCCGGCTCGCACCCCGAAATTCCCGTGCCTGGTTCTGAATTGTCCATAGAAATTTATCCCAAGGTTCATGGTGAATACATTATCCTCTGTACCACCTCCTAGATATGGAGAAAATAGAAACAGTTCTGTTCCAAAAGTTGATTTACCATTTGGCCGACCGTAGACACTAATCGACATCGTTGGTTCCCGGTATCCGTCTCCAAAGCCGTAAGCTTTTTCAAAAGGGGCCAGGCTAGGATAAGGTTCCGTCATATTTCGTCCGTACCCAAAAAGGCGGTAATACCCAAAAATGGTCAATTTCTGTCCAGGCTTTCGCAATTTTTTACCTACAAAGCTCGTATCATATTGTATGCCTGCGACGACCGTCAAATCAAGCGGTTCCGGGTCTTTGATTACCTGCCTAGAAGAATCAGGCGGTGTTTGTGTCAGTAATATTGTAGATAAATCCGATGGAGAATGAGCCGTTGCACACTGAGCAGTATTTTGCCCAGTGATCCAGAAAATCAGGATGCCTGCAATCAGATACCCCAGAGACAGGTTTCCTTTGGTTAAATATAGAACCATAAATTTATTTTTGGCCAGGATTTTATTTGATAACTTGGTAAACAAATGTAAAACGATTTGGGAAGAATCTTAAAAATGACCCTACATCACTTGTACATCTACTCTGCAAAAGGTACATCATCACTACATCAAGGTATAAAAATTTTGTTGAATTTATTATTAATTCTTATTTTTTGATAAAAACAGGTTTTACCCTTAAAAAATAGTTTAAAAATGAAAAATATATTCTTACTGCTGTTGCTGGTTACCTTATTAAGTACCCCTTTCCAGAGTCTTTCACAGGCACCAGCACCTGGACCAATAAAGGTAGAAATGCGGCAGCAAAATGGTAAATGGCAATTATACCGGGGTGGCAAACCCTATTACGTTAAAGGTGTAGGCGGTCAGGTTGAAATGGATCGTGCGGTGGCCTACGGTGCCAATTCAATTCGATCCTGGGGTGCAAGTGAAGCGATCGCCGTACTGGACGAAGCGCATGCCAAAGGGCTAACTATTTCGTTTGGTCTCTGGGTAGGTTGTGAGCGACAGGGATTTGACTATGATGACTCCAAAGCAGTGCAGGCACAACTGGAGCGCTTCACCGAAATTGTAGAAATGTATAAAGATCATCCTGCTATCCTTGTTTGGGGAATCGGTAATGAGATGGACTTGTTTTATTCTGATTTTAAAGTTTGGAACGCAGTAGAAGACATTGCCAGGATGGTCAAAAGAGTGGATCCAAACCACCCCACGATGACGGTTACCGCCGGACTTGACGTAGCGGAAGTACAGTTGATCATGGAACGGGCGCCTTCTATTGATATTTATGGTATCAACACTTATGGCGGTTTGATTGGAATTGACAAAGAAATTCGTGCTTATGGTTGGGAAAAGCCTTATATCATCACAGAATGGGGACCCAACGGACATTGGGAAGTTTATAAAACAAAATGGGGCGCTCCCATCGAACAAACCAGTACGGAAAAAGCCAAAGATTACGCCAGAAGATATGAACTTGGCATCGCTGAAGATGAAGAGATGTGTGTGGGTTCTTACGTCTTTCTTTGGGGACAAAAGCAAGAAACTACCCCTACCTGGTATGGTTTGTTTTTGGAAGATGGCTCTGAAACGGAAGTGATGGATGTGCTCGAAAAAGCCTGGAGTGGTAAATATCCCGACAACCGATCTCCCAGTATTGCCAGTATGAAAATGAATGGAAAAGATACCCGCGCCAGTGTCTACGTAAAGCCTGGCAGTAAAGTGGAATTTGATATTTCTTCCTACGATCCGGATAGTGATCCACTAAAGTTCCGGTACGAAATATTACCAGAAAGTACCGATATCAAATCTGGTGGAGATAAAGAATCGCGTCCGGAGCCCGTTCCTGTCAGTGCAAAAGATGGTAGTGAAAAAGGGAAACTGATTTTTAAGGCACCAAAGAAGGAAGGTCCTTATCGGTTGTTTACTTATATTTATGATGGAAATGGAAATGCGGCAACGGCGAATTTTCCTTTTTATGTGAAAAAGGAGTGATAGCTGCCTATACCTCCATCACAAAAGTCACCAAATTTACTTCTGAGTCAATGTCCATTTTTTTTCTTAATCGGTAACGGCTAATTTCTACGCCTCTGACGGAAATATTTAGCAAGGGTGCGATTTCTTTGGTCGTTAAATTCATCCTCAGGTAAGCGCAAAGCTTTTGATCTTTGGGCGTTAGATTCGGGAATTTTTTTCGGAGCCTTTTAAAGAAATTTTCGTGAACCTGATCAAAATGAATTTCAAACTGGGTCCAGCTATCATCCAGTTGAATGTCGAATTCGATGGCTCGGGTGATTTTCTTAATTTTTTTCTTTATTTCGGTTGGCGACTCGGTACCGATACTAACCAGATCACTTTTTATTTTATTTAGAATCTCTGTTTTTTGCACGATGTGCATGGTGGCCGAAGCCAGCTGACTATTTCTATGGTTTATTTCTGTTTTAAGTTTATCGTTTCGAAGTTTAATAATCTCTCCTTCTGATTTTTGCACTTCCTTTTTAAATTCAGCCTCCTTTCGTTCGAGTTTTTGCGTCTGTTCCAGTTTAAAAGTCGCCGTTTTTCTAGCCTCGCGTTGATTGATGTATTTCCATAATGCAAACAAAATCAAAACTCCCAAAATGATATAAATCAGCTTTGCCAACCACGACCAGTACCAGGCGGGAAGAATCGTAAAGTCAAATTCAGCCTCTTCGCTCAACTGCCCGTAGGCATTCCGGGCCTGTACCTGAAACCGATAATCTCCGGATGCCAAATTTGTGTATTCTTTTTCTGCTTTTGGGGTCCAGGGCGTCCATTCCTCTTCGAAACCTTCCAGTTTGTAGCGAAATTTCAGATAGCTGATTTTTTCGTAGTAAGGCGCAGAGAAATCAAATCTAAAATCATTCATACGGTAATCAAATTCAAAATCCCTTTGCCTGCCATTGCCACAATAAATGGTTGAATCTCCCTCCGTTATGGAAGTAACCCGACGAATCATAGCTTTAAATTTAAAAGCTTTATTTTTTTCATCTAGTGGTCGGTAGCGCATAAAGCCTTTTTTTGTTCCGATAAAAATACCCTGATTCCCAGAGGCAAATACGTGTTCAAAACCATCCACTAAATCATCCTGAATTTGATTGAAATATTGTACTTCAAATTTATTAAAAACCCCTTTTTCTTTAATTTTTATGACGCCAAATTCGCTGTCTACCGAAAACCAAATATTCCCGATTTCATCTTCAATAATCCTGTGAAAATTTCGACCAGTGCCAAATATCTCTGAAAAGTCCGGATGTAACGTAAAGGTATCCAGCGAGTTATCGTATTGGTAAATCCCTTGAGGCGTGGCATAAAGTAATTCATTTCGCACTTTCGCTACATTGATAACCAATTCTTCCGGCAAACCATTTCCACCTGAGTAAAGGGTCACCGATCTGGTCGATTTCAGGTCAGTACTCAAGGTGATTTTGTACAATCCTTTATAATTATGGGTTACCCAGATATTTCCTTCGTCGTCCTCTTCCATAATCCTTGCAGACTCATCAAATCCTGCAATTTTCCTAACCATTTTCCAGTCTCCGTCTTTCACCTCGTATAAATACAACCCCGAATAAGTTCCTTCAATTCCGTAGTCTGGATTAGATTTTAGTTTTAAAAATTTCCAGGCTCCTTTGATATCAGAAAACGGTGTAAGTCGATTTCCTTCTAGATAGGAAGCACCCTGATGGCCTCCAACTAAAATTTTATCGGCTATTTTATTGATACTCCAAACCTGTCCTAATCCGTTTTCTACCAATTTAAACTTTGGCTGATCTCCCCTTTTTTGATCTCCCTTCAGGTCCGTATAGAAAAGCCCCCGATTTGTTCCCAGGTATAGCTTATCTTCGTGAATGATAGAAGCATAACCGGTTCCGGCAACACCTTCTTCGGAGGTTATTTTTGAAAATGGAGAATTAATTTCTACGTAATCAATCCCGTTATCCAGTCCCAACCAAAGGTTATTTTGAGTATCTTCCTTAATTGACAAGACCGTATTATTTTGCAGACCTCTCTCTTCATTCAACTTCAACACAGGAGCACCTTGCTGATCTAAAATCAGCAGACCATTCTGGGAGGTTCCTACCGCATACCTTTCATCAGATAACTTAATCACACAGTAGGCCTGGTCGGTTTTTAATAATGAATTGGCCTCTACCATCCAGGGCTGGATACCTTTTTCATCCATTAGAAATAATCCTTCTGAAAAAGTAAAAATCAGATATTGATCATTAGCGTGCGGTAAAACTGCGACAATTCGTTCATTAGAAAGCTTCATTCCCCCCGAAACGGGTATTAGCTTATTGTTTTTGACTTCAAATAAACCGCCACCCACTTCTTGTACCAGTATTTTATCCCCAATTTGAAAAAAATTCTCAAAACTGCCTTGACCAGGCTCAATAACCGTCAAAAATTCTTCGGCCAAGTAAAAAATGGCTTTTCCAGTACAAAAATAAATACCTTTTGCGTCAAATAATATTTTCCAAACATCTTCAAAATTTTCAAATTCTGCCGGCACCAAATTGCGTAGAGAGGTATAACTTCGCTCCCCTTTATCCAGGGTCGTCCGGTAACCAAACTCATTCTGACCACCTAAATAAACCCGCCCATTATTATCCAGGCCAATTGATCTCACAATCGTGCCATTTGGCAAGGGGATCGTTTCCCAGTGTGTACCATCAAATTCTAAAAGACCTTTATTATTGGCAAAATAGACAACGCCCCGGTTATCCTGCTCAATCGCCCAGTTTTGAGTGCCTGCCTGATAAGCAGATCGCGAAAAATTAGTCACGGATGGAGACCCCACGTTTGGTACCTGTCCAGCTAAGTTTCCAGAGATAAAGCTGACTAAAAAGAGTACTAAACATATTTTATGTCCCATAATCGGTTTTTTGGTAAATATAAAACGTTTTTTGAAAATGATGTAGTCATTTTTCAACTAATCGCCCGCCAATTAGGTTAATTTAACAGGATTCCCCTTAATAATTCACCATAAAATTTATTATTGATGTAGTGGTGATGTAGTCCTAAAGTAAGAAAATAATAGATTTCATCCTTATATTTGTTCACCATTATAACCAAAGTCTCTTAAGCATAGCATCTGAATATGAAAAGTAAAGTAAAAATTAATGTCATCCCCTGCCTGTTGGCTATTACCATCCTTTTCACGGGCTGTCAAAAAGTCGAATCTGTAGGAGGTTGTAAGCTCACTGATTCTTTGGATGGCTTCGAGTTGGTATGGAGTGATGAGTTTGACGGAACGGAGATTGACGCCACTAAATGGTCTTACGATTTGGGAGACGGTTGTCAAATTAGTCAGGATCTCTGTGGTTGGGGTAATAATGAATTAGAATTCTATACCGACCGATCCGATAATTCTTACCTCGAAGATGGCAATCTGGTTATCAAAGCCATCAAAGAAATCCCTTTTTACCAGGGTCAGCACCAATATACTTCCGCCCGTTTGGTTACCAAAAATAAAGGAGACTGGAAATACGGCCGGATTGATGTACGTGCCAAATTGCCTTTCGGTCAGGGACTATGGCCCGCTATCTGGATGTTGCCTACTGATAATGTTTACGGTGGATGGCCCAAGAGTGGAGAGATTGATATTATGGAAAATATTGGCAGTGAGCCAAATAGAGTCTTTGGTACTATTCACTACGGCCATGATTTTTGGCGTTTTAATAGTCAGGGAATTGAGTTAGACGAAGGAAGTTTTGCGGAAGATTTTCATGTATTCACTGTTTTATGGGACGAAGATTGTATTCAGTTTCAAATGGACGGAATCGACATCGGCGAACCCAATACCCGCTCTACTGTTTTACCTACAACTTATCCTTTCGATCAAAAATTTCATTTACTCTTAAACGTAGCCGTTGGCGGTAACCTTCCCGGTAATCCCAATGCTGCTACCTCGTTTCCACAAACGATGGAAGTAGACTACGTTCGAGTTTATCAGGAAAAATAAATTTCTTAACCACCAAACCTTATTCAATTATGAAAAAAATCTACCTTTCTTTTAGTTTAATTCTCCTGGCGGCACTCAGTATATCGGCTCAGACTACCTGGGATAATTTTGAGGATTCCCGTAAAGGAACCTACGGATTTATCAGTGGAACATTTATTCCTTACGGAGAAAATCCAGCACCCGGTGGTAGCAACAACAGTCTTGTAGTTGCTACGTACAGCCGTAATCCAGCGGAAACCTTTGACGTAATTGTCCTTGATGAAGCAATGGCAGATTTGACGGATTACCGTACGGGTACCAAAACCATGAGTATGGACGTATGGAGCCCAGTCGCAGGAACAACGGTTCAGATTACCCTGGAAAACAGCGTATTAGCGCTTCCGGATAATTATCCTACTGGACGCCATAGCTTTTACCTAGCCACCACCACCGTAGCACAGGGTTGGGAAACCATAACTTTTTCTTTCATTGAACAACCGGATGCCACCGTAGCGGATACCGATGTAGATCGTATGGTTCTTTTATTTGCCCCCAATACCAATACTAGTGAAACTTACTTCTGGGACAACCTGGCTGGTCCTGAACTAGCTAATGATCCTTGCGATGGCGCACCGGACGTAGCGGATATTTTCAATGATTTTGAATGTAATCAGAATATCAATTTTACCTTTTCTCATTCTGGCGTTAATTTTAGAAGAGTACTCAATCCTGACACCAACGGAAATGATTCTGAATACACGGCTACTTACACACGTAACAGTGGAGAATTAATTGATGTAATTGTAGGAAGGTTTGATGGTAACTTGTCTATTGATGCTACCAATACTATTACGATGGATGTTTGGGATCCTACCGCTCCTACTCCAGTACTTGTTTCTTTACAAAATGAAGCGGGTGAAGTAATTTTGGAAATGACCCAAAACACAACTGCCAGCAGTAGTTGGGAAACACTTACTTTTGATCCTACTCCAGTAGCAGATGCAACAGATATTTCAAGATTTGCTATCCTGTTTGATCCCAATACCGAAACTTCTGATCAGTATTACTGGGATAATTTCAGACTGAGATCCACCACTGCTATTACGGATCTAGCGGACGTTACCGCTTTTCAGGCGACACCAAATCCAAGTCAGGGAGAAATTGTTTTTCAGTATACCCTGGAAAATGCAGCAATTGTAAACTTGTCTGTTTTTGACATGAATGGAAAATTAGTAGACCGGGTTGTTTCTGAAAATCAAACAGCGGGTACACATCAGACAACGTGGATCGCGAATGATTTGCCAAACGGTATTTACTTTTACAACCTGTTGATCAACGGAGCAACTGCCTCTGGAAAGATTGTACTTGCCAAATAATTTTAGGAATGTTGAAAAAATAACATCATAAATCAGCAATTAATTTTATTCAAATAATGAGAAATAATTGCAAAAATAAATTTAAAAATATGAAGAATCTTATCTTTCTAGCCTGCCTCTTAATCTCTACTACGGGGTTCGGACAAGTAAGCTTACCAATTGATTTTCAAAGCACAACGATTGACTACGATCTTACCGATTTTGGTGGGAACATATCAACCTTTGTCACCGATCCTACCGATCCGGCGAATACCGTTGTTCAGAGTATTAAACCACTCGGTGCAGAAACCTGGGCTGGAACAACTGCCAGTGACGTTGGTTTAGTAAGCGCAATTCCTTTTTCAGAAGGTAATACAAAAATGACTGTTCGTGTTTGGTCGCCAGACGCAGGTATTCCGATTAGACTTAAAGTTGAACAGGTGGGTGTACCTACTATTAGCGTAGAAACGGAAGCTACCACTACGGTAGCCATGACCTGGGAAACTTTAGAATTTGATTTTAGCAACGAAGCAGCGGGTACCGCAGCGATTAATTTTGACAATACTTATGATAAAGTTTCTATCTTTTTTAATTTTGATACCAATGGCGACACTGCCGGAGAAAAAACTTATTTCTGGGATGATGTCGCTTTCGTAGAAGCACCTCAGTTAGTTTTGCCTGCTCTACCGATTAACTTTGAGAACTCAACCCTCGATTATGATTTGACTGATTTTGGTGGAAATATTTCTTCCATCGTAGTTGATCCTACCGATCCAGCCAATATGGTTGTTCAAAGTATCAAGCCACTTGGTTCTGAAACATGGGCGGGTACTACCGCTAGTGACAATGGTTTGGCAAACGCAATTCCTTTTTCAGAAGGTAATACAAAAATGACTGTTCGTGTTTGGTCGCCAGATGCAGGTATTCCGATTAGACTTAAAGTTGAACAGGTGGGTGAACCTACCATCAGCGTAGAAACGGAAGCTACCACTACAGTTGCCATGATGTGGGAAACTTTAGAATTTGATTTTAGCAACGAAGCAGCGGGTACCGCAGCAATTAATTTTGATAATGTCTACGACAAAGTTTCTATCTTTTTTAATTTCGATACCAATGGTGACACCGCCGGAGAAAAAACTTATTTCTGGGATGATGTCGCTTTTTCCGAGGCGCCAGCATTATTGCAACCCAGTATTCCAATAACATTTGAAGACGCAGCAAATATAGATTATGCTTTAGGTGATTTTGGTGGAAATGCATCTTCTATTGTCGTGGACCCAACTGATCCATCTAATTTGGTGGTGGAAAGTACCAAGACGGTCGGTTCAGAAACCTGGGCAGGAACAACTGCAGGTGCTAACGGTTTGGCAGCAGCTATTCCGTTTACGGCTACCGAAACCAAGATGATTGTAAGAGTTTGGTCTCCGGATGCAGGCATTCCAGTTCGTCTGAAAGTAGAAAATGCTGCGGAAGCTTCCATTAGTGTTGAGACGGACGTACTTACTACCGTAGCGATGGCTTGGGAAACCCTGGAATTTGATTTCAGCAATGGCAACGAAGCAGCAGGAACACCAGCGCTCAATCTGGATAATATCTACGATAAGGTTTCTATCTTTTTTAATTTTGGAACAGATGGTACTACCGCTGGAGAGAAAACGTATTACTGGGATGATGTAGAATTTGGTGAATTTGTGGGAACAGAAATACTGGACGCTGCGGCGAATGGAATCAAGATTTCTCCTAATCCAGCATCTAGTGAATTGAATATTGAATTTCCAAATGCCACGAATGAGGTAGCTCGAATTCAACTGCTCGATATGACGGGAAGAATGATACAATACTTTGAGGTAGCCGATCAACAGACGCGCCTGGAATTAAATAATCAGGTGAATGGCATGTACTTCCTCCGCATTGAGTCGGATAAGAAAGTATATATTCAGAAACTGATGATTGCCAAGTAGGTGTTGAAACGTTTCGCTTGTTGAAGTGTTGACTACTTTTATGTAAGTCAATCTTACGGATATAAAAAATCCCCTGCGTTAAGTTAACGCAGGGGATTTTTTTTGTTATTCAGGATCAATAAATAAACATTTAATTTCCAAAACCTTCACTGTTAAATGTTTCTTCTAAAAAAGCATCCGGTAGATTATTGGAATTACCCTTTACTTCTACTCGCAAAGTATTTTCGTAAGGAGACGGGTCCGTGATCGGACTTTGATAATACATATAATAAATGCTATTAGAAGATTTCTGAATCTCTTCCTGAATTTTTAAAAACATATTTTTCAGACCATTTACATCCGCCGCTTTAAAATAACGGTCTTCCGATTCTGCAAGAATTTTTAAAGAAGCCTCGTCCAGATCCGGGCCATTTAAGGCTGCTACAAAACGCTTCTTGCCATCGATGGCTCGTAGCGCATCTGATAAAGATATATTGGGCGTAGCATTGTGGCGCCCGTCGGTAAAAATAATCAGGCTGCCATCTTCAATTCCCGAAATACTGTAGACGTCATTCCATAGTCCTTCCATCGCTTCAATGGCTCCGTAAAGATTGGTAGAATTAACCAAATCTGTTTCCGGAATACTATTAATCGCCGTAATCAGTGTAGCTTCATCGGCCGTAAAATTTTGTAATAAATCAGTACCGGAATCAAACGTATAAATTGCAATTTTTTGTTCTGGTAATTTTTGGTTGATCATCGCAATACAAGCGGCCTTGATTTGTGGCACCAAACCTTCTACACTTCGCGTCAAGTCGAGTAACAATACGGTCTTTAAATTGAAAGGAATAGAATCCCGTGTGATGGTCAAATCTCCTTCCTGATCAATGCTTCCGCCATTTTCAAAAACATCAAGGTCTTCCACCGTGATACCGGAAAATCCTTCGTTGTCAAAATCAGTAGCACGAAATAAAATTTCTATTTCCCGATCTTTGGGAGTTACATTCATTCCGATGGTTTCCAAACGAATAAAACTACTCGGATTTGGATTGGTCCGGATCTCATCTTTTCCGCAGGAAGTCAAGAATAAAAAAGTAATTAGTAGAAAGAGCAGTGGTTGAATAGTTTTAAGCATAGCAATGGGTGTTGTTTTAAAAAATAACCCTTTGAGGGGGATGGCATATCCGGTAAAACGTGAAAGGATCGTGCCAAGTATGTTATATTTTTATAATAACACTATTTTAACCAAAAAGTCAGGATTTTTAACAGTTTTGAGAGCTTATTGCGTCCCACTTTAAAAGTAAATCGGAAATATTGTAAAATATTCCTAGCTTGACTTTACTACTTTGTGCAGCTGGATTGAAAATGGAAAACTACATCATTGAAAAAAATAAAACGTTGATTATTAGTTATTTAACATTAAAATACTACTACAAAATGGAAGTAGTTTAGTTGGTTTTTAACCAAAAATTTAAACTATTAATCAGCGCTAAAAATATGCTTGTTAAAAGTTATGATGTTTTTAAACTAATATTTTTATTTTATCAATATCTCTTATTTGGCTTTACACCAAAAAAATCTAATTTTTTAATTTTACCCAACCTTAATCTAAAACCTACCGTCTTACTTAGGGACAAGTTATCTAGTGCCCCAAGCACTAAGTTGTTGATTAGTTAATCGGTGGATCAGTCACATAGTACGCAATGCGAACGTAACCATCTTGGTTGCACTCTTACATCAGGATTACCTAATATCAAGCACCCTTAACCTTTATACATAAAAATTTAGTACCCGAACCACTAGTGCCTTAATTATTCAAAAAAAATATCGTTTATGAAAACCTTCAACTACCTACTCTTTTTATCTACCATGATTGTACTGTTAACGACCAGTTGCACCAAAGACGAATGTCGGCAAGAGGTGACCTATACAAAGTACACCGCTATTTACGAAACCTACGAAAACATTCGGGCGGATATCCGTAACGAGGCACCCCGGGCGTTAGAGAATCCTGGAAAAATCTATTTCTACCAAAATCATATTTTTATCAATGAGTATTTAAAAGGTATTCATATCATTGAAAATTCAGATCCGGAAAATCCGACACCATTGAGTTTTATTCCTATTCTGGGAAACGTTGATATGGCGATAAAAAATGATCAGCTAATGGTCGACAATTATACGGATTTATTAACCCTTGACATCTCAGACCTAAATCAAGTTCGATTGACCAATCGTCAAGAAGACGTATTTAGTCTTGGGGAAGATGAGGCAGGTATAATCGTTGGCTACGACCAGGAAGAAGTAACGGAAGATGTAGATTGTGACTGGGATGGTCGCAACGGTGGATTCTTTTTTGAAGATCGTTTTCTTGCCAGTGGAGAAACATTTGATGGTGCAAACTCAGGTCCAGCAGCGGGTGCTACTTCTGGCAACGCACCTTCCACCGGAATAGCAGGCTCTTTCGCCCGGTTCACCTTATACGAAGACTATCTTTATATAGCGCAAAACTGGAACCTCCGGGTATTTGATATTACGGATCCATCTGCTCCTGCTGAAGGTACTACGGTGAACGCCAGAACAAATTCTGAAACAGCTTATGTTTATCGGGATCACCTTTTTATTGGTGGAACTACGGGTATGAATATCTTCGATTTAAGCAACCCAGCCACTCCGAATTATATATCCGGATACAATCATATGCTCGGTTGCGACCCGGTGGCCATTAGCGGAGACTACGCTTACGTGACCATCCATCAGGGCACGACTTGCCGGGGAGAACTAGATCAACTGGACGTACTGGATATTTCGGACATCTTTAATCCAGTTTTGAAGGTATCCTTTCAAATGGATAGTCCACACGGTTTAGCGGTCACGCCCGAAGCGCTGTATCTTTGTGAAGGTGACTTTGGCTTGAAAATATTTGACAACAACGAACCTTTAAATGTTGGAGATAATTTACTTTTCCACTACGATAATTTTGAAGCTTACGATGTTATCTATTTACCCGGACAGGAAGATATTCTCCTGTTAATCGGTGCAGATGGCTTCTATCAGTTTGACGTAAGTGATCCTTTACAGCCGAGAGAAATTAGTCATATTCCCGTGATAAAGTCTTAAAAATTTTTCAACCACCTGCAAGCGGAGTTTATGAAAAGTCATAGGCTTCGCTTTTTCTGATTTTCAGAAAAAGATATTGCGATTTGACGACAAGCAGGTTTTTTCAAAAAAAATATATACCAATGACTACTTATAAAAAAATAACCTTGTTTTTTAATTTCCTTTTGTTGAATAGTTTAATCTTCGCCCAAGACACTTTAACTACCAAAACACTCTATCTCAAAGACGGTAGTTTTCTATTAGGAAGTATCATAGAAAAATCAACCGAGGTGTATGTCTGGAGGTTAACAGACGGGACACAAATAACATTGCCCGTAGATCAGGTGTTGCGCATTGAGGAACAGCGGAAAGATTTTCGTTATTTCAATAAAGGAAAAATCAAACAGATTAAAGGTTTATACGGTTATGCAATGATTGGAGGATTATTCGAAAAAAAACTTAACGAATGGTCTCAGGAAGACCATGCTATCTCTGTCAATTTTTCGGTTGGCTATCATTTGAACTCTAAAATTTCTGTGGGACTTGGGACTGGTTATGACGACTATAATGTAGCGATCATTCCGCTCTATTTTGAATTACGCGGTGACCTCCTGGACAAAAGCGTAACCCCTTATTATAAAATTTCTGCCGGATACGGTTTTACAGCTACTACGCTGGTCCAAAAAGACAATGAACAGGCTTCGTACAAAGGCGGGATTTTGGTACATCCATCTATTGGTTTGAAATTTTATACCCGAATGAACCAAGCCTGGCTTATTGATTTTGGATATCGTTTTCAGCGCTATAATGAGCAATTTGTCTGGGATTCCAGTCCACTACGATGGACTTTGCGGCGAACGACTTTACGGATTGGACTGGAATTTTGAGAAAATGTTGAATCGCTTCGCTTTTTGAAATGTTGAAAATAAAAAACAGATACAAAACACAAGATTTTCTGGTATATTTGTTCCTCAAAATCAGCTTAAATTATGTTTGACAATCTTAGTGAAAAACTAGAATCGGCCTTTCAAGGTCTGAAGGGTGACGGAAAATTGACGGAAATCAATATTGCGCAGTCCGTAAAAGAAATTCGTCGTGCCCTCGTTGCGGCCGATGTAAATTACAAAATCGCCAAAGAATTTACCGATAAAATTAAAGACCAGGCCCTGGGTACCAAAAACGTACTTAATGCGGTGAAGCCCGGAGAAGTGATGGTCAAAATCGTCATGGACGAGATGGTTGAGTTGATGGGTGGACAGGCTGTTGGTATCAATACCTCCGGCAAGCCGGGTGTGATCCTGATCTCTGGTCTGCAGGGATCTGGTAAGACGACCTTTTCTGGTAAGCTGGCCAATTATCTAAAAACAAAACGTAAAATGTCTCCTTTACTGGTAGCTTGTGACGTGTACCGTCCGGCGGCCATCAATCAGCTGACAGTGATTAGTGAGCAGATAAAAGTTCCCATTTTTAAAGAGGAAGAGAATAAAGATCCAGTACAGATTGCGCAAAATGCGATTCTTCACGCACAGACCCACGGATTTGACGTGGTAATTGTAGATACAGCTGGTCGTCTGGCGGTGGACGATCACATGATGCGGGAGATTGAAAATATCAAGGCAGGAATTCAGCCATCTGAAACGCTCTTCGTGGTGGATTCCATGACGGGACAGGATGCAGTCAATACGGCCAAAGCTTTTAACGAGCGAATCGATTATGATGGTGTGGTACTGACCAAGCTGGATGGTGATACGCGTGGTGGAGCAGCGCTATCGGTAAAGTATACCGTTGGAAAACCGATTAAATTTGTTAGTACGGGAGAGACCATGGAAACGATCGACGTCTTTCATCCCGAACGAATGGCGCAGCGTATTCTGGGAATGGGTGACATTGTTTCTTTTGTAGAAAAAGCACAGGAACAATTTGATGAAAAAGAGGCGGCACGGATTGAAAAGAAAATCAAAAAGAATAAATTTGATTTTGATGATTTCCTGGGTCAGTTGAATCAAATTAAAAAAATGGGTGATCTCAAAAGTTTGATCAATATGATTCCGGGTATGAGCAAGATGACCAAAAATCTGGATATTGATGACAAGGCTTTTAGTAAAGTAGAATCCATTATTCAGTCAATGACTAAACAGGAAAGAGGTAATCCTGAATTACTGAACATGAGCCGAAAACGCAGAATTGCGGCTGGCTGTGGACACAATATTCACGAAATCAATATGTTTATCAAGCAGTTTGATCAGATGCGGAAAATGATGCACAAGATGAGTAAGGGGAAAGGAATGCAGGGAATGATGGGTGGAATGAAGAAGTAGATTGAAGCGTTGAAGCGCTGCGCTTGTTGAGGTGTTGAAACGCTTCGCTTGTTGAAATAAAAAACCGTAGAAACGAGGCATGCACCGTAGAGACAAGGCATGCCTTGTCTCTACGGTTTTTTATTTTGTTGACATCAGCAACTTATCTTCTTTGCTATGGGGGGAAACGAAAATACCTACTCTAAAGTAAGGCGCGTTTCTGGCTTCTAAAAAGAAACTATTGGTAATGGCATTTTTTCCTTCAAAACGCGTATTCAAATTATACTGATAACCCACTTGTGCGCTCACCCAAAGCCAGGGAACAATTCTTCGTTGATATTTAATGGATCCTTTTAGATGAGATTGATTATAAGCATAATCCAAATCTGCTTGTCCTTCCTGAGGAATATCTAACCGAAAATTCTTATTACCAAACTGGACGCCTCCTAATAAAATATTGCCAGGAGAAATATTATGGCGCATATAAATAAAACCAGGCAATAATGCTTCAAGTCCCCATTTAGGCGAGAAATTTTTATAATATAAAAAGAAAGGAATAACGTTAAATCTCCGAAAATTTTTAGAAAAGTTAACTGCAAACCCCCATTCTAAATCCGGATTTGGTTTTACACCGTAAACTGCCAAGGCCCGATAAGTGGCATACCGATCGCTGAACTTTCCTATTCCTGCAAAATTTCCACTCACCATATAACGCAGCTGCAACGCCAGATAACTACGTTCGTCCAGACTCTTGTTGATTACTACACTAAAAGAACTACTCTTTAAATTATTCTCGCCTATATTGGTAATCACCGCCTCGTGCGCCCGACCAATTTCTGTAAATTCAAATCCTTCTTGATAGTATTTGAATCCTATTAAAACCTTAAAATCATCTTTTAAAATAACGGGGATTTTCAATTTTGCCTGCAGGTTGTCCCATTTGCTATATTTGTTTCTAAGGTCGCCGGGATCCTGCTTCGAGTTCGTTAGTTGACCGGACCCGCGATTCCCGTAGCTGATCTCCAGACCTTTGGATCTGCTTTTATTTTTTACACCGGGTTGACAATAAGTAATAACCTCTACATTTTCTACGTCAATATCTACTACTGGGACATTTGTAACAATTTGACCAAAAACAGGAACGGTGAAGCAGATTAACAGGATAATTAGCCAGATTGATTTCAATTTGTGGTTATTATAAAACGTGATTAAAAAAGAAGTGATTGGAGATTTGGGAAAACAATAGCTTTACTTTGCAATTGTCAATAAAGGTAACATTTATAACATTAATTTAAAAACGGGACAAACGAGAAAATGTTCGACCTGGATAATTTTTTCGGCTTTCTTTTATTTTAACAATAATTTAAGCCATGGACACTTCATATTTTCGCATTTTGAGCGTTCTATTATTGAGCGCTTATCAAAATTCTTACTCAACCTGACTGCAACCATTAAATTTTGCACGATTACGAAAATTTAGACAGCCTCAGAGAACTAAAACTTTCATTTTTTAAAACACATTCAGATGAAAAAGTACACCTTCCTATTTTGTTGCCTGGCCTTAATGATGAGTGCCTGTAAGGACGACGAAGACAACACCAATCGATTAGCTCACGATAATGCCAATGTTAGCGGACCTTTACTACAAGCAGCCACCTGGGAGGCAGCCGTTCGTTTTTCGCCTGCTGAAACTGCCCAGTTTTCCGGTTTACGACTCACACAAATTGAATATTATATGGGGCCTGCCCCAGCTGGATCGGATATTTTAATCTACGGTCCCGGGGTAGATAACCGACCGGGTGATTTAATCTACCAGGCAGCTATTGGTAACAGCATTAGTCAGAATAGCTGGAATACACACCGAATCGCTAGACCCATCGATATCACAGGAGAAGAGATTTGGATTTCTATAGGACTGGTTCATCAGGTGGATCAGCAATCAATTGGTTGTGATGCCGGACCGGCGCAGCCCGACGGTGACTGGCTGTATTCGTCTATTGACTCGCAGTGGAGAACTTACCGTGAACGAACGGGCGAAAGTGTTAACTGGAATATCCGGGGAATTGTGGAGGAATAGGTTTGTTAGTTATCTTTATTTTTTGCCATTAACCTGTTACATTAACTGGCTCGCTTCTTTGCCCTCTTTTCATGCGAAAGGAGGGCAAATTAGTGCCTCATCCCGTAAATCCATACCAATCTATGCTTGTTATTTTTCGCCTGTTTTTCGTTAGAAAATTCCTCACTATGCTACGGCATAGCTCCGGATTTCCTGCCTCAACCAGACTAAAAATAACGTCG